>JGI12269J14319_10001196_pt1 | contig 25913 bp, 22 predicted proteins | sample PeaSoiSIISIP2007_FD_14319 | JGI IMG/M metagenome (IMG submission 14319)
GTACCTGGCCGATGAGGTCGGTGCCGAAGTCCTCGTCGTCGGTGGCGGCCCGGGTGACGATGAGCCCCGTCGAGATGGACATCAACAGGGCGGGGATCTGCGAGACGAGCCCGTCGCCCACGCTCAGGAGGCTGTAGGTGTGCGTGGCGTCAGACACCGAGAGATGACGCTGGGCGATGCCGATGGTCAGGCCGCCGATCAGGTTGATGGCGGTGATGACGATGGCGGCGATGGCGTCTCCCCGGACGAACTTGGCCGCCCCGTCCATGGCCCCGTAGAAGTCGGCTTCGTCCGACGTCTCTTGGCGCCGACGCTTGGCCTCCTGCTGGTTGATGAGCCCGGAGTTGAGGTCGGCGTCGATGGCCATCTGCTTCCCGGGCATGGCGTCGAGGGTGAACCGGGCGGCCACCTCGGCCACCCGTCCGGCACCGGTGGTGACCACCACGAACTGGATCACGATGAGGATCAGGAAGACGACGAGGCCGACGATCAGGTTTCCCCCGACGACGAAGTTCCCGAAGCTCTGGATGACCGAACCGGCGTAGCCGTGGAGGAGGACGAGCCGGGTGGCGGACACGTTGAGGGCCAGGCGGAACAACGTGGCCACCAGGAGCACGGCCGGGAAGACCGAGAAGTCCAGGGGCTTCTTCACGTGCATGGTCATGAGGAGCACGACCATGGCACCGGAGATGTTCAGGCTGATGAGGACGTCGAGAACGAACGTCGGGAGGGGGACGACGAGCATGACCACGATGGCGATCACCGCGGCGGGAACGCCGATGAGGCCGAGCCTGTTCTTCATGACACCTCTGGGGACGACAGCGGACTGAGGACCGGCCGTTCCCTGGCCGCCTGATGCCGCGCCGTCCTGGCGCCAGCGCATCTATCGACCGGGGACGGCCCCTGCTTGAGCGGTGGGGCGCGTCCGATCGGAATGGGCCTGGATTCCCACCGGCGGCCCATCATGGGAAATTCCGTGAATTCCCCTCAAGTGCCCACGCACTGTGGTCGAAGATTCGGTGTCATCCCGCATGGTCTGCATCGGACCGGGTGGGGACGTGCGAACAGCTCCACGGACGGAGCGTGCCATCAAGGAGGAAACGGATGTCTTCCCTCGTAGTGAACACAAATCAGTCGGCGATCAACGCGTTCAACAACCTGAACTCGACCGACGCCGCCATGACCAAGGCGATCTCGGAGCTGTCTTCGGGTCTCCAGATCCAGACGGCGGCCGACAACCCGGCCGGCTATGTGGTGGCCGAGGGCCTCGAGAGCCAGGCCAACGGCTTCACCCAGGCCATCTCCAACGCCCAAGCCGGTGTGTCGTTGATCCAGACGGCCAGCGGTGCCCTGAACCAGATCACCTCGATCCTGCAGACCATGAACCAGCTGGCCCTGAGCTCGTCCAACGGCGCCACCAACGACACCGGATCGTTGAACGCCAACGAGCAGGAGTTCACGGCCCTGCAGAACCAGATCGACCAGATCGCCACCACCACGTCGTACGGGACCACGGCCCTGCTCGACGGCACCTTCACGAACCAGAGCCTGCAGGTGGGTGCGTTCGACAACTCCAACCAGCAGCTGACCCTCACCATCGGGGCCGCCACCACCGGCGCCCTCGGGGTGTCGACCGGCTCTGTCAGCGTGGCGACCCAGGTGAACGCCCAGGCGGCCGTCAGTGCCGTCCAGGCGGCCATCTCCACGGTGGCCTCCATCGAAGCCAACGTGGGTGCCACGCAGAACCAGCTGGCGGTGGTCGTCGCCAACCTGACGGTGGGCCAGCAGAACCTGCAGTCCGCCTACTCGGGCCTGGTCGACGTGAACTTCGCCCAGGAGACGACCACGTTCACGACGGACCAGATCCTGATGCAGTCAGGTATCTCCATGTTGAGCCAGGCCCAGCAGACGCCGTCGCTGGTCCTCAAGCTCCTGCAGTAGTCCGGCGCGGGGCCTGACCCCCCGGGGACGACAACCGACGTCCCCGGGGGGTGGCTCCAAGGCCGACGCCCGCTGAGATCGCCCTGACGAGAGACGACTCTCGTCCCCGGTCGATCTCGCCCATGGACCGGATCGAGCCGGTGGTGACGCCGGCTCTCGAGCAAGGGGGGACCCGATGATTTCGCTTACGCGCTTCAACAGCGGCGAGCGCATCGCGATCAACCCCGACCTGATCGAGCGGATCGAGGAGATTCCCGACACCGTCGTCACCATGGCGAACGGGAACCGGCACGTGATCGCCGAGAGCATCGACGAGATCACCGACAAGGTCCGGGCCTTCCGGGCCTCCCAGCTCACTTTCGCCATGAAGATGGCGGACCATCCGTCTGTCGCCGGCACGGCGCGACTCCACGTCATCAGGGGCGCGGGCGGCGGCGATGACATCGCAGGCACGATCGAGTCGAAGGCTGTGAAGCCATGAAGAAGATGGACCGGATGACCCCGATGGCCGTGGGCGGAGCCCTGGTCGCCGTCTTCGCCTCGATGATCGTCGACGGGTCGAGCCCGACCTTGCTGTTCAAGCCGGCACCGATGATCCTGGTGTTCGGCGGCACGGCGCTGGCCGCCGCCGGTGGTTTCATGAAGAAGGACGTCAGCAAGATGAAGAACGTCCTCAAGAGCGCCATGGGCGTCCCTGAGGACGATCCCGACGAGGACATCGCCAAACTCGTCAGCCTGGCCGAACTGGCTCGCCGCGACGGGCTGCTGGCGCTCGACAAGGCGGCCGAGAAGGTCGAGGACCCCTTTTTCCAGCGGGGTCTGCAGATGACCGCCGACGGCATCGACCCCGAGGAGATCCAGGACATCCTCGAGGGCGACATCATGGCCATGAAGGAACGACACAAGGCGGGCGCCAAGTTCTTCGGCGACATGGGTGGCTTCTCCCCCACCTTGGGGATCATCGGCACGGTCATCGGCCTCATCCACGTCCTGGCCAACCTCTCGAACCCCAATGTCATCGGCCCGGCCATCGGATCGGCCTTCACCGCCACCTTGTGGGGCGTGCTCGCCGCCAACCTCCTGTGGCTTCCCATCTCGAACAAGCTCAAGCGCGCCTCGGAGCTCGAGGTCCACCACAAGAAGATGGTCCTTGACGGCCTGTTGGCCATCCAGGCCGGGAGTAGCCCCCGGCTCATCCAGACCCGCCTCCAGTCCTATCTGTCGACGTCGGAGCGTGGTGCCGGTGGCAAGTCCTCGAAGGAGGCGGCATGAAAGGCCGTCTCGCCGAAGCGGGCGAGTCCGAGGAGGTCGAGAACTCAGAACGCTGGTTGCTGACCTATGCCGACATGATCACGTTGCTGTTGGCGCTGTTCATCGTCCTGTTCGCCGTCAGCACCATCAGCACCAAGAAGTTCGAAGCATTGGCGCTGGGACTGCAGAAGAGCTTCTCGCCCAATCCCGGCGTTCTTCCCTCGAGCAACGGGGTGGAGCAGTACGACAGCCTCACCCCCACCGCCGGCCCCCGGCAGGTGCAGCAGACGCCGAGCGTCAACACGTCCGTCAAGCAGGCGTCGTCCACGGCCGCCCCGTCGTCGCTGGCGGCCTCGGCCGAGGCGCAGCTCTCCTCGGTGGACCAGAAGATCAGCAAGGCCATCGCCGCCAAGGGACTGCAGGCCGAGGCCGGGGTCACCACGTCCATCCAGACCCGCGGCCTGGTGGTGCAGGTGCTGACCGACCGGGTCTTCTTCGCTTCCGACTCCGCCGACCTGGGGCCCGCCGGCGACGCCGTGGTGGACACCATCGCCTCGGTGCTGCGAACCACCAGTAACGGGATCGACATCGAGGGCTACACCGACGACCAGCCGATCTCCGGGGGGCCGTACACGACGAACGAGGAGCTCAGCGCCGTGCGGGCGGCCAGCGTGGTCACCAGGCTCGTCGAGCAGGACGGCCTCGACCCCGATCGGCTGGCGGCCACGGGCTTCGGCGCCTCGCATGCGGTGGCGCCCAACGACACGCCCGCCGAGCGTGCTCTGAACCGCCGGATCGACTTCGTCATCCTCGCCGCCGGGGCCAACCAGCCATGAGCGCCGTGGCCACCGATCAGGCGACCAAGCCCACGTCCGCCGGGGCGGAGTCGGCCGCGTCCGACGGCGCCGACGGCGGCGAGGTCAAGGTCAAGAAGAGCAAGAAGAAGCTCATCATCATCATGGTCGTCCTGCTGCTGGTCGGCTTCGAGGCCAAGTCGATGCTGCTCAAACCGCACTACAAGCCGGGACAGGCGGTTCCCCTCGGCGCCATCCTGCCCCTCGACCAGCTCACGGTGAACATGTCCGACGGCCACCTCGTGCAGGCGTCGATCTCCCTCCAGCTGACCAAGGTGGCGGCCAAGACGGCGACCCTCGACGTCCCGCGCTTCGACGACGCCGCCATCACCGTGCTCGGGGCCGAGACCTACGACGCGCTGCTGGCCCCCGGCGGTCGGACCGAGGCCAAGGCCGCGATCCTGAGCCTGGACCAGAAGATCCTCCCGCCCGTCGACGGCGCCGCCGAACAGGTGAGCGCCGTGTACTTCACCAGCTTCGTCGTCCAGTGAGATGGCGCCGGCGGGAGATGGAACCGGCCACGGTGGGACTTTCGCGGACGGGGGCTACACCTGGCGGCGGAACCGGCCGATAAGGCCCAGATGGGACTGAACGCCCTGGTCGTCTGCCTATTCGAGGAGAGTGAGGCGCTCGAGCACCTCGCCTTCAAACTCGAGCAGGAGCAGCTGGTGCTGGTGGCCGGGAAGCCCCGGTTGCTGGCCCGCAACAGCGCGGAGTTCGAGCAGGCCGTGAAGGCACTGGACGTCGTCAGCCGTCGCCGTGAACAGCTGGTGGTGACGGCCGCCGCCGAGCTGGGGCTGCCCCCGTCCACCACGCTGAGCGCCCTGGCCGACGCCGCCGCCGACGAGGACGAGCGCCGCGTGCTCGGCGAACGGCGCCAGATCATGCGCGCCCAGGTGGCACGGATCAGCAACCTCTGTGCCAAGAACCGCGAGATCCTGGCCCGGAACCTGGCCGCCACCGCCGACGCCCTGGCGCTCCTGGGCGACAGCCCTTCGTATACGGCGATGGCGACGACGACGGTGTCGGCACCGCGTGCGCGCATGCTCGACGCCAGGGCGTAGGGGGAGGACGCATCCATGGGAGATCTCGCACTGGGCATCGCGGCATCGGGCCTCGACGCCCAGCAGACGGCGATGGACACCATCTCCGAGAACCTCACCAACGCCAACACTCCCGGCTACGTGGCCGAGAGCGCCCAGCTCTCCACCAACCCCGGCGGCGACCTGCTCGGGGTTGGGGACGGGGTCCGTGTCGACGGCGTCACCCAGAACAGCGACGGACTCCTCGCCACCAACGCGCTCCAGACCCAGGGTGTGCTGTCGCAGAGCACCGCCCTGCAGCAGATCCTGCAGGGTGCGCAGTCGGCGTTCCCGGTGTCCGGCTCCTCGGGGATCGCCTCCGACCTGTCCTCGTTCTGGCAGTCGTGGGACGCCATCAGCCAGGACCCGTCGAACCCCGCTCCCCGTACCCAGGTCGTCGATCTGGCCCAGAACCTGGTCTCGGACTTCCAACAGGCGTCACAGCAGCTCTCCAACCTCCAGGTCAACGCCCAGTCCCAGGTGTCGACGTCGGTGACCCAGGTCAACTCGATCCTGAAGCAGGTGGCCACCCTCAACGGCGAGATCGGCGCCACCGAGGGCGGGGGCTCCCCGGCCAACTCCCTCATCGACCAGCAGAACCAGCTCATGGGCGAGCTGGCCACCAGTATCGGGGCCGTCGCCGTCCCGCAGGCCGACGGAACCGTGAACGTCGACGTCGGAGGCGTGACCCTGGTGCAGGGCACCTGGAGCGACACCGTCGTGACCACCGGCGGTGCGGGGGCCATGAAATTGGTGGCCCACGCCAGTGGCACCACCATCCCCACCTCGGCCGGCAGCGTCGCCGGGCAGCTGGCGGCCATCAACCAGTACCTCCCCGCCTACCAGTCCCAGCTGGACACGGCCGCCAACGACCTGGCCTCCACCGTCAACACCCAATTGGCGGCCGGGTACACGGCCACCGGCGCCTCCGGGGCCGGCTATCCCCTGTTCGAGGGCACCGGGGCGGCCGGTATCTCGGTCAATCCCGCCATCACCGGCAACGTCCAATTGATCGCCGCGTCCTCCACCGCCGCCGTGCCCGACGCCACCAACGACGCGGGGAACGCACAGGCCATGGCCGAGCTCTACAACTCGCCGACCGGACCCGACCAGCAGTACCAGTCGCTCATCCAGGGTCTCGGCACCCAGGTGGCGGCCGTAAACAGCCAGGTGCAGGCCCAGACGTCGGTGGCCAATGCCGCCCAGGAGAACCTCCAGTCCATCGAGGGGGTCAACACCAACGACGAGATGGTGCAGATGTTGACGTTCCAGCAGGCCTATCAGGCGTCGGCCAAATTGGTGAGCACAGTCGATACCATGATGCAGGCACTGATCCAGGCGTCATGATGACCACTGCCGGAGCGAGGAGGGATTCGTGACCGATGTAATGGGATCCGGCGCGATCTCCTACACGCCGGCGATCATCGCCGACCAGTTGATCTCGGGACTTAACACCGATCAGTCGCAACAGGCGACGCTCGAAGAGCAGCTGTCGACCGGTGTCACCATCAACCAGGCGTCGGACAATCCCGCCGGTGCCGCCCAGCTCCTCCAACTCAACGGGAGCCTGGCCCGTGCCCAGCAGTACGCCTCCAACGCCACCGACGGGACCGGCTGGTTGTCGCTCGGCAATTCGACGATGAACCAGATCCTCTCGTCGCTTCAGTCCGTCCAGCAGACGGTGCTGTCGGTCAGCGGGGCGAGCCTCTCCAACGAACCGGGCGCCCTCCAGTCCCTGGCCGCCCAGGTCACGGCGGCGCAACAGGAGCTCACCAACCTCGCCAACACCACCTACGGAGGACAGGCCATTTTCGCCGGGACCGGCAACGTGAGCCAGGCCTACGACTCGAGCGGCAACTACGTCGGAGGGGGATCGGCGCCGACGCGGACCGTCGCCCCCGGCGTCCAGGTGCCCGTGGCGGTCACCGGTCAGCAGATCTTCGGCTCCGGTTCGACGGGAGTCCTGGGTACCGGCGGCATCCTGGCCCAGATCGTCCAGGACCTGCAGACCGGGACCACCGCCTCGCTGAACAACCTGCAGACCAACGACGCGCAGGCCCTCACCACGGCCATCACGCAGGTCACGACGGTGGCGGCCCAGATGGGCTCCGACTACCAGCGCATGCAGACGTTCGCCCAGCAGGCCTCGAGCGCCCAACAGACCCTGCAGTCCGAGGTCTCGGGGATCGACAGCACCAATGTGGCGCAGGTCTCCACCCAGCTCACAGAGGCGCAGCAGGCGTACCAGGCGTCGTTGTGGGCCACGTCGCAACTGTCGCAGGAATCCCTTGTGCAGTTCTTGAGTTGACGGGAGAACAGCGAATGTTGATCACGCGGACCCGGTCGGAAGAGCCGGCGGAGGGAACCGAAGCGGTCTCGACCACCGACGTCGTCGACGGTGCGGTCCTCGACTTCGGCGGGGGGATCCCGGGTTTCCCGGAGTCCCGCTACTTCCGACTCGAGAACCTGGCGCCCGAGCTCCAGCCCTTCTGCGTGATGCGATCGGTCAACGAGAGCGCGATCAGCTTCGTGCTGGTGGCACCGGGGGCTCTCTTCCCCGACTACACGATCGAGATCGACGAGCAGCACGTGGCCTATCTGGGGCTCGAATCGGCCGACGACGCCGTGGTGCTGACCATCATCACGCTGGGCCAGCCTCCGACGGCGAACCTGCTCGGCCCGTTGGTGGTCAACCGCCGCACCCGGGTGGCGGCCCAGGTGGTGCAGTACCAGTCGAGCTACCGGGCGGCGGAGCCGCTGGCGTCACCCTCCGGGACCTGAGCGGGATCGCTGCCGGACGGGCCCGGCCCCTCGGCCGCCTTGGTGCCCCGGTCCTGCAGCGCGGCGCTGAGGCCGGCGACACCGTCGGTGGACGTCGACGCAGCCTGGACGTTGGCCTGCTGGATCTCGAAGTAGACCTCTTCGCGGTGTACCTCGACCTCCATCGGCGCGTCGATGCCGATCCGGACCTTGTCGCCGGCGACGACGAGGACGGTGACCTTGATGTCGTGGCCGATCATGATGCCTTCACCGACACGCCGGCCGAGAACTAGCACCGCACCCCTCTTCTCTTCCTTGAGATGTGCCACCGTCTCGTCCGTGGGACGTGGCTCGACCCCTCCGTGGGGGATGGGCACAGGCTACCGGGTCGACCCGTGCCCACGGGGACTCGGGCCGGCCGGTCGCCCGGCGCCCGCCGGGCGTCAGACGGCGTAGAGGTCGCCGTCCGGTCCCTCGGCGACGGTGATGCGGGTGAGGCCCCTGGTGGCGGGCCCGTTGACGAGGGCACCGGTCTCGCCGTTGAACCTCGATCCGTGGCACGGGCAGACGAAGAGCTTGTCCGGCGCCACGTAGGCGACGGTGCATCCCTCGTGCGGGCAGACGGCGTCGAAGGCCACGTAGGTGCCGGCGCTCGGCTGGACGACGACGGCCGGATCCCCGGTCTTCGGATCGTTGAAGGTGGCGGCCCCGCCCACCGCCACCTGGCTGGCCGGCCCCACCTTCCTGCCCGGGGGAGTGGACGCCTTCGGCCCCGGCTTCGTCGTCGGCGTGGTGGCACCGGGCGACAACGAGCCCGTGGTGGAGTGGGCGGCGTCGGAGTAGTGCCCGACCAGTCGTCCGACGCCGGCGGCGAGCCCGGCCAGGAGGACCCCGAGGGCGCCGGCGCTGCCGACCGCCAGCGCCTTCAGGGCGAAGGTGCGGCGGTCGAGCTCGTCGCGCCCCGCCACGGCGCCGACCGGCCGGACGGCGCCACCGGTCCGGGCCGCCAGGAAGGCGTCGAGGGAGAGGACGCCGCCGGATCCCGCCACCAGCAGTGGCAGCCAGGCGAAGAGGAAGACGATGTCCGAGCCCGTGTAATAGGGGGAGGCGTGGAAGCTGATCGTCAGGAAGAGCGAGAGCGACAGCACCATCCCGCCGGCGGCGGCGATCCGCGCCCACAGCCCGAACAGGGTACCGATCCCCACGGCGAGCTCGGCCAGGGCCAGGACGACGCCGAGAGCGACGGCCACGTGCTCCAAGGGCCCGACGAGGGCGTGGATGGGGCTCGTGTGGGCCGCCTCTTTCAATTGGGACTGGATCGACGTCGGATTGTTGGCGTCGAAGAAACCGGGATTGGCCAGCTTCTGCATCCCGGCGAATGTGAAGGTGGCACCGACGAAGGCCCGGAGGGGGAGCAGCGCCCAACCTGCCGAGGTCGAGGAGAAGGGGGCTCCGACCCATTGACCCTGCTTGGTTGTCATCACGCTCCCTGAACGGCGTCCGCTGGGGCCGGTCGCGTCCTCGGACATCGGTCCGGGCCACGGCAGCATATCGACGCCTCCTCGCGGCGCGACCGCGGCTCGCCGACGACGGCCGGCCGGGACGCGACGGGCGGCCACTACGCTTGAGCGCTATGGGCACGCGCCTCTGCTCCGGGGTTCGGTCACCCACTCCACCGGTGGCGGACCGCGCTTCGGCGGTGGCGGACCGTGCTTCGGGCACCGGTCGGGAGTAGCGGCCCGGTCCATGCTCACCGCCCCGTCCGGACCGCGGCCCCAGGCCGGCGTCGAGGACCGCCACCTGGCCACCGCCGAGCTGGCGGTCGGCGGGATGCACTGCGGCGCCTGTGCGACGCGCATCGAGGGCGCCCTCGCCGAGCAGGTGGGCGTGGTCAGTGCGTCGGTGAACCTGGCCACGACACGCGCCTTCGTCGCCTACGACCCGGAGACGGTCGGGGTCCCCGAGCTGTGCGGTGCCGTGGACGGAGCCGGCTATTCGGCGGCGCCCGTCGACGCCGACGACGGCGCTGTCGTCGGCGAGCGGTCCGACCACTGGGCACTGCGGGCGGCGCTCTCGTGGCCGCTGGCCCTGGCCGCGTTCGTCATCGCCCTGGCGGCTCCCGCCGGGGGGAGTGCCGTCGACGGGTGGACCGTCCTCATCCTGGCCGTGGCCGTCGAGCTCGCCGGCGGGTGGCCGTTCCTGCGCACGACGGCCCGGCTGTTGCGCCGGGGCGCGACCAGCATGGACACCCTCATCGCGCTGGGGACGCTGGCCGCCCTGGCCGTGAGCGCGGTAGAGGCCATCGCCCTCCACGGACAGCACTACCACCTCGGTGGCGGCGGCGAATTCGCCGCCCGCCTGCACGGCGTGATGGCCCCGCTCATCGTGGCCATCCTCGTCACGGGGCGGGCCATCGAGGCCCGGGCGCGCCACCGTGCCGCCGGTGCCATGCACTCGTTGCTGGGGCTGCGACCCCCGACGGCGCGCGTCGTGTCCGGGCCCGACGACGACCAGGGCGAGCTCGTAGCGCCCGAGAGCATCCCCGTCGGCGCCATGATCCGCGTCCGCGCCGGCGAGACGGTGCCGCTCGACGGCGAGGTGGTGAGCGGATGGTCGGCCGTCGACGAGTCGATGCTCACCGGCGAGGCCCTGCCCGTGGAACGCGGTCCGGGCGGTCTGGTGACGGGGGGGACGCAGAACGGAGGTGGCGTCCTCGTCGTCCGCGTCACCACGGTGGCCGCCGAATCGGTCCTGGCCCGCCTGCAGAGACTGGTGGAGGAGGCGCAGCGCGACAAGGCGCCCCTGCAACGCATCGCCGACCGGGTGAGTGGCGTCTTCGTCCCCGTCATCCTGGCCGCCTCGGCGGTGACGTTCCTGGTCTGGTGGTTGGCCGCCGGCGACTTCGGGAAGGCCGTGCTCAGTGCCGTGGCTCTCCTGCTGGTGGCGTGCCCCTGCGCCATGGGACTGGCCACGCCGGTGGCCATGATGGTCGGTTGCGGTCGCGCCTCGGCACTCGGCATCCTCATCCGCAGCGGGGAGGGCCTCGAGCGGCTGGCCAAGGTGGACACCGTCGTCTTCGACAAGACGGGCACCCTGACCGAGCGCTTCGCCACTGTCACCGACGTCATGGCCGTCGCCGGTATCACCGGCGACGAGGTGATGGCGCTGGCCGCCGCCGTGGAAGCCGAGAGCGACCACCCCATCGCCAGTGCCATCCGTGCCGCCGCGCCAGCACCCCCGCGTGCCGAGGGGGCCACCGTTCTCCCCGGTGTCGGGGTGGAGGGGACGGTGGCCGGCCACCGGATCCGGGTGGTGCGGGTGGCGAGCGTCCGTCTGCCGACCGAGCTCGCCACCTCCGTGTCGGAGCGCGAGGAGCGCGGCGAGACCGTCGTCGTCGTCGAGCGCGACGACGCCGTCATCGGGGCCGTCGCCGTCACCACGCCGATGCGGCCGGAGGCGGCCGAGGCCGTGGCACAGCTGCGTTCCATGGGCCTGCGGACCATCATTCTGAGCGGCGACAGCGAGCCGGCGGTGCACGCCGTGGCGTCGGCGCTTCGGGTCGACTCCGAATACGGTGCGTTGAGCCCTGCGGCCAAGGTCGACGAGTTGCGGGCGCTGCAGGCCGCCACGAGGCGGGTCCTCATGGTGGGCGACGGGATCAACGACGCCCCTGCTCTGGCCACCGCCGACGTCGGGTGTGCCATCGGCAGCGGGACCGAGGCGGCCCTGGCCAACAGCGAGATCGCCCTCCTCGGTGACGACCTCCACGGCGTCCCCGCCTCCATCGGCATGGCGCGCGCCACCCTGGCCGTCATCCTGCAGAACTTCGGTTGGGCCATGGGGTACAACATCTCGGCCATTCCTCTGGCCGCCGTCGGCCTCCTCGACCCGTTGGTGGCGGCGTTCGCCATGGGCCTGTCGAGCGTGATCGTCGTGCTGAACAGCCTCCGTCTCATGCGCCTGGGACGGACCGGCCTCGACCAGGTGCAGCCGCCGCGGGTGATGCGGGGGGCCCGGGGTTTCGCTCTGTGGGTCGCCCTTCCCGTCGTCCTGTTCGCCGGGGCCACCGTCATCGGCCAGGTGGTGTCGCCGGCGCGCGGTCAGTCGCTGTTGCCGGGCCTCCCCGTCCCCATCTCCACCATCGCCCTACCGGGCGGCGCCAGCGCCGAGGTCTACCTCTACCCCGGCCACCCGGGCGTGAACCAGCTCCATGTCATCTTCGACGGCCTGACCCAGCGTCTGGAGGCCTCGAGCTCGGTCCGGGTCACGGCGTCTCCCGCCGGCGGTGTTCCCCAGCTGCTGCGGCAGCAGCGGCTGAGTCCCGGTCATTTCGTCGCCTACCCGACGCTCGGCGCCGGGCGATGGCGGTTCTCGATGACGGCGACGATCAACGGCCGGTCCGTGCCGTTCGGCATCACCCGCCCCGTCACATAGCCGGGGGGACAAGCCCCGTACCGGGCGCCGGTAGTGGAAAACGGGCTAGCGTTTTGCCATGGGGATTCCGCGTTTGGCGCGCCACGGCGCGGTCTTGGTCATCGCCTCTGTCGCCATCGTCGTCGGGGGAGTGGTGGCCGTGGCGACGTCGGCCACCGCCACGTCGCCCAAGGTGACCACCATCACCCTGCAGGCGACGCACGCCTACAAGCCGGTGGCCCCTCCGGGGGCCACCGACGACTACCACTGCACGCTCGTCGATCCGCACGTCAAGCAGAACTCGTACATCGTGGCCAGTCATTTCTTCCCCAACGGGGTGGACGTCCATCACGCCATCCTGTTCCTGGTCCCGCCCGATCTGGCCGCCGCCGCCACCCGCGCCGACAAGAACGGAAAAGGGTGGACGTGTTTCGGGGAGACCGCCCTTCCGGGCACCGGTCTCGCCCAGATCTCGAACACGCCCTGGCTGTCGGGGTGGGCGCCGGGACACGGGAAGGACGTCGAGCCCGCCGGGACGGGGGTGTACTTCCCGAAGGGAAGCATGGTGGTGATGCAGATCCACTACAACCTGCTGCGGGGCGACGCGCCGGTGCGGGCCAAGCTGGTGCTCACCACGGTGCCCTCGTCCACGCCCCTGAAGCCGCTTCATCTGAACCTCATGCCCGCCCCACCGGACATCCCGTGTCCGGCCGGCGTGACCGGGCCCCTGTGCAACCGGGCCGCCTCCCTGGCCAATCTGGGCCAGCGCTTCGGACAAGGTCAGGTGGACTTCGTGAACACCATCGAATCGGTTTGTGGTCGCAACCCGGACGATCCCCCGGCGGGCGACACGACGACCTGTACGTGGCCCATCGGGTCGGGGCACATCGTCCGCGTCACGCCGCACATGCACCTGCTCGGGACGGGGATGAAGATCGTGCTCAACCCGGGGACCCCCCAGGCGCAGACCCTGCTCGACGTCACCGACTACAACTTCGACTACCAGCGCTCGTACAACCTGGCCAAGCCGGTGGCCACCGTGCCGGGGGACCGTGTCCAGGTCACCTGCACCTATGACGCCACGTTGCGTCAGAAGCTCCCGCAGCTGCGCAAGCTCCCGCCCCGGTTCGTGACATGGGGTGACGGATCGTCCGACGAGATGTGCCTCGCCATCCTGGCGTCGACCGCCTGAGCGATCCGTCCTAGTCCCCGGCCCAACAGCCCAGGATCACGTCGGACACGCTGTCGGCGATGTCGCCCCTGCTCGTCGGGGGCACGCCGAATTGGGCGGGGAGCCCGGTGATGTCGACGAGCAGGACCTTCCAGTCCTTGCGGACGACGACCGAGCCGTTGGTGGTGGTGAAGGCGCCCTGACCGAGGTTGCCCAGTGGACCGGTGTCGCCCAATTGCCGGCCCAGCATGGCGTAGTAGCCCTTCGTCTCGGACCAGCTCGACAACTCCTTGATCGAGAGCACCATCGTCCCCGTCGGGTACCGGTACCGGCAGGAGTAGAGGTGGTCGGTCCAGGTGGGAGTCTCGACGACCGCCTTGACTCCCAGGACCTCGGCCAGCTCGCTCTGGGCCTTTCGCTGGCACACCATCTTGGCGATCTCCGCCGGCAGCGGACCCGCCGGCAGCGGAACGGTGGTGCCCGTCCTGACCGGCGCGGCCGTCGGCGAGCTCCCGCACGAGGTGGCACCGAGTGCGGCGGTCGCGACGACCAGGAGCGGAAGGAACCGGCGCACTTTCCGAGAGTAACAGAGGCCTTTCGCGCCGCCCGGCCGGGTGGGCCCACCGGCCGACGGTGACACCGCCGTATGCTCGGCGCCCATGGAGGTCGGTTCCCGTGCCCGTTGAATGCACGCGACGAGGTCGCGTCCTCGTCATCTGTCTGCGGCGGGAGGAGAAGCGCAACGCAATCGACGAGGAGATGGCCCTCGGCATCGACGGCGCCCTCAACGAGTTGGAGGACGACGACGGGTTGTGGGTCGGGATCGTCACCGGCGGGCGCCACGTCTTCTCGGCCGGCACCGATCTGCGGGTCGGTTCGGGGTCGGGAACCGAGCGGGGCGGCCCGTACGGGATCATCCGACGGCGCCGGTCGAAGCCCTTGATCGCCGCCGTGGAGGGTGCCGCCCTCGGTGGCGGCATGGAGATCGTGCTGGCCTGCGACCTCGTCGTGGCGTCGACCACGGCGTCGTTCGGACTCCCCGAGGTCCGGCGCGGGCTGCTGGCGCTCTACGGCGGCGTCTTCCGGTCGGCGCGGTCGCTCCCGCTCAACGTGGCCCGGGAGATCGTGCTGACCGGCGATCCCGTCGATGCCGTCCGGGCCGAACGTCACGGCCTGGTGAACGCCGTGACCGAACCGGGCGGCGCCCTCGACGGGGCCGTGCGCCTGGCCGAACGGATCTGCGCCAACGCCCCGGTGGCCGTGCGCCAGAGCCTGCTGCTCATGGCGGCCTCCGCCGCCACCGAGGACACCGCGTGGGCGCTGACCGACGAGGCCATGGCGGCGGTCATGGCCTCGGAGGACGCCCGTGAGGGCCGCACCGCCTTCCTCGAGCACCGCCTCCCCGAGTGGCGCGGACGCTGAAGGTCGGGGGACGCCGCCCCGCCCGACGTGGCGGCGGGGGTTCCGTCAGCGGGCGCCGCGCAGGAGAACGCCCGGGCGCTCGCCGGTGTCCTCGCCGTTGTCGAACGTCGTCACGCCCGATTTGATGGTGGCCACGTAGCCGGTGGCGCCCTGCACGATGCGGCGCCCGCCGGCGGGCAGGTCGGTGACGACCCTCGGGCTCCCGAGCTGCAGGTGCTCGTAGTCGATGATGTTGATGTCGGCCAGCTGGCCGGCGACGAGCGTCCCCCGGTCCCCGAGGCCGTAGAGCGAGGCGGTGTCCGACGTCTGCTTCTTCACCATCATCTCGAGGGGTAACAGGGAGCCGCGGGTACGGTCCCTCGTCCAGTGCGTCAGCATGAAGGTGGGCTGGGAGGAGTCGCAGATGACCCCGCAGTGCGCCCCGCCGTCGCCCAGCCCGGCCGCCGAGCGCGGGTGCATCAGCATCTGGCGCGCCGGCTCGAGGTCTCCCGAGGCGTAGTTCAGGATCGGGATGTAGAGGAGTCCCTGGCCGTCGCCTTCGAGCATGGCGTCGTAGGCGACATCCAGGGGCCGCCGTCCCGTGGCGGCGGCGATGCGGGTCACCGAGCGTTCCGGACCGGGCTCGTAGTCGGGGGGATCTCCGAGAATGAAGGTGTTGCGGTAGGCGTCCTCCATGCGGGCGGCGCCGTCGTGCGCGGGCTCCCAGGACACGATGGCGTCCCGGACGGCGGGATCACGCAGGGCCGCCACCAGCTCGGCGGCGGTCAGGTCCCGCGCCTTCAGGGCCTGGTAGGCGGGGATGCTCTCGAAGAGGCAGAGGGTGGTGAAATGCCCGGCCAGGAGTCCGGTGGCCCGCGCCGCCACCTGGGGCCAGAGGTCGGCTCCGCCGGCGACGGCCTCGAGCGACGAATCGAGAAGCTCACGCCAGAGATCGGGGGCCGAGGCCACCTGCAGCATGGCGAAGGTGACCGGGCGCCCGATGGCGGCCGAGAGACGCCGCATCCAGTCGACCTCCTTGGCCGGACTGAGGACGTCCTCGCCCGCCACTCCGGCCGGGGCCAGCTCGAAGATCCCGGAGCCGAGATCGCCGAGGGCGGAGCCGATGCCGAACAGTTCCTCCTCGGCGGCGAACGTCCCGGGAACGGGCTCGCCGTCGATGGCCAGGTGGGCGATGGTCCGGGAGGTGGAGAAGCCCAGGGCGCCGGCGGCAATGGCATCCTTCACGAAGGCCTTCATCTCGGCGATGTCCCCGGCCGTGGCGGGCTCGTTGTGGGATCCCCGGTCCCCCATCACGTAGGCCCGGACGGCCCCGTGGGCGATCTGGGTTCCGACGTCGACGACCCATTTCCGGCGGTCCAGGGCGTCGAGGTACTCGGGGAAGCTCTCCCAGTCCCAGCTGATGCCCTCCGAGAGAGCGGTGCCGGGGATGTCCTCCACCCCCTCCATCAATCCGATGAGCCAGTCGTGTTGGTCGGGCCGGGCCGGTGCGAAGCCGACGCCGCAGTTGCCGGTCACGAGCGTGGTGACGCCGTGCCAGCTGCTCGGCGCCAGGACCTCGTCCCACGTCACCTGCCCGTCGTAGTGGGTGTGGATGTCCACCCACCCGGGCGTGACGAGCAGGCCGTCGGCGTCGATGATCCGCCGCCCCTGCTGCCCACCGAGGTCGTCGACGGCCACGATGCGCCCGTCGTCCACGGCCAGGTCGGTGGTCCGGGCATCGGATCCGGTCCCGTCGACGACGGTGCCACCTCGAATGACCAGGTCGTGCATGGTCGAGCCCCCTCGGTCCGGCGGCCGCCGCCGGGCGACGCCGCGTCGGTCAAGACTGCCATGTCCGCGGTGCGACCGACAGGACGGGCCCGCCGTGTCGGTTGCCCCCCCGGTCAGCCATTGTCGTCGGTGAGCTCGTACCCCACCCCGGGAAGGGTGCGGAGAAACGTCCCGTCGGGGTCACCCAGTTTGCGGCGGAGCCGGTAGGAGTAGACGCGGAGGTAGTGGTTCTCGGTGCCGTAGCGCGGTCCCCAGACGTGTTCGAGGATCATGCGGTGGGTGCAGACCTTGCCGGCGTGGCGGGCCAGGTACGAGAGGAATGCGAACTCCCGGGCGGTGAGGTCGAGGGCGCGCCCGTCCATGTGGCCCTCGTGATGGACGAGATCGAGGGTGAGGGGTCCGACGGTCAGGGTCGTCGGTTCGGCCTCGCCGTTTCCATCCGGGCGGTGCCGCAGGGCCACGCGTAGCCGGGCCTCGAGCTCACCCATGCCGAACGGTTTCGTCATGTAGTCGTCGGCCCCCCCGTCGAGAGCGGAGATCTTTCGGTCTTCGGTCCCGTCGGCCGACAGGACGATGATGGGGACCGCGCTCCACTGCCTGATGCGGCGGCAGACGTCGAGACCGTCCATGTCGGGCAGACCGAGGTCGAGGACGATGACGTCCGGCGCCCCCACCGCCGCCTGGGAGATCCCCTGGGCCCCGGTGGAGGCGGTGAGCACCTCGTGACCGAGCGCCACGAGCCCGATGCGCAGGACGCGCAAGAGCGCCGAATCGTCGTCGACGGCGAGGACGCGTGCCACCGCTCAGGGCACCGTGGCCGGCTGGAGGGAGACGGGGAGGGAGAAGCAGAAGCGCCCACCCCGGCCTGCGGTGTCCTCCGCCCAGATCGTCTCGCCGTGGGCCTCGATGAACGCCTTGGCGATCCACAGTCCCACCCCGGACCCCCCGGCCGAACCGCGACCGGTGAACATCTGGAAGACGACGGCCCGGTCGTCGGGGCGCACGCCCGGCCCGCTGTCGGTCACCGCCACCTCGACGTGTCCGTCCGGGCGGGTCCGTGCGGCGACGGCGATCGGGGTGTCCGGCGGTGCGTAGCGCGACGCGTTGTCGAGCAGGTTGGTGAGGACCTGGCCGATCAGGAGATGATCGACGTCGACCAGAGGGAGATCGTCGGCCAGGTCCATCGTGACCCGTCCGTGCCCGGTGAGACCGAGGCCGCGCACGGCCTCGTTCACCAGGTCGACCACGGCGATGGGCTCGCGGTGCAGCTCGAGGGCGCCGGACTGCACCCGGCTCATGTCGAGGAGATTGGTGACCAGGCGGTTGAGCCGGTCGACCTGGTCGTCGATGAGGGCCAGGAGCTCCTGGCGCTCCTCGGTCCCGATGTCGGCCCCCGGATTCCCGAGCGTCGAGGCCGAGATCTTGATGGTGGCGAGAGGGGTGCGGAGGTCGTGCGACACCGCGCCCATCAGTATCTTCTGGAGCCGGTCGATCTCCTCCAGGAGCTCGGTGCGCAGAGCCTGCTCCCGCAGCTGGGCCCGCTCCACCGTCAGTGCGATGTGGTTGGCGAAGGTGAGCAGCAGCTCCCGGTCGTGACGGCTGAGGACGCCACCTTTGATACCGAGCAGCCCGATCGGTCGCCCGGTGGCCGACAGGGCGACGCTCTGGACCTCGTCGGTGTGCAGCGAGGACGTCCCCAGGCTCGTCGGCCGCCCCGGCGTCGGCGTGATGCGTCCCAGCTCGGTGTCCGTGAGCGGCTCGCCGGCGGCGGCGGCCACCTCCAGGCGGGACCCGGTGGGAAGGAGGAGGGCCACGCTGTCGAATCCGAAGGCGTCATGGACGGTGGACACGATGAGGGCCAGGAGCTCGGGGACGGGCTTCTCCCCGATGAGCAGATCGGTCAACTCGAAGAGGCGCCGGATGTCGGTCTCGCGCCGGTGGGCCTGCGATCGCGCCGCGTCGAGCCGTGAGACGACGCGGGCCACGAGGAGCATGACGATCACGTAGACGGCCAGGGCCACCCAGTTCTCGGCGGCCCCCACCTCGAGGGTGCCGTAGGGGGGGATGAAGACGAGGTCGTAGACGAGGAAGCCGGCACCCACGGCCACGGCACCGGGGACGAAACCGCCGGCCACCACGCCGACCACGACCGGTATGACGAGGACGAGCGCCGGGGTGGCGATGCTCATGTGGCTCCGGAAGGGAGCCATGACGGCGGCCAGGACGGTCACGGCGCCGAGTGCGGCACCGGCGCCCGCCAAGCTGCGTCGTACGGGGGTCATGGTCCCTCACTCGTTCCGGCGTGTCCCGGCTCCACGCTAGACGGACGCGTTCGAGGGGCCTGCTGCTCGGGCACAATGTTGCTATGACGAGGCTGCCATGACGACCGTGCCGGGGCTCACCGCCGAGGACGTCGACGCCGTCAGCCCGGCCGGTCGGTTCCGCATCTACATGGGGGCGGCGGCCGGCGTGGGCAAGACGTTCGCCATGCTCGACGAGGGCTGGCGCCGGCATCGACGGGGTGCCGACGTCGTCATCGGCTTCGTCGAGACCCATGGTCGTCCCCGCACGGCCGAGCTCATCCGGGACCTGGAGGTCGTCCCCCGCAAGGTCGTCAGCTACCGCGACTCCGACTTCGAGGAGATGGACCTCGATGCCGTCCTGGCCCGTCGACCCGAGGTCGCCCTCGTCGACGAATTGGCCCACACCAACGTGCCGGGCTCGGGACGCAACGAGAAGCGGTGGCAGGACGTCATCGAGCTGCTGGGCGCCGGGATCAACGTCATCACGACGGTGAACGTCCAGCACCTGGAGAGCATCGCCGACGCCGTGGAGCGGATGACGGGCACACGTGTCCAGGAGCGGGTGCCCGACTGGGTGGTGCGCAAGGCCGACCAACTGGAGCTCATCGACTCCTCACCCGAGCAGCTCCGGCGGAGGATGATGCACGGCAACATCTACCCGCCGGCCAAGGTCACCGACGCCCTCACCCATTTCTTCAAGACGGAGAACCTGGTGGCGCTGCGGGAACTGGCCCTGCGCTTCGTGGCCGACGAGACCGAAGAAGAGCTGTTGGCCTATCTGCGCGACCACCATCGGGGCGAGGTGTGGGATACGACCGAGAGGATCATGGTGGCCATCACCGCCGCCCACGGGACCGACGCCGTCATCCGCCGCGCCGCCCGCCTCTCGGCCCGGATGAAAGGTGATCTCCACGCCGTCCACGTGCTGGCGGCGGAGCAGTCCCGCCAGCGCGATGCCGATTCCCTCGTCGCCCTGCGGCGGTTGGCCGACGACCTGGGAGCGCACTGGCACGAGATCACCCGTGACGATCCGGCGAGGGCGCTGGTCGATTTCGCCAGCGAGCACCAGGTGACGCAGATCGTGCTGGGGTCGAGCCGGCGCAGCCGTTGGGAGGAGATGACCAAGGGCTCGGTGGTGCAGAGAGTGCTGCGCTACGCCTCCGACAGCGGGGTGGACGTGCACGTGATCGCCCGCCGTGACGCCGACCCGGCGCCCGGACCGGACCCGTCGCCGTAGCGGCGACGGGTCCGGCCTCACGCGTCGTCGATGCCGTAGAAGAGGCGCTCGACCACCCGCCGGGCCCGGCGGGTGACCCTGCGGTACTCGTCGCGTAGGGCCGCCGGTGAGGTCCCGAGGCTACGGGCCAGATGGGACTGTTGGTGCGCCTCGGTGGGCAGGGAGTCCCCCGGTGGGGTGCCACCGGGCAACGTCCCCACCAGGTGCCAACGGTTGCGCGTGTGCTCGAGGAAACGGTAGGCGTGGCCCAGTATCTCGGCATCGGCCACCGTCAGGGCGCCCTGGCCGGTGAGGGCGTCGAGGGCGGCCATCGTCCCCGTGGCGGAGACGCCGTGGCGCAGCTGCAGCAGTTGGGCCGTCCACTCGATGTCCGACAGTGACCCGCGTCCGAGCTTCAGATGGAATTGCGGGTCCTCACGCGGGGGGATGCGTTCGCGCTCGATGCGGGCCTTCATCCGCCGGATGTCGGCTACGTCGTCGTCGGTGAGGGGACGTTCCCAGACGAAGGCGCGGACGAGGGCCAGGAAGCGCTCTCCGAGGGCGCGGTCACCGGCCACGATGCGGGCCCGCAGGAGGGCCTGGCGTTCCCAGGTCTGGGCCCACCGGTCGAAGTAGGCCTGGTACCCGTTCAGGTCGCGCGCCAGACGGCCCTGGCTCCCCTCGGGGCGGAGGCCGAGGTCGATGGTGGCCACCCGCTGGGCCGGGCTCGGTCCGTGGATGAACCGCAGCAGGGCCTCGGCCGCCTCTTCGGCCAGGTCCTGGGCCCCGTCGGCCGGGTCGTCGAAGACGAAGAGGACGTCGAGATCGCTGGCGTAGGACATCTCGGCCCCCCCGAGGCGGCCCATGCCCACCACGCAGAAGGCGACGGCGGGGGCCACGTGGTCCACCGCCGCCTCCAGAACGGCCTCGGCCACGTCGGTGAGGGCCCCTCCGGTACTGGCGATGTCGTCGATGTCGAGGAGGTCCCGGGTGGCGATGCGGAGCATCTGCTCCTGGGTGAGCCGGACCAGCCGGGCCCGCCGTCGCCCTTCGTCACCCGGCCGGCCCAGGCGTTCGACGGCGTCCTCCACCAGGGCCGGGCGCGGGGCGGGGGCGAGGGCCTGGTCGTCGTCGAGGTCGGCGATGAGCTCGGGATTGCGCTCGATGGCCTCGGCCATGATGCGGCTCGACCCCAGGATCAGGCACAGGCGCCGGGCCGCCTCGGGGGACTCGCGGAACGACGTGACCACCAGGGCACGGTGATGGCTGCGGACGACCAGGGTGCGCAGGCCGAGGAGACCGAGGTCGGGATCGGGGGTGACGGACAGCCAGTCGAGCAGGAGGGGGAGGAGCTGGCCCATGAGCCGGGAGACGCGCGTGAGACCGCCGGCGAGCTCCTCCACGGCGGCACGCGTTCGTTGGGCATCGCCGAAGCCGAAGGCCGTCAGGCGCCGGGCCACGGCGTCGGCCGACATGACGGTGGCGCCGGAGACGTCGGCGTCGTGACCGGCCGGCCCGGCCGGCGACGCCTCCAGGGCGGCGAAGGATTCGAGCAACGGTCGGAAGAAGAGGCGTTCGTGGATGATCCGGACGTCGCTCTGACAGCGCCGCATGGTGTCGTCGAAGACGGCGGTGGCCGTCGTGGCGGGACCGTCGGTGAAGCCGAGGACACGCGCCAGGCGCCGACGGGCACCGGGGTCGGTGGGCAGGGCGTGGGTCTGCTCCTCCTCGACCAGTTGCAGCCGGTGCTCCACGGTGCGCAGGAAGCGGTAGGACTCGGCCAGGACGGCACCGTCCTCACCGCTCACGTATCCGGCGGCGGTCAGCTCGTCGAGCGCACCGAGGGTGGACCGGTCCCGGATGGTCGGATCGTGGTGACCGTGGACAAGCTGCAGCAGCTGCACCGAGAATTCCACGTCGCGGATTCCCCCCGGGCTCCGCTTGATCTCGCCACCGGCGAGCCCACGGCGCGACGCCTCGGACTCGGCGCGGACCTTCATGGACCGGAGCTCGGCCAGCTCGTCGGCGCTGAAGGTCCGGTTCCAGGTGGCCCGTCCGGCGGCGGCGGCGAAGCGGTGGCCGAGCTCGGGGACGCCGGCGACCGGTCGGGCCTTGAGCAGCGCCTGGAATTCCCACGCCGCCGCCCGCTTGTCCCAGTAGGAGCGGTAGCCCTCGAGCGTCCGGGTGAGCGGTCCCGACCGGCCTTCGGGCCGCAGGTCGACGTCGACGCGGAAGCACGCCCGGGCGATGCGCAACACCTCTCGGGCGACGGGGTCGCCACCGGACCCCGCCGTCACGAACATCACGTCGACGTCGCTGGCGTAGTTGAGCTCGCGGCCGCCGAGCTTGCCCATGCCGATCACGGCGAAACCGGCGTCCCCGGTGCCGCCCGTGGCCAACGACCACGCCCCGTCCAGGACCCGGGCCGCCATGTCGGCCAGGGCCCGGCCCACTTCCTCGAGGGCGTCCATCCCGAGTAGGTCGCGCGCGGCGATGCGGAGGAGCTCGAGGCGCTTCGACCGGGCCAGGGCGCCGTGGTCGGTGCCGTCGATGGCCACCGGCCGGTCGAGGTCGTCGAGGACGTCGACGGCGGACGGGTCGGCCGTGGAGAGCCGTCCCAGCGAATTGCTGGCGGCGACGACGGTGATGAAGGCGCGCGCCAGGGGGCTCGGCTCGTTGCCGTCGAGAAAGCGGTCGGCGGTGTCGGGACGTTCGTCGATCAACCGGCGCAGGGCGATGACGACGGCGTCGGGCGCGGCGCAACGTTCGGCGGCACCGGTCAGCGCCTCGGGCAGGACACTGCGCACGGGTGGCAGCATGCCAGGCGGAATGCCCTGTCGGGACGGTCAGGGCGCGCCGGTAGGCTTCCGCTGTGCCCCGCGTGCGTGTGGCCCTGTGCCAGCTCGACACGGTCGTCGGTGACATCGACGGCAACGTGGAGCGGATCCTGTCCGCCCTGGCCCGGGCCGAGGAGGACGGGGCCGACCTGGCCGCCTTTCCGGAGCTGGCCGTCACCGGGTACCCGCCCGAGGACCTCCTCCTCAAGCCGGCCTTCGTGGCCGACAACAGTGCCGCTCTGCGGCGCGTGGCGGCGGCCACGAAGGGCTGTGTCGCCCTGGTCGGGTTCGTCGACATCGTCGGCCACGACAGTGTCTCGGACGCCGTGGCCCGGGCCGACGGCGCCGGCGTGGTGGCCCGGGAGGCCGCCATCCGCGGCGCGCCGCGCCGGTTGCGCAACGCGTTGGCCGTGTGCGCCGGGGGAGACGTGATCGGCGTGTACCACAAGCGTCGCCTGCCCAACTACGGCGTCTTCGACGAGGAACGGTGGTTCGCACCGGGCACCTCGGAGCTCGAGCTGTACCGGGTGTCGGGTGTGCCGGTGGGTGTGTCGGTGTGTGAGGACCTCTGGTTCGCCTCCGGCCCCGTCGCCGCCCAGGCCGCCGGCGGGGCGCGCCTGATCGTCAACGTGAACGCCTCGCCGTACGCCATCGGCCGGGGAGCAGACCGTCTGGCCGTGGCCCGCCAACGGGTGGCGGAGGCGGGATGCGCCATCGCCTACGTGAACCAGGTGGGGGGCCAGGACGAGCTGGTCTTCGACGGTGGCTCCTTCGTCGTCGACCGTACCGGTGCCGTGGTGGCCACCGCCGCCCAATTCGCCGAGACCATCCTCACCGTCGACGTCGCGGTGCCGGGGACCGATCATCGGGAAGCCGGTCGTCGGGAAGCCGGTCATCGGGAAGCCGGTCGTCGGGAAACCGGTCGTCGGGAAACCGGTCGTGAGGACGCCCCGGTGTCGCCGCCCCGCGGCGGCGGACTGCCCGTCGTGCCGGTCAGCACCGGGCCGCGCGACCCCGAGACGCGGCCGGCACCGCCACCGGCGCCCGCTCTCGGACCCGATGCCGAGGTGTACGCCGCGCTCGTCCTCGGGACCCGCGACTATCTGGCCAAGAACGGATTCGTCGACGCCGTGGTGGGCCTCTCGGGCGGTGTCGACTCGGCCCTCGTCGCCACCGTGGCCGTCGACGCTCTCGGTGCCGAGCACGTCCACGCGCTGGCCATGCCGTCGCGTTACTCGAGCGACGGGTCCCGCCGTGATGCCGCCGCGCTGGCCGAGAACCTCGGTATCGAGATGCTGACCGTTCCCATCGAGCCGGCCCACGTGGCGTTCGCGGACATGTTGTCGCCTGTTCTGGGCGCCCCCCCGGTGGGATTGACCGACGAGAACCTCCAGTCGCGCATCAGGGGTGTCGTGCTGATGGCGGTGTCGAACGCCCGGGGATGGATCGTCCTCACCACCGGGAACAAGAGCGAGTTGGCCACGGGCTACTCCACCTTGTACGGCGACTCGGCCGGTGGCTTCGCCGTCATCAAGGACGTCCCCAAGCTCCTCGTCTACCGCTTGTGCCGCTACCGCAACGCCGCCGCCGGCGTCGACCGCATCCCCGACGCCATCCTGTCCAAGGCCCCGTCGGCCGAGTTGCGGCCCGACCAGCGTGACGACCAGAGCCTGCCGCCCTACGAGATCCTCGACCCCGTCCTCGAGGCACTGGTGGCCCACGACCGCTCGGTGGCCGAGGTGACGGGTGCCGGATTCGACCCCGCCGTGGTGACGCGGGTGGCCCGGTTGGTCGACGGGGCCGAGTACAAGCGCCGCCAGTCCCCTCCCGGGGTGCGCATCACGGCCAAGGCCTTCGGCAAGGATCGCCGGATGCCGATCACCAACCGGTACCGCGACCGCCCGGCGGAGCCGCCCGACGCGCCCACGCCGGCCGGGACGGTGGTGGCGGCCGACAGGCCCGGGGCACCGGCCGATCCGGGGAGCGCCGGTGACCGGTGATCCCACCGAGGCCATGGCGCTGGCCGTGGAAGGACTCGGCGCCGACGTCCCCACGTCGGCCGGCATCGGGGCCCTCCCGTTGGAGGTCCAGGCCCGCGTGGTGGGCGGCTACCAGTGGATCGAGCGGCGTCTCTTCGAGGTCCTCGGGGGGTGGGTGCCGTCGGAGCCGGTGGCCGAGGCCCGCCTGGTCTTCGACGTCTACAGCCAGCAGCACGCGTGGCACGCCGATCTGTGGGCCGAGCGGCTCCCCGTCCTCGACGGCCTCGACCCGGCCACGTTGACGCTTCCCCCCTCCGTCGAGGTGGACCGTCTTCTGGCCCTGCTGGCCGGCGGGGGGCCCGGCCAGGCCCCGGCGGCGGGCGGAACGCTCCTGCGGCTGGTGGGCCTGGCCCGGGTGGTGCTGCCCCGACTGGTGGCCGGTTACGGCCTTCACCTCCGCCGTGCCGCACCGGTGGCCGACGGCCCCGTGGTGCGATCACTACGTTTAGTGATGCGCGACGAGATCGAGGCGTGGCAGGCGACGGAGACCCTGGTGGAGTCCCTGGTGAGCCGGCCGCACGATATCGCCGTGGTGACGGCCCATCAGCAGACCCTGGAAGAGGTCTTGGCCGGGACGGGTCCGGGTTTCGTACCCTGGCCCCGGTCGGTCCCGATCGAGGACGCCGGCTCCGGGTGAACTGTCCCCCTTGACGCCGCCGGTAAACTGATATCCACAGGCGACCGCCGTCCGTGGTCCGGAGAGAATTCCGGAGCGTGGGCGACCGACGGGTGCGTGAGCAGGCGAAAAAGTTAGTCCTGCCGGCAGGCACCGCCGGAGGGGACCCGACGAAGGGCTGAAGGACGTTGGCGAAGGAGCGCGTCGAGCGCGACGAGGAAGATCTCGTACGGCTGTA
>JGI12269J14319_10001198_pt1 | contig 25903 bp, 26 predicted proteins | sample PeaSoiSIISIP2007_FD_14319 | JGI IMG/M metagenome (IMG submission 14319)
TAGGACAGCAGCGGAGCGCCCTGGCAGGGCCCGAAGACGCACAGGCCGTCCTCGGGCCGGTAGAGCGCTCCGTGGACCTTGCACTGGATCATCTTCAGCTCCTCGTTCCAGAATTCGGCGTCATCCATGTCCAGGGGACAGGGCCAATGGCGGCAGCGGTTGCGGAAAGCGCGCAGTCCATCGGGGACGCGGATCACGAAACCCTGCTCGTCGGAATCCGGAAGATCGAAGGTCTTCGCCTCGCCAAGCCCCAGAAGTACGGCTTTCGGCACGCGAATGGTGGTAGAATCGGGCATCATGGGACGTACCTGCCAGGAGTATCTTTCGAAACAAGATTCAAAATTCCCGGCTGAAGCGGCCGGAAAATCCGGGAGAGCTCGTCGGTGGCGCTGAAACTTGGCGAAATGATGGTGGACAGCGGGCTGATCTCCAAGGAGCAGCTTCTTTCCGCCCTCAAGAGCCAGAAGTCGTCCGGCGGGAAGCTCGGCGAGAACCTGGTGAAGGTGGGCGCGGTCCTGGACGAGGAGGAAATCGCCTCCTTCGTCGCCAAGCAGATGAACCTGGGCCGGATCACCCTGCCGGACATCGACCTCGAGGAGAGCACCGTCAAGCTCATCCCCCAGGACCTGGCGATGAAATACATCGTCATCGCGGTGAGCCGCACCAACAAGGTCCTGACGGTCGCGACTTCGGACCCCCGCAACGTGTACGTGCTGGACGCGATCAAGTTCATCACCGGCTGCACCGTCAAACCCGTGGTCGCTCCGGAAAGCCAGATCCGCGCCTGCCTGGAGAAGTACTACCAGGCCTCCATGCAGAAGGAGATGGCCGACATCCTGGGCGCCGTCGGCGACGACATGGAGATCGTTCGGGACACCAACGAGGACGCCGAGGCGGCCAACGCACTGGCCGCGGTGGACGACGCCCCTCTGGTCAAGCTGGTCAACAAGCTCCTGATGGACGCGATCCGCATGCACGCCTCGGACATCCACGTCGAGATCTACGAGAAGGTGATGCGGGTCCGGTACCGGGTGGACGGGACGCTCCGCGAGATCAGCTCGCTGCCGTTCCGACTTCGCCACGCCATCGTCTCGCGCTTGAAGATCATGTCCAGCCTGGACATCTCGGAACGCCGCCTTCCCCAGGACGGCCGGATCAAGCTCAAGACCCCGCAGGGGAAGACGGTGGACCTGCGCGTGAACACCCTGCCGTGCATCTTCGGCGAGAAGGTGGTCATGCGCATCCTGGACTCGGGGAACCTCCAGCTGGACCTCTCCAAGCTCGGTCTGCACGAGAAGGGCCTGCGCGACCTCCAGGAAGCCATCGACGCGCCCTTCGGGATGATCCTGGTCACCGGCCCCACGGGGTCGGGGAAATCGACGACCCTCTACTCCGCCATCTCCACCATCAACGACGTCGGCGTGAACATCATGACCGCCGAGGATCCGGTGGAGTACAACCTCCACGGGATCAACCAGGTCCAGGTCCACGCCGAGATCGGTCTGACCTTCGCCTCGGCGCTGCGCGCCTTCCTTCGCCAGGACCCCGACGTCATCATGGTGGGCGAAATGCGCGACCTGGAAACCGCCGAGATCGGCGTCAAGGCAGCCCTGACGGGCCACCTGGTGCTCTCCACCCTGCACACCAACGACGCGCCCAGCACCATCAACCGCCTGATCGACATGGGAATCGAACCCTTCCTGGTCGCGAGTTCCTGCCGCCTGATCATCGCCCAGCGCCTGGTGCGCCGTATCTGTCCCGAATGCCGGATGTCCGACGACGAGAGCAAGACCCCGGCCCTGCAGCGCCTGCTCCGCATCGACGACGAACTCTTCGGGAACCTGAAGCTCTACAAGGGCCGCGGATGCGACAACTGCCTCGGCTCGGGATACAAGGGCCGGCAGGGCGTCTACGAGATCATGCCCATCAGCGCGGCCATCAAGCAGCTGATCGTGGATCGATCCAGCGTGGAGGAGATCCGGCAGGCCGCCATCGGCGACGGGGTCCTCACGCTGCGCTCGGCGGCCCTCAAGCTCCTGGAGGAGGGGGTCACCACCGCCCAGGAAGTGATTCGTTCCACAGACACCTGATCCAGTCGCGGAGACTCAATGGTCAACGTACTCGAGCTCATCACGAAAATGATCGAATGGAGGGCCTCGGACCTCCACATCACCGTCAACTCCCCCCCCATGCTCCGGGTGGACGGCTCTCTGCGACCCTACGACAACCACCCGCTCACCCCCGAGGAGGCCCAGCAGGTCTGCTACAGCGTGATGAAGGAGGAGCAGAAGAAGAAGTTCGAGGACTTCGACCTGGACAAGGAGCGCGGACGCCAGGTGGACTTCTCCTTCGGGATCCGCCACCAGATGGCCGACGGACGGCCCTTCGAGGCGCGCTTCCGGGCCAACGTCTTCATGCAGCGGGGCAACACGTCCATGGTGATGCGCCACATCCCCACCGAGATCCGCGGCATCGAGGACCTGGGACTGCCCAAGATCGTCAACGAATTCTGCGACCGGGCGAGGGGGCTGGTCCTGGTGACCGGGCCAACGGGTTCGGGAAAGTCCACCTCCCTGGCCTCCATGGTCGACAAGATCAACATGGAACGGGCCGAGCACATCCTCACCATCGAGGACCCCATCGAGTTCGTGCACCGCCACAAGAAGTGCATCGTCAACCAGCGCGAGGTCTACTCGGACACCGCGAGCTTCACCCAGGCGCTGAAGGTCGCGCTCCGCCAGGATCCCGACGTCGTGCTGGTGGGCGAGATGCGCGACCGCGAAACGGTCGAGATCGGGCTGCAGATCGCCGAGACGGGCCACCTCACCTTCGCGACCCTGCACACCAATTCGGCGGCGCAGACCATCAACCGCATCATCGACATGTTCCAGCAGGGCGAGCGCGACGCCGTGCGCGGCCAACTGGCGTTCGTCCTGGAAGGCGTGGTCTGCCAGCAGCTCATCCCCAAGATCGGGGGCGGCCGCGTGATCGCCACCGAGGTCCTCAACGTGACGCCCGCCATCCGGTCCCTGATCCGGGACGACAAGGTCCACCAGATCCAGGGCATCATCGAGGTGGGACAGAAGTACGGGATGCAGACCCTGAACATGGACCTGGCCAAGCTGGTCATCCAGCGGAAGATCACCCGCGAGGACGCGGGCGTGTACTCGTCCGATCCCGACCAGCTCGACAAGTTCATCACCGGCAATTTCCGACTCTAATCCGGAAGGACCCCAGCCATGCCAAGGTACAGCTACAAGGGAAAGTCCGTCGCGGGCAAGGCCGTGGAAGGGGAACTCGAAGCCGAGAACCTCGGCGCCGCCCAGGCCCTGGTCAAGAAGCGTCGCATCAAGGACGCCACCGTGCGCAAGGCGGGCGGCGGCGGTTTCCAGATCGGGACCGGCATCGGACTCAAGGACCTCTCGCGCTTCACGCGACAGTTCTCCGCCATGAACCAGGCGGGCCTTCCGCTCATCCAGTGCCTGGACATCCTGTCCGAACAGACCGAGAACAAGGCGCTGGCGCAGCGGATCCGCAAGATCTCCACGGACATCCAGGGCGGCGGAACACTGGCCGAATCCATGGAGAAGCACAAACCCGTCTTCTCCGAACTCTACTGCCAGATGGTGCGGGCCGGCGAGGCGGGCGGCATCCTGGACACCATCCTCTCTCGCCTCGCCGACTACCAGGAAGCGGCCGAAGCCCTGCGACGCAAGGTGAAGGGCGCCCTGACCTATCCCGTGATGGTGGCCATCGTCGCCATCGGCGCGGTCTTCGCGCTGATGACCCTGGTCGTGCCCGTCTTCGCCAACATGTTCAAGGACATGGGCGGCCAGCTCCCCACCCCGACCCGCGTCGTGATGGCCATCTCCGACTTCCTCAAGCACAACCTGTGGTGGATCCTGATCCTGATCGTCGGCGCCGTGGTTGGTCTCCTCCAGGCAATCAAGCGGAGCCCCCGGTTCAAGTACTTCTGGGACGGCCTGATGCTCAAGCTCCCGCTCTTCGGCGACCTGCAGCGCAAGAGCGCCGTGGCCAGATTCTGTCGCACGCTGGGGACCCTCCTCTCCTCGGGCGTGCCCATCCTGGACGCCCTGACCGTGACCGCGAGGACCTCGGGCAACGTCGTCCTCGAGGCGGGCATCTTCCGGACGGTCGAGGCCATCTCCGGCGGCCAGTCCATCGCCGAGCCGTTGAAGGCCACGGGGGTGTTCCCGCCCATGGTCATCCAGATGATCGCGGTGGGCGAACGGACGGGTGGCCTTTCCGACATGCTCACCAGGGTGTCCGACTTCTACGACACCGAGGTCGAGGCCGCCGTGGATTCGCTCACGTCCATGCTGGAACCCCTGGTCATCGTGGTCCTGGGCGGNATCATCGGCGCGGTGCTCATCGCCATGTACCTGCCCATGTTCGAGATGGCCGGCANCATCAAGTGACCCGGGCGGAGTCTCCGCCGATCAACCTGCGATGGATCGGCGCCACCCGCGTCCTGACGCCGGTGGCGCTTTTCCTTTCCGCTCTCGCGATTCCCTCTCCTCCCTCGGTCTGGCTGTGGCTCTCCCTCCACGTGCTGGGGGATCTGGTCTACCTGGGAAGCCTGGTGCGCCGCAGCCGTTTCGACGAGGCTCCCCGACCCTGGCAGGATGTCCTGCTGGGGATCCTGTTCTGCATGGACGTGTGGGTGGAAACCCTGATCGTCGCCGCGGACGGAGGCCTGCTGTCGGACTTCATCCTCCTGTTCGTGCTGACCGCGACCCTCGCCGGATTCATCCTGCGCCACCGCGGGGCGATCCTGGTCTCCATCGCTTCCCTGCTCATGTTCGGGAGCCTTTCCCTGGGACACCTGGGCTGGGGATGGGAGGGGCGGAACCTGGCCACGCTCACGGTTTCCACCGTGATCCTGCGGACCTCGATGTTCGTCGGCCTGGGAACCACGGTTTCCTTCCTCACCGCCTACCTGGCGGAGACCGTCCGACGCCAGAGGGTCTTGTCCGACGACCAGGCGAGGGATCTGATGCTCGCCCGCCTGGACCTCGACGGCGTCCTGAACAGGCTCTCCTACGGTGTGCTGGTCCTGGACTCCGACGACAAGCTCCTCTACTTCAACCAGTCGGCGTGTTCCATCCTTCGCCACCCCCTCCACCCCGGCGCGCGCCTCCACCAGGTCCTGGCCTCCGAGGCCTGGGGTTCGGAACTGGTCGAGGCCGCCCGCGAGGTGTCGCGTGGAGCCGTGCCCAAGGCCGCCCGCGAAATCCGCGTGAACCCGTCGAGTTGGGTCCAGGTCCAGATCGCCGGACAGTGGATGGAGGGACGCCTCCGCAACGTGGTCGTGGCCCTGCACGACATCTCCGCGATCCGCAGGATGGAGGAAGAGGTCCGATCGGCCGAACGCGGCGCCACATTGGGGCACATGGCCGCCCGGATCGCCCACGAGATCCGAAACCCCCTGGCGTCCATTACGGGGTCCGCCCAGCTCCTCGGCGAGGCCTCGGGGGGGTCCAACGACGAAGACCGTCAGCTTCTCGCGCTCATTCGGCGGGAATCCGAGCGGCTGGACAGGATCCTCTCGGAATTCCTCGACTTTTCCCGACCGAGGGTCCCCTCGCTGCGTTCCATCGAAATCCCGGCACTCCTGGCGGAGGTCCGGGAGATGGTCGTGGCCCGGATGGTGCGGGAGGGACGCGAGGGCGTGGATGTCCGGATCAAGGTTCCATCCGTCCTGACGGCCAGCATCGACAGGGACATGCTCGTCCAGATCCTTTCAAATTTCGCCTTGAACGCGTTGCAGGCCATTCCCCCGGGCAGCCCCGGCCGGATCACCTTGGACGCGGCCTCCGACGCCGAGCAGGTCCGGTTTCGGGTGCGGGACAACGGCACGGGGATGTCCGCGGAGCTTCTGAAGAAGGTCGGCGAGGCGTTTTTCACCACTCGCCAGGGAGGTGTCGGACTGGGCGTGGCGATTTCCCACCACCTCACCACCTTGTTGGGTGGTACATTCAGGGTCCAATCCCTGGAAGGGCGGGGCACGGTGGTGGAAGTCGCCTTTCCGCAGGAACGAACCGACAGGACATGACGATGGAGATCAAGACCAGACGCATCGGGACCAGTCTCGTGCTCGACGTGACCGGACAGATCAAGGGTGGAGACGCTGCGGATCTGCGCACGACGATCAAGCGCTTGCAGGACGAAGGCGAATTGGATCTCCTCATCGATCTGCAGGACGTCGGGTTCATCGACTCCTCCGGGGTGGGGATGCTCATCCATTGCCTGCAGGAGGTCCGCTCCCGCGGGGGCGACCTCCGTCTCCTCAAGCTTTCGGAAGACATCCACGACCTGTTCGAAATGGTCGCGATCGACCGCCTGTTCACCATCTTCCAGAACGAGGAAGAGGTCGTCCCTCTCGCGAAAGGCTAAAGTTCCTCCATGCGCTTGCCGAAGAGGACTTGGAGGGAGTCATGAACGTCACCGGAATCAACTTCACCGGTGCGCCGATGCCCCTGCCCGAAGGGCAGAAAGGGGGGCCGGCGCAGCCAGGGACCCCGTCCGCGCGGAAGGATCGCGTGGACCTGTCCAAGGATTCCCGCAAGAAGGACTCCACCTCCGCCGGCATTTCCGCGGTCGCCACGGCCGGGGACCCGGTCCGGGAGGACAAGATCGTCGAGGTCCGAGCCAAGCTGGAGGCCGGTTACTACGACCAGCCGGATGTGATCGATCAAACCGCGCAGAAACTGATCGACAAAAAGCTGGTCTGATCTCGGGGCGGATTCCGCTCCCATCCCCGATCTCCGACCAGCTTTGCGGATGGAGTCTATTTCTTCAGTTGGCCGAAGGCGGTGTCGGCGTGGTCGCGGTCGGGCTGTCCCGGGGTCGGCTTCGGGCCGCAGGAACCCAGCGCGATGGCGGCGATCAGGGCGGCGAAGATCAGACAGGTCGATGTTCTCATGCGTTCCTCCGGTTGAATTGCGGCCATTCCGACAGGGAATCCTCTCCCCCGCCGGGGGCTCGGGTTTCGTCCTGGGATCCCGCATGGACGAGCCTCACTCCGGCGAACCCGAAACCCGATCCCATCCGCGCGATCCAGTGGAAGAATCTACCGGGCAGATGGATCCGTTCCAATTCGATCCAACGGATGCAAGCCCGCGTGGACAGTTCGAGCAGGGTGGCGCTGTCCCTGCCGCGGATCCTGGCGCGTGGAGGCAGGGATGTTCCGGACACGAGATCCGCGAGCTTCCGGACACCATCCCGCCGCGATTGCCAAAGGATCCTGCCCGGGACGGAGACCGGATGGGGCAGCCAGATCTTGCGATCCCGCAGGAGAGGGGCGAGCATCTCCGGTGCCCATCCCATTTCGGCCAGGCAATGGGGCACTTCCGAGGTTTCCACCAGCAGGTCTGCGCGGCGGCGCGTGGCCATGGGCCACCAGTCGGAATCCCGCAGCGGGGCCGGGGAAGTCAAGCGGACGAGGTCCGTTCCCGGCCTGCGCGAAAGCGCCCGCAGGAGATGCCGGGTTCCGTCCACCTCGGCCCGGTCGGCCTGTTCCCTGCGTCGACCTGCCGACACCGACGCCACCACGCGATCGGCGCCGTCCAAGGCCTCTTCCAGGATGTGCCCGTGGTCCAGGGATCCCCAATGGCAGGGGATGGCCAGTCGCCAGTCGTCGGGGAAGGCCCGGGGATCGCGCGAAAACACCGAGACGTCGTGTCCCCGCGAACGGAGTTCGTCCACCAGGGGCCGACCCCAGAAGGAGGTGGCGCCGACGACCAGGATGCGCATCGGCACCGCTCAGACCAGGGGCTTCTCGTTCTGGCGTTCCTCTTCCTCTTCCTCGCTGCGACGGCGGTCCCAGCGACCCGCGGCGACCTGGAACACCACCCCCAGCAGGATGGAAGCCACGCCACCGCCGACGCAGGCGTAGACCGTTCCCGGCGACGGAACGCCCCCGGTGTGGATCTCCCAGTATTCGGGCGCGACACCGGCGATGCCGGAGCGGGAGCTGTCGGTTTGTCGCAACGCAACGCCTTCCAGCAGGATGCGTCCACGCACTTCGCCGCCCAGATCGTCCTTCAATTTGACGGCCAGGACCTGGACCATCGCGTCGAACTGGGGTTGGAGAGTTCCCTCGGAGGCGGTTTCCGTGGAGCGGACCTTCAGCTCCCCGGCGGTGGAATCCACGCGCAGGAAACCCTGCACGACAGGCCCCAGGAAGCGGGGCTTCGCGGAAACCGCGATCAGCCGGATGGCGCCGGTGTCAGCTCCGATCCACACCGGGAACGCGGCGAGCGGCCGCGATTTCACTCCCATGACGTTGGACTGGCGAAGCGAGGCCGTCGAAAGGTCGAAGTCGACGCTGTCGCGGAATTTCGCCGCCTCCGGCCGGGAGGAAAGCAGCGTCTTCCCGTCCATCACCACGTCGGCGGTTCCGGCGGTCCAATTGTGGATCCCGTACCAGAGCAACGCGCCACCACCCAGGACCAGCGGGAAGGACAGGAACTTCCAGAGCGCGACGATGAATTTCATGGCCACAATCTAGTCCCGCCCACCTCCCGGGCGGGTCGCCGGGGGGGATCTTCCCCGGCGGCGATCAGATCAGGAGACGGACCCGATCCTTCAGGAATTCCGGAGTCTTCCGCCGGACCACGGATTCGATCTGCGCCCTCGTGTACTTCATGCTGAAGTGCTTCAGCACCAGGTGGCGGAACCTGCAGGCGCCGGGATCCGAGGACAGGAGATCGAAGAGCTCCTGCAGGTGCAGGTGGCCTTTGGGCTTGGCCATCTCCAGGTCTTCGGGCAGGATGAAGGTGGTCTCGATCACGAGGATTTCGGAATCCAATACATGCGGCTCGCGCTCCAGGGTCCGGACCGTGGTGTCGCCGATGAACGTCAGCCGGGGATGGAGAGTCTCGGTTTCGATTTCGACACCCTGCCGTTTCAAGGCTCCGAGCTCGTGGCCCTCGGTGCCGTGGAACTCCGGCTTCAGCTTCTTCCGGACCTCCTGGGCGGTGAATCCGAGCGACCGCACCCGGTGGTCGACGGGAAAGGTGGCCACGCGGAGTTGCCGGTTCAGTTCCACCGATCCCCGCTTGGGCAGGGGACGGAAATCGGGGACGTACTCCATCCGGTTGCGGTGTCCCTCCAGGTCGCACCAGGCCAGGGCCAGGTTGCGCAGCGGTTCCACGAGGAAGTCCGGCACGAAGTATTCCGCCGGCGGCATGTTCAGCATGCGGCGCAGTGAGAAGTGCCGCAGGAGGCCGCGTGCATGGTCTCCGTGGGAATGCGTGAGGAAGACGTGGGGAAACCGGATGGCGTCCACCGGACATTCGCCGATGTCGAAACAGACCCTCCACTCGGGGACCATCAGGTAGGTGGCGAGGCCTCCGATGGAGAATCCCTGCAATTCCAGCCCCTCCAGGTCCATCTGGACGGGACAGGAAGGGCGATGGAGGGTGTCGAGCGTGCCGGACATGAGCCGCGCAAGATACTCCCGTTTCCGGGTCGAACCCGGAATTTGGTGCGCGGCCAGTTTCTACCTTGCTTCGGATGCCGGTCACCTCCGCGATCCGTCCGAACACCCGAAGGGTGCTCCGTGGCCAATCGGCGGCTCCAGGTCTCGCCCTGGGGAAGTGCATCATCCTGCACGAGGAAAAGTCGGTGGTCAACGACCGGCTGCTGGAACCCAACGAGGTGGCTGCGGAACTCGAGAAGTTCGACGGCGCGATCGCCGAGGCGCGCGGGGAGCTCCTGGAACTGCGCGACCAGGTCCTCAAGGAGGTCGGGGCGTCGGAAGCACGCGTCTTCGAGGCCCACCTCCTCTTCCTGGACGACGTGGAGCTGATGGGTGCCGTGCGCAAGGCCGTGTCCGCCGAATCGCGCGAGGCCGGGTTCCTGCTGCGCCGCCGCTCCGAAGAGCTGATCCAGCGCCTGTCCAGGATCCCCGACGCCTATCTGCGGGAGCGGGCGACGGACATCGAGGACGTCTCGGAACGCGTCGTCCGCCAGCTCACCAAGGGGCACCGCCGCCGCACCATCGAGATCTCCGAACCATCGGTGGTGGTGGCCCAGAACCTGAACCCCTCCACCCTCACCCAGCTGCGGGTGCGCAACGTCCTGGGCATCGCCACGGACCTGGGCGGCCCCACCTCCCATGTGGCGATCCTCGCCAGAGCACTGCACCTGCCCGCCGTCTCCGGACTTTCGACCGCCTCGACCTCCATCCGCACCGGGGACATGGTGGCCCTGGACGGGAACGCGGGCACCTTGGTGGTGAACCCGACCGAGAAGGAGCGCAAGGCCGTCGGCGACCGCCAGGAGGCCCTGCGACGGTTCGAGCTGGAACTGTTCAGCCTCCGGGACCTTCCCTCGGTGACCATGGACGGTCGGCCGGTCATGCTCTCCGCGAACATCGAACTCCCCGTGGAAGCCGAGAACGCCATCTCCGTCGGCGCCCACGGAATCGGGTTGTACAGGACGGAGTTCATCTTCCTGCAGGGGCACGTTCCTTCCGAAGAGGAGCAGCTCGGCGCCTACCGGTTCATCCTCGAGCGCATGAATCCACGGCCCGTCACGATCCGCACCCTGGACGCCGGAGGCGACAAGATCATCGACGCCCTGCAGGGCACCCACCCCGACCAGAATCCGTTCATGGGCTGGCGCAGCATCCGGATGTGCCTGGACCGCCCCGACATCTTCCTGCCGCAGCTGCGCGCCATCCTGCGCGCATCCGCGCACGGAAACGTCCGGCTCCTGTTTCCCATGATCGCCGACATCCACGAGCTGCGCGAAGCCAAGCGGATGCTGGGGGAGGCTCGGCGGGAACTGTCCGCGCAGGGCATCCCCTTCGCGGAGAGCATGCCCATCGGCGCCATGGTGGAAGTGCCTTCGGCCGCCCTGTGCGTCGAGACCCTGGCCCGCGAGTGCGATTTCCTGTCGGTTGGGACCAACGACCTGACCCAGTTCACCTTGGCCGTGGACCGCGGAAGCCAGCGCCTTTCCGGCCTCTACGACCCGCTCCACCCCGCCGTGCTCCGGTTGATCCAGCTCACGGTGGAAGGTTCGCGCCCGTTCGGCACTCTGGTGGAGGTCTGCGGCGAGATCGCCTCGGATCCGGTCGGAGCCATGGTCCTGGTGGGCCTGGGGGTCGACGAGCTTTCGATGAGCCCTTGGGCGATCCTGGAAGTGAAGAAGATCCTGCGATCCATCAATTGGCAGGACGCACGCGAGGCCGCACGCGAGGCCCTCCAGGCCGCAGGCACCCGGGAAGTCCGCGAAATCCTGCACGAACGGTTCAAGCGCAAACTGGGCGGCCTGGGAATGGCTTCCAGGGCGCTGGGGACCGCGCGAAAGCACTGAGGGGAATATCCGACCGGGCGTCGAATCGACCGCGCCCGGGAAGGCTCAAGCCAGCTTGGCGACCACCAGATGGGCCTTGCGCTTGTAGTTGGAGGCCGTGTTGTCCTTGATGTTCCCCTGGTTCTTGCGCGCGGCGCGGTCCAGCAGGGAGAACAGGTTGGGGAGTTCCTTGAGTGCTTCGTCCTTGGACTGCGCTCCGCGGACCTTCTTGAGCGAGGTGCGGATTTCCGAACGGACGGCGCGGTTCACGGTGCGCGCCTTTTCGGACTGGCGCAGACGCTTTTCGGCGGACTTCTTGTTGGGCACTGTGGGAACCTCGATGGATTTGTAGGAACAAGTCTTAAGAGGGGGAAATGTATAGTCTAGCCGAACCCCGTGTCAACTCGAAGGCCGCGTCCGCGCCAGAACGCCCCCACCCAGGACCCGGTCCCCTTGGAAGACGACCATGCTCTGGCCGGGGGCCGGACCGAGAATGGGACTTGTCGGATGCACCAGGGTTCCGCGGGACGTCCTCTCCAGGCGACAGGGGTGGGGAGCGCTCCGGTACCGCACCTGGACCGACGTGTCCGAACGGTCCCAGGGGTCGTCGACCAGCCAGTTTTCCTGTTCGAGTTCGAGCCGATCCACATCCAAGTCCTCCTGCGGACCCAGGCGGAGGGTGTTCGAACCGGTATCCATCCCGGTGACATAGAGAGGTTCGCTCCATGCCACGCCCACGCCTCGGCGCTGCCCCAGGGTGTAGGAAGCGAGACCTTGGTGCCGGCCCAGATCCGATCCTCCGGGTCCCACGATGGGTCCGGGCTCCAGGAGCGGTGCATCCGGTCGCATTCCCCGCACCAACGCGCGGTAGTCGCCGCCGGGAACGAAACAGATGTCCTGGCTTTCGGATTTCGCGGCGGTGGGCAAAGCCGCCTGGGTGGCGAGCGACCGGATCTCGGGCTTGGAAAGATCGCCCAGGGGGAAGTCCGTGTGCTCGAGGAGCATCCGGGGAATCCCCCACAGGAAGTACGACTGGTCCTTCAAGGGGTCCGCTCCCCGCAACAGGCCTGGACCGTCGGACATGCCGCGGATGCGGGCGTAGTGCCCGGTGGAAAGGCGCCGGCATCCCAGGTCCCGAGCCCTCTCCCAGAGGGATTCCCACTTGAGGAAGGTGTTGCACCGCACGCAGGGATTGGGGGTGCGGCCCGCCAGGTACTCGGAGACGAACACGTCCACCACCTCCCGGCGGAACTCGTCCCGCAGGTCCAGGACGAAGTGCGGGATGGCAAGCTTCTGACAGACGCGCATGGCGTCCACGGCGTGGTCGGCCGTGCAGCAGGCCTTGTCCGGGGAATCCCCGTCGCAACCGGAATCCCAGAGCTTCATGGTCAGGCCCAGCGTCCTGGCGCCGGCGCGCACCCGCAACAGGGCGGCGACGGAACTGTCGACACCGCCGGACATGGCCACCGCTTCCAGTTCGTCTCCCATCGGTGGACCGGAAGATAGCTGGCTCCGGCCGCCTTGGCGCGGAGCTCCTTCGCCCTAGGTGGGCTGGTGCCGGGCGGTGCGCCCCTCGACCAGGTACAGCGCGTCCTCCGCGACGTTCGCCGAGAGGTCCGCCATCCGTTCCAGGTTCTTGGAGATGCGGATCAGCTCCAATCCGGTTTCCACGAGCTCGCGATCTTCCTTGATGGCCCCGATCACCAGCCGGGTCATCTCCCGGTTGAGGGCGTCCATCCGGTCGTCGCGGGCGATGGTCCTGCGGGCCAGGTCCGCGTCGCGGGTGAGGAAGGACCTGACGGAATCCGCCACCATGGAGCGCGCCAGGATGCACATCTCCGGGAGCTTGAGCAGGTCGGGCGGCGTGCGCAGGCCGGAAAGGCGGATGGAGGACTCGGCGATGTTCACGGCGTGGTCGCCGATGCGTTCCAGGTCCACCACGATGTCCTGCGCCGAGAGGACCTGGCGCAGGTCGCTGGCCACCGGCTGGTGCAGCGCGATGAAGTCCACGATCATCTCGTCCAGCTTGTTCTGGTCGACGTCGATGTCCTTCTCGCCGGTGAAGACCCCTTCCGCGAGCGATGGATCGCTGTTGTTCAGGCTGTCCTCCGCGGACTCCAGGACGCCGTCGACATGACCCGCCATCTCGGCCAGGGCGGAGAGGAGGTCTTCCAGGGACTTTTCGAAGTGTCTTTCCATTGCCTGCGCTCCTTCAGCCGAACCGGCCGGTGATGTAGTCCTCTGTCCGCTTCTGCGAGGGACTGGTGAAGATCTTCTGCGTCTGACCCGTCTCGACCATCTCCCCCATGTAGAAGAAAGCGGTCGTGTCCGAGATCCGGGACGCCTGGTGCATGGAATGCGTCACGATCACGATGGTGTAGGTTTCCCTGAGATGCCAGATCAGTTCCTCGATCTTGGCCGTGGCGACGGGATCCAGTGCGGAGGCGGGTTCGTCCATCAGAAGCACCTGGGGATCCACCGCGATCGCCCGGGCGATGCACAGGCGCTGCTGCTGTCCCCCGGAGAGGCCCAGACCGGACTTGGAGAGGTCGTCCTTGACTTCCTCCCACAGCGCCGCCTGGCGAAGCGACCGTTCCACGATCTCCTCGAGCCTCCTCTTGTCCTTCACGCCGTGCACCCGGGGGCCGTAGGCGACGTTCTCGAAGATGGACTTGGAGAATGGGTTCGACTTCTGGAAGATCATCCCCACCTTGCGCCGCAGAAGGACGGGGTCGACGCCCGGGGCGTAGATGTCCTCGCCGTCGATTTCGACCACGCCCGAGGTCTTCGCGGAATCGATCAGGTCGTTCATTCGGTTCAGGCAACGCAGGAAGGTGCTCTTCCCGCACCCCGAGGGGCCGATCAGCGCCGTGACACGGTTCTCCTCGATCTCGAGGTCGATGTGCCGCAGCGCGTACCTTGGGCCGTAGTGCAGATTCAGATCCGCCGCGCGGATCTTGGTCGGGGGCGAAGCAGGATGGATGGAGTCCAAGATGGTTCCGCCCCCGTTCCCGTTTCTTAGTACATCACCTGGATACGGAAGTTGAGCTGGTCGTCGTCGACGTTCTTCGAGAAGTCCGTGAGCTCCTTGTAGGTGCCCGTCTTCAAGGCTCCCTGAGCCACCGTACGGCCGACATCGCTGGACCAGCCGTCCATCGAAGGAGCATTGGTGGTCTCGTTGGCGATGAAGTCGTAGTCCAAGCTCAGCATCAGATTGGCGTTCAGGTACACGTTCACGCCGATCTTGTTGGTGACGTAGGCCAGATCCGCCGAGGAGAAGCCGGTCTTGGCGTCCACGCTGTTTCCGGAGACGTCGGTGTTGGGATCGTAGTAGTCGAAGCGGTACACCAACTGCAACTGGGGAAGCATGGCCAGCGGGTTCAGCACGCCGGTCACGTAGTAGCCCATGGCGTTGCGGATGTCGGCGTTGCCCACGCCCAGGTAGGGCTTGAGGCTGTTGGTGGCTCCCACGACCTTGCCACCGTAGTACTCGGCCATGACCTTGGCGCTGCCGCCGAAGGGAAACTTGTACATGGCCTGCAGATCGGCACCCACCACGTGCGCGTCCAGATCGTCGCGCATGCGTCCACCTTCCTTGGTCATCGCGCTCGACACGACCTCGCGGATGGTATCGGTGGCCGAGAGGAACATGTTGTTGTAGAACGAAACACCGCCGCTCACGCCCAGACCCAGATCCTGGGCGGAGGTGTTGAATCCGAGCCGTCCCACGATGTCCTTGGGATCCTGGTAGGAGGCGTTGATGCCCTGCCCGTTGGTCCAGCCGATCTTCGCGTTCAGGAACGGAATCTGGGCCGGATGGACGAACAGGACCAGGCCGACGTCCTTTTCTCCGTTGAAGGGACCGTTGTTCTCGAAGCGGGAGCGCTCCTGCGTCTCGATGGCGGCGGAAGAATAGGGAATTTCGAAGCCGAAGGGAATGTCCTGGAGACCGCCGCGGATTCCGAAGCTCTTGAGCCAGGGCTCTTCGAACTGCAGGAACGCGTCCTTGGAGGTGACCGCTCCGGTCTCGTCGAAGTTGGGCTGCCAGACGGCCGACACGCCGTTTCCGGCGTCGTAGGTGGTCTTGATGCGACCGCGCTTGATGGCCCAGGCACCCTGCTTGGCGGCGTTGCCGCCCGCCTCGCCGGTGTCGGTGAAATACATGTACTGGAACTGGACCAATCCGCCGACCTTGAAGTGGCTGAGCATGCCCACGGTCTTCTCGGTGCGGAGGAGGCCGCTGTTCAGGCTGTCGACCTTGACGACCAGCGAATCCGGCACGTCCGCGTAGGCTCCGGCCATTGCGGCCAGGGCCAAGGCGATGGTGATCTTGCTTCCGTTCATTGTTGCTCCATGGTTTATGGGAGTGTGGGCGTTCCTCTTCAGGAATCGTAAAGAGGCCAATCGGATGTTTCCGGGATGTTTCAGGCGGGTTGCTATCGTCTCATGGTCCCGGGCGTTTCCGCAACCCTGTTCCAGCGCGGTTTCGGTGCGGTTCCCGCCATGTCCGACCGGTGCTAGATTGCCAGCGGTATGGCCACCGAACGAATATTAGTCCTGGAAGACGACCCCGACATCCTGGACCTCACCGTGCACGCGCTGCGGAAGGCGGGCTACCGGACCTTCGCCGCCCGGACCGGATCGGAAGCCCTTTCCATCCTCTCCGACGAGCGCCTGGAGCTCGCCATCCTGGACGTCATGCTCCCCGACCTCCCGGGCACCGAGATCTGTCGCCGCATGCGGGAATCCGAGCGCCATCGCGCCGTTCCCGTGGTGTTCCTCACCGCCCGCACCGAAGAGCACGACCGCATCTACGGCTTCTCCGTGGGAGGGGACGACTACGTCGCCAAGCCGTTCTCCCCCCGGGAACTGGTGGCGCGCATCCAGGCCATCCTGCGCCGGACCACCGGGTCCATCTCCGGCGAGCGCCTGCGGGTGGGCGACCTCGCGGTGGACCTCGATCGACGCCAGGTGCACATCGGAGAATCGCCGGTGAACCTCACCTTCAAGGAATTCGAGGTGCTGCGCGCGCTGGTGGTGGCCAAGGGCCGTGCCGTCGAAAGGCTCCACCTCCTGGAGGAGGTCTGGGGCATGGAAAGCACTTCGGGTCCCCGTTCCGTGGACGTCGCCATCACGCGATTGCGGGAGAAGCTCGGGACCTACTCCAAGTGCGTGCATACCGTGACGGGATTGGGCTACCAATGGGATCCGGATCGCTGGGAGGTGTAGCGATGGAGATCCAGCTCAACGGGGACCCGAAGCGGATCGACGGGAATCCCGACATCCTGGCGCTGGTCGGGTCCATGGGATTGGATCCGCAGTGGGTGGTGGTCGAACACAATCTGCAGGCCCTGGACCGGTCCAGATGGGGCGCGACTCCGCTGGCGGAGGGGGACCAGGTCGAGATCGTCCGATTCATGGGTGGCGGCTGAGCCGCAAGGATGGCTGAGCGCCGGATCCGGTCCGTTCCCTTCTCCGTACGGACCGCCGATTTCGTGGCGAGCGCGGTCCTGCGTTCGGGGGGCTGGGTCGCCCCCTTGGTGCTGGCGTCCAGCGCGGCATGGCTGGTGGCGCAGGCGCTCGGAAACGGAAAACCCGGTGGATGGAACCGGGTCCTGGGATGGGTGGCGGGTTCCGCGGCGCTCGGGACCTCCGGAGTCCTGCTCGCCGCCGGACCGGCGATCGCCGTCGCGCTTCTTTCGCGGCACATCCGCGCCAGCTCCATCATCCGTTCGACCGCGGCGCTTCCCCTGGTCGTTCCCGCCTTCGTGCTCCTGCACCTGGCAGCGCCCTGGATCGCCCAAACCACCGGACTTCCCGTCCGGAATCCCGCCTGGGCGGTGCTGGCGCTGGCCTGGGGGATGGGAATGCCGCTGTGGCTCTCCTTCTCCGACGCGCTGGACCGCAAGACCTTCCAGTCCTGGACCGAAGGGGCTCTCGCCCTGGGAGCGCACCCTGCGCAGATCCTGACAAACCTGTCCCTGCCCGCGGCCCGCCCGGGCCTCCTGGCCGCCCTGCTCCGCGCCGTGGCCCGCGCTTCCGGGGAGACCATGGCGGTGCTCCTGGTGTCCGGAGGCTTCTCCCCCACCGGCGGCTCCCCCACCGCCGGTGTCGCCCTGGTGCGGGATCTTCCCGAGGCGATCCCGCACGGCGATCTCTGGTGCGATCTGATGCGCGGCGCATTGCTCCTGAGCCTTTGGGCCATGGCCCTGCACGCCATCGCGCAGCGTCTGGATCCGCGCTGGATCGACACGGAGGCGGAATGAAATTCCCCGCCCGATCGGCGCTCGCCCTGCTGGTGGTGCTCCTGGCCCTGCCCGTGCTGGCCCTCCTTTGCGACACCGCAAGACTCCTGGTTCCCCCGTCGCCGCGAATCGCGCGTCTGCGCGACGGTTCCCGGATCCTGGCCATTCCCCTACCGCCCAGCCGACCGGAGAGGGCCCGAGGCGTCCAGCCCGCCCTCCTCGGCGACGGGTCCATCCGGGTCCTGGAGGGGATGCCGTCCTCCCTGTCCGTGGACACGGAAGCCTGGTTGGTCCGCCGAGACGACGGTCCCCTCCTCATGGGTCGGCTGTCCGGCGTGGTGACCGAGGACGGGGACACCTTGAGGGGACCATCGGCGCGGCAGGCGCTGGAGGAGATGCCGTCGCGCCTGGGGGGCGACCGGAACCGGCTCGCGCGTCGGATTCCGACCGACGGCGGCAAGATGCGGCCGGGACAGGCAGCCCGGAGCTTGGCCCTGTTCGATGCGGAAGACCGCCGGGTGGTGGGCCTGTTCTCCGACCTGGACGGGACCGTGCGCCCCGCGCGCCTCTCCTCGATCCGGGATGCGGAACGCGCTCCGTCCGGATTACTTGACGGAATCCGTCAAACCGTTCCGCACCTCGGGCGCCTGCTCCTGGAAGCCCCCGACGCGTGGGATGGAGGGGGACTGGAGCCAGTCGTGGCGGGGACCCTGGCGCTGGTCCTGCTCTCCGGCCTGGTGGGGGGGCTGCCCGCGCTCCTGGCCGCGCTGCAGCTCGCGGACCGCACCGATCCAGGTCTGCGCACGAGATGGGTTCGCAGCTCCTCCGAATGGTTCGCGGCGGTTCCGGGCGTGGTCTGGGGCGTGATCGGGGCGGGAGTGCTGGTGGGCGGCATGGGCGTCCACCTGGACTCGATCTTCGCCTCGGGGGTCCGTTGGGGAACGGGAGGCATGCTCTGGGGAGCGATCACCTTGGGGGCGCTCTCCGCCCCCGTCACCCTGGCCAGGGCGATGTCCGCCATCGACCGGGTCCCCCGTTCCTGGAGGGAGATCGCGCGATCCTGCGGTGCGACCAGGTGGCAGGTCCTGCGCCGGGTGATCCTACCCGCCTCGGCCAGGGGATTGGTCGGGGCGTGGTTTTCGGGACTGGCGCGCGCGGCCGGGGAGACGGCCCCGCTCTTCCTGGTGGGAGCGGCCCGCGCCATCGGACGGTCCGGAGTCGGATCCGCACCGGCTCCGTCCCTGTCCGGAGGCTTCCTCCATCTGGGCGTGCTCGCCTGCGATCCTCCCTGGCCACCCTCGGACGGGGAGTTGGGCCGACCCCTGGCGTTCTTGTCGCTTTCCCTCCTCGCCCTGCTCTGCGTGGGCCTGGAATACGCCGCCGTGAGGTTGCTTCTGCGCCGGGAACCGGAGATCACCCGATGATCCACCCGGCCCTGCACCCGAACGACCCCGGCGACGTGGTGCACGTGGAGTTCCGCGGGTGGACGGTCCGCTCCGCGGGTCGGGATCTGTTGCGGTGGATCGACCTGGGAATCCCCAAGGGCCGGATCGTCGCCCTGGTGGGTCCGGCCGGATCCGGCAAGAGCGTTCTCCTGTCTTCCGTCAACCGCCTTCTCGCCGGTCGACCCGGCGTGGAGACCAGCGGGGGCGTGTTCCTCGACAAGGATCCCCTCTGGGGCCGGGGCGTGGACGACCTTTCCCTGAAGCGCCGGACGGGCACCGTGTTCCGCGACGCCGCGGTCCTGCCCGGATCCGTCCATCGCAACGTCGCTTTTCCCCTCCTCCTGGACGGATGGAAACCCGGGCCCCGGCTGGACGACGCCGTGGAAGCGGCGTTGCGGTCCATCTCGGCCTGGGACCGCCTGCGCGACCACCTGCACCGGCCCGCACAGGGCCTTCGCGCGGGAATGCGCCAACTGGTGAACCTGGCCCGCGCCGCCGTGGGCCAACCCGAGGTCCTCCTGCTGGACGAACCCTGCGGCGACCTGGATCCCCGGGAGACGGAAATCGTCGAGCGCGCGCTCCTGGATCTTTCCGGCTCCCGCACCGTGATGCTCGCCACCCACAACCTCGCCCAGGCGTCCCGCCTGCCGCACCGCGTGGCCTTCCTGCTGGACGGCAAGCTGGAGGAGTACGGCCCCACCGACCGCGTCTTCCAGCGCCCGATGCGGGGCAGCACCGAGGACTACCTTTCGGGCCGATTCGGATAGGGTTCCCACTCAAGAATGTCGAAACAAACAGCAGACGAATTGCGCCAACTCGCTTCCCTCCTGGAACGGCAGGGCGAGCGGGTCCTCCGGCAGGCGACGGCGGCCTGTTCCATCTTGACGAATTCCGTTTCCAAGCCCGCGGACCCCAAGGCGCTGGAGGACGACATCGATCGCGAGGAGGTGGTCCTGGAAGAGGAATGCCTCCGCATCATGGCCCTGCACCATCCCGTCGGTGGCGACCTGCGCGCCCTGGTCACGGTGCTGCGTGCCAACGGGGACCTGGAGCGCATCGCCGACCACGCCCTGAGCGTCCTGGAGGCGTCGCCCAACCTGTCCGGTCCCGTCGGGGACGCGCTTTCCCTGCTGTCCTCCCGCATCCTGTCCATGCTGGGCCGCTCCCTCCACGCCCTGAGGGAACGGGATTCGCGGGTCGCCCAGTCGGTGCTGGACGAATCGCCTTCCATGCGGTCGCTCTCCAGGGCCACGTGGGGCAACGCCCGGACCCGCGCCGGTAGCGGCGACGCCTCGGACATCGACCATTCCTTCCTCGAGATCCGCATCGGGCAGGACCTCAGGCGCATCGGGGATCTCGCCTGCAACCTCGCCGAGGACGTGCTCTACTGGGAAGACGGAAAGATCGTGCGGCACGGAGGCGTGGTGGGGTCCTAGGGATCGGAATTGTGATATCATCGGGTTCGCTGGTTCCCCGCAAACCGGAGCCAAGTGCATGAGCATCGCCCATCCCATCCTGACCGTCTACCTCATGATCTCGGGCGGTCTCCTGTTCATCGGGCTGCACCACCTGCTGAACTGGTTGGGCCGTCGCGACGACCGGGTGGTCCTGGTCTTTTCCTTCCTCTGCTTCAGCTATTCCCTCCTCGCCTTCGCCGTCGCCGGGATCCACGGTTGCACCGACCCCGCGCGATGCCGGGTCTTCATGATCCTGCGCGGAATCTCGGCGGAGCTGACCCTGGTCCTGCTCCTGCCGTTCGTCGCGCTCCTCACGGGGCGATGGTACCGGACGTTCTTCGCGATCAATTGCGCCGTCGGAGCGGCCGCGATCCTGGCGAGCCTCTTCCATCCCGTCTTCGGCCGCTGCGTGGCGCTGGTCCCCCTGGTCCTGCCGTGGGGGGAGACCATCGCGCTTCCCGTGGAGGCCCATCCCGTGAAGGTGCTGTTGGCGCTGGTCGGATTGGCCATCCTCAAGGACCAGGTCGTGTTCCTCGTGGTCGCCTGGCACGAGCGGAAGAAGCAGAAGGTCGCGGCGAGGATCCTGGCGGTCTTCGCGGTCTACATCATCCTGACGGTGAGCGTCAGCTTGGCGGTGGATCTCCTCCACTTCCGGGCGCCCTACCTTCCGATCTTCGGCGCGCCCATCGTGCTGGTCCTGATGGCCTCCTACCTGCAGCGCATCCGCACCAACCAGCGGGAGCAGATGATCCGGGCGGAGCAGCGGTTCCGTCTCCTGTTCGAGGCGGCGAAGGACGCCATCTTCCTCATGGACGGGCGCCGGTTCGAGTCCTGCAATCCGAGCACCATGGAAATGTTCGGTTGCCCCACGCCGGGGACGCTGGTCGGGAGGAGCCCCCTCGACTTCACGCCGGAGTTCCAACCGGACGGGGAATCCTCCCTCGCTCGCGCCAGGGCGATCCACCGGGCCGTGCTCGCGGAAGGTCCCCAGAGGTTCGAATGGCTCCACTCGCGGATGGACGGTTCGACGTTCCCGACCGAGATCACCCTGAGCGCGATGTCGGACGAGGCCGGTTCGACGATCGCCATCGTCCGCGACATCAGCGAACGCAAGGCGCAGGAGGCCGAGCTGGAGCACTACCGGCGCGATCTCGAGCGGCTGGTGCAGGTGCGGACGGCGGAATTGGCGCAGGCCCGCGACCAGGCCGAAGGCGCCAACCGGGCCAAGACCATGTTCCTGGCCAACATGAGCCACGAGCTGCGCACGCCCCTGAACTCCGTTCTCGGCTACAGCCAGATCCTCTCCTCCCGGCGGGATCTTCCCCCGCAGGCGCTTTCCCACGTCCGGTCCGTCTCCCGGTCCGGCCAGCACCTGCTCTCCATGATCGACGACCTCCTGGACATCACCAAGATCGACGCCGGGAAGATGGAGGTCTCCGTATCCGCGGTGCGGCTCCCGGAACTGGTCGAGGACGTATTGGACATCCACCGGGAGCGCGCGACCGCCAGGAACCTGGTGCTCCGGTTCGACCCGGACGATTCGATCGCCCGGCCGATCCGCGTGGATGCGGGGAAGCTGCGCCAGATCCTGCTGAACCTGGTGGGCAACGCGCTGAAGTTCACCGCCCGCGGCGGCGCGGTGGTGCGCGCCCGCGTCCGGGTTCCGGAAACCTCATCCACGCCTCCCGTGGTGGAGATCGACGTCGAGGACACCGGCATCGGAATCCATCCGGAGCAGTGGGGAGGGATCTTCGATCCGTTCCGGCAGGCGCCCGGCGCCGAAGTCGGATCGGGGACGGGATTGGGGCTTTCCATCTCCCGTTCCTTCGCCCGGCTGATGGGAGGAGAACTTTCCGTGGCGAGCAGGCCCGGCGAAGGCTCCACCTTCTCGCTCTCGATTCCCGTGGAATTCGCCGTGGAAACGGAAGCGGTCTTGCGGGAAGACGCCCGCGAAGTGGTGGGAATCCAAGGTGGATCGGAGTGGAGGATCCTGCTGGTCGACGACGACGCGGACAGTCTCGCCATCCTGGAACAGACCCTGGCGGGAACGGGATTCCTCGTGCGGTCGGTCTACGACGGACGCCAAGCCGTGGATGCGTTCCGGGAATGGCGCCCGCACTTCGTCTGGATGGACATCCGGATGCCGGGCATGGACGGCCTGGAGGCGACGCGGGAGATCAGGAAATCCGGGGAGGGGAGGTCCGTGCCCGTCGTGGCCCTGTCGGCGAGCGCCTTCCGCTCCGACGAGGCAGACGTGCTCGCGGCCGGATGCGACGGGTTCGTGCGGAAGCCCTACCGCATCGAGACCGTCCTCGCCGTGCTGCAGAAGCACCTGGGGCTGCGCTACCGCTACCGGGCCGAGGCCGAAGCGGAGGCCTGGAGCCGGGAATTGTCCTCGAAGGAGATCTCCGAGATCCCGCCGGAATCCAGCTTCCGGATCGTCGAGGCCTCGGACCAGTTGGACAAGAAGCGTCTGCTCGAGATCGCCGATTCGATGGAGTCGGAACACCCCAGGGTGTGCGCGTTCCTCCGCGAGAAGGCATCGGCCTTCGACTTCGAGGCGATCAAGGAGAAGCTGGGGCGGTCCGCGGGCCCGGCGCCATGAACGGCAGGATCCTGGCGGTCGACGACAACGTGGACAACCTGAGGCTCCTGGAGAGCATCCTCTCGGTGGACGGCCACGAGGTGCGGGCCGCCCTGAACGGCGAGACGGCCTTGCGCGCCCTGTCCGCGGGATTCGCCGAGCTCGTGCTGCTCGACGTCAGCATGCCGGGCATGGACGGATACGAGGTCTGCCGGCGCATGAAGGCCGATCCCGGCATGGCGCAGGTCCCGGTCCTCTTCCTCAGCGCGCACCAGGATCTGGACGCGAAGCTGGAAGGGTTCGAGGCGGGGGGCCAGGATTACGTGACCAAGCCCTTCCTGGCGGCGGAAGTCCTGGCCCGCGTGCGGATGCACCTGAGGGTCGCCCGCGCGGAGCGGGACCTGGTGGAGAACATGGGTCGCCTTCGGGAACTGGAGCGTCTGCGCGACGATCTCGTGCACCTGGTCGTGCACGACATGCGGTCCCCCCTGACGGGAATCTGCGGGAACCTGGAACTGGCGGCCATGGAAGCGCAGAGCCTGGGACACGAAAAGCTCGGCAACCGGATCCGGAAGGCGGTCGATTCCGCCATGGCCTTGAACAACCTCTCCAACACCATGCTCGACTTGAGCCGTCTGGAAGAAAAGAGGATGCCCGTCTCCATCGAGCCCTGCGACGCGGCGGAGCTCGCCCGGCAAGCCTGGGCGAGACTCGGTTCGACGGTGGAACACCATTTCCTGGAACTGGGGGGTGCGCTCGGACCCGGAACGCTCCATTGCGACAGGGATCTGACCTTGCGCATCCTCCAGAACCTCGTCTCCAACGCCGTCCACCATGCCCCGTTCGAAACGACGATCGGAATCCGCTGCCGTCCTGGAACCGGACGGACCCGGGTGGAGATCCTGGACCACGGGCGTGGCGTTCCGGAAGGCCAGCGCGGGACGGTTTTCGAGAAGTTCCGGCAGGTGGAGGAGCACAGGAAGACCGGCTACCATTCGTCCGGACTGGGGCTGACCTTCTGCAAGCTGGCGGTGGAAGCCCAGGGCGGGGAGATCGGGGTGGAGAACGCGCCCGGCGCTGGTGCCCTGTTCTGGTTCACCCTGCCGCAGCCCACCCAATCGTAGGGACCCCACCGCACCGTCCGATTGGTACCTTTCCCGGCCTTTCCACGGAACCACCAAAGGAACCCTCCATGGCCGCACCGAACCAGTCCCTCGTCGAGTCCCTGAGCTCCATGCTCCCTCTCTTCCTGGTCTTCGGCGGCGCCATGTGGTTCTTGTCCATCCGCCCGGCCATGAAGAAGCAGAAGGAAGCGGACCAGCTCCAGAAGAACCTCAAGAAGGGAGACCGCGTTCTGACCCAGGCGGGATTCTTCGCCGAGGTCGAGAAGGTCCAGGAGAACGGCAACGTGGTCCTGCGCCTTTCCGAGACCGTGAAGCTGGAGTTCCAGCGCCAGGCCATCGTGTCCAAGGTCCAGGAGGGGTAGGCATGGCGGTGCTTCGGGTATTGACCTGGGGTGATCCGGTCCTGCGCAAGATCTCGCGCCCCGTGGAACCCGAGGAGTTCGACGACGCCTTCCGCGCCTGGTGCGACGACCTGGTCGAAACCATGTACGAGGCCGACGGCGTGGGTCTGGCCGCGGTGCAGGTGGGACGGCCCCTCCGGGTGCTGGCAGTGGACACCGAGTTCCGGGAGGGCGGATCCAAGACACCCGTCGTCTACGTGAATCCGGTCCTGGAACCGGCGGCTCCCGATTGCATCATGGACGAGGGTTGCCTGTCCGTCCCGGGCGTCCGCGGAAAGGTCAGCCGTCCCGAGAAGGTGAACGTCTCCTGGCAGGACGTTCATAGGAATTTCCACCGGAGGGAAGGCCTGGAGGGGTTGGAGGCGCGCTGCCTTCTGCACGAGATGGACCATCTGGAGGGAATCCTGTTCGTGGACAAGATCTCGCCCGTCGCGCGGAGCCTGGTCCAGGGCAAGTTGCGCAAGCTCGCGCAGACCTCCGGGAGGTGATCCTCCTTCTCGGAGCCGCGGCGGCGCTGACCCTGGGCTTCGATCCCCCCGACGAGGCCCGACGGCTTCTCGCCCAACCTCCTCCCGTCGCGGACACGACAGCGGAGCGCCAGGTGCGGGTCGAGGTGTACGAAGGGGCCGGGCCGTTGGAGCTTCGACTGAAGGGCTCCTGGCAGGTGGTGGGGAACGCCGATCCGGGACGGATCCCGGACGGGTCCGTCCTCCGCGTCCGCCGGAAAGGCGAAGGGGTGGCGATTTCCTGGCCGTCCGGATCGGCGGAATCCACCGAGGTGGCCGTCGGGGGTGGAGACAGGTTCTGCATCGGAACCAAGTGCTTCCGCGGCGAGGTCCACGTGGTCCCCTGCGGTTCCGGTCTGGCCGTCGTGGACCACCTGGGATTGGAGGACTACCTGCTGGGGGTGGTGCCCGGCGAGATCGGCCGCAAGCTGGACCCCCGCTTCTTCGAGGCGGCGAAGGCGCAGGCGGTGGTGGCCCGCACCTACACCCTGCGCTCCCTGGGCCAATACTCCGGAAAGGCCTGGGATCTGCGCAACGACACCCGCGACCAGGTCTACGATGGGGCGTCCGGAGAGGACAGTCTCTGCTCGCGCGCGGTGCGGGAAACCTCGGGGCAGATCCTGACGGATTCCGGAGGGCACCCCATCGACGCCTACTACCACTCCGGCTCCGGAGGCCACACCGCCAGCATCCGGGACGTCTGGCCGCAGAAGCCGGTCCAGCCCTACCTGTGCGGCGTGCCCGACACAGCTCCCGACGGGAGGGCCTGGGGCGGAGCCGCGCCCACCGGATCGTGGACGGAAACCTGGCCCG
>JGI12269J14319_10001200_pt1 | contig 25892 bp, 22 predicted proteins | sample PeaSoiSIISIP2007_FD_14319 | JGI IMG/M metagenome (IMG submission 14319)
CGTTCGGGCCGGTTTTGCGACCCGCTGAAATCGCTCTGGAACCGGCTCGACTGACGAGACTTATCGGCAAGCAACAGCTCGCAGCAGCAAGCAAAGAGCACATGCATGCCACAGCGTTTTACAGGATGCTGCGTGCCTGCATAGGGAGTCCCCTGTATGGCCTGATTCCAGCGATGCGCGTAAAACGTGAAAGATGAAGCGCGGAACGCGGCTCGACACGCGCTTCAGATTCGAGCAAAAACGAGCTTTACCGAACGATGTCTTTTATGGAGGAGACGACATGCTCCGATGGGCTTTGGGGTTCTTCCTGATCGCGATTGTGGCGGCAATCTTCGGTTTCGGCGGCATCGCCATAGCCGCAGCCGGAATTGCCAAAATCCTGTTCTTCCTGTTTGTGATCCTGTTCCTGGTCGCGCTGGTCGGCGGCCTCGTGCGCCGGGCCTGACCGCAGCCAAATCTTAAGGAGCGTCCATGAACTCAAAAACAGTCATCGGCATAGTCCTGATCGTCATCGGAATTTTCGCGCTCGGCTATCAGGGAATCACCTACACGACTCACAAGAAAGTCGTGGACATCGGGCCGATCGAAGCCACGAAGAAAGAAGACAAGACCATCCCGCTGCCTCCGATCGTAGGGATCCTGGCGCTCGCGGGAGGAGTTGTGGTTCTCGCGGCAGATCGGCGTGCAAGTTAGGGCCGAACACATTGAGAACCATGGTGCGAGAAGTGGAGCAAATTTACGGAGGTGAAGAATGAAGAACTGGATCATTACCTTGGCCGCATTGGTAGCTCTAGCGACGCCGACGCTTGCCAAGAACGGCGATAACCCGAAGGATGAAGAAAACCGGCTGCAAAATTCGGGCAAAGTGATGCACGAAATTCTGAATGTTCCGGATGATATCCCGCAGGATTTGCTGGACAAGGCGCGGTGCGTGATCGTAATGCCGTCGGTGCTGAAGGCTGCTTTCGTGGTCGGCGGGAGCTACGGCCGCGGCGCGATGGTTTGCCGCACCGGCAAGGACTATCGCGGATCGTGGGGCGCGCCTTCGATGATGGCACTCGAGGGAGGCAGCTTCGGCCTACAGATCGGCGGCGAAGCAACCGACTTCGTATTTCTGGTAATGGATAACCGCGGAGCCGACAGCCTGCTTCACAGCAAGGTCAAGCTGGGCGGCGATGCATCCGTCGCTGCGGGACCCGTCGGACGAACAAGCGAAGCAGATACGGACGCTTACATGCGCGCGGAGATCTTGACGTACTCTCGCGCACGCGGCGTGTTTGCCGGAGTCTCGCTGGAAGGCTCGACGCTTCGTCCCGACAATGATGGCAATCGCAATCTCTACGGCGAGCGCGTGAACGCGGAGAAGATTGTGTCCGAGTCGAGCGTGCACGCGCCCGACGCTGCCACCGGATTGATCTCCACGCTGCAGAAGGCTTCGCCCGAGCGCAAATCGTAAGTGAAGGGTGACTCCCCGAGGAAGTGGCAGACGCCGGTCTAGCGACCGGCGCCTGCCGCTTTTCTGTTTTTAATCGCTCTACTGCTGCGCCCGATTGAGCCATCGGATCAGCACCGGCAGCATTCCCTTGATGGATTTATCCCAGAACTTCCAGTCGTGACCGCCTGGCGCGTCGTGCGCTTCATAATGCGCGTGCTCTTGGAAGAGTTGCGCCGCGAACTGGCGATTCAGGTCGATGAAAGCGTCTCCCTTGCCGCAAGCGAGATAAATGTACGGCAAGCGCGACACGTCCGCCTGCTTCAATCGAACAAACACATCGTTTTCATTTCGAGCCGTGCTTCCCGGGGGACCGAAGGCGTCGAGAAGACTCGCCTGGAACTCGGGCTGGCGCGGGCCAAGGTCGCTTGGGGCGTTGAGCGCGCCGCTCAAACTGCCGGCGAAAATGTATAGCTCCGGATGTTTTAGAGCCAAATTTAGCGAGCCATACCCACCCATCGAAAGCCCTGCGATGGCGCGGCTTTTCCGCGCGGCCATGGTTCGATAGCGGCCTTCAACTTCAGCGATCAAATCTTTGACAATGTAGTCCTCGTATCGCTGCTGCGGCACGGTTGCCGAATTCACGTACCAATTATTCCCCCCGTCCGGCATTACGATAATCAGATCGAGATTCTGCGCGTACTGCCGCAAATGCGATTGCGCGTCCCAGTCTTTGAAATTGCCATATATGCCGTGCAACAAATAAAGCACAGCGAAGCGGTCCGTCGACCGGTCATATTTTTGAGGCAAATAGATTCGATAAGGCATGTCGCGGTTGAGGGACGCGCTGTGAAAAGTAACGTCTTTGCCTGTCAGCGCTTCCTGTGGCGCTGCGGCTCCGCGCTTCTGTACCTCATGGGACTCGGTCGATGATTGAAACGACGGAGTGCCAATGGCCGCACAAAGACAGATGATGAATGCGATGGCAAGTCTCGGCAGGTGCTCAGCTCGCTTCATCGTGAGCTGCATGAAGCACTGGGACTGGTTCGTCATGGCCTGAAGGCTCGACGCTCGGAAGTAGCGGCACGACATATTCCGGAACAATTTCTCTGAGCGCGGCGCGGAGGTGCGCAGAATCGCCAGCATCGACGCAACCGCGCAGTCGCTCGAGACCCCGGCGGAGTTCTGTCCAGCTCGGTCTTTCACCTTTCGCGCAAAAGATCTTCTCGCAGGCGGTCCGCTCCACGACTTCTTGCGGATAGAACAGTTCCTCTTCGAGCTTTTCTCCCGCACGGAGCCCGGTGAAGCAAATGGATGTGGCGCGAAGGTCGTGATTCCCGAGTCGGATCATCTTTCGAGCCAGATCGACAATCTTCACGGGCGCGCCCATCTCCAGCACCAAAATCTCGCCGTGCGCGCCGATCGCAAATGCCTCGAGCGCCAGCGAAACCGCCTCGCCGCTAGTCATAAAGAACCGCTTGCTCTCGGGATGCGTGATCGTCAAAGGCAATCCGCGTCGAAGCTGTTCCTGCAAAATAGGCACGACGCTTCCGCTCGATCCCAGCACGTTTCCGAAACGCACGGCCACGCATCGCATCCCGCGCTGCGGACGCGCCGCAAGCATCAGTTCGCCAATGCGTTTGGTCGCGCCCATCACGCTGCTGGGATTGACGGCCTTGTCCGATGAAATCAAAACGAACGCGCGGCATCCTCCCTCTTCCGCGGTTTGCAGCAGCGCATCGAGCGCGAAGACATTATTTCGCACAGCCTCTGCCACCCGCGATTCCAAAGCCGGCAAATGCTTGTGCGCCGCCGCGTGAAATATGAAATCGATATTGTTCTTGTTGAAGCAGCCCCGCATCGCGCGCCGGTCCCCGACGTCAGCGACGAGAAAGCGCGCGCAATCGGATCGCGGCAGCCCCGCCATCATTCGCTGCAGGCGCTCGATACCGCCGGCGTGGTGATCAAGACACACGAGCCTCTTGGGATTCAGCCGCACAATCTGCCTGCACAGCTCCGAACCAATCGAGCCTGCAGCGCCGGTTACCAGAATCGATCGGTCTTCGGTGAGCCGCCGTGCACCTTTGAGGTCGATTTCTACGAGCTCCCGTCCAAGCAATTCCACAAAATCGCCGGCGGGAAGCGCATTCGATGAGCGAGGCGGGCGCTTCGCAGCGCGAATTACCGATTTCAAGGTCTCGATAATTGTTTCTAAATCTTTCCGCACAGAAAGCTTTTCGAGGTACTCCAAGCTGAGCCCGAGCTTGTCAGGCAGAATAACGTCTTCATAGCGCCTGGCAGCGTCGGGCGCCGCGGCAAGAAGTTCTTCTTCGTCACGGTATGCGACGGCATCAGTGCCCGTAATGCCGGGGCGGTGAGCGAGGACGCCGCGTTGCCGCTGCGAGTAGCGCGCGACATAGACCGGCACTTCAGGGCGCGGGCCGACTAGACTCATTTCGCCGACGAGAACATTCCACAGTTGCGGCAGCTCGTCGAGTTTGTATCGCCGCAGGAAACGGCCCAGCGTTGTGATGCGCGCATCGCCGCCAACAGTAATTCCGAAACCGCGCGCCTCCGCGCCAACTGACATTGTCCTGAACTTCGCAATCTTGAATGGAACGCCGCGCCTTCCGACTCGGACTTGGCGAAAAAGTATGGGCCCTCCCGACGTGAGCTTCACAACGCACGCGATCAGAATCAGAATTGGTGCGAGGAACACCAGGCCAAAGATCGCCAGAACGATGTCGAGAACTCGCTTGCCCCAGCGCGCGTAAAATCCCTTCTTAATTTCCAACTGGGCGGGATCAGGTGTGCCAACGCCGCGTTCGGCCTCAGAAAGCGCAGGCTCATGCCGATGCATGGGCCGCCCTGGCTTTCGCTCGCCGGCATTCGCGCGCGGTTTCGAGAACTGCCGAGATAACGCGATCGACTTGCTCGTTCGTCAGATCAGGATAGATCGGCAGCGAGATGCAGCGGGTGTATTCGCCTTCGGCGCACGGAAAATCTCCGCGCTGGTAACCATAGCGGCGCTGATAGTGCGAATGAAAATGCAGCGGGATGAAATGCACGCTACAGCCGATTCCCTTCTCGCGCAACCTCTCCATGAAGTTGTCTCTGTCCACGTCGAGCCGATCGAGCCGCAATCGCAGAATGTAAAGATGCCACGAACTGCGGCACTCCGCCGGCTCGACGGGAATTTCAATCGCACTTTCAGATCGGAAAGCATCCGAATAGCGCCCAGCAATTCTCCGACGCGCGTCGCTCATTGCATCGGATTTCCCGAGCTGCACGATTCCTATCGCCGCTTGCAAATCCGTCAAATTGTATTTGAAGCCCGCGTCCACGATGTCATAAGCCCAAGACTCGCCGGTTTGCTCGCGACTCCATGCTTCGCGGCTGATTCCATGCAGGCGCNTGGTGCGCATGCGTTTCGCAGCAATGCCGTTGTTCGTGGTGATCATTCCGCCTTCGCCGGTGGCGAGCGGCTTCGTCGCGTAAAAGCTGAAGCAGGTGAATTCGCTCACCGCGCCGATGCGCCGCGACTTATAGGTCGACGGCAGCGCGTGAGCGGCGTCTTCGATTACGTGCAAGCTGTGGCGGCACGCGATCGCCCGGATTGCGTCCATGTCGCAAGGCAGGCCGCCGAGATGCACGGGAATCACCGCGCGCGTCTTCGGCGTGATCCGGCGCGCGAGATCTTCGGCGTCGAGATTCATCGTCGCCGGATCTATATCGGCAAGAACCGGGCGAGCACCGGTGTAGCCCACGGCCTCGGCGGTCGCGGTAAATGTGCTTGCCGGTACGACTACCTCGTCCCCCGCGTGAATCCCGGCGGCGATGAGCGCAAGATGCAGCGCCGCTGTGCCGGAACAAACGGAAATCGCGTGCCGTGCGCCCACGTATTCAGCGAAGGCATGCTCAAACGCGGTGGTTCGCGGTCCCGTCGTCAGCCAACCGCTCCGAATCACTTCCGCGACCGCGCGGATTTCCTCTTCGCCAAGCGAAGCGCGATGAAACGGGATCGCTCCGCCGTTCTCTTCGTTCTTCATCGTTTGCGAATCCATCCGAGGTAATGAGTGCAAAAAATCCGGCATCTTGCCAGCGCAGAGTAGACGAATGGCGCCGGCGCGACCGCGCGGCCAAGCGGCGCCGCGACAGTGATGCGCGCGAGTTCGATCGCACTGCCGGAAAACAAGCGCGCGATTTCGGCCTTCCCTACCCCGCGGACGTCCGGGTTCGCCGGATTGTTCACGAAGAAGTCGTACCACAGTACGACTCCGCCCGGGCGCAAAACGCGCAGCATCTCGGCGGCAACCGCGTCTCTTAGGCCGAAGGCAAGAATCGAGCTGAAGACCGTCATGCAGGAGACTACGTCGAAGCTTTCGCCAGCGAACGGCAGTTCGCCGCCATTGCGGCAAAGCAAGCGTACGCCGGAAGGACACGCTTCGCGTGCTGCGTCGATTCTCTCAGGCAGCAGGTCAACGCCAGCGAGGTTTTCCGGAGCCAAACCCCATTGCGCGAATCGCCGGAGCCAGCGGCCTTCGCCGCAGCCCACATCGAGGATGCGACTTTCAGCGAGCCGCCTTGAACATTTTCTAGTCAACAACTCGAGAATGCGATCCTCGAGCTCGCGCTGGAAAATCAGCGCGCGCGGATTCGTTTCGGAATAGCGCTCCGGCGAAATCTCCCGTTTGCGTCGCGCGTACGCGGCTCGGATCCGCGCAAGTTCGCTCTCAAATGGATTGGCGTCCGGTGCGGCAAGCTCGGCGTGATCCGTGGACAACGGCATTTTTCGCTGATCGCGCGCGAGACGCCTGTGAAGGCAGTAGCGAGCGCAATCTCCGCGCGAAACTATAGCGCAGATCGCCGCCGCTCAACACAATCGTAAATCCGAAACGTGGGAGGGCTAAAGAACCGTCCCTACAAATTCTTAACGCTCTTTAATGTCCGGTCCAGCGTCGGCGATGCTGCCCTTCACCAGGTCAGTCTTGACCTCGAACTTCTGCTTGGCCAAGAGCTTTACGTCGGTTTCGAAAGTCTGGTAACCGGGCAATGTAATTTTAATTTTGTGCTTTCCCGGGCTGACGAGCATCGCGCGCCCCGTGCCCCCGAATTCGCTTACGTGGCCGACAAACACATCGTCCACGAAAACGGCGGCGCGCTCGGGCGTAACGGCGAGCTTGATTTCAGACGTGGTCGGCGAGTATTGCACGCGCGGATCCCGCAGCATCTTCACGTGCACGGTATAAATCTGTCCGGGCTCGATGGTAATTTTCTGGTCGGAATTCTCATAGCCGGATTGCCGCACGGAAATCTGGTGTTCGCCGGGCATGAGCAAGACTTTCTTGTCGTCTTTCAGCTCGGACACGAATCCGAGGTACTGACCGTCGATCCAAACGCCGGAAGTCCTGTCGATCTTCGTCGAGCCCTGGAAGCGTACTTCGCCGAGGACATTATTTTGCTGGGCGCGCGACGGTACCGCGAGCAGCGCAAGAAAGAAAGTGACAGCAAGGGCCGCAAGACACGAGCGTATCGCGTTGGACATCCAATCCTCCTGCGGCTGGGGCCATAATTAGTATTGCATAAAATGGGTACGTCAAAACCTGAAAACCCTCAGGAGAATCCTGTATGTTTCCGAGGCGTAACGCTGGGATGGACCGCAGCTCTTGGGAGTGTTTGCGAGAACATTCCTCGCACCTCGTCTTCTACGCAGTTCCGCAACTCGTAACATATGATCAGCCGCTGATCTCTGCTAGCCTACCGTGGGAAAATGCAAATGAGCGCGGCCATCGCACTAACAAGAAAAGATCCCAGCCGGCAGCCCGATGCGCAGAATTATGGTCGAGACACGGACACACGCACAAATCGCTGTAACTCACTGAAAATAAAGCACGGAGGTCTTTTCAGGCCGAGACAAAATCGCACCCCCTAAGAAGCCTTTCGAGCCACTATTCCGAGCTAAGGAGCCTTCACAAGGGCAGTTGAAAGGTCTCTGTACAATCCCGTCAGCTGGGCGCGGCTAGCGAAGCAAGGTCGGGTACAGCCGCGCGGCAATCGCCGATAGCACAATGAAGATCACGATCATGATTCCGAAATCGCTAGCATATCCGTGGACGCTTTCACCACCGACAATCATCTGGCCGCGCAGCGCATCCACGAGATACGTGAGCGGATTCACCAGCGCCACGACTTTCAGCCACCCGGGCATGATGGCAATGGGATAGATGGCATTGCTGGCAAAGAACAGCGGCATAGTGAGCACCTGGCCGATGCCCATGAATCGCTCGCGCGATTTTACGATGCAGGCAATGATGAGCGAGAACGTCGCGAAGATGGCCGAGCCGAGCGCGACTCCTGCAAGCACGGCGAAAATATCGAGTGGCTGCCAGCGGATCGCGATGCGGAGAGCAATCGCGATCAGATAGATGATGATCGCTTGCATCACGCCGCGGAATCCTGCCGATACCGCCTTGCCGAGAACGAGCGAGATGCGCTTTGCCGGGCTCACCAGCAGCTTGTGCACGATCCCGAGATCGCGCTCCCAGATCACGGCGATTCCGTAGAAAATCGCGGCAAACAGCACGCTCTGCGCCAGGATTCCCGGCGTCATGAACGCGAGATAGGAAACATTGCCGGTAGGAATTCCGCGCACGCGGCTGAAAACCTGGCCGAAGACGACGAGCCAGAGAACGGGCTGCACAGCGCGGGTGAAAAGCTCGGTGGGATCGCGGAAAAGTTTTCGCAGCTCAACGTCGGCAATGGCCATCGTCTCGCGCCAGACTTCAACCACAACGGACGAATCAGCCCAGGCGGCTGGCTGTGCTGCGAGTCTGGCGGATGTCACGGTAGCTGCCTCCTTCCTGAATCGAGCCGCCGCTGAAATGCGCGAAGACGTCGTCGAGCGTCGCATCGGGGCCGAGCCTGGCTTTCAGTTCCGCCGGCTTGCCCACCGCGGCGACTTGGCCGCGATGCAGCAGAGCGAGTTCGTCGCAAAGTTCGTCGGCTTCGTCCATGTCGTGCGTGGTGATCAGAATCGTCATGCCGTAATTTTGGCGAAGATCGCGTAGGCGGTCCCAGACTGTGTGCCGCGCGACGGGATCGAGCCCGATGGTCGGCTCGTCGAGAAAAAGGACCGTGGGACGATGCAACATCGCTTGCGCCAGCTCGAGGCGACGAATCATGCCGCCGGAGTAGGTTTTCACCAAGCGGCGGCCGGATTCCGTCAGCCCCATGAATTCGAGCGCGTCAGAGATGCGCGGCTTTCGTTCGCTTCGCGGGATGGCGTAGAGCTTCGCCGAGAGCAGCAGATTTTCTTCGCCGGTAAGGCCGCCGTCGGCCGAGAGCATTTGCGGGACGTAGCCGATGCTACGCCTCACTTGCGCGGGCGCGGCGACGATGTCGAAGCCTGCTACTTTTGCGCTGCCGGATGTTGGATCGAGCAGAGTGGTGAGCATCTTGATCGTGGTGCTTTTGCCGGCGCCGTTGGGGCCGAGGAGGCCGAAGATTTGCCCGTATGGCACGCGGCAATCGAGATGATCAACGGCCATCAGATCGCTGAATACTCTCGTGAGCGCTTCGGTCTCTATGGCGAAGCCGGTAGGCGCGGCCGCGGCGTTGTTGAGAGTGGCCGTCATTCGCGAGGAGATCGGGCCTCGGGCTGTTGCGCAGACGACGTCGCAATGCAGCCGAAACTTCGGGCGGCAAAGTGGTGGCGATTCATAGGCGATTAGATTCTCACACTCGTGTTGGTTCAATCAAAACGACGGACGACGAGCGCCTCCGGTTACGGCGGCGGATTCGAATTCCGCGCCGCTGTGATACATTGGCTCGCTTTCGAGCCATGTTTCAGGGGGCGCAGTGATCGAGCGATTCTTCAAGCTCGCTGAAAATCAGACCACCGTCCGGCGCGAATTGCTGGGCGGGCTGACCACGTTCATGACCATGGCGTACATCATCGCCGTGAATCCGCGGATGCTTTCGGAAGCGGGCATGCCGATCGAGGGCGTGCTCTTTGCCACCTGCGTTTCGGCGGCCGCCGCGACATTGGTGATGGGCTTGTGGGCGAATTATCCGATCGCGCTTGCTCCCGGAATGTCGCTCAATGCTTACTTCACATATTCAATCGTGCAGGGGCGCGGCGTGCCGTGGCAGACGGCGCTTGCCGTCGTTTTTTTCTCGGGCCTGCTTTTTCTGCTGCTGACTCTGACGCAGATGCGCGAGCAGATCGTGAATGGAATTCCCGACTGCCTGAAGTTTGGGACGGCGGCGGGGATCGGACTATTTATCGCTTTCGTCGGCCTGCGAAACGCAAAGATCATCGTCGCCAATCCGGCCACGTTCGTCGGTCTCGGCAATTTTTCCGATGCGCAAGTGCAGATAGCCACATTTGGATTGATTCTCACCGCGATTCTCATGGCGCGGAAAATCGGGGGCGCAATCCTGATCGGAATCGTCGTCGCGACAATTGCGGGAATTTTTCGCGGCCTGAGCCAATGGCCGTCGCATATTTTCTCGTTGCCGCATCCCGGCGGAACGCTCTTTAAACTCGATTTTGCGGGAGCGGCGCGGCTGCACCTGCTGGAGCTGATCTTTGTCTTCTTCTTCGTGGATCTTTTCGACAACGTCGGAACTCTGGTAGGCGTGTGCGAACAAGGCGGCTTCATGCGCGACGGGAAACTTCCACGCGCCAGCCGCGCCCTGCTCGCCGATGCAACCGGCACGATGTTCGGCGCGCTGACTGGCACATCGACGGTCACGAGTTACATCGAAAGCGCAGCAGGAGTTGCGGCGGGCGCCCGCACGGGACTGGGAAATCTAGTGATCGCGGCGCTGTTTCTGGCAGCGATGTTCTGCGCGCCGCTAGTGGCCGCCATTCCGGGCTACGCAACGGCGCCGGCGCTGATTCTCGTTGGCGCGCTGATGTGCGAATCTGTCGCCAACGTGCAATGGAATGATTTCAGCGAGGCATTTCCGGCGTTCTTGACCATCATCGCGACGCCGCTGACGTTCAGCGTAGCGACCGGCCTGAGTCTCGGCTTGATTTCCTACACGCTGGTAAAAGTGGGAGCAGGAAAGCACCGCGAGATCAGCCCGCTGATCTGGGTGCTGACCGCACTATTCTTATTGCGCTACGCGTATCTCGCCGCTGAATGATCGGCCGGAAGCAGCCGCATCGATCATTCCACGTCGAATAGAACGGAACGAACGGGCGAGAGATTGCCGCCCGTCTCCGCCGCCTGCGCATCGAGCCGGTAGGAACCCGGCGGAAGGTCCTTCAGCGGGACCTTGAAGCCCACCGCGACAATCGGATTCCCTTTCTGGCGATACGTGCTCGCGCTCATAGGGCCGGCGCCGAATGCATCCTTGCCCGTCTTGGTATCCACGACGCGATAACCGAGTGCAATGTCCGGAGGGCTCGCGTCGTCCGCGTGCGTATCGTAAATCTGCGCGTACATGATGACCGCGTCGATGCGCTTGAAGTGATTGCTCGAAGACGGGACGACTTCAAGCCCTTTGACAATCAGCGGAGTGCGATCGCCGAGCAGGACTGAGTCCAGCGTCGAGGATGGATCTCCGGCGCGAAGAAGTGTGTTGCTCAACACTACGCCGCTCATGGTGAATGTCTTTCCATCATAAGTGTCAACAGAGAGCGGGGTTTCGTACTTTCCGAAATTCTGCCCACCTCCCGAGACAACCACGGCCAAGCGATACTTTCCGGGGCCAATCTCGAATTGATTTTGGTAGCGCATTGGCGAACCCAGGAATTGCTTCAATTCGTCTTTCTCCAAATCGAGAGTGACGGTATCGCTGAAGCGCGCCGCCACTGTGCCGTCAGACCGATAGGCGATTCCAAGGAAGTTTACATCCGCGTGGGATTTCCCTTTGACCTTAGCGAACTCGATCGAAGACGAAGGGATTTCCATCGATAGGTTTATCTCTGCGGAATTTGGTGAGGAATAGAAAAACGGCGCTTCGAGCGTTCCGGCAATCGTGCCGGGAGCCGTTCCCGCAGCGCGAGCCTCGAGATCCTTCTCGACCGGTTTGCCGGCGAGGACATCGGTCGGCTTGACATTGCAATAGCCGCTGCGCGCCCGAACGCTTGTGCCGCCGCGCTCGACCTTTACTTTTAGCGTGTGGCAGCTTCCTTCGGGAGACTCCGACGGCGCGTAGCCTAGAAGATAGTACTCGTCCTGCTCTTTCCCGATCTTCTGCAGCCCGCCCAGTAGATCGTTCGAGTTGAAAATTGGAAATCCACCGGTTCCAGATGCCAGTGCGTACATGACCTGCTGGTTCGTCGTCGCGGACTCAGGAAACGTCGGAACGATCGAGCGTGGCTGAGTGATGTTACCGCCAAAAGGCACACCCGGAGGCGTAGAGCCGGACCCGCCGTGGCCTCCGCTACCGGTGCCGCCGCCACCCTTACCTCCACCGGTGCCGGTGCCCCCTCCACCACCATGACCGCCGCCTCCACCTGTACCTCCACCACCGCCGTGGCCACCGCCACCGCCACCACCACCGCCGCCGTGTTGGGCATAGGCAGAAGGAACCCCCGGAATAAATGAGGCCAGCCGAATTCCGGGACGCTCACTTGCGTGAGCTCGAGTATCGCCGCTGAACGCGAACCGCGACGCTTGCGCGGACCGGTTATCATGTGGCTGGATGCGATTGAAACCCATGTTTGGCGCGACCAAGCCGCGAACATCGAGTGGATAAATTGCCACGTTGGCCTTATTGCATGCATCGATCGTCGCCGGAAGCTCCGCTTCGACTTCGTCGGTGAGGGGAAATCCGGTGGTAAGAAGAATCAAGCTCTTCCTTCCCGGAATCGGCGCGAGATTCCTCGCCAGGCTGCGGATGGCCAGCATCGCACTGCGGGCGCCGAAATCCGCCTCCGAATTGGTCAGTGCCGTCAGTCCGGGCGAAGAAATTGAGTCGGTCTGCGGCGCAGAAGGCTCGCCGTTTGGCGCTACGGCGGAGCTCTTCACCCCGGCGACGGCCTTCTTCAGCCGCGCAGCATCCGAAGTGAAATTTTGTACGATGCGGAGTGTCCCTCCGAAGTCCACGACGGCTATCACACGATCCGGCCCGGCGTTCGCGTCGATAAATTTCGTCGCTGCGTCCCGCGCCTGAATCTGCTGCCCTCCGTCCATAGTGGAATCATCGAAGAAGAGAATCATGTAGTGTTTCTGTGTCCCCGGAGGCGCGGAGGGATCCGTGCCGAAGGAAAACATGGAGACGGGCTGAGCCTTATTGTCCTCAAACACCTGAAAATCTTTGGCGCTCAAGTCCGAGACGTAATTTCCTTTTTTATCGGTAACCACGACGTCTACGCGGACCAGTCGAGCTTCGGACTTGAGAACGGCGACCCCAGCCGCGGGCGTCTGCTGCGCGGGCTGCTGGGCCTCAGGCTGTTGAGGCACGCTGGGTGGCGGAGAAGGCTGTTGCGCGCGGGCCACACCCGATGAGTGCGCACCCCGCCAACCTAGAGTACAAACCAGCAGGAGCAGGATCCAAATGACGCGCGAGGAATATCTTCGCCGGGCTCTCATCGTTAACCTCTCAACTACGGGCGCCTCTTCCCTACGGGCACCTCTTCACTACGGAATTTCGACCATGCCATTCGCCGCAGTCAGCAACGCGGCCTCGGAATCGCGCGCGACCAGCCTTACGACGTACGTCCCCGCCTTGACGTCGAAATTCGTACGGATGTTCACGCCGGTGCGCTCGAGTTTGGCGAGGGTCTCATCGCGGAGTTTCATTTCCACGGTCTTGGTCGTGCCGGTGATGTAATTCCCATTGCGGTCGAAGAGCGCAGCCACCACCGTGAGGTCGTTCAGATTCCGGCCGTCGGCTTTTCGGAATCGCAGCCGCCCAACGTCCACGTGCGTCATCACCGCGAGCTTCGCGTCGGTGGCATTGAGCTTGTAAAACTGAGTGTGCAGCTCGATGGGCAAGTCGTGAATCTCTTCCTGCGAGAAAAGCTCTTCTTCAACTTCTTGCTTGGCGGCTTCAGCGGGATCCGTGCCGTGCTTGGGCATGAAGTACCCGCGGCGAGCCTGAATCTCATATTTTTGCCCGTTGCTCAGCGTCACCTTCAAGTTGTGATATTTCCCGTCATAGGTGGACTTGAGCGGCGAAAACCCAAGGAGATAGGAATAGGCCGGAGCGCTTGCGAGACGCCGGAAGCCCCCCTCGAGGTCATTGTTGTTGTGAAAGTAGACGCCGCCGGTGCCGTCGGCCAACTCGGCGAGCACATCCGATTGCTCGGATTGTTTGGAGAGCTCGAAGTTGGTGTGAAAACTCATCGTAGCACTCGTTCCCACCGTCGTGTTGCTGATATCTCCGCCGGGCATGACGACGTAAAGTCCGCGAGCATCGAGAGTGCTGATCACTACGTTAGCGCGCGCCGCGCGGTCGAGAAGCTCGCCAAATTCTTCCTCCCGCGTGGGATATAAAAATCCTCCCGAGACGAAAATGATGCTGCGCTGGCCGGGCGTAGCCGTGAGCCGGCGCACCATCTCATCGAGGCGCCGGAGCGCGTACATGGTTTCGGAGTCTCCGGCATTGAACACGGTGACGAGACTGCTTTGGGCCAGAGCCTGGGCGGCGGCGATGAATTGAGTGTTGTTGCTGTAGGCACACGCGAGAGCATCGGAGACCGCGACGTTTATCGCATCCGCGTCGTTTTGCACCTGTGCGAGGTAGGCCTGATAGAAATCGACGGGCGGGCACGCATTCATGCCTGTGGTGTCAACGGCGCCGACAGCGCGAGGCTGAAGCCGCATCAGCGCGTCATGGATCTTGTCACGATCGTCGGTGAAATCGAGCTGGTTCTGGCCCGAAATGGTAACGATGGCGAAGCGATCCGACGGCGACTCGGCCGAATTTACGTAGTGGTCCGCCGCGTTGCGCCCCTGGACTAGTTCATCGAACTTCAGCCGTGTGTCGTCGAACAGAAATGCAACAAAGCGCGAAGCCGGCACCAGGTTTGCGGTCGTGGTAGACGCTGGTTCTCCAGGAATCGGCTCGGGCCGCACCACGCGCGCTTCCAGCGACTGTGGTGTATCCGCGGAAAAGTGTGTGATGGGGACCGGCTTTTTGGCGTCGAGGATTTGGAAATCTTCCTTCTTCAGATTTCCGACTGGCTGGCCGTGAGAATCGCGCACGACGACTCGAACCAGAACCAAATTTACCGGCACGCGCAACGGCGGCGAGGACTCGTGGGTGCTCATCTCCGGCGCCGATTGCGGCCCAGCAGCTGGCGGTGTCTGATCGGGCGGTTTTGCTGGAGCGGGCGCGGTTTGCTGGTTAGTTCCGCTCGGCGGCGCTTGAGCGGCTGCAGCCGGAACGAGAATTAACGGAAAAGTGAAAAGCGAGAAGAAAAGCAAAGCTTCGCGCGGGGACATAATGCGCACCACCCCCTGTCGAAACATGGGCACTCCTGGGCTTGCCACGTATGCGCCCGCGCGGCTTGAATACGTTCGGCCTGAGGAACTAACCAAGCACTGTACGTGCGCGTTCACGCGGTGTCAATGCGCCGCGGCAGCCGCGGGCTATGTAGTCGGTTTGTCGGGCACTGGTTGGCTGGCCATGAAATCGTCTTTGAAACGGAGCATGTAGGAATCGAGGAGTTCCTTGACGCGATCGGCCTTGGGAGATTTCAGGACGAAGCCGGCGTGATGGTATTTCTTCACGCGCATGGCGATTTCGGGATCGGTGTACGCCGAGGTGTCAGGCCACTCCTGCCGGGCAAGAGACAGGATCACGCCGGAATACTCGCGGCGGGTTTTCGGCAATACGTAGGGCCGCTTGCCGCCGCCGACTTCGATGCGCGCCCATTCGCGCCAGAGATTGACGCCGGTGGCAGTCTCGACGACATCCGAGATGTAGGCGCCGCCGACGCGCGCGGCGATTTCGATGAAATAGAATTTACCGCCATCGTGAGCGCGGAGAAACTCGGCGTGGGTGACGCCGCGGACTAGTCCGAGCGCCTCGATCAGCTCGCGATTCAATTTCAGCAGGCTTTTGGCTTCAACGCCCGTGCGCGGAAGCGTGCGCGTGGTGAAAACTCCGCCGTGATGCGCGACCTCGAACGGCGGCTTGCCGTAGGCGTGGGCTTCCGCGAAAACGACTTTGCGTTCTGCGACGATGCTGTCCACGTGATACACGTCGCCGGGAACGAATTGCTCGAGCAAGTAGAACGATTGCTGGTCGCCGAGCTGATCGAGCCAAGGCCAAAGCTGCGACGCTTCTTCAATTTTTTTCATGCCGATGCCGGAGGCCTGCGAGCGCGGCTTCAGCAGCCAGGGCGGCTTCACGCGCTCCATGAACTCGCGCAGCGCATCGTAATTGAGCACGTGAATGAAGTCGGGAACGGGTATGCCGGCTTCCTTGGCGCGGCCGCGCATGGCCAGCTTGTCGCGGAAGTAGCGCATGGTGGTGAGGCCCATGCCGGGAACACGCAGGTGTTCGCGCAAAGCCGCGGCATTTTCCATGTCGAATTCGTCGAGGGCTACGATGCGATCGATGGGGCGGCTCCGCGCGATGTAACTGACCGCGTAGGTCAGATCCTGGAGTGGAATTTCAGCGGGAGTGACGAAAATCTCCTCGATGGCCTCGCGCGGCCAATCCCCATCGCGAAATTTCTCTACCGTCACTAGCAGCACGCGGCAGCCCTCTTCCTTGCACGCGCGCATGAACTCCTGCCCCTTTTCATAGGAGGTGAGGCAAAGGATGGTGAGCGGCTTGGAGTCTGACATTCGAGATTCCGCGAATCGCGCGTCGCATGACTTCCGGCGGCGATTGGCGCGGATTATACAGGGGTCTCGGACGCTGGGAACAGGAATTGCAGGAATGGCCCGACGCGGTGGGCCCAGGCTTCTTCGTTGTGCTCGCCGCCTTCGATGATTTCGAAATGCAGGTCGCGGCCGAGCGACCAGCCTTTGCTGCAAAGCACGTCGCGGAATTGCTCGACGCCCGGGACGATACGCGGCCCTTCGCGCGTGCCGATGTCCAGCCAGATGCGCGGCCGCGGATGTACTTCGGCGTGCGCGGCGAATCGGAGCACCCATCCGCGATCCCACCAGACGGATGCCGAGAGCGCGGCCAACTGCCCGAAAACATGCGGGTAGCGGAGCCCGGCGTAGAGAGTGAGCAGGCCCCCGAGAGATGAGCCGCCGAAGCCCGTGTGCCAGGCTCCCAGAAGCACGCGGTAGTGCGACTCGATGAACGGACGCAATTCCTCGATGATCATCCGCATGTATCGGTCGGCTTTGCCGCCGCCGAGGCGTCCGGAACGCGTCGGAGTGTACTCTCGCACGCGGCGCTTGCCGGAATTGTAGATGCCCACGATGATGAGTGGCTGGATCGCGCCCGTGCCGATGAGATGATCGGCGGTTTCTCCGACGCGCCAATATTTTCCGGGGATAAACGACGTGGAGCCATCGAAGAGATTCTGGCCGTCCTGAAGATAGAGCACTGGAAACCGTCGATGAGGCTGCTGGTCGTAGCCGGGCGGCAGATACACGATGAGGTCGCGCTCGGTGCGCAGCAGGCGCGATTTGAATTTCTCGATTTTGTGGATGTGGCCGGAGCTCAAATCCGGAAGTCCTCTACGATGGCGCGTTTGCTAAAGGCGAGTGTCTGGCTATTCGACGTGATTCGAGCGAAGCGCAATCAATTCTCTCCCTGCGGGATTTCTTTCGGCGTCACTCAAGAATACCAGAAACACGATTACGCGCTATTTGCGGAATCCTAGCTGGCGCCGAAGCGTTGCAAATGAGTGAGGCGAAAGCTATTCTCGCCTTAGATCGCGCCGAAGCCGCGCGACTCTGCGCTTGCCGGCGAATATGAAAATCTCGGCGTACATCCCCTGCTACAACGTGGAGCGCTATATCGGCCCGACGATTGAGGCCATGCTGGCTCAGACGCGTCCGCCGGACGAATTTCTCATCATCGACGACGGCTGTACGGATGGAACGCTGGAGATCGCCGCGAAGTATCCGGTGCGAATCATTCGCCACGAAAAGAACAAAGGCCTCGCCGCCGGACGAAACACTGCATTTGCGAACGCGCAGCACGAACTGGTGGCGGCGATGGATTCGGATGCTGTCGCGGAGAAGCATTGGCTCGAGAGCTTGCTCGAAGCTTTCAATGATCCACGAGTTGTGGGCTCGGGCGGGCGGCTTCTTGAAAAGTATCGCGAGAGCGCCGCGAACGCGTGGCGGGCGTCTTACATGTCGCAGGATCTTGGGAAGACGCGGATCGAGATCGAGTGGCCGTCGCCGAAGCGGCTCGGCGGATTCGGCACACTCTACCGCAAAAGCGCGGTATTAGCGGCGGGTGGATATGACGAAAGATATCGCACGAATTACGAGGATGTGGACCTCTGCATCCGCTTGCTGCAGGCGGGACACAAGATGGTCTTCGAGCCGCGAGCCGTAGCGCACCATTTGCGCCAAGATACGGTGCGGAGCCTGCTGCGCACTTCGTGGCGCTGGGAATTCTACATGCACTATTTCAACGGCGGATATAACAACATCCCGCTGAAGCTGCTGCACAATTTTCGCTGGGCGCGCGCGATGATGTGGAACGACTGGCGCGACGGACGAAAATCGCTGCTCGGCGTTGATGCGCTGATGCCGTGGTATCACTGCTATGCGGATTTGCGTTATGGATTTTCCGCCGAGAGGCTTCCCGCGGTGCAAGCGGAGGGCCCGAATGCGGAGCTTTATTTTCCGCGGCCAATTCGCGCGCTGAGACGGCGCTACCGCAGTTCCCACCAGCGCGCTTAAGAACTTCGCGAGCGTGCCGCTTCACGTTGCGACCGGCTCCGTGTGCCGACGATCCACGCGCCGTAGATTGCGCCCCAGGCGGTCTCCAGCACCACGAACCATTCGATTTGCGCTTCGGCGAGATTCCCGAGATCGGCGCGAGTTAAGATGTTCGCAGCCGCGCACGCTGCCCCTGAAAACAGGAACGCGTTCAAAAGCCCGTCGGACCATCGCCCTGTAATTTTCTTCAGCGAGAGAGTGATGAGCGCAGCGCCTGCGCCGATTCCCCCAAAATAAATCAAGAACTCCAGATAGCCGCGATCGAATGGCCGAAGAGGCGCGTGATACGGAAGAGCGAGAAGAATCCGCCAGATTACAAACGACGACGCGAACGCGGCCAGGATGGCGAGATAGCTGGGAACGTCCGCAAATTTTGAGCGGCTCGCGTCCACCGTTGGCTCGAGCCAGCCCAGCGCTTTCGTCAGGCTCAACGCTAGCCTCATGGCAATCGGAAACCCGAAAAGCAGCGTCAAGACTACGAGGCTGGCAGACGTGGCATCGCGCGCGCCGAAATCACGGGGAAACGCGCTGCTGCTCCAGAGAGTTACGGAAGCCGAAAGAAGCCCCGCGCCGGCGAAGACGATGACGGCTTTGACCGGTTGTGCCACAGTTTGAGAGCTTCCCGCCGCAGAGCGCGCGCCGCGCAAGATGATCAGTGAGCAGCGCGAGCGGTGTTGCGCACCCCTGCCCCATACTTCGGCCATTGGCCTAAGAGGCCGCCGTTTTCAGCCGTATCTTGGATGGCGTAGAGCTTGCCGTCGGAGCTCTGGAAGTAAATTGTTCCGTCAGTGGCAACGGTGGGCGAGAAGACCTGGCCTCCGGCAGTGAATCTCCATTTCAGATTGCCGAGTGAATCGACCACATAAAGATTGTGATCGACGCCGCCGAAAATCACTTCGCCGTTGCTCGTCACCGCAGGAGAAGTGCGGATCGCGCTGCCGGAGGCAAATTTCCATTTGAGATGGCCGTCGGAATAGAGAGCGTAAAGTTTGCCGTCATCGCTGCCGAAATAGAGCGTGCCGTCGTCGCCGATCGACGGCGAAGTCGCGCGATCCGATAAATCGAACGCCCAGAGGCGCTTTCCGTCGTGATTGTACGCGTCCATGCCGCTCGTGCGCGGAAGATAAATCGTTCCATCGGCGGCAACGACGGGTGCGCCACAACCGCCTTCATAAACCTTGTGATTCCACATCACGCTGTGCGCCCGGTCCGCGTAGCTCAATATATCAGCACCCCTGGTGAACACCATTCCGCCGTCCGAAGTGAACGCCATGCCGGTAGCATAGCCGCGCCACATGACGGCCGGATTGTCGCGCGATGTGCTGAGTTGCAGCACCGAAGCAGCCGTGGCCATAAAGACTGTTCCATCGAAGGCGGAGCCGAGTTGCGTAACTCGAGCGATCGATCCGACCTCGCCGCCCTTGCCATCGGGCCCGACGCGGGCGGCGCCTCCGGAATCGCTGCTGGTCACATCGAACCAGATGTTCCCGATGTCATCGATCAATACAAAGTGCACCGGCGAGTTCGCCGACTGGCCGGGCGAATCGTGGTGCCACTTTTCCGTGCCGTCGGGACGGATGGCGAAGAGTCCCAGGCTGCCGCCGGCGTAAATGGTGCCGTCATCGCCGATAGCGGGAATTTGATCGGCATAGTATCCGTCGCGCGGAGCTGCGGAGAGATGCGCCACTGTGAAGTCCCATTTCTTCGTGGGCGATGGCGCGCTGACATTCGCGGGCGAACCGCCCGCGCACGCGGTGATCGAACACAGCCCTGCCAGGACGATTCCCAAGACGATCGGCGCCTGCTTCATGCATCAATTCTAAGGTCACCACTGAGTCTGATCATGCGAATTGAGCTGGGGAGCATGTCCTTTCAGTAACTTTTGCGGCGGAATCGAGGCAGTTTTCGCATTCGAAACCTCCGCGGACAATTTTCATCAGGGAAGTCGTGGTCAGCAGTAGGGTAACAGTAGCGCTGTTCGTCCGGTCTCGGGCGAGCCTCAGGAGAAACGTATGAGTTTCAGAACCGTTGCGGGCTTTGGCCTGCTCGCCGCGTTTTGCGCAGTGCCGACAATTCGCGCCCAAAGCACTAATTCTCCAAACCCGCCGCCAAATGCTGCCGCAGCGTCCGGGGCGGTGACGCCGCCCGGCGCTTTGCAATCGGCCGCGCCCCCGCCGGAGAAGAAGCACGCGAAGCATGTTTATACCGACGACGATTTTGGCTCTCCTGCCAGCGACGATCTGCCTGCGGGAAGCATTCACGCAAACAATATGGCGGCCTACTATCTGCCAAAGGACCTGATGACGGCGCAGCAGTTGGCATCTCTGCAGCAGTATGCCGATGCTCAAGCGGCCCACAATCGCGTCCAGTCCATTGAATCCATTGCGAAGTTGTATCTGCGGGACGATGACGTGCCTTTTCGCGGCCGGGACGAGTGGAACCGCAAAGCGTTCGATACCTGGACGGATATCTGGAAAGCGATTGACGACTTCGCGCAAAAATTGCGGACAGTGCGCAGCCAGGACGCGGCCCTGCTCGCCCAGTCGCAGTACAGCCCGCGCGATATCGCGCAACTCCAGGAACAACGGACTCGATTGATCCAGGAATGGGAACCCGCGGAAAAGGCGGTCAACCATTTCATCGCGCTCGAGGATGAGGCCCAGCAAAAAGCCGCCGAATGGCGGAAATACAACTCCAAGTAGAAGGTTCGCGCAATTCATTTCCCCATTGATAGCGTCGATCCGCACGCGACATCTTTAATTCGGCCGCGTCTAATAGCCTATTTGCCGGGGAATCTCGCGACGCCCCTGCATTAATTCATAGCGCGTGCTAGGATTCCGGCGAACTTTCCATGAATACGCTGCTCAGCGACCTCCGCTTCGCACTCCGCACATTCAGGAAGAGCCCTGGTTTCATTGCCGTCGTCGCGCTTTCGCTTGCCATTGGGATTGGCGCGTGCACTTCCCTCTTTAGCATTGCAAATGCACTGTTGATCCGTCCGCTGCCTTACAAGGACGCGGACCGCCTGGTGATTCTGTGGAATCGCTCGCCGGGATTGAATATCACGCAGGATTGGTTTTCGACAGCCCAGTATTTCGACATTAAGACCGGCCATCACGGGCTGGAAGAGGTGGCCATCGCCATCGGCGGGAATGAAAATCTTACCGGCAACGGCGATCCGGAGCGCGTCGGGGCAATTCATGTTTCGTCGAATCTGTTGCCGCTGCTCGGCGAGAAGGCGGCCATGGGCCGGCTCTTCGTTGCCGAAGAGGATGTGAAGGGCGCCACGCCGACTGTAGTTCTGAGCTATGGAATGTGGGCGCGGCGCTACGGCAGCGATCCGCAAATCATCGGCAAATCGGTACAGGTGAACGGCGTGTCGCGCGAAGTCGTCGGCGTGCTGCCGAAATCGTTTTCATTGCCGCGCGAAGTGCTGCCCACACTCGACGGCGCCGAACAGGCCGACATTCTGCTGCCTCTGCCGCTTGCCCCCGATGCAGCGCGCATTCGCAGCCACGAAGACTACAACATCATCGGCAAGCTCAAGCCGGGCGTGTCCGTGCGTGCCGCGCAAACCGAGATGGATACGATCACCGCGCGCCTCCGACACGATTATCCCGATGTGTACCCTCCAAATGGTGGCCTGACGTTTGGCGTCGTGCCGCTTCTCGAACAGGTGGTTGGCGATGCGCGCTACTCGCTGATCGTGCTGCTCGGCGCAGTGGGATTCGTGCTGCTGATTGCCTGCGCCAACGTGGCCAATCTGCAGCTTTCGCGCGCCGTCGCGAGGCAGAAGGAAATCGCCGTGCGCGCGGCGCTCGGCGCGGGCCGTGGCCGCATCGTGCGGCAATTGTTCACCGAAAGCGTGCTGCTCGCGCTCGGCGGCGGAGCACTCGGCATCCTGTTTTCGTTCGTATGCGTGCATTTCGTCCACGTACTCGGGCCGAAAAGCGTCCCGCGACTCGCCTCGATTGACGTGGATGGTGAAGCGCTGCTGTTCACCGTCGGACTGTGCGTATTCTCGGGAATTCTGTTTGGCCTCGCTCCCGCATGGCGCGCCACGCAAATCGATCTTCACGGCACGCTGAAAGACGCGGGCCGCGGCTCCGCCGGCGCTGGTAGCGTCTGGGGACGCGGCAACAACCTGCGCCGGATGCTGGTGATCTCGGAGATGGCGCTCTCCGTGGTGCTGCTGATCGGCGCGGGCCTGCTGATCCGCAGCTTCGCGCGGCTGCTGCAAGTTTCGCCGGGATTCAATCCCGATAATGTGCTGACGACCGAACTCACCATGAGCGGCCCGAAATACAAGGACGCGCAGGCAATCCTCGCGACGTATCACCAACTCTGGGGGCGTCTCGAATCGCTGCCCGGAGTGACCGCGGCGGGCGCGATCACCTCGCTTCCGCTGAGCGAAATGTACGCGTGGGGCCCAATCGTCATCGAGGGCCGCACACCGCCGCCCGGCGAGCAATTCATCAATGCCGACCAGCGCATCGTAGGCGGGCATTATTTCGAGGCCATGGAAATTCCGCTGCGCAGCGGACGATTTTTCAACGATCAGGACACGCCAGAGAATCCTCGCGCGGCGATCATCGACGAGTACATGGCGCAGGAATATTGGCCGCACGAAGATCCGCTCGGCAAGCGCATCGCCTTCGGCGGGCTCGACGCCGACGGCAAATGGATCACCATCGTCGGCGTCGTGGGGCGCATCAAGCAGTACACGCTCGATTCCGATTCGCGCATCGCCTTCTATCTGCCGCAAACGCAATACCCGTCGCGCGCCATGAATGTCGTAGTGCGCAGCCGCACCGATCCTTCCGGGCTAACCTCGGGCGTGAAAAAAGAACTTCGCGAACTCGATTCCGATCTGCCCATGTACAACGTGCGAACCATGCAGCAGCGTCTAGAAGAATCGCTCGCCCGGCGCAAATTCTCGATGGTGCTGCTAACCGGCTTTGCCGGCCTGGCACTCGCGCTCGCCACGATCGGCGTCTACGGCGTGATGGCGTACCTCGTAAATCAGGGCACGCGCGAGTTGGGAATCCGCATCGCGCTGGGCGCGTCGCAGCGCAACATCCTCGCGCTAGTAGTGCGTCAAGGCATGGCCCTGGCGCTAGCCGGCGTAGCCATCGGCTTGGCCGGCGCATTTGCTCTGACGCGATTGATGCAGAGCCTATTGTTCAATGTGAGGACCACTGACGCTCTAACATTCGCGACAATCCCTCTGCTCCTGACGTCCATCGCGCTCCTCACCAGCTACATCCCCGCCCGTCGCGCCGCGCGTATCGATCCCATGATTTCCCTGCGCAGCGAGTAAGCGGGCTTTAACTATCGGATAAATTACTCAGCAACGTTTCCGCGTACGATAAGATGCTAATCCTATCGGAGAGCGAGAATGCGGAAGCCCCTTCGGTTAGTCCTTGCGCTGGCGGCAGTGGGCCTTGTCACAGCGCCACTGGCCGGCCCGCATCGAGCGCCTCCCAATCGTGCTGCAGCGCAGCCGGCTGTTCAGGCAACTGGCGCGCCGCAACAGGCCCAGGGCCAATCGTCAGCCACAATAAAAATCGGCGCCAGCCTCGTTCCAATCCGAGTGGTAGTGCGTGACTCCAAAGGCCAAACTATCGGCGGGCTCACGCAGGAAGATTTTCAAGTTTTCGATGGAGGCGCGCCGCAAAAAATCACCCAATTCTTCGCCGACCATCACGGCGGCAGCGATTCGCAGCAGCTTCCTTCCGGGCAAACACTACCGGCCCCGAATGAAGAGCGAATTTACACCCTGTACCTTTTCGATGATCTTCATCTATCCCTGAGCGACTTGAACTCCGCGCGAGATGCCGCGATTCGGCACTTAGCCGAGTTGGCCCCCGCTGAACGTGACGCCATCTTCACCACCTCGGGCCAGCACGGCATCGATTTCACTCGGGAGCGCGACAAATTGCAGCAACTACTCGCAAGCATAAAGCCGCTTGGGTACAGCATGCCGACTTGTCCGAAATTGGACTTCTTTCAAGCAGATTTGATTCAGAAGCGCGATGAGAACGCTTTGGATGATGCGACCGCCGATGCGCTGGATTGCCAGTTCGCCGGTAATCCAAAAGCGGCGAGAGCCGCGCGCCAGTTTGCCCAGACGGTGGCCGCTGAACTAGACGCGGCCGGACGAGCTCTCGCAGAGCGCGCTCTTCGCATTCTGAAAGGTCTGGTCCAGGGAATGTCGAAAGCGCCGGGCCGGCGAACGATCGTTGTCGTTTCGGACGGGATCTTCACGCAGCGTTTTGACGCAGAATCCGAAATCGAAGACCTCGCCATTCAGGGAAACGTCACCGTGAATTTTTTGGATCCAGCCGGGCTGGAAGCGCCTTTCCCGGATGCGCCCACCGTTGCAACGGAAAAGGTCGACACGATCTTGAGCCAATTGTCGTACGGCAGCGGTGGCTCGCCATTCCAAAATAACAACGACTTGCGCGAAGGATTCAGGCGACTGGAAGGCGCGCCCGAGTACAGCTATGTCGTCGCGTTTTCACCCGATCCTGCGAATCTCGATGGAAAATTTCACAAACTTAAAGTTAAGCTGGCCATTCGCAAATCGCTGAACGTGCAGGCGCGCAACGGATATTTTGCCTCGAAACCCAAATAGAAAATCTCACACTGAACAGGTTAGAGAAGACGGGCCCGGTGAAACAAAGCTTCCAATCCAAGAACGGCGCTATCTCGAGCGGATTGATTCTCTGTGCTGCCATGGGTTTGTGTCGCGCGCAGGCGATTAGAAATCTAGAAGTGGCGCGCCCAATCGGAAGCCTGGAACGCACTTGTCCGATAATGCGACTAACCCGCAAGTGAAAGTCAATCAGTGACCGCAAGCGCGTTTATCGATATTAATCCGACCGACGAACCGATTACTTCCGGGATGCCCTTCAGACGGGCCCCACAACCTCCCGGCACCTTATCGAGTGTCGCGGGCCCTGCATTCCGCCAACGAGATAGGTGACGAGCACCGGAGTGTGTTCTGGATTTCGGCGACCGTATCAGTGAAGCGCATCAGATCGAGTACCTCCTCTTCTGAAGCCTTGGCCTCAACCGAGGCCCAATACGTAACGTTGCGGGCAGGCTCTCCTTCCCCTCCGAATTCGCCGGCCACCTTTACCTGCAGCCCCTCGATCTCGATGCCGCGTTTGGCTGCCTCGCGATACAGGTCGTTGCAAAAGCATGTAGCCAGCGCCAGGAACAGCAATTCGCCTCCGTTTGTGCTTGAGCCAAATCCTTCCGACTTCGGCGAAATGACCAACGAATGCTGGCGCCCATTCGTCTCCAGAGTCACTACGTGCTTGTCCTTCTGATTCGCGAGCCTAGCAGAGATTTTCATGAGCTCCAGTGTACACCGAGCGTCCGACGGTCCCCGGGCGCATCGTCGGCTAACCGGAAGTTATCCGGCTTCCACGGCGGGATTAGTCCTGTGATGTCGGCTTCTAGGAAGTGATCTACGCGATTGACAGCGGCTCTGGATGGATTGCGGGCAACTCGAAAGTCACTCCAGATGCCTGGTAAACGCTGCCGGTTCAACCGGTCGATGCAACACCATCCAATCAGTTGATCCTCCAATGCTTCCCGTGAAGAATCGATCTGTTTGG
>JGI12269J14319_10001215_pt1 | contig 25726 bp, 20 predicted proteins | sample PeaSoiSIISIP2007_FD_14319 | JGI IMG/M metagenome (IMG submission 14319)
TCACGGCGAGGAAACGCTGCATCACGGCGAGGAAACGCTGCATCACGGCGAGGAAACGCTGCATCACGGCGAGGAAACGCTGCATCACGGCGAGGAACGGTGCGTCACCGGGAACAAACGATGCGTCATGGCGAAGCAACAGTGAGAGCGACGGACGGTACCGGACGGTGGGCACCGTGACGGGCTCGGACGGTGAGACCGAGGGGCGCCGCCCGACGGTCGGTACCGCGGCGGGCTCGGGGCGACGGGCGACCCTGATCGTCGTGCTCGCCGCCGTGCTGGTCGGTGCCGGGATCGCCGACCGCCTGGTCGTGCGGGTCACGCCGGCCCCGGTGCGGGCGGCCGGCGCACTGTCGGATGTGCGGATCGCGCCGAGCACCGGCACGGAGTCCTCGGCGTGGTACTGCGCCGGGGGCACCGGTGCCCAGGGCGGGGCGCCGGCCACCGTCATCGTGACCAACACCTCGACGCGGCCTGTCACCGCCACACTGACCACCGTCCTCGCACTGGCGACCGGGGCCCAACCGACGGCTCCGTGGGCAGGGGCCCACGGCTCGGCACTCAGGGTCCCGGCCGGCGGCCAGGTGGCGGTGACCGCCGGCGCACCGGGGTCGACGGGGAACGTCGCCTCGGCGGTGGTCGTCAACGGCGGCGGGGTGGCTGTGTCGGAGGAGGTGTCCAGCCCGCTCGGGTGGTCCATGGCGTCGTGCGCCTCGTCGACCGCTCCGGACTGGTACTTCGCCCACGGCGCCACCGCCCAGGGGAGCGGCCTGGCGCTGTCGCTGTTCAACCCGGGCGCCACCGATGCCACCGTCGACGTGTCGCTCGTTTCGCCCACCACCGGTTTCGTGTCACCTGCCGCCTACCAGGGGGTGGAGGTGCCCCCCGGTTCGCTCGTGGTCGAGAACGTGGGCGACCACGCGCCCCAGAACCCCGCCATCGCCACCGAGGTCTCGACGCTGTCGGGCTCCATCGTGGCCACCGAGCTCGACTCCGTCGGTACTCCCGGGAGCGGCGGCATCTCGCTCACCCTCGGGAGCCCCGTGCCCGCCACCACCTGGGTGTTCGCCCAGAACACCGACGTGGCCGGGGGGACCGTGACCTTCCACGTCCTCAACCCCTCGCCGCAGCCGGCCGAGGTGTCGGTGCGCCTGGGGCTGCCGCAGGGTTCGGCGGCCGAGCCGCTCACGCTGATGGTGGCGGGGCAGTCGGTGTCGACACTCGTGGGCCAGGACCAGACACGGATCCCGGCCAACGTTCCCTATGCCGTGACCTTCTCCACCAAGGGCACCGGCATCGTCGTCACCCGGCAGGTCACGACGCCGTCGGACCAGCCCGCGCCGATACCCGAGGACGGGGATGTCTCCGGCGTGCCCGGGGGCGGCCTCAGGCGTTGGCTCCTGCCCGCCGTGGTGTCACCGGGCTCCGGTGCGTGGCAGCTCGCCGTGGTGGATCTCGGGCCCAGTCCCACCGACGTCCGGGTGCTGACCCCGACCGGAGCGGCCATCGCCGGGCAGCCTGAGCGCCGAGTGGTGCCGGGGACGCCGTTGATCATCGGGCCGCAACCGGGGGCGCCCTTCGCCACCACGCCGATCGAGATCGTGAGCGGAGCCCCGGTGGCGGTGGAACTGGACGCGCTGCCGGTGGCAGGGCCGGGCGTGGTGGTGGTCCCCGCCTCGGCTCCCTCGTAACGGGTCCCGGGCACGGGACGTCCGCCGGGGCCTGCCTAGGCCTCAGTCGGACGACTCGGGCCTCAGTGGGACGACTCGGGGCTCAGTCGGACTGCTTGGCGCCACCGGTCGGGGTGGCGTCCTCGATGCCGCTCCTCACGGTGGCGTCCCCGGCCCCGTTGCCCACGGTGGCGTCCCCGGCCCCATGGCCGGTGGTGGCGTCCCCGGCCCCGTTGCCCGTGGTGCTCTCCTCGACGGTCAGCCCCATGCCGTTGTTGGACGTGAAGTGACGGGCGGCCAGGGTGGCGTCATCGTGCACCGGACGGCCGTAGGCGGTGTCGACCAGTCTGCCGACCTCGCTGCCGTCGAGCGTCTCGCGCTCGAGCAGCGAACGGGCCACGGCGTCGAGACCGCCGCGATGGCGGCTCAGCAGCTCGATGGCACGCTCCTCCTGCTGGCGCAGGATCCGGGCGATCTCGGAATCGACGACCCGGGCGGTGTCCTCGGAGTAGTCGCGTGAGTGCAGGAGGTCCTCGCCGAGGAAGACCATGCCCTGGGATCCCCACGCCATGGGACCGAGCTCCTCGCTCATGCCCCACTCGCGCACCATCTTCCGGGCCAGCTCGGTGTTGCCCACCAGGTCGTTGCTGGCCCCGGTGGACAGGTCCCCGTAGACGAGGAGCTCGGCGGCCCGGCCCCCCATGCGGACCGCCAGCGAGTCCTCGATCACCTCGCGGGGGTAGATGTGGCGCTCTTCGATGGGGAGCTGCTGCGTGACACCCAGGGCCAGCCCGGTCGGCAGGATGGTCACCTTGTGGACGGGGTCGGCGTGCTCGAGCACGTAGGCGAGGACGGCGTGCCCCCCCTCGTGGAAGGCCACGCGCTCCTTTTCCGGCTCCGACAGCACCAGGCTCTCGCGCCGTTGCCCCATGAGGACCCGGTCGCGGGCGGCCTCGAAGTCCTGCATGTCCACCTCGTGCGACCCCCGGCGGACGGCGTGGAGGGCGGCCTCGTTGACCAGGTTGGCCAGGTCGGCGCCGCTCATCCCGGGGCTGCCCCGGGCGACGAGCTCGAGGTCCACGTCCCCGCCGATGCGCTTGTCCTTGCAGTGGACCTTCAGGATGGGCAGGCGCTCTTCGAGGTCTGGCAGGGGAACGACGATCGTGCGGTCGAAGCGTCCCGGCCGCAGCAGGGCGGGGTCGAGGATGTCGGGGCGGTTGGTGGCGGCGATGATGACCACGCCCTCCGCCGGGTCGAACCCGTCCATCTCCGACAGCATCTGGTTGAGGGTCTGCTCGCGCTCGTCGTGGCCGCCGCCGAGACCGGCACCCCGCTTGCGCCCGATGGAGTCGATCTCGTCGACGAAGATGATGGCCGGCGCCTGCTTGCGAGCCGTCTGGAACAGGTCGCGCACTCGGCTGGCCCCCACCCCCACGAACATCTCCATGAAGTCGGAGCCGCTGACCGACAGGAAGGGCACACCCGCCTCGCCGGCCACGGCCCGGGCGAGGAGCGTCTTCCCGGTACCCGGAGGTCCCACGAGCAGGATGCCCTTGGGGATCTTGGCGCCGATGTCCCGGAAGCGGTGGGGCGACTTCAGGAAGTCGACGACCTCGCTGATCTCGATCTTCACGCCCTGGTAGCCGGCCACGTCGGCGAACGTGGTGCGAGGGCGCTCGGTCGTGTACAGCCGGGCACGCGACCGCCCGATCGACATGATCCCGCTCATCTGCCCCTGGGCGCGCCGGCTGATCCAGAAGAAGATGGCCACGAAGACCACGAGGATGAGGATCGTGGGCAACCACTGCCCGAGCGTGCTCTCCTGGGGCGTGTTGAAGGTGACGGTCGGGATGTCCTTGCGCATCATCTGGACGTCGTTGCCGAGGGAGGGGTCGGGGCCGTTCACCGAGTATTTCTGATTGCCCTGCTTGAGGTTGCCGGTGATCACGCCCGTGTTGTTGTTGACGGAGGCCGACTTGACGAGGTGCCCCTCGACGTACTGCTCGATGAAGGGCTTGTACCCGATCTGTTTCACCGCCGGCTTCGACAGCAGCGGCGGGATGATGAGCACGGCGAACACCGCCAGGAGGAGGAGGGCGAAGACCCACCGCCAGCTCTGGTCGCCTCCCGACGAAGCCTGACCACCCGTCCCACCAGGCACGGGACCACCGGCGCCCCCGGGTGTGGGACGTCCCGAACGACGGTCGGGAAGGGAGGGACTCATTGCTCCATGGTACGCGCCCAGGCACCGCACCATGCACTCAGGCGCATCTGGCGCTCCTCGTTTCGATACGGGCGGTCACTAACCTTCGGGTGATGACGGGAGGCGCGTCCGGCTCGGACGACGAGCAGCCTGGGGGCGGCGCGCCGGGTCAGCCGGGGGCCCGTGCTCCGGGCTACCCGCCGTCCGGCACCCCCCCGTCCCCCCCGCCCGGGGTCCCCGCGGGCGTCGCCGAGGGCACATGGCCCCCACCTGGGGCACCGGTCGACGTCGCCGCGGACGAGCAACCTCCCCGCACCCCCCGGGACGGGGCCACCTGGCTCCTGTTCGGCGCCCTCGGCTTCCTGGCCGGGCAGGTGCTGAGCTCGATCGCCCTCACCGTGGTGGCGGCCGTGAACGGGCACTCCTCCGACGTCTCGAAGCTGGTCGCCAGCGCCGTTCCCCCGGCCTGGGTCGTGATCTCGGGCCTGGTGGGGCTGTGGGCCGGCTTCGTGGGGGCGGTCGTCGTCACCAGCCGGGCCCGGGGGACGGGCAGCATCCGGCGCGACATGCGCTTCGAGGTGCGGGGTTGGGACCTGCTCATCGGCCCCGCGGTCGGCCTGGCCGGGCAGCTGGTGCTGCTCCCGCTTCTCTACGTGCCCCTGGAGCACGCCATCCCGGACCTCGGGAAGAAGCTCTCCCAGCCGGCCAAGCACCTCACCGGGGGGTTCCCGGGCGGCGATCTGGCGGTGATCGCCTTCCTGACGGTGGTGGTCGTGCCCGTCATCGAGGAGACGTTCTTCCGCGGCCTGATCCTGCGCGGCCTGGTGCGGGCCCTGGCCCGGACGGGGCCGGTCCTGGGGCCGGCGCTCGCCGTCGTGGCCGACGGGGTCGTGTTCGGCCTGGCCCATTTCGAGCCGCTCGAGCTCCTCGGACTGGGCGCCTTCGGCGTCGTCCTGGCGGTCATGGCGTACCGTTTCGGCCGGCTCGGGCCCTGCATCTTCGCCCACGCCACCTTCAACCTGGTGGCCATCTTGTCGGTGGCGTACCCCACGGGGATGCTCCGTTGACCGCGTCCGGAACGTACCCCCGTCCGGTCGCCGGCACCCCGGGGAGTCCCTCCCGGGGTGCCCTCCACGGTCACCGGGGAGCCCCCCCGGACGACCTCCGGAGCGTGCCGATCGCGATTCGGTCCCGGTTTCGGGCACGATTGATCTGATGCGCCGACTCTCCGGCCCCTCGCTGACGACCCTGATCGTCGTCCTCGCCGTCATCGGCATCGTCATCTGGCAGGTCGACCCCAGCCTGCTCCTGGCCAACACCACCACCACCGGGGGCGACACCGGCGCCCATTTCGGGCTGGCGGCCTTCCTCAAGTCCAACCTGATCCCGAACGGCCACCTGACGGGCTGGTTCCCCGGGGCCTACGACGGCCTGCCCCTCAACACCTACTACTTCCCGCTCCCCGACACGCTGGCGGCCCTCCTCGGCTACGTCATCCCCTTCGACATCGCCTTCAAGTTCGTGACGATCCTCGGATCGATCACCCTCCCCATCGCCGCCTGGGCCTTCGGGCGCCTGGCGGGTATGGAGCGCCCCCGCCCGGCCGCCCTGGCCGCATTCACCCTTCCCTTCCTCTTCGACCAGAGCTTCACCATCTACGGGGGGAACCTCTACTCCACGATGGCGGGGGAGTACGCCTTTTCGCTCGGCCTGTCGGTGGCTCTCGTGTTCCTCGGCATGGTGGTGCGGGGCATACGCACGAACCGGTCCCGCATCCCCGCCATGCTGCTCCTGGCGGCCTGCGTGCTGTGCCACCTGGTGACCACGCTCTTCGCCCTGGTGGGGGTGGTGCTGATCGTCATCCTGTCGGGCCCGACGAAGCGCCGCCTGTGGTGGGTCTTCTCGGTGCTCGGCACCGGTTTCCTCCTGGTGGCGTGGTGGGCCGTGCCGTTCGTCACCGAACAGGCCTACAGCACCACCATGGGGTGGCAGAACGTCACCACCTACGTCCAGCTGCTGGCGCCCGCCGGGAACATCTGGGCCCTCGTCGGTGCGTTCGTGGGCGTGGTGATCGCCTGCATCCGACGCGAACGGGCCATCCTCGCCCTCACCGGCGCGGGCATCATCGCCGCCCTGTTCGTGCGCTTCGCCCCCCAGACCTCGCTCTACAACGCCCGGGTCCTGCCCATCTGGTGGATCGTGCTGTACCTGGTGACGGGGTACGCCGTGGCCGAGATCCTCGTGCTCGGAGCCCGTCTGTGGCACATGCTGCGCGACGCCCTGCGGTGGGAGCCGTCGGACTTTCCCGCCGTCGTCGCCCCGGGTGGGGCCACGCCGGCCTTCGCCACCGGCGGCCCGGCCGTCGCCGTCCCGGCCTTGCTCCCCCGCAGCCACCGCTCCACCGACGTGGGGCGAGGCCCCGGGCCGGCGGCGGACCCGCTGGCCGCGGTGGGCACCTACCCCGGCGACGTCGTGGCCGAAGGCGCCCCCTACCGGTGGCCTGGAGACGCGTACGTCCCGCCGCCCCGGCCACCGCGCCGGTCGCCGTGGGCGCCGGGGGCGGTGGCGGTCCCGTTGGCCTCCCTGGCGGTGGCGGCCCTGGTCGTGCTGCCCCCGCTGCTCATCACGCCCGGTTCGGTGTACAAGCTCGGACCCGTCAACGTCCGGTCGAGCAACGTGTCGTCCTGGGCCCAGTGGAACTACTCCGGTTTCGAGCGCAAGCCGGCGTGGACCGAATTCAAGGACGGCATCGTCGACACCATGGACAACGTGTCGGCCAAGTACGGCTGCGGCCGGGCCATGTGGGAGTACAACTCGAGCCTCAACCGCTTCGGCACGCCCATGGCGCCCATGCTCCTTCCGTACTTCACGAACGGGTGCATCGACTCCATGGAGGGGCTGCTGTTCGAGTCCTCGGCCACCACGCCGTGGCATTTCATCAACCAGGCCGAGCTGTCGGTGGGTCCGTCGGAGGCGATGGTGTCCGCCACCACGGGCATCCAGTACGGGCCGGTCAACGTGCCCCTCGGCATCCAGCACCTGCAGCTGCTCGGCGTGCGCTACTTCATGGCGTCGTCGGCGGTGATCCAGGACCAGGCCGACGCCGATCCCAACCTGACATTGGTGCGCACGAGCGGTCCGTGGTCGAGCACCTACTCGGGCGCAGCCGGCACCACCTGGAAGATCTACGTGGTCCACGACTCGTCGCTCGTGGCCCCGCTCACCGAACGCCCCGACGTGCTGACCGGGGTGGGCAACGCCCAGGGATCGTGGCTCCCCGTGGCCCAGCGCTGGTATGCCGATCCGAAGCGCTGGGCCGTGCAGCTCGTCGAGGGCGGTCCGTCCTCGTGGACGAAAGCCCCCGGCGGGGTGACGCCGCCGCAACAGGTCCCGCTCCCGGCGGTGAAGGTCTCCGACGTGCGCTCCACCGACGACCAGGTGAGCTTCGACGTCGACCGCACCGGCGTCCCCGTGCTGGTACGGACGTCGTACTTCCCGGCCTGGCACGCAACAGGGGCCCTCGGGCCGTGGCGCGCCATGCCGAACCTCATGGTGGTGGTCCCCACCTCCCACCATGTCACCGTGACGTACGGCTCCACCGGGCCGGGCAACGCCGGGCTCGTGCTCAGCATCGCCGGCGTGGTGGTGCTGGGCGTCCTGGTGTGGCGTCGGCGCTCGACGCCCGATCCCGTCTGAGCCCCGCCGCACCCGGTTCCTCCCCGGCCCCGTCGTCCCCGCCGCGCCGGGCCCCGAGGGCTCACGGTTCCCTAACGCGCCGCTCACGGTCCCCGCATGCCCGGGGTCGACGATGTTGGCAGGACCGCACACGAGCCACCTCAAGGGACCCGACAGGGGGACCGATGACTGGGGGAACTCCTGGCAGGTCCGAGCGCAAGAGGAGGCAGTGGTGCACAACGCAAAGCGCAAGCTCACGGTGGTCGCCATGGCGGCGGGCGTGACCGTGACCCTGGCGGCGTGTGGAGCGGGCAGTTCGTCACACGTCGTCGAGGGGACCACGGTGCCGGTGACGGCGACGTCCGCCCCCGCCCCCGCGTCGACCACGGTGAGCCCGGGGACGACGATCCCGGTCACCGTGGCGCCGACCACCGCGGTGCCCTCCGACACGCTCAGTGCAAACACCCTGAATCAGGTCGCCACGGAGCTCGGGAGCCTGGACGGCAACCTCAGCACCGCCAACAACGACCTGAACAACCCGCAAGGAGATTCCTGAGATGAGCCACACGATCATGAAGCGAGTGGCTGCTGGCGTGCTGACGGCGGGAGCGGTCGCGGGCATGACGCTGGCGGTCCCGGGAGCGGCCTTCGCCGCGTCGTCGGCTGCGGACGCGGCCGGGTCGACCTCGACGGTGCCGCCGTCGAGCCCTCGATGCACGCCGAGCCTCTTCAGCCAGGCGCAGCAGGCGGTGCAAGCGGCACTGACCGCCCGCGTGACCCAGCTCGACGCGCTGCAGTCGGCCGCCGGCGACACCGCCAACCATCTGACGGCCGGTGACCGCCAGACCCTGCAGACCGACATCACCACCACGGAGATTCCCGGCATCCAGGCGCTGCAGCCGCAGGTCCAGCAGGCCACGACCTGTCCGCAGCTGCGGGCCGCGGCCCGGGCCATGGTGATCGACTACCGGGTCTACATGGTGATGACGCCGCAGACCCACCTCACGGTGGTGGCCGACGACGAGACGTTCATCGAGGGGCAGTTCACCGCCTTCGAGCCCACGATCGCCCAGGCCATCACGGCGGCCCAGCATGCCGGCAAGAACGTCACGGCCGCCCAGGCGGCGTTCACCGACCTGAAGAACCAGGTTGCGACGGCCCAGAGCGCGACCACGGGACAGGACACCACGGTGCTGGCTCAGACGCCGCAGGGCGTCCCGGGTAACTGGCAGGTGTTCCTGGCGGCACGGACGGACCTGACCAACGCCCGCAACGACCTGCACACCGCCTACGCCGACGCCCGGCAGATCCGGTCCGATCTGCAGTAGCGGCGACGGGTGGCGAACCGGGACCGAGAAGGTCGATCGGAGCCACGGGTCCGGCGCCGGGTGGTCCCCGAGGGTCCATCCGGCGCCGGTCCCGGGCTCGTCCGGCGAGGAGCCGGCCCCGCTGGGGCCGGCTCCGCCCGCGTGGCGGGGGCAGCGCGATGGACGCGGGCATGCGGGCCTGGTGCGCCCCCGGGGCCCCCGGGCCGGACGAGGGGAGCGGGTAGGCTGCTGGCGCCATGACCGCTCTGGGCGCCGTATTCAAGGCCTACGACGTGCGCGGTACGGTCCCCGACCAGCTCGATGCCCGTGCCTGCCATGCCATCGGGTGGTCCTTCGCGCGCTTCGTCGGGACCCGCCGGGTCCTGGTGGCCCGGGACATGCGCGACTCGGGGGAGGAGCTGGCGGGCGCCTTCGCCGCCGGGGCCCGGACGGCAGGCGTCGACGTGGTGGACCTGGGCCTGGCGTCCACGGACCTGATGTACTTCGCCTCGGGCCGCCTCGACGCCCCGGGTGCCATGTTCACCGCCTCCCACAACCCCGCCGGGTACAACGGCATCAAGATGTGCCTGGCCGGCGCCCGGCCCGTCGGTCAGGACACCGGCCTGTCCGACATCCGTGTCGAGGCCGAGGCGGCCCTGACGAGCGGTGCCGACCGGGGGAGCGAGACGGGTTCCTACGAGCGCCAAGGCCTGCTCGACGAGTACGCCGACCACGTCCGCTCCTTCATCGACGTGGCCGCGCTGCGGCCCCTGCGGGTCGTGGCCGACACGGCCAACGGCATGGGCGGCCTGGTCGTGCCCGAAGTCTTCGCCGGTCTACCGGTCGAACTGGAGATCCTCTACCCCGAGCTGGACGGGTCGTTCCCCAACCACCCCGCTGATCCCATCCAGCCCGAGAACCTCCGCGACCTGAAGAGCGCGGTGCTCCGGGTCGGTGCCGACGTGGGCCTCGCCTTCGACGGGGACGCGGACCGCGTGTTCCTGGTGGACGAGCAGGCCGAGACGGTGTCGGGGTCGCTCACCACCGCCCTCGTGGCCCGGGCCATGCTGCTCAAGAACCCCGGTGCCACCATTCTGTACAACATCATCTGCTCGAAGGTCGTGCCCGAGACCATCGAGCAGTACGGCGGGACAGCGGTGCGCACCCGCGTCGGCCATTCGTTCATCAAGCAGGTCATGGCCGAGACGGGGGCGGTGTTCGGCGGGGAGCATTCGGGGCACTACTACTTCCGGGACAACTACCGGGCGGACTCCGGCCTCATCGCCGCCCTGGTCGTGCTGGAGGAGCTGTCGCGAGAGGGTGTCCCGCTGTCGCAGCTGCTCGCCCCCTTTCGCCGGTACGCCGACTCGGGGGAGATCAACACCGAGGTGGACGACCCCCGCCAGGCCGTGGAGGCGCTGGCCGAGCACTTCGCGGCCCAGGGTCTCACCTGCGACCGCACCGACGGGCTCACGGTGGAGCTCGGCGACTGGTGGTTCAACGTCCGCCCCTCGAACACCGAGCCGCTGCTGCGCCTCAACGTCGAGGCGGCATCGGCGCACGAGTGCGACAGCCACACCCGAGAGCTGCTCGATCTCGTGGACAAGGTGTCGGGTGGCACCGGCGGCGCCCCCGGCGCCGATCGCTGAGCGCACGTCACGACGAACACGAATCCGACACACGACCGACACGGGAGCACGACGAACGCCATGGCACTGGACCCCCTGCTGCTCGAGGTGCTGGCCTGTCCGGAGGACAAAGGGCCGCTGCTGTACTTCGAGGACGAGGACCGGCTCTACAACCCGCGCCTGCACCGCAGCTACGAGGTGCGCGACGGCATTCCGGTCATGCTGGTGGACGAGGCGACCACCGTCGACGACGCCGAGCACGAGCGGTTGATGGCCAAAGCCGAGACCGAGGGCGTCAAGCCGACGCTGTCGCCGAGCGAGGAGCCATGACGGAGTCGCTGTCCGCCGCCGGCGGTGACGTGCTCGACACGCTGGGCATGTTCGAGGCCACGGCCGGGCTGCCCGAGCAGGTGGGGGCGGCCGTGGGGGCGGCGCACGGTCTCGACGGCCTGCCCGAGCGCGAGTACGTCGAGAACGTGGTGGTCCTCGGCATGGGCGGCAGCGGGCTGGCCGGGGACGTCATGGTGGCAGTGGCGGGGCCGTTCGTCCCGGTGCCCATCACGGTGGTGAAGTCCTACGACCTCCCCGATTTCGTGGGCCGGGGCTCGCTCGTGTTCGCCGTGTCGTTCTCGGGCAACACCGAGGAGACGGTGGAGGCAGCGGGCGAGGCCGCCAACGCCGGGGCGAGCCTGGTGGCGGTGACGGCGGGCGGAAAGCTCGGCGGGCTGGCCGAGGAATGGGGGGCGCCGGTGGTGCCCGTGCCCACGTCCATCCCCCAGCCGCGCGCCGCCGTCGGGGCCATGGCCATCCCTCCACTGGTGGTGCTGGAGGACATCGGGCTCTTCCCGGGCGCGGCCCAGTGGGTGGCCCTGGCCGTGGACCAGTTGAAGTACCGGCGTGACCGCCTGGTGCAGCCGGGCAGCACGGCGGAGGAGGTGGCCCGGCGCATCGGCCGCACCATCCCCGTGATCCACGGCGCCCAGGCCGTGGGGGCCGCCGCCGCCCTGCGGTGGAAGAACCAGGTCAACGAGAATGCCAAGTCGCCCGCCTTCGCCGGGATCTACCCCGAGCTGTGCCACAACGACATCGCCGGCTGGGGTCAGCACGGCGACGTCACCCGCCAGGTCCTCACCATCCTCAACCTCCGCCACGACACCGAGCACCCCCAGGTGGTGCGCCGGTTCGCCTTCGTGGCGGAGCTGCTGCGCGAGGTCGTCTCCGACATCATCGAGGTCCGCGCCCAGGGCGAGGGGGAGCTGGCCCAGCTCCTCGACCTCATGCTGATCGGGGACTTCGTGTCGCTGCACATGGCCGCCCGGGAGGGCATCGATCCCGGGCCGGTCCCCGTCCTCGAGGAATTGAAGCGCAGCCTCGGCGAGGCCTAGACCGTCCACCGTCCGATCAAAGAGGAGCACCGCATGCCCACGCCCGATATTGCCCACGACGTCGCCGATCTCGGCCTGGCCGACCTCGGACGCCAGCGCATCGCGTGGGCCGACGCCAACATGCCTGTGCTGGAGTCGATCCGCGAGCGCTTCGCCAAGGAGCGCCCGCTCACCGGCGCGGTGGCCGCGGCCTGCCTGCACGTCACGACGGAGACCGCCAACCTGCTGCGGACCCTCAAGGCCGGCGGCGCCGAGGTGCTCATCTGCGCCTCGAACCCCCTGTCGACGCAGGACGACGTGGCCGCATCCCTGGTGGTCGACGAGGGGATCCCCACCTTCGCCGTGAAGGGGGAGGACACCGACCTGTACTTCTCCCACATCGACGCCGTACTCGACCGTCACCCCACGCTGACCATGGACGACGGGTGCGACCTCGTGTCGCGCATCCACCAGCACCGCCCCGGCCAGGTGCCGGAGGTGCTCGCCGGGACAGAGGAGACCACGACCGGGGTCATCCGTCTGCGCGCCATGGAGGCCGAAGGGGCGCTCAAGTACCCGATCGTGGCCGTGAACGACGCCGACACCAAGCACATGTTCGACAACCGCTACGGGACGGGGCAGTCGACCCTCGACGGCATCATCCGGGCCACCAACGTGCTGCTGGCCGGCAAGCGGATCGTGGTCGCCGGCTACGGCTACTGCGGCAAGGGCGTGGCAAGCCGGGCCCGGGGGATGGGCGGGCAGGTCATCGTCACCGAGATCAACCCGCTGCGGGCGCTCGAAGCCGTGATGGACGGGTTCCGCGTCGAGCCCATGGAGGATGCGGCGGCCGAAGGGGACATCTTCATCACGGTCACCGGCAACCGCGACGTGCTGCGTGCCGAGCACTTCGAGCGGATGCAGGACGGCGCCATCGTCGCCAACTCGGGACACTTCGACATCGAGATCGACCTGGTGGCCCTGGGCAGCCTGTCGGAGGGCCGGCGGCGCCCGGTGCGCCCCATGGTCGAGGAGTTCGTGGTGCGCGGCAAGCGCGTCCTGGTGGTGGCCGAAGGCCGGCTCGTCAACCTGGGAGCGGCCGAGGGTCATCCGGCGGCGGTGATGGACATGAGCTTCGCCAACCAGGCCCTGGCGGCGGAGTGGGTGATGGCCAACGCCGCCAGCCTCGAGAAGCGCGTGTACGACGTTCCCCGCACCATCGACGCCGAAATCGCCCGCCTCAAGCTCGAGACCATGGGCGTGGCCATCGACCGGCTCACCCCGGCGCAGGAGGAGTACCTGGGCTCCTGGCAGACCGGGACCTGACAGGGACCGACCGGGAACCGACCGGGCCCCACCATCCCCGGACCACGACCCGACCAGGACCGATGCTCCTGCCCCACCCCGGGAAGGAAGATCTCCCGGGACTTGGGCGCGTCGGAGGCGTACCATTTGACTGTGGATCGCGTCCGGGTCTGTGGTTGCAAGTCGATGCCAGTCGCAGGCGAAACGACCCACGTAAGGCAACACATGGTTGCTGAGCATGGTGCGACTTAGACGTCAGCCCTGCCCGTCGGGACGCCGGCTGTCGGCGTCGGACGGAGAAGGAGCGAAGCCGGCCGTAATGGCCGACGCCGGGTCACGGGCACGTCCCGTGGCCGCCGTCGGCCGGGCGGTCAACTCCTCGGCAGGCGAGTGTGGGGACAAAGACCAGGTCAGCCGGACGCGGTCCACGAACGCCACACGTGTCATCGGCACGGCGGGGGACCACCCCGCCCATGGCTGAAGGAGGTGCTGCGGTGGACGTCGACGTCCTGGGACGCAAGGACCTGGTGCCCGACGATGTGCGGGCGCTGGCGCACGCCAAGGTGGCCAAGCTGGGGAGGCTGAATCCGGTGCTCGAGCGGGCCGAGGTCCGCCTCAGCGAGGACCGGGACGCCCCTGGTGGCGCCCGGCGGGTGTGCGAGGTCACCATCACCGGCCACGGCCACACGCTGCGGGCCATGGCGGCCTCCCATGACCTGCTGGTGGCGGTGGAGCGGGTCGTCCACAAGCTCGAACACCAGGTGGAACGGTTGAAGGGCAAGCTGGTGGAGCGTTCGCAGCCCCGGCGCACCCGCACCATGGCCAAGGCCTGACGCCGGGTGGGGGCCCGGGGCCCCCGGGTCCCGGCGGTAGACTCGGCCCGTCATGAGTGTCTTCACGCGCGTCCTGCGGGCCGGTGAGGGAAAGAAGGTCCGCCGGCTGGCAGAGCTCGTCCCCCTCATCAACGAGCTCGAGCCAGACATGGAGGCCCTGTCCGACGACGAGCTCGCCCACCAGACGGTCCTGTTCCGGGAGCGCTACGGAAACGGCGAGAGCCTCGACGACCTGCTGGTGGACGCGTTCGCCACCGTGCGCGAGACCGCCTGGCGGGTACTCGGCCAGCGCCACTTCGACGTGCAGCTGATGGGGGGGATGGCCCTGCACTTCGGTTGGATCGCCGAGATGAAGACGGGCGAGGGCAAGACGCTCGTCTCCACCCTCCCGGTGTACCTGAACGCCCTGTCAGGGCGCGGCGTCCACGTCATCACCGTGAACGACTACCTGGCCCGGCGCGACGCCGAATGGATGGGCCAGGTGCACCGGTTCCTCGGGCTCACGGTCGGGCGCGTGAGCCCCGACATCGCCGAGTTCGCCGACAAGCGCGACGCCTATGCGGCCGACCTCACCTACGGCACCAACACCGAGTTCGGTTTCGACTACCTGCGCGACAACATGGCCCGTTCCCGCGATGCCATGGTCCAGCGGGGCCACGTCTTCGGCATCGTCGACGAGGTGGACTCGATCCTCATCGACGAGGCCCGGACGCCGCTCATCATCTCGGGCCCGGCATCGGAGTCCGCCAAGCTCTACTACCAGTTCGCCGGCATCGCCCGCACCCTGTCGCGCGACGAGGACTACGAGGTCGACGAGGAGAAGCGGATCGTCGTCCCCACCGAGGACGGCATCGCCAAGGTCGAGCGCCAGGTGGGCGTGGAGAACATGTACGACCTGGTGTCGGTCAACTACGTGCACCACCTCACCCAGGCCCTGCGGGCCAAGGAGCTCTTCCAGCGGGACAAGGACTACCTCGTGGCCGGGGGCGAGGTGAAGATCGTCGACGAGTTCACGGGCCGCACCCTCGACGGCCGGCGCTGGTCGGACGGCCTGCACCAGGCGGTCGAGGCCAAGGAGCGGGTGCGGATCAAAGAGGAGAACCACACCTGGGCAACGGTGACCCTCCAGAACTACTTCCGCCTCTACGAGAAGCTGTCGGGCATGACGGGCACGGCCGAGACCGAGGCCGCCGAGTTCGCCAGCACCTACGACATGCCCGTGGTCCCCATCCCGACCAACGTGCCCATGGTGCGCGACGACAGCCCGGACCTCATCTACAAGACGGAGGACGCCAAGTTCTCGGCGGTGGTGGACGACATCGTCGACCGTTACGAGCGCGGGCAGCCGGTGCTGGTGGGCACGGCATCGGTGGCCAAGTCCGAGCAACTCTCCGGCCTCCTCGAGCGCCGGGGCATCCCGCACCAGGTCCTCAACGCCAAGCAGCACGCCCGGGAAGCGGACATCGTGACCCAGGCGGGCCGTCTCCACACCGTGACCGTGGCCACCAACATGGCCGGGCGCGGGGTCGACATCCTCCTGGGCGGGAACCCCGAGGGGCTGGCCCGCCACGAGGCGGCGGCCCAGGGCCTCGATCTCGACACCGACGAGGGCACGGCCGAGTACGACAAGCTGCTGGCCCGGTTCGAAAAGGAGTGCAGCGAGGAGGGCGACCAGATCCGGGAACTCGGCGGCCTGTACGTGCTGGGCAGCGAGCGCCACGAGTCGCGGCGCATCGACAACCAGCTCCGGGGCCGCGCCGGCCGCCAGGGCGACCCGGGCGCGAGCCGGTTCTTCCTGTCGCTCGAGGACGAGCTCATGCGGCTCTTCGCCACCGGGGCCATGCAGTGGGTCATGGCCCGGACCCTCCCCGAGGACGTGCCCATCGAGGCCAACATGGTCACCAAGGCCATCGAGCGGGCCCAGCGCACGGTCGAGGGTCGCAATGCCGAGATCCGCAAGGACGTCCTCAAGTACGACGAGGTGCTGAACGAGCAGCGCAAGGTGATCTACGCCCGCCGGCTCCAGGTGATCGACGGCGAGGACCTGCGCGAGCACACCGAGGAGCTCCTCGAGCAGACCCTGGACGAGCTGGTGCGCTCGGCGTGCCCGGGGGAGTTCCCCGAGGACTGGGAGCTCGAGCGTCTGCTGGCCGAGGTGGCCCAGTACTACCCGACGGCGTTCACCGCCGAGGACCTGAGCGAGGCCACCACCGCCACCCAGATGGCCGAGAGCCTGCTGGCCGAGGCTCTCGACGCCTACCACGACCGCGATGGCGTCTTCCCCGGCGGTGAGGACGAGGCCCGCCAGGTCGAGCGCGAGGTGATGATGCAGATCATCGACCAGCGCTGGCGCGACCACCTGGCGGAGATGGACTACCTGCGCGAAGGGATCAACCTGCGGGCCATGGGGCAGCAGGACCCGCTGGTGGCGTGGCAGAAGGAAGGGTTCGAGATCTTCGGGACGATGGTCGACGCCATCGACGACGACTACCTGCGCTACGTCATGCACGTGCAGGTGGTGGCCGAGCCCGCCCCCGAGCCCGACCTCAGCCACGCCAGCTACCTGGCGGCCGACGATCCCGTCCAGGGGGCGGGCCTGCTCGAGCAACTGCGTGGCGCGGGGCCCGCCGACGTGGAGGCGGCCGGCGCCGGGGTCCCCGAGGGCGTCGGCGCCGGGGGGATCCCCATGCCCGGGGCCCAGGTCTCCCCCCGCCACCAGGCCGACGCCGACACCCAGGCACCGCTGGTCAAGGCCCCCACCGAGAAGATCGGGCGCAACGAACCCTGCTGGTGCGGGAGCGGCAAGAAGTTCAAGCTGTGTCATGGCGCGGCCTGAGCCGGCCGCGGACGGCGAGCCGCGCGATCTCAGAGCCGAGCTCGCCTCCCTGCGCAAGCGCCTCGAGGAGGCGCAGGTCTACCTGGGTCTCGACCACCTCCAGCAGCGGAAGGTCGAGCTCGAGCAGGAGGTGTCGCGCCCCGACCTGTGGGACGACCCCGACCATGCCCGCCGGGTGACGTCGGAGTACAGCGCCGTCAACGACGACATCGCCATGCTCGAGGACCTCGACAGCCGGCTGTCGGACGCCGAGGTCCTGCACGATCTCATGCTCGAGGAGGCCGACCGCTCGGTGACCGGCGAGCTCACCGAGGCCGTCGACGACCTGAGCCGGCGCCTCGACGAGCTCGAGCTGCGCTCGCTGTTCACGGGCGAGTACGACGAGTACGACGCCGTGGCGGAGGTCCACGCCGGCACGGGCGGCACCGATGCCCAGGACTGGTGCGAGATGCTGCTGCGCATGTACCTGCGCTGGGCCGAGCGCCGAGGTTTCACCTACGAGGTGGACGAGGTCACCGAGGGCCAGGAGGCGGGCCTGCTGTCGGCCACCTTCATCGTGAAGGGCAGGTTCGCCTACGGGTTGCTGTCGGCGGAGCGCGGCGTGCACCGCCTCGTGCGCATGTCGCCCTTCGATGCGCAGCACCGCCGCCAGACGAGCTTCGCATCGGTCGACGTGATCCCCTTCTTGGGGGAGGACGCCGAGGTGGCCATCGATGACAAGGACCTCCGGATCGACACCTATCGGTCGTCGGGTGCCGGCGGCCAGCACGTCAACAAGACCGACTCGGCCGTGCGCATCACGCACCTGCCCACGGGCATCGTCGTGTCGTGCCAGAACGAGCGCAGCCAGCACCAGAACAAGGCGCGGGCCATGCAGATCCTGGCGGCCAAGCTGATCGAGCTGCAGCGGGCCGAGCGCCGCGCCGAGCTCGACTCGTTGTCGGGGCCGAAGGTGGGGGTGGCGTGGGGGAACCAGATCCGCTCCTACGTGATGGCTCCGTACCAGCAGGTGAAGGATCTCCGCACCGAGCACGTCACCGGGAACGTCGAAGCCGTCCTCGACGGTGACATCGACGAGTTCATCGAGGCCGAGCTGCGCCGGCGCCGCCCGGGTGAGGGCTAGGTGCCGTCGATGCACCCCGGATCCGGTGCGACGTGCCGTTCGGCGCGCACCGGCGGCCCGGCCCCGTCGTCCGGCGGTGCCGCCCGGCCCTCCGGACGTGTGCGTGCCGCGACGGGCCTGGTAGGGTCGGGTCGACCTCGTACGCTCACGCGGACGATGGCGGCCAGGGCATGCCGCCGAGGACACACTCGATGATCCGATTCGAGAACGTCACGAAGACCTACAAGGCCGGGTCGGTCGCGCTGCGCGACCTGACGGTGGAGATCGACAAGGGCGAGTTCGTCTTCCTGGTGGGCCCCTCGGGCTCGGGCAAGACGACCTTCATCCGTCTCCTGCTGCGCGAGGAGGATCCGGGTTCGGGGCGAATATGGGTGGCAGGGCGCGAGATCGGCCACCTCAGCCAGTGGCGCGTCCCCTACCTGCGGCGCAACATCGGCTGTGTGTTCCAGGACTTCCGGCTGCTGCCCAACAAGTCGGTGTTCGAGAACGTGGCGTTCGCGCTGGAAGTGATCGGCCGTCCCAAACACGTGATCGCCGCACAGGTGCCGCAGGTACTGGACCTCGTCGGCCTGTCGAAGAAGCGCGAGAGCCTTCCGGGCGAGCTGTCGGGCGGTGAGCAGCAGCGGGTGGCGGTGGCACGGGCCTTCGTCAACCGCCCCCTCGTGCTGCTGGCCGACGAGCCCACGGGCAACCTGGACCCCGCCACCAGCCAGGGCATCATGCGCCTGCTGGACCGCATCAACCGCACCGGGACCACCGTGGTGATCGCCACCCACGACGCCAGCATGGTGGACCAGATGCGCCGCCGCGTCATCGAGCTCGACCACGGGACGCTCGTGCGCGACCAGGCCCGGGGGGTGTACGGCTATGGCACCTGAGGCGTCGACCGCCGTGGCGCGTGCGGCCGCTGCACCTGCGGCGTGGCGGCACCGGGGCCTGCGCTGACATGGCCGTGTCGGTGGACTACGTGGCGCGCGAGACCGCCGCCAACCTGTGGCGCAACCGCCTCATGACGGTGGCGGCCGTGCTCACGGTGGGGGTGTCGTTGTCGCTCGTGGGGGCATCGCTCCTGCTTCGCCAGGGCGTGGCCCATGCCACCACGCAGTGGGCCGACAACGTCGACGTGCTCGTGTGGGTCCAGCCCCAGGCGTCCACCCCGCAGCTGCACTCGGTGGAGCAGCAGCTGCACCAGCTCCCCTTCGTGCGAACCTGCATCTACCGGTCCCAGGCCTACGACCTCAACGAGGCCAAGCATCTGCTCACCCCGCCCGAGTATCAGGTGCTCACGGTGGACACCATGCCCTCCTCGCTGCGATGTCAGCTCGACAACCCGAGCGAGGCCCTGGCCATCGCCCGGCAATTCGGCGGGTACCCGGGTGTGAAGAGCGTGGCCGTGCCGACCAAGGCCATCCACAACATCCAGGAGGTGAGTGGCATCCTGCAGAAGGTCTTCTTCGCCCTCGCCCTCATCCTCCTGCTGTCGGCGTCGGTGCTGATCCTCAACACCATCCGGCTCGCCATCTTCGCCCGCCGCCGGGAGGTGTCGGTGATGAAACTGGTGGGGGCCACAAACTGGTTCATCCGCGTGCCGTTCATGTGCGAAGGCGTCGTCCAGGGGGTCTTGGGGGCGCTCTTCGCCTCGTTGGCGGTGTTCTCGCTCCACCTCGTGCTCGACAGCTACAGCAACGTCAAGACCGGCAACATCTGGTACCAGATGCAGATGCCGCTGGGAGAAGTCGTGGTGACCAGCCTGGTGGTGGTGGCGATCGGCGTGGTGATCGGCTCGGCTGGCTCCTACCTCGGCATCCGCCGCTTCCTCGACGCCTGACGCCCTCAGCCCTTGTTGGCCCCGTTGGCCCGGACGAAGTCGTTCACGGCGTAGTAGGCGTCGATCGACTCACCTGCGTCCCCCCAGAAGCCGTCCAGGATGTCGTAGGCCATGGTGCCCTGGTCGACGAAGTAGTTGTTCACGTCGGTGATCTCGAGCTCGCCCCGGCCCGACGGCTCGAGCGTGCCGATCACGTCGAACACGCTGGCGTCGTAGCAGTAGATACCGGTCACTGCGTAGTCGCTCGGGGGATCGTCGGGCTTCTCCACGATGCGCACGATGCGCTTGTCCTCGTCGAATTCGGGGACGCCCAGGTGCCGGAGGTGCACGGGGTCGTCGGCGTGGGTGAGCACGATGCGGGCGCCACCGCTCTGCTCGCCGAAGTGCTCCACCGTGGGCCGGAAGGTCCGCTCGACGATGTTGTCGCCCAGCATCACGAGCACCGAGTCGCCGGCCACGAACCGCTCGGCCAGACCCAGGGCCTCGGCGATGCCGCCCGGCCGGTCCTGATAGGCGTAGGAGAGCCGGTCGATCCCGTGCTCGTGGCCGTTCCCGAGCAGACGCAGGAACTCGCCGGCGTGGGTGCCCCCGGTGACGAGCATCATCTCGTTGATGCCGGCCAGCACGAGCGCCTCGATGGCGTAGCTGATCATGGGTCGGTCGTAGATTGGCAGCAGGTGCTTGTTGGTGATGCGGGTGAGCGGGTGCAGACGTGTCCCGCTACCCCCCGCCAGGATGACGCCCTTCACGGCGGGTCAGCCTAGGCGTTGCCAGCCGGCCGCCCGTTCAGGTCCGCCCGTTCAGGTCCGCCCGTCGCCGGCGACCGTTCCCGGCCCTGGCTCCCAGGGGTGCGCCACCACGGCGTCGGCCAACCGAGGCCAGGCCGCCGCGGCCCACGGCCCGAAGTCACGATCCGACAGCGACGCGCAGCCCAGGCCGGTCACCGGGTCGACCCAGACGAAGCCGCCCGCCTGGCCGAAATGGCCGAAGGTGGCCGGGGAGTTGGTGGTGCCGGTCCAGTGCGGTGCCTTGGCCCCCTTCACCTCCACCCCGAGGCCCCAGTCGCAGGGGTCGAAGCGCCCGAAGCCGGGCAGGACCCCGGCCAGCCCGGGGAAGGCGACGGTGGTGGCCCGAGCCATCGTGTCCGGGGCCACGAGGCTCGGCGCCTGGAGCTCTGCGGTCAGGGCCATGAGGTCGCGCAGCGGGCCCCGTGCCCCCGACGCCGGGGACGCCCCGGTCTCGAGCCCGGTCCCGACCAGGGCCAGGGGTTGCACCACCGCGGCCACGAGATAGTCGGCGAAGGGCATGCCGGCGTGGAGCGCCACGGTGTTGGCCAGGACCTCGTAGCCGACGTTGGAGTAGATGCGGCGCCGGCCCGGGGCGGTGAGGGGCTCGGGCGAGTCGGGGCCGAGACCCGAGGCGTGGGCGAGCAGGTGGCGAACGGTCGACCCCGGTGGCCCGGCCGGGTCGTCGAGGCGCAGGACGCCCTGCTCCGCCGCCACCAGGACGCCCAGGGCCACGAGCACCTTGGTCACCGAGGCCCAGGCGAACGCCCGGTCGACGTCGCCCACCAGGCCCACCACCCTCGGTCCGGCCGGTGCGGGGTCGTTGCGAACCACGCCGGCAGCCACCGCGCCCACCGGCCACCGGGTCACGGCGTCGAGGGCGCCGGGGCCGGGGGAGGCGCCGGTCAGACGGGGGCCGAGGCCCACTCGGCGGTCCCCGAGCGGTGCCGGGCGTAGTCGACCTTCCCGGCCGGGGAGCGGCCGATGGTGTCCACGAAGCGCACCCGCTTGGGGGCCTTGTAGGCGGCCAGGGGACCGCGCACGTGCTCGACGAGCTCGTCCTCCGAGACGTGGTGGCCCGGGCGCAGCTCCACCACGGCCGCCACCACCTCACCGAAGCGCTCGTCGGGGATCCCCACGGCCACGGCGTCGCGTACGGCCGGGTGGCGCTTGAGGACTTCTTCGACCTCCTCGGGGAAGACCTTCTCGCCGCCCGTGTTGATCACCACCGATCCCCGTCCGAGCAGCTGGATGGCGCCGTCGGCGTCGACGGTGGCGAAGTCCCCCGGGACCGAGTAGCGGATGCCGCCGATCTTCTTGAAGGTGGCCGCCGTCTTGGAGTCGTCCTTGTAGTAGCCCACGGGATTGCGGCCGGCCAGAGCGAGCACGCCCACCTGCCCCGAGCCCGGAGCGACATCGGCGTCGGTGTCGGGATCGAGGACCCGCACGTCGGGGCTGAGGGTGAAGCGGGCGGTGTGCTCCGCCGCCGACCCGCTCGACACCGATGATCCGATGCCGATCGCCTCCGACGACGAAAAGGCGTCGATGAGCATCATGGTGGGGTGGTGGGCCAGCAGGCCCCGCTTGGTCTCCTCGCTCCACATGACGCCCGACGAAACGAAGGCGATGAGCGTCGACAGCCGCCAGCGCTTGGGGTGCTCGTCCAGGGCGCCCAGGATGGGCTTGGCGAAGGCGTCCCCCACGATGGCCACGGTGTTGACGTTGTCGCGGTCGACGGTGTCGAGCAGCTCGACCGGATCGAAGCGCCGCCCCGCCAGCATCGCCACGCAGCCACCCACCGACATGGCCGCCATGGACGTGAAGGCCCCGGTGCCGTGCATGAGCGGGCAGGCGGGCAGGTGCACGGGGCCGGAGCCCACCACCACCCTGTGCACGGCGTCGAGCCCGCCGTCCTCGGGCACCCGGAGGAGGTTCCCGGCGTTGAGGCGGCAGAACAGGTCGTCCTGGCGCCACATCACGCCCTTGGGCATGCCGGTCGTGCCCCCGGTGTACAGGAGGTACAGGTCGTCCCCGGACCGACGCCATGGCGTCTGCACCCGGTCGGTGGCGACGGCGGCGCTCTCGTAGGGGATCGCCCAGTCGGGGCACGGGCCCGACCCGTCGTCCACCCACAGCCAGGCCCGCACCCGGGGCAGGCGCGGTCGCAGGGCCGCGACGCGTTCGGCGAACACGCCGTGGAACACCACCGCCACGGCGTCGGCGTTGTCCCACAGGTAGGTGAGCTCGTCGTCGGTGTAGCGGTAGTTGGTGTTCACCGGCACGAGGCCGGCCTTCAGGATGCCGAACGTGGACTCGAGGTATTCCGGGCAGTTGTAGAGGTAGTGCGCCACCTTGTCCTGGTGCGCCACCCCGAGGTCGAGCAGGGTGCGGGCCACGCCGTTGGCCCTGCGCTCGGCGTCGCCCCAGGTGATGCGGCGATCGTCGTGGACGAAGGCGGGCGCGTCGGGCACGGTGTCGGCCACGACCTCCCACACGTCGGCGAAGTTCCAATCGGTCACGTCGGCAGCCTACGCTGCAGGCCGTGGACCTCGCCCTGCCGGGAGACGACCATCCGGCGCGTGTCACCTTCCGCCGATGGCTGGCCGACCATCCCGAGCCGAGTCCCCGCCAGCTCGCCGTGGCCGGCTACGTGGCGCCCCACTGGCCCCGTCCCTGGGGGCTCGATGCCGACCCGGTGGCCCAGCTCGTCATCGACGACGAAATGCGACGGGCGGGGGTGCGCCGGCCCTTCAACCAGATCGGGATCGGTTGGGCCGGCCCCACCCTCGTGCACGCCGGCACCGAGGCCCAGAAGGAGCGCTACCTCCTACCGCTGCTCGCGGGCGAGGAGATCTGGTGCCAGCTGTTCTCCGAACCCGGCGCGGGCTCGGACCTGGCCGGGCTGTCGACGCGCGCCGTGCGCGACGGCGACGAGTGGGTGGTGAGCGGCCAGAAGGTCTGGACCAGCTTCGCCCACATGGCTGCCCTCGGGATCCTGCTGGCGCGCACCGATCCCACGGTGGCCAAGCACCGGGGCATCTCCTACTTCGTGTGCCCCATGGACGCCCCCGGTGTGACGGTGCGGCCCATCGTCGACATGACCGGCGACCACGCCTTCAACGAGGTGTTCCTGGACGAGGTGCGCCTGCCGGCGGAGAACCTCGTGGGCGAGGTCAACGGCGGATGGGCCCTGGCCAAGGTCACGCTCGGCAACGAGCGGGTGTCGTTGTCGGGGGAGGGCGCACTGTGGGGCCAGGGGCCGACCGCCGCCGACCTCGTGGCGCTGGTGCGCCGCGCCGGCGGCGTGGACGACGCCCTGGTGCGCCAGGAGCTGGCGCGCTTGTGGAGCGAGAGCGAGGTCCTCCGGCTCATCCGGCTGCGCACTGTCAGTGCCGCGTTGGCCGGCCGCCAACCGGGGCCCGAGGCGTCGGTCCGCAAGGCGCTGGCCGACGACCACGGGCAGCGGGTCATGGCCCTGGCCAAGCGCCTGGCCGGCCCCTACGGGCTGCTGGCCGACGCCGGGCCGGCCGAGGGCATGGCCGGCGGCGGCCCCGCGCCCTCGGGCCAGGCGTCGTGGCCCGGTGCGGCGTGGTCGAAGGGCTACCTGTTCTCGCGTGCGCTCACCATCGGCGGCGGTACGTCCGAGGTGCAGCGCAACATCATCGCCGAGCGGGTGCTGGGGCTGCCCCACGATGTCGACGTCGAGGGTGGTCGCGCCTGGGCCGAGGCGCNCCGACCGTCCGCCGCGGTGCCCTGAGGCGCAGGGCGTCGGGCTTCGAGGGAGCGGGGCGTCGGGCTTCGAGGGAGCGCAGGGCGTGAGGCTGCGAGGGAGCGGAGCGTCGGGCCCCTCCGGCCGGGGAGCGTCGTGCCATCAGCACGGGAAGAGCCCCGCCCTCAGGAAGGGGAGGCGCCCCCGAGCTCGACGACGCGCCGCACCATGCCGGCAAAGGCGTCGGGGTGGCTGAGCGGCGCCCCGTGGGCCGCCCCGGGCACGTCGATCACCTCGGCCCCGGGGACCAGTTCGACCACGGCGTCGACGGCCCGCCGGTGGTGCCACAGCGACAGCTCCCCCCGCCCGAGCACGAGCGGGCACCGGAGCCAGGTGAGGTCGAGGGGGGACGTGGATCGGCGCAGATCGGCGAGCTCGGCCACCAGGGCGGGGCCGTCGGCCTGGCGCTCGGCGCGGGCGTCGGGGGTGAGCCGCTCCCATCCGCCCTCGCCCACCACGCGGCGGAAGAAGCCTTCGGCGAAGGTGGCGGGGTCCTCGTCGGCGATGGTCGACGCACTGCGTCGCGGCCACCACTGCTCCCACGGCAGGGGCGGCTCGTATGCGCCCACGGCGCGGACTGCGTCGGGACTGCGCACAGCGGCGCCGAGCGCGACGTCGCCGCCGTAGGAATGTCCGACGACCACCGCCGGACCCGTGCCCACCACTCCCACCAGATCGGCTACGTGCTCCTCGAGGGTGCGGGCGATGCCGGCGGGGCGCGATCGCTGGTAGCCGCGCCGGTCGTAGGTCACCACGTGCAGCTCGGGCAGGCGTCGGATCACACGGGCGAAGAAGTCCCCCCGCCCGAGCGAGCCGTGGACCAGCACCACCGTCGGGCCGTCGCCCCGTCGTCGACCATGCTCCGACACGTGCAGGGCGGGGTCGTGCCCCCCCTCGTCGTCAACCACGGTGGGATGGCGCCGCCACCGGGCCCCGACCCCCTGCGCCACCCGCTCGCACGGCACGCACGCTAGCGGCCGTTTCCGATGCCCCCGTCAGGGGTCCCGGTAGGATCGACGTCGATGGCACACGACGACGTGAGCGTCACCAGCCCGGCGGCCGGAGGGGCGTTCGGCCCCAACGCGTGGTTGGTCGACGACATGTACGAGCAGTACCGCACCGACCCGTCATCGGTGAGCGCCAGCTGGCGGGAATTCTTCGGCGACTACGTCCCGCCCGGGGGGGCGGCGGCGTCCCCGGCCGGGCCGGCTCCGGCCCTCGAGCCCGCCGGTGACGGCCGCGGCGCGTCGGCACCCGGGCCGGTGGGCGCGCCGGGGTCCCGCATCCCGGCTCCCGGTGTCTCCGCCGTCCCCGACGCGGCCCAGCGACCGGATGCGACGTCCGGCCCGGCTGTGAGCACCGAGGCACCACCCGCCCCACCCGCCCCGCCCCCGGTGGCC
>JGI12269J14319_10001217_pt1 | contig 25720 bp, 25 predicted proteins | sample PeaSoiSIISIP2007_FD_14319 | JGI IMG/M metagenome (IMG submission 14319)
TGCACTATCGATCGCAACCGGAGCGCTGGGTGCCGAGCAGGGTGCCATGGACGCCACCACCAACAATGTGGCCAACGTCAATACTCCAGGCTAGCCAGAGATGAAGATGACCCTCAGATCCGGACAAACGCTCCGCAGATCGTTCGCAAGGTCGCGCCCATTTTGCCCCGGCAAGACAACATCGGTCAGTAACAGTCGTACGATGGCTTTGTACTCACGGAAAGTGGTCATCGCTTCTGCAGCGTTTCGAGTCTTGAACACCCGATAACCTGCGGATTCCAGAATCTCGCCGGTTGTNTCGCGCAGGAAGCGTTCATCTTCCACCAGCAGGATAGTTCCCCTTCGACGCCCATCGGTGTCGGTTATGTGCGGCCCTAAGTTGGGGATCGGTTCTAAAGATGCTTGTGCATGGTTCACGTTGTCTATCCTCCAAACACGAAAAGCAATATGCACACGCATCGCCAACGGGAGAGCCGCTTTCACGAAAAGAGGAAAGCCTATATTTCACTGCCAGTTATCGTTGCGAGAATGATGCGCCCTCAGTCGAACGACCCCTTGAAAATGGACACCAAGGATCGTCCCGGGAAATGCGGATGAAATTATCGGGAATCCGTCCTGAATTGACCGAACCCTACCGTACGTCGCCCTTATCGTGGACGCGCCAGCAGCGTCTGCTCGGGGTCGAGCACGACCTTTCGTGCTCCCGGCGACGCGGTCAAATGGAATGTGGTTTCCGGTCCGTCGGCGAACACTCGCCCCAACAACACCATTCTCCCCGCCACCGATGCATAGAGCGGGACTGAAGTGACCAGGTTGTCAGAGGCATCCTTCTGCAGGATAACGCCGCTGATCGTGGTTGCCCCGGGCTTGTCGGAATATCTCACTCCGTGTAATTCGAAGCGTGGAATTGCAGTCCCATTTACCCAGCCCTCGTAAAACCAGTCGAGAGACTTGCGACGCTCATACCACAGGGATGGTGGCAACTCGTCGGCGAAGGCCTGCAACAACTCGCGGGTGGTAATGGGCTTCCCCTGGTAGCGCTCCCTGACCCGGCGGAGTACGCGCACGAACGGCTCATCCGGTTGTGCAGTTTTGCCATCGCCACGGGCGCGGGCGCCTCCGGTTTGTTCCGCATCCCGCAGCATGGTACGCAGCATGTGAAGGAGCCACGTGCCACGCCCATAACTGATGGCCTCGTATCCGCTGGGGAACTGTGAACAGGAAAGGCGTGTGCCCAGAGTGACCGGACCGTCCTCCATCAACCGAACGCCAGATTTGGTTTTCTCTAAGAGATCATCTCTGTATTTATCCATCGCGGCGTGAAATTGCGCGGTATTCTCCGATTCCAGCACCATCATCGAACTGTAATTTGCCAAAGCTTCTACGAGCCACTGATCGCGGTATCCGCTCCACATCACCAGATCGCCCCACCACTGATGGGCGGTCTCATGGTCGATCACCTGGCTGATGAGCGTTCGATCAACCGCGTTCAGGTGCAGCTCTGATTTTTCTTCCGCAGTAAGGAAAGACGTACTGGACAAGAAGATAAGTCCCGGCCAGCCTTGACTCAAGTTGCCGGGCATTTGGACCACCTTCAGCTCGGAGTAGGGGAAGGGGCCATAGCGACGCGCGAAAAACTCGATCGCATGCGCGGAAGCGGACGCAACCGTTTGCGCATTCCGCGCCGGAGACGGCGGCAGGGGCACGATTAGCGGCGGAAGCCGGGGCGCGCCCGCCGAGGGTTGGTCCGGAATTACATTTTCGACCTGTGGCGTCGGAAATCCGCGCTCTACTCCCGAAGTTGCGTAGGTTTCGACAGTCACATCTCCGGCGTGAGCCACCACCCGTCCAAATTTCCCCAAATCGAATCCTGCAATCGGGATGGGTTGCTCGGAAACCCAGCGGCTCACTTGTTCACCTGTAGGTAGCGGCGCTCCCGCTCCTCGATCACCAGGGTCGACAGACGACTTTGCTTCCGTCCGTTTTCCGGTAGCCACCAGCGTCCAGCCTGCCGGATAGTGAAATTCCAAATCGAAATTCGACATCGCGAGTCCCCGGTTCGGGTACCACGTGCCTCGCGCCCCAACGTACAGCAAACCCGCGCCAGCTTCCGAGAGTACTTCGCCACCGTAGACAAAGCGCAGCTTGACTTGCTGCCCGGTCCGCAACGGCTGAGGAAAGACAACCACGAGCAGATCATTCCCGTGCCGAGCCAATTGCGTTCCCTCGACCGCCTGATTGTGAATGTATTCAACCGGGAGACCGTCCGCTTCCACTTCTGTGATCCGCAGAAACCGCGACAGTTCGAACAACAGAGCCCGCTGACCACCCCGCCGCACGTGCAATTGCAGGAGCGCTTCGGCGTCGATTTGAGTGGGAGGTTTTATCTCGGCGCGAATCTTGCAATCAGAAATGGCCACCGAATCAGGCTCACCGCCTTCACCAACCGTCGCATTTACGGTTTCCGCATCCCGGCTCGCTCGGGCGGTTGAGAACGATGTCCACACGTCGTAATAGCTCGCGCCCTCCACTGTCTTCAGCTGGCCCGCCCACACTTGCTCGGGTGTCTCCGAGTCGTAATAAAGATCAAAGCTCCCCTGTTGCAGCCCTTGCAGGCGCGCATGCAGAAAGCGGTCGCTATCGTCAGGTTTAGGCGGTGTGGCCGAATCCTTCGCGTCGTGGCCGGTGACCGGCAGATACTTGCTGAAGGTCATAAACAGGCGCAGCGCATCCCCTTCCGCGAGATTGCGGGCGGTGTCATTCCACTGCGACAGAAACGCCTGCGCGTAATCGACCGGCACCAGGGATGGCCGCATCTCGGCGAAGGTATCGTCATTGAAGCGAAAATATGCGGTAACAAACCGTTCTTCCAGAATAGCCGCGCCAGTGAACAGCGTCATGGATGCACGCTCGTACTGGTTCGGAGGAGATAGCAGGATTTCTCCGTCCCCCTCGAAAAAAGCTCCCGTGACCCGGCCTGCGACATCCTCAGTAAATGCAATAGTGCCGTCGTTCAGCGTGAGTTGAAATGCGGCCCGGTCGATAGACACATCGCGCACGCGATAGACGCGCAACTTGTTCAGACCGGCATTACGTAATTGCAGATAGAGAGCCTCAGCGGAATTGAGCGACGAAGTCTTCCCCGGCACGCCCACCGCAGGCTGGTTGCTAGGTTTGGCGGCGTCCTGGCTCCAGAGCAGCACCAGCGCGTTCGAAACCAACAACAACCCGGTCAGCGGCAGCAAACCTCTTCGCATTTTTGAGATTACCGTGGTCACCTACGACTGCTGCTTCCTATCTTCTAGAATGCGCCTTAGTGCGTACACCTGTCATCTGCACCGTGTTGTCGGCTTTCCTGCTAAGCGCCGTGGTGTGCGCGTCCGCGGAAACCATTCACCTCAAGAACGGCCGTACGATCTGGGCCGATCACGTTCGCGATACCGGCACTCACATCGAATACGACCTCGGCGATAACACCTACGCCATTCCCAAGTCCTCGGTGGATCGCATTGATGCTGGCGGAGTTCCCCCTGCATACTCATCTTCAGACGCAGCTCCCAAGGAATCTCACCAGTTGCCCGATTTTTCTCCCGCCGACAACCTGAAAAACGACCCGGCACTGATCGGCAAGGTCATCCAGGACGGCCAAGTCGATCTGGACGCCCTTTCTGCTCTGGAGCGCGCGGGGAACAACCCCGCCACCGCAGCCGGTTATTTCATCGCAGGCAAGCATGAATTCGATCACGCCAATTTCGGTAAGGCCCGCCCTTATTTCGAATCTGCCTTACGTTACGATTCCCAGAATCCTACAATCCTGAATTACTACGCTGCTCTGCTAGTAAGAACCGGAAATGCGGGTGAAGCGTTGCCTTACGCCGAACGCGCCGTCCGTGCCGCGCCAGATTCACCCGACGCGCTCACTGTCCTGGGATATGTGCAATTTGCCAGCGACCACACTTCCGAAGCCATACGCACGTGGAAACATTCTCTCGAACTGCGCCCCGATGCGACCGTGCAGAAATACCTGGAAAAGGCGCAACGCGACGCCACCGCCGAGGCTGACTTCACCCAACACGAGAGCAGCCACTTCACCTTGAGATATGAAGGCAAGCAGACGTCGGACGCACTGCGCAGCCAGTTGGTCGCGACCCTCGAGTCGGAATACGACGACCTGGTGCGCGAGCTTGGCATTGCCCCCCGCAACAGCATCCCGGTCGTGCTCTACACCGAGCAGTCCTTTTTCGATGTGACCCAGGCGCCATCGTGGAGCGGCGCCGTCTTCGATGGAAAGCTGCGCATCCCCATCAACGGTTTGACCTCGGTCACGCCGGAGCTGGCGCGCGTACTGAAACACGAACTCGCGCACTCATTTATCAGCCAGCTTTCCAGCGGACGCTGCCCGCAATGGCTCAACGAGGGAATTGCCCAGGCTGTCGAACCCAAACAGGTAGCGCATGGCCAGCTTCTGGCTGAACTTTTCCGCACCCAGCGCGAGATCCCACTCAATGCCCTGGAAGGCAGCTTCATGCAGTTCTCCAGCACGCAGGCCACGGTGGCCTACGAAGAATCTCTCGCCGCAGTGCAATACATCAGCGATACCTACGGCATGAGCGATCTGCAACGCATCCTGGAAAGACTCGGGCAGGGCAGTTCAACCGAAGCCGCGCTCCGCGCCACCATCCACTCCGATTACGGCCAACTGGAAGCGGAAGTGGGCAAGTATCTCGCCGGCAAATACGGGAATTAAAGGAAAAACCGCGGGCCATTTCTGTACTGAATTCGGCATGCCTGAAGGCATGCCCTGATACGAATCTGCTTGTTCGCAACCCGGCCCTTATGTGATCACGGTCACTTCTGGCGGACGGAAATGTCAAAGTGGGAAAGCCGTTCCCCTGCCGGGTCCAGTCCTTTCGATCTACTTTTCCACTCGAATCCATTCCGTTCCTGCCGATCCATGGACTTAGTGAGCACACCGCGTCCGTTGTTTTTTGATTGGTTTTTGACTGAATTCTGTGGTAAGTTCTCGGCTCGATTTCCGATGGGTGCCCTTCACAAATTCGACCAACCGGCGCATGTCCCAACCCATGCCGACGTCCCGGAACTCCGCGGGGCCGAATTGGCGTCCGTCTACTACGGCCACCGCATGGGCGGCGATTTCTACGATTTCGTCCGCGTCGGTCCCAATCGCGTGCTGTTTGGCCTGCTGGACGTTGCCGGTGGTCTGGAGGACACTCGCGACATCGTTTCCGCCGCTCAGAGCACCTTCCGAACCGCTGGGGCTGAGCTGTTTGCGCGGCACGATATGAACGAAGCCAACGCCATGATGGAGCTTTGCCTGCAATTGAACCAAGCCGTCTTGAAAGCCGCGGATGGGGTTCGATCCTGCCCTGCATTTGCCGGTTGCTACGACGAGAGTTTGGGCATCGTCTGCTACTTCAACGCGGGCCATACCCCAGGTCTGACACGCGATCGCAAGGGCATCAGTGAACTTCCCGCCACCGGCTTGCCTCTGGGACTGTTCTCCCACATGATTTCAAATGCTTCCGTGGTTGCCCTTGAGCCCGGCGCTGTGCTGCTTCTCGCCTCCCGTGGAATTGTCGAGGGGAAACGCAAATCCGAAGAGTTTGGGCTAGAGCGGGTGAAAGAAGCGCTGCAGCAATCCAAGGGAGCAAGCGCAAAGGAGCATTGCGTATCCGTTCTCGACCAAATGCAGCAGTTCATGCACACTGCGCCAACTCACAACGACGTAACCACACTCGCCCTCGCTCGAAAAGGCGAGTAGGCTGTTCAGATGAAAACAGCACACGACAACGAACACGAAGGTTTTGGAAATTCACCGTCGAGCTGGTTTCGAGAATCTCTAGCCGATGCGATCCGATTTTGGGAGCCCCGGCGTGTGGTCTACAACTTGGTTCTTACCACGGTAGTTCTTGTCTGGTTTGCTGCGACGTGGCCCCATTTCCGCGCAGCCATGACCCTTTCTTCCCTCCTGATCTTCTGCGTGCTGGCATTGCTCGCCAATGCCTGTTACTGCGCCGCCTATTTCGTGGACATCCCGTTGCAGCGCTCATCGCTGAGCTTTATGTGGAGACGCCGCCGTTGGGGACTATGGATCGCGGGAACGCTTTTTGCAACGGTTCTGGCAAACTACTGGATCGCTGACGAGATTTATCCCTTTGTCCACTGACAAGAGGCTAGGACCGACTCGATAAGTGTGCTTGTCTGGAGATGTCCCAGACGAGCTGCCGTGCATGGGCATTCTTGGTTCGTGCGTAAATTCAAGAGTGAATTGTCCGTAAGCACAGATGCCGTGTTACGCACGGAAGGCCAGTTTGCCTAGCCTCGCAGTCGATGTCACAATACTTCCATGCAAAAATCCCTTACCACAGTCGTGTGCGTCGTCGCGACGGGAATGCTAACGCTCGGAAACGTCCTGGCGCAGCAGACTCCCGCGACAACAACTCCACAATCACCCGCGGCCGGAAACCAGACCGATTCCCCCCTCAAAACCCAAAAAGACAAAGTCAGCTATGCCATTGGGATGAACATTGGAAGTAATTTGCATAAGCAGTCCGTAGATGTTGACCCCAAGATCCTGCAGCAGGGTCTGGAAGACGGGATGGCGGGCGGCAAGACCCTTCTTTCGGAAGATGAGGCGCGCGCCACGCTTACCGAATTCCAGACCGAAATGCGCAAGAAGCAACAGGAAAAAATGCAACAGGCGGGGGCGGAAAATAAAAAAGCAGGAGATGCGTTCCTGGCCGCCAACAAGACAAAAGACGGCGTGGTTGCGCTACCCAGCGGTCTCCAATACAAAATCTTAACCCCAGGCACAGGACCGAAGCCGACCGCGAGCGATTCCGTGGTCTGCAATTATCGAGGTACGCTCATCGACGGTAAGGAATTTGACAGCTCCTACAAGCGTGGTCAACCGGCGACCTTCCCCGTTGCCGGCGTGATCAAGGGCTGGACCGAAGCGCTTCAACTCATGCCGGTGGGATCGAAATGGCAACTCTTTGTTCCCTCCGAATTGGCCTACGCCGAGCGGGGCTCGGGTCCAGACATTGGCCCGAACGCCACACTCATCTTTGAAGTGGAACTGATCTCGATTCAAAGCAAGGACAAGGACGACAAGGGCAAAGATAAAGACAAAGACAAGAAGGACAAGATGTAACCAGTCCATCGCTCGAAGCGCCGCGGACAAAGGTAGTCTCGCTTCGGCTAGCCCGAAGCGGGCTGACTTTATTGCCCCGCGGCGCGCACGACCCGGTGGGAAGGCAGCGCAAAAAACACAGCCAATCCTACATTCAGCAACAGACTGACCGGCACGTTTACCCACGCCAGGGCAATACAGGCCAAATAGAGGAGCGGGCCAACCGCATACTGGGCAGAGATTGTGCCCGTCGCGCCAGCATCCGCGTCCTTTCCCAGCAGGTTGCGGCTCGCATACCTCCACAAGATGTTAAAGAAAACCGCGATGACGAAGTATGTCCCGTGATACAGAATCGCCGCCGCCCGCTGGTCGCTGCCGCCAAGGTGTTGCGCCAGTACGGCAGTAGGAAACGGAACCGCAGTTACGCCCAGTAAAAGCAAAAGATTCAGAAACAGCAGCGTGTTATTCGACCGCCTGATGTGGGTGAACAGGCGATGGTGATTGATCCACATGATCCCGATAAAAGCGAAGCTGACCACGAAGGCGAAATACGAAGGCCACTGCCGCAGAAGTTGCCGGGAGAGATCTCCGCCGCTGGCAACCGGGATCTTGATTTCGAGGATCAGCAGGGTGATGGCAATCGCGAACACGCCATCTGAGAACGCTTCGATGCGCGCTGTTTCTTTTTCCATCAGAAAGACCGCTAGCGCGTCGGCGCCCGACTATTTGCCCCGTGTCGTTTTTCGTGCAGGCTCCGGTTTCGCGATCGGCGCCAGTTCGTCCGCGGTAACAAATATCGGCTCAATGTCAGTCGGGATCCCTTGCAGGCCATCCAGCGCCTTCCGCAACGCCGGACGCACCACGCCCAACTCGTCCAGGATCTTTTTCGCGCCCGCATAATCGCCTTCGGACTCGATGGTCAGAAGGTCGTGATCGAGATCAGCGATGGCAGTTTTTATCTTCGTCATGTCCACCGAAAACGTCCCGTCGGCGTGCTGTACAAACGCACCCTTGTCCATCAGGTAATTGAACTGGATCGCCATCCCTTTGCCATGAGCGTCGTTCAGCCCGAAGCGCAGCGTACGGAAAGAGGAAGCCAGATACGTCGTGTAAAGCTGCCGCTGCGCCGCCTCATCCGACGGCAGTGATTTACCCAGCCCCATCTCCTTGGCGTGGTCCATCATGTACTGCAGCGCGAACAACCCAGTCACGTCTGCTTTAGGTTCTTCGATCGCGCCGTACAACTCCTTCAACTCCTCACGAGGAGTGGTGTCGCGCCCTTGAACTTTGATCTGATGCGGCCCCAGCCCGTGCATCAACTCATGCGCCAGAATATGCGTAAAGAACGGCTCGAAGCTCACGTCCACCATCGCCGTCTGAGACAATGTCCGCCGCGCAATCGGCAGCAGCACGCTGCGGAACTTTGCCTCCTGCACATTCTTCAGCATGACCCGCTTGCTGCCCTTCTGCTGCACCACCCGGTCGTCGTTGGGCAGATTGTATGCCGCCGTCTGTACTCCGTGAGCGCCGTCGCCTGCGTTAAGAATCTGGTCCACTACGCGTATCGGCGCCCCGGCACCCAGCTTCGGGTTTCGGTATTGCGGATCGATGGGCAAATTGTTTTCGATATCCTGCAGATGCTGGTTAAAAACCGAGAGCTTGGCTGTCTCATCCTCATCGCGCAGGTTTACGTAGGCCTCGAAAGACGCCTTATACCCAAAAATTTCGTCGTTGTAGGTTTCATACGGACCAATCGTGATGTCCAACGGCGCATCCAGATCCATCCACGCCATATCGCTTTCGTAGTAATCGTTGGAAAGAAAAGCGTCTGCCCGCAGCGTAAGAAATTTCTTCAGCGACACATTGTCGGTCAACTCGGCCGCTTGACGAAGCAAATCCGCCGCCCGCGTGAGGTCATCCGCATATTGCTGGCTGTACGGAACAGCGATAAGACCGCTGGGCGGCTTGCTATTTTCCCGCCACCGAATCACGGTGAAAAAGCTCTTCGCCTGCTCCTGCTCCTTTGGTGACAACTGCGCAGCCCAGCTCTCAAAAGCCTCTTTCGTCATGCTTTCGGGATAAAAGTTGGCTCCCATCGGCTTGCGCGCAGGCACGCCCGGCAAAAAAGCCTTGTAGTCGTCCAGGTCCGACCACGGTTTCTTGTTGATCCAAAAATAGTGCAGGCGCGCTTTGCCCAGCGGCGTAGAGTCTTTCTGTAAGCGGGCATAGAGCGCAAGGTTCCCGTCCCACATCTGCTGCATGAAGATGTCGTCCAGTATCCGGGCGGCCTCAATCAACTTCACCAATGCCTGCCGATCGCCGGTCGACAGCTTCGATGTGTCCACCCTGAGCAGTGTAGGCGCGAAACGGCTGGACATCTTCTCCAGTTGCGCCAGGTCGGGCGGTGCTCCACTCTTTTGTGCGTGCACTGAAATACTCGTCATTCCCAAAAGTACAAGAATAAAACAAATGGTGAGCTTCACAGCTTTCTCCTCCTATGCCCATGCCGGCCGCCTACCGTGGGGCGAAAACCGTTCATGATAGCAGGAGTGCGGTAGCCGTGGGCAGACCTGCGGAGGTACAATTTATAGAGTCCATGCGCCAACAGTACCTGTGGCTCCGCGGAATTCTTATGCGAAAACTTTTTCCGTTCCTCCTGTTTATTTCCCTAGTTGCTTTGCCCCTCATTCTCCGGGCCGATGATCAGGTGATCGAAGAAATTATTGCCCGCGTCAACAACCAGATCATCACCCGCAGCGAATACCTCCACAGCCAGGAAGAGTTGAAGAAAGAGGCGCAGCAGCAGGATCCGGTCAACGCGGATAAAGTCGTCTCAGAACGCGACAAGGATGTCCTTCGCGACCTCATTGATCAGGAATTGCTGCTCGAAAAGGGCAAGGACATGGGCATCACCGCGGATACCGAAGTCATTAAGAAACTGGACGAGATGCGCAAAGACATGAAACTCGACAGCATGGAGGACCTGGAAAAGGCCGCGCAATCCCAGGGAATCTCGTTCGAGGATTTCAAGCAGAACATGCGCAACCAAATCATCACTCAGCAAGTCATCGGGAAAGAGGTCGGCTCCCGGCTCGCCATCAACAAGGATGATGAAAAGAAATTTTATGACGAACACAAGAGCGATCTCGAACAACCCGAGACCATTCGATTAAGCGAAATCCTGATCTCCACGGAAGCAAAGCCTAACGATTCCACCGATGAAGCTCAACGGCTTCAAGCCGCGCAGTCGAAGGCGGACGACCTGCTGGCCCAGATTCGCAATGGCGCCAAGTTCGAGGATATTGCCAAGAAAAACTCCGAGGGCCCCACCGCCGCCCAGGGCGGCGACCTCGGTGAGTTTAAACGCGGCACCCTTCCCAAGGCATACGAAGACAAGACCTTTGCCATGAATCCAGGGGACGTTTCCGATGTAATCCGTACCAAGCAGGGATATGTGATCCTGAAAGTGGTTGAACATCACAACGCCGGCGTCCCCGCACTCAGCGAGATCGAGCCCCGCATCCAGGACGCGCTTTACATGAAAAAGTTACAGCCCGCGCTGCGGGAGTACCTCACCAAACTGCGTGAGGACGCATTCATCGACATCAAGCCCGGCTACGTGGACTCTGGCGAGAGCCCCAATCAGACCAAGCCCGTCGAAACCGCCACCAAAGAGCCCAGCGCCAAGGAACTCAAAAAGAAGAAAAAATTCGGCCTCTTTTAGTTTAAGCTGAGCCTGACCGGAGGAGCTCTCGGGTTCCTGATCGGCTAACAACCATGAAGGAATTTTTCCTCTCCGATTGCGGCAATCACGAAAATAAAGTCATCACTTCGAGTTTCGTGGTCGTTTCCAAGCAAGTCAAGCCGAAGAAAACCGGAGAACCCTACCTCGCCCTGACCCTCGCGGATCGCACCGGCCAGGTCGAAGCCAAAATGTGGGATAACGTCGAGGACGCGCTCGACGCTTTCGAGCAGGATGACTTCCTCAAAGTCAAAGGGCTGCTCAACAAGTACAAGAACCGCTTCCAGATCACCATTCACAAACTTCGCCGCCTTGGCGAGTCGGAGATCGACTTCTCCGATTATCTGCCCAAGACCACCAAGGACATCGGCGAGCTGTGGCAAACCCTGGCAACTTTCGTCGCATCCTTTCGCGACCCTCATCTCAAGGCACTGGTCGAAGCGTTCATGGCCGATCCCGAGATTGCCGAGGCCTACCGCAACGCTCCCGCCGCCAAAACTCTGCATCACGCCTACATCGGCGGGTTGCTCGATCACGTAGTCTCGCTATCTCGTTCCTGTGATCTGATGTGCCGGAATTATCCGCAGATTAATCGCGATCTACTGCTCACCGGCGCTTTCCTGCACGATATCGGCAAGATTCACGAACTTACCTACAATCGTTCTTTCTCTTACACCACTCGTGGCCAGTTGCTCGGGCACATGATCATCGAACTGGAAATGCTGCAAGCCAAGCTCGCCCAGTTTCCCGACTTCCCCGAGGAACTTAAAATTCTTGTTGAACACCTCATTATCAGCCATCACGGGGAATATGAATTCGGTTCACCGAAGTTGCCCATGTTCCCCGAAGCCCTGATGTTGCACTATCTCGACAACCTCGACTCCAAGATGGAGAGCATGCGCGCGCACTTTGAACGCGAAGCATCCTCGGAGCAACCATGGACGGGCTACAACTCTTCGCTGAGCCGTCCGCTCTTGAACTCGGCAAAATTTCTGGAGAAGAAGCGGCCGATCACTGCCGATTCAAGCTCCGCTTCCAGTTCAAGTGCGTCAGACACGCCCACCTTGGAGACGACATCCGAGCCTGTCCCCGCGACCACTCGTCAGGACAAGTTTTAGCCGGGAAGCAGGCTCTTGCTTTCGTGTTGCTCTGGCCAACCGTGATTTGCTCAGCTAAACTGCTTTCTAAATAAATCAGCGCTGACGGAGGAACTATGCGAATACACAAGCTATCGATTTCACTCGTTCTTTTGACTATGTTGCTGGGGTTTTCCATTGCGTGCTCCAAGAAACCAAGTGACGACACCATTGTGAAAGACATTCAGGACAAGGTCGCCGCTGATCCAGACACAAAGGATTCCCAGGTCAACGTGGCAGCCACTCAAGGCAAAGTTAAGCTGACTGGCACAGTGAAGACTCCCGCAGCTCAACAGAAGGTTGAGCAAATCGCCAAAGACGAACCGGGAGAGACCGGCGTCGATGATGAGACCGCAGTCCAGCCCGACGCGGCAGCCGCACCAGCGCAGGCCATGGCGCCACCTCCGCCGCCGGTCGAGAAACCCAAACCCATCGTTGTGCCGACAGGCACTACGCTCACCGTAACAGTGGGCCAGGCGTTGAGCTCCAAAACCAGCCAGTCCGGCCAAACCTTTATTGCCACGCTGGCGCAACCGGTGAGCATTGGAGGCAGGACGGCAATCCCCGCCGGGTCAACCATCAGCGGCACGGTGGTCACAGCCAAATCAAAAGGCAAGATAAAAGGCCAGGGCGAACTCACTCTCACACTCACGAGTGTCACCGTGAAGGGGCAAAACTATAACATCCAGACGGCTGCATGGGACAGCACGGTTAAGGGCAAAGGGAAACGAACCGCTGTCGCGACCGGCGGAGGAGCTGCTGGAGGCGCGTTGATTGGAGGAATCGCAGGCGGAGGCAAAGGAGCTGGCATCGGCGCTCTGGTGGGCGCAGGCGCCGGATTGTTGGGAGGAAGCCTGACCGGAAATCAGCAGATCGAAATTCCGGCCGAGTCGGCTCTGAGCTTCCGATTGTCCGCCCCGTTGACGCTCCCACCGCCGCGCGAGTAATTCGAGCCGTGCAGGCCAACCAGATTGGCCTGCACGGCTCCACTCTGAGAACCGACGCTTAACAACTGATTGTTCAAAACGCCCATGCTCGACTTCACTCGCTTTAAAATCCTGACCTTCGACTGCTACGGCACCTTGATCGACTGGGAGAGTGGCATCTTCGCCGCCCTGCGCCCAATCCTCACAGCCCACAACCAGAAGATGACCGACTCCGCGCTCCTGGAGTTGTACTCCGAACTCGAAGCCTCGGCAGAAGCGGGAGACTTCCTGCGCTATCGAGATGTCTTGCAATCCGTAGTGCGCGGCTTCGGCAAGCGTCTAGGGTTTTCGCCAACCGAAGCCGAAGTTCGTTCCCTGCCGGAATCGCTAAAGAACTGGCAACCGTTTCCAGACACCGTGGAAGCTCTGCGCAAACTCAAGAGCCGCTATCAACTTGCGGTCATGTCCAACATCGACGACGATCTGTTCGCTTCCACAGCTCCCAAGCTCGGCGTAGCGTTCGACCATTTAATCACCGCCCAGCAAGCCGGCTGCTATAAACCTTGCATGAAAATATTCAAATTGGCCGAAGACCGGATGGGCGTAAGCCGCGAGCACTGGCTTCATATCGGCCAAAGCATCTATCACGACGTGATTCCCGCACAGTCGCTGGGCATCGCAACCGTCTGGGTGAATCGCCCTTCACCCCGCTCTGGTTCCGGAGCCGCCAAAGCCGCCTCCGGCAAGCCAGACCTGGAAGTCCCCAACCTGAAAACTTTGGCCAATCTAACGTCATCGAACCGCAACTGAAATGCTGAACCTCCCGTTTCCGAATTGTCATCTCGACCGGAGTGGAGGGACCTGCTTTTTCGTGCAAGCGATAGCAATCCTGAAAGTGCTGCAGCACGACGACTCCCCTGGCGAGCCCGCATCGCGCTACAGATCGCGATTCTCTCTTCGACCATTACTCATGATCGATACTGCGGAGGTGTGGGCGGCAGCCCCGGTGAGAGATTCAATTTCTGATGTACCACGCTCTGCGCTAACATCGTGAGCTGTTGCAGCGACTCCGCGATGCTCTTAATAGCTACGATCAGATCCTGCTCTTGTTGCTGCGTCAAAGTGTTATCTCCTCAGGCCGCCCGATTTCTTTCTTCCAGCTGCGCGATTAGACTAATAAGTTTGGAACTGGAGATCATATGGCAACTGCTACCACTCGCGCGAATCCTCTCTCTTTTCTCACCGATCAACTGGACGATCTCAAAGCCAAAGGCACGCACTTCCGCCTGCGCGTTCTCGATGATGAACAGGCCCCACTGTGCACTTTCGACGGCAAGAAGGTCATCAACCTCGCCTCAAATAATTATCTCGGCCTGACCACGCATCCCAAACTCCGCGAGGCTGCGCTCGAAGCCACGCGCAAATACGGAGTGGGTTCAGGCGCGGTGCGCACCATCGCTGGAACCATGAAAATCCACATGGAACTCGAAGAGAAGATCGCCCGCTTCAAGAATGTCGAAGCCTGCGTGGTCTTTCAATCAGGATTCGCAGCCAATGCGGGCACAGTCTCGGCCGTCCTCGGCAAGGACGATTTCATCATCTCCGACCAACTGAACCACGCTTCCATCATCGATGGTGCCCGTTTGTCCCGCGCCAAGATACTCGTCTTCGAGCACAAGAATATGGCCGAGGCCGAAGAAAGATTGGTAAGTATTAAAGATCAACCCGGAAAGAAGTTGCTGATCACTGACGGTGTCTTCTCCATGGACGGCGACATCGGCCCGCTGCCTGCGTTGTGCGAACTCGCTGAGAAGTACGGCGCAATCATGATGGTCGACGATGCCCACGCCTCCGGCGTCCTCGGCCGAAATGGTCGTGGCACGATAGATCATTTCAAAATGCATGGCCGCGTGGACATCCAGGTCGGAACGCTCTCGAAAGCCATCGGCGCGTTAGGCGGATACGTCTGCGGCACTCGCGACCTCATCGACTTCCTCTATCATCGCGCCCGCCCGTTCCTGTTCTCCACTTCGCACCCACCGTCGGTAGCAGCCACCTGCATCGCAGCTTTCGACGTCCTGGAAAACGAACCCGAACGCATCGAGCGCCTCTGGGAGAACACCCGCTTCTGGAAAAAAGAACTCGCCCTGCTCGGCTTCGACATCGGAGGCCAGACCACACCCGCCAGTGAAACCCCAATCACCCCCATCATCATCGGCGACGGCAAGCTCACCATGGACTTCTCCCGCGAACTCTTCAAAGAAGGAGTCATGGGCACCGGCATCGCCTTCCCCACCGTGCCCGAAGGCAAAGCCCGCATCCGCACCATCATGACCGCCACGCATACGAAAGAAGAACTGCAGCAAGCGCTGGAAGTTCTGAAGCGAGTGGGAAAGCGGATGGGAATTGTATAGCAACGATTGCACTTAGAAGCAGAATGTTCCACGTGGAACACTTCGCGCGACTCAGTCGGCTCGATACACAACTTTCCCACCCACGATCGTCGCCACAACTTTCCCGGTGAGCTGCCAGCCATCGAAGGGAGTGTTGTGCGACTTTGAGCGGGACTTCGCTGCCTCAAAGGTCCAGCGTTTCTTTGGATCGAAAATGGTTACGTCCGCGTGGCTGCCGCGCGTGAGTGTGCCCCGACCTCTCAGGTCAACCACGCGCGCGGGACCGGCGGTGAAGAGTTCGACGATTCTTGCCAGGGGAATCTTGTGCTCACGAAGCAGGCGCGTGATGGCGAGGCCGAGCGCGGTTTCGAGGCCGGTGATACCGAACATGGCGCGCTCAAACTCGATGATCTTTTCATGCGACGCGTGAGGCGCGTGATCGGTTGCGATGGCATCGATGGTGCCATCGGCGAGCGCGACCAAAATGGCTTCGCGGTCGGCACTCGAGCGCAGCGGCGGATTCATTTTGAAGTTGGAGTTGTAGTCGCCCACGTCGGCATCGGTCAAGGTGAAGTGGTGAGGCGTAACTTCACAGGTGACGTGAGCTTTACCGCGCCTGCCGCGCCTGACTGCTTTCAGCGCGTCGGCGGTCGAAAGGTGGGCCACATGCAGACGGGCTCCGGTAAATTGCTGGGCAAGTTGCACGTCGCGTTCGACCACGGAAGCCTCCGCGGCCGTGGTCATGCCACGCAGCCCCAGTCGAAACGAGGTGGGGCTCTCGTTCATCGAGCAGCCTTCCGTCATGCGTGTGTCCTCAGCGTGCTGAATAACGGGAAGGTTTAAGCCCGAAGCTGCTCGAAGCGTGTCACGCATGATAGTGTCGCTGAGGATGGGACGGCCATCGTCGCTTACGGCGACCGCGCCGGCGCGTTGCAAGGCTCCGAAATCGGTGAGCACGGCGCCTTTGCTGGCATGGGTGGCGGCGGCGATCGGAAACACGTTGACCACGGCTGCGCGCTCCGGTTGCAGGATCCAGGCGACCCACTCGGGTGAATCGACGACCGGGGCTGTGTTCGGCATGCAGCAGACCGAAGTGAACCCACCGGCCGCGGCGGCTGCGGTTCCGGTTGCGATGCTTTCCTTGTAGTTCTGGCCGGGCTCGCGCAGATGCACGTGCAGATCGATGAAGCCAGGGGCAACGATCAGGCCACGGGCGTCGAAAGTTTTGTCGGCGCTGCTGCGGATTTTGTTTGGGGGCGCAACCTCCGCAACGCGGCCATCACGCAGTAGGACGTCCATGGGCGCGTCCAGTTTCGCCGCTGGATCGATGACGCGGCCGCCTTTGATTAGTAGCGAGCCTGATTTTGATTTGTCGTTTGCCATTCGCTGCTTCTTAAATCTGGCTGAAAACCGCTTCTTTCGCCCCTTTGGGGCTTGCGGGTTGCCCACCCTTACCCACGGCTTACGCCGTGGGCTGCATTCTTACGCCGCTTCGCGGCTACGGACCCGCAGTCTTGTTCGACGACGCCAGCGAAAGTCTAATTCTCACGCGCACGTTATTACCCCGTGCAATCTGCCGCTTGAAGGCTAGCTTGCCTTGCCGAGTGCCTTGGCCAGGATCGCCATGCGCACTGGGACTCCGTTATGAACTTCTTCGACGATGACCGACTGCGGGCAATCGGCGACTTCCCATGTGAGTTCCAGTCCGCGGATGATCGGCCCGGGATGCATCAGGATCGCATCACGCTTGGCTTGCTTCAAGCGCGCGGTCGTCATCTGGTATCTGGAAATGTAATCCTGTAAACGCAGTTTCGATCCTGCGAGGCGTTCTTTTTGCACGCGCAAGACCATGACGGCGTCGGCGCCGTGCACGGCTTCTTCCACGGTGCGGGTGATGTGTACTCCCGGCGCCAGACTGGTGGCCACCTCGGGCAAGAACTCTGGCGGTCCGCAAAGGGTGATGCGAGCGCCGAACTTGCTGAGCAGGTGAATTGCGGAGCGGGCCACGCGGCTGTGGTAAATGTCGCCTACGATCGCCATCTGAAGGCCCTTCAGAGTTTTCTTGTGGCGCAGGATGGTGTAAGCGTCGAGCAACGCCTGGGTGGGATGCTCGTGCATTCCGTCGCCGGCATTGATGACCGGAATATCGAGGTGGTTCGCCATCAGCAGCGGCGCGCCCGCGTTCGGGTGACGGATGACCATGACATCGGCTCCGACGGCGCGCAGGGTGTATCCCGTGTCCAACAGCGACTCGCCTTTTTCGATGCTCGATCCGCTGGAGAGCACGAGCGTGGTCATAGCGCCCAGCGACTTGGCGGCAATTTCGAAAGACGTGCGGGTGCGGGTGGAAGGTTCGTAGAAGAGAAGCAGCACGCGCTTGCCCCGCAGAAGAGGGCGGGGCTTCAGCGGATTCATCCGCCTTGCCAGCGTGAGCAGGCTCAGAATCTGTTTTGCATCGAGATGTTCAATGCCGAGCAGGGAGCCGCGTGCAGCTTTGTTCATGTTTGCCTGAGAACCCCAGCGGCTAAAGCCGAAGCCAAATTCAGCGATGTGCGATATGCCTGAAGGCATACCATGATACGAATCGCGCGTTTTCCTGAGCCTGCGTAGTGTTCCTGGTTATTCTTCTAATCTTGCCTCTCAACGAGCAGGACTTTTTCTGCTTCGTCGATTTCGCGGAGCTGAACTTCGATAATCTCCTGCCGCGTGGTTTGCACTTTGCGGCCCACGAAGGTTGCTTCGATGGGCAATTCGCGAAAGCCGCGGTCGATCAGCACGCAGAGTTGCACCTGCCGGGGCCGTCCTTGCTTGAAGAGGGCGTCCATGGCGGCTCGTACGGTGCGGCCGGTGTAGAGGACATCATCCACCAGCACGATGTTCTTGCCGGTGATGGAGAATTCCATCTCGGTTTTTTGCACGACCGGTGCGGATCCCACAGTCGAAAGGTCGTCGCGGTACAAAGTAATATCCAGCGTGCCCACGGGCACTTTTGTCTTTTCGATCCGCCCGATCATCAGGCCCAACCGCTGAGCCAGAAATACACCGCGGCGGCGGACTCCGACCAGACCCAGGTCCGCTGCGCCGTTATTTTTCTCAATGATTTCGTGTACGAGGCGCACCAGCGTGCGTTCAATTTCCGACGCAGACATCAATTGCGCCTTCTCTCGCAGATTCGGTTGGCGGGGCGACGTTCGCGGAGTCATGAACGCTGCATCATACGCGTGCAGGGCAGGCTGGGGCAAGGTGCGGTCTGGGTTGGTAGTGTATCAGTTTGAATTTTGACCCCGTGGAATCAGATCGGTTTGCAACCTTCGATTGCCCAAATCAAGACGACAGCGCGTGGACTTCCGGCGAACTCTTTGCGAGACCCTGAGGAGAGCCTTTAGGAACGCTCAGATGTTGAGTCTCAGGAGTCTTGCATTCATCTTAGCGTCAGCGATACGGCGCGCACGCGCCTTGTCCTGCGCTGCTCTCGACTCTGTCGATAAAGCCATTAGCGGGAGAAAAATGGCTACAAAAATGGCTATAAAAATGGCTATAAATCGGGCGGCTGCCATGTCAGTCTCCTCCGAACAGTGTACACCTTCCAAGGCTCGGACGGGACATCCCGGCGGTGTCCAGTCCACGAATACAATCAACGCAGATTTAGGACACTACCCAAAAATTCAAACTGATACATTACCGATGGTTTGGTAGTGGCTCAGGTCGATAAGGAGGAACCAAACGCGCGATTATTGCGTCGCAAAGGACGCGACCCTTCGGCTGCGCTCAGGGCAGGCTCCTCGCGCGGCTCGCCCGGATTCCCTCGACTTCGCTCGGGACAGGCTCCTCGCTGCGCAAAGAACGCTGGCTCGGGATGACAATCAAACTGAGCCACTTGCGACGCCGAGCTGGGCAAAGATGATGACGTGCCCGGCCGGATCTTTGATGCCGATTTCCTTTGCGCCGTAGAAGGTCGTGCGGACGGGCATGACGACCTCGGTCCCCTTACTTGCGGCGATAGTCTCGTCAAGGTTTTCTACCTCGACGTAGAGGAACGATGGGCCTTTGCGGACCTCCGGCGAAACCGCGGAGACATCTTTCTCGGCACTGGCGTAGGTTTGATACATCAACTCAACGCTGGCTTTTTGCAGGATTGCGAAGGCGAGCTTGTCGCCCTCTGGCACGTCGATAGTCTTCTCGAAGCCGAACCGCTCCACCCAGAATTTCAAGGCTGGTTCGATCTCTTCCGCAAACAGTATGGGCGTGATTTTCTTTACGGTCACAATTTTCTCCTTGTGCAAGATGCTAGTCTCGTTTAGACTAGTATAGAGTACAAACTCGCAAAACGGGTTGTCAAGGAGAATTCTCATGCCTATTCAAGAGCGCAAGCTAGGTAACCTGGTTTCCATTGGACCGGCAATGATGCGGGATTTCCGGCTGCTCGGCATTGCGAGCGTGGCGCAGCTTTCCAGGAGAAACCCGGAGAAGCTTTATGAGAAGCTATGCCGAGTCACCGGGCAGCCGCAGGACATCTGTTGCCTGGATGTTTTTCGGGCAGCGGTTGCGCAGGCACGGAATCCGCGTTTGCCAAAAGAGCAATGCCAGTGGTGGTATTGGAGCCGCAGACGAAAGGCGAGCGATGGCGACCTCTGAGAAGCGTGAGCTGACGACGCCAGACCTGGTTCTGTTGAGCCTGCTGGCCGAACGTCCCATGCACGGTTATGAGGCGAATGTTGAACTGAAACGGCGCCAGGTTCGGGATTGGGCGGGAATTTCGCGGCCGCAAGTTTATTACTCGCTGGAAAAGCTGGCTCGTCTGGGGTTGATTCGGGCGGTGGAAAGCGATGAGCCCCAGACTGGTCCGGAGCGGCGGGTGTTTTCGACCGCGGCCAAGGGGCGCACGGCGCTGGCAGACGCTCTTGATCGGGAAGACTGGACCACACAACGCGACCGGCCGCCGTTTCTTACCTGGATTGCGCTTTCGTGGCAGGCGCGGCCGGGCGTGTTTGAGCAGCAACTGGAGCGCCGGAGGGCGTTCCTGCAAAGAGAGCTCGCACGAGAGGAAGCTACCTTTCGCGCGGTTCGAAAGGAGGTGGGCCACCGTTTCCACGAGGCAGTATGGATGATCAGTCTGGTCATTCAACAGTTCCGACTTGAGCTGAGGTGGTTGAAGAAACTTTCTCGGGAAAGTCATCGGAGGGCTGCGGCGCGGCATGCAGCGGGCGCCGCCAAGGATCGCGAGTAGGAATGTTTTTTGTAAGGCCGAAGAATGCGCAGCTTATGGGCGATCTTTGCGATGCAACAGAAATGCTCCGACGGCGCCTCCGAGGCTGGAAAAGATCGTGAATGCGATCAGGGTCATGATGAGAGTCAGGATCATGATGAAGGTGAAGCCTTCCGGAGTGTTGAATATTTCCATGACCTGTTGCATGTGGGGATCGGAGCTGCGGGCGGCGTATTGTTGAATGTAGTTCAGAAGAGCGTCGTGAATTTCTTTTCCCGAACGAACGGCGGTCCACAGCGCGAGAATGGCGGCGAGGACGCCGAATCCCAGTGCGCCAGTGAGCGCGCCCAGGCGAGCTCCCATGCCAGCGGTGAGATACGTTGCAGGACAGCGGCGGCGGTAGAGCACGACGGAGAGAAAGCCGGCGGCAAGCATTCCCAGGCCGGCAGGCATGCCGATGACGATCAGGAGAATAGCAGCCAGCAGCGCAATTCCGGCGGAAGGCAGAGCGTGGTGCCACTCCAGAGCGGACGACACCGGGGCGTGAGATGCGTACTGTTCGATAGCGGCTTCCGGTCCGGTTACAGCGGGGGCGAGTGAGGCGGTTCCGGCGACGCGAATCTGAGGTGCGTTGCATCGGGAGCAGAATGGAGTGCCGTCCTCGACGCTTGCGCCGCATTTATAGCAGGGATGTTCCACTGGATTTCAAGGTACAGCAGGGGCGTGCGGCGCGCAAGAAACGTCGGCTCGGGCGGCATAGCCGACGGGCGAGGACGCCCGTCGCTTAAGTGACACTTGAATCTCAAATATCGCCTTGCTTGCCTCGAGTGTACATAAATAGGAGGGCAAAACTTGTTCCCTTGCCGCTGCGGCTCGGTTCGACCGCGACCACGTGCTGATTGTCTTCGGTGCCTACCTTTAGTTCCGTGACCGGGCCGGTGTTATCGCTTTCGCATTTGAGCTCTTTGGAGCGTTGCTCTTTCTGGTCGTCCACATCTGCATGGACGTTGCCACCGTGCTCGCTGGTGTGGCATTCGAGGACCTTGCCGTATTTCTTGAGTTTCTCACGATAGAAATCGACAACCTTGCCGGGCGCATCGTCGGAATCGTATTTCGCGATTACCAGTTTCACACCAAACGCCTCGGTCAGGATGCCAAAATTCAGGGCGTTGCTGTCCGGTTCATCGTGCCCTCGGCGGGCGCCGGGGTAGAGAGGCAATCCCGCGCTTCGCGCGTCGGCGTCTTTACCCATGTGCAGATCACCGACTGAGCTGCGGACGTCAAGATTCTTGTCCTGATTTCCATCGTCAGTTTGCTGAGCGGCGGCGGTGATCATAGGCACACTCAACAACATGGCGAATGCGGCTGCCAGGGCTAGCCGTGGAACCAACTCGTAGAAGTTCCCTCTTGCAGGTCGAGACATGCTTCCTCCTAGATTTCGCCTTCCTTGCCGCGGACGCGCACCCAGACGATGGCGAAGTCCGAGCCTTTGCCTTCGGGATCGACGGAAACGATGTGCTGGTTGTCATCGGTACCGGCCTTGAGTTCGATCGTTTTGCCGCTATCGTCAGAGTCGCACTTGATGTTGCCGCCAACGACGTAACCCTTCTTGCCTCCAACGACAGGAACGTCGTCGTCGATCTTGAAGCGGCTGCCGTGGCATCGCAGCACGGTGCCGTATTTTTTCAGTTGGTCCTGATAGTAGGCGATGATTTTGTCGGGCGGGTCGTTCGACTCGTACTCGAGGGCTACAACCTTCAAGCCATAGCCGAACGCGGAGAGGTTGACGTTGGCACTCTTTGCGTCGCCATCGCTGGTCTTCGGTTTCAGGGTGGCGCCGGGATAGACCGGAAGGCCGGCGTCGCGGGCATCCGCGTTCTCGTTGACGTGGATTCCGCCGACGGGGGTACTGATATCGACCTTGCTGTCACCGCCGTCGCCGTGATCTTTCACGTTGATGCTGCACGCGGGCAAAAGTATGAGGGCGGTCAGGATCAACGCGACTGGAAGATAGCTAATTGCTTTGCGAATGCGCACGTCGAGCACCTCCTTGCGCGATTGGTGCGGGACGCTCGATCCCGGCACCGCGCGGCGCGATGTTCGGGATGCTGACCGGCAGATGTCCGCGGATGGCAATTTCTCCGAACAAGGCTTTTACTGCCGCGATTTCAGAAACGGTTGCGTTGGAAAATGTACACAGATAATTCTGGACTGCGGGAAAATCCTGCGCGAGGTAGGGATTTCCCACAGCGAGCACAGCGGTTTTCTCGGCGGCGTGATCTAGCACCTTTTGCAAGAGAGCGCCGTTCGCTTCCGACAGGCCTACCGAATTTTGTTTCCCAGCCACGGGGACTTCGTACACTGCTGCGATCACGGATTGCGCGTTGTCGACAGCTTTCAATGCTTCGTCCGCCATTGCAGTTGCGACGCGGGGATCGATATAAATCACGTGGGCGTCGGGGATGCGGTCGTGGAGTTGACGTTCCAAGGTGCGTCCTGCTTCTGTGCGCATGTCGTCCGAGAAAATGATGGCGACCAGGTTGTCGCGCACTTCTTCCACTCTCTGATACGGAAGACCAGGGGCAGAGGTTCCAGATGATTTCAGGGGAAGCAGTTTGCCGTTGTCGCGGACCAGGGTGATGGCGTCGTCGGCAATTTGCTGGCCGAGGGCGAGGTTTTCGGGTTTGCCCACCACGGTGGAGAGAGCCTCGAGGTTAACCAGTCGTGTCTTGTTAAGGGTCAGCGAGGCCTTTGCTTTCAATATTTTAAGGACGGAGGCATCGAGCTGCGCAGAGGGAATCTCGCCGCTGCGGACGGCCTCGAGCATGGCTTGATAGGATGCGTCCAGGTCAGCGGGGATGAGCAGCACGTCGTTGCCGGCCTTGAAGGCGTCCACCGCCGCGCGGCCAACGTGTGCGGCATAGAGACGCGTGAGGGCCGCCATGTCGAGGGCGTCGGTTACGACGATTCCTTTGAAACCCAGCTGATTCTTCAGCAGGCCGGTCACGATTTGGGGCGAAGTCGTGGCAACATGGTTGGGATCGGAGTCTAGAGCAGGGATGGAAACATGGGCCACCATAACGGAATCCACGCCAGCTTCGATGGCCTTCTGGAACGGCGGAAGTTCCACCGATTTCAGCCGCGAAATGTCTCCGGTCACTTGGGCTACGCCTAGATGGGAATCGGTGGCAGTGTCGCCGTGGCCAGGAAAATGTTTGACCGTGGTCAGCATTCCGTTGGATCGGGCTCCGCGGATGTACGCGGTTACTAGATCGCCGACCAGCTGTGGATCTTCGCCAAAGGAGCGCGTGTTGATGATGGGGTTCGCCGGATTCGAGTTGACGTCGGCATCGGGAAAAAAATTCCAGTGCACGCCGATGGCGCGAGCTTCCTGCGCGGTGATACGGCCGAAGGCCTTGGCGTATTCGAGCTTGCCCGTGGCTCCGAAGGCCATGGCGTGGGGAAATTCGGTGGCGCCGTGCAGGCGCATGGTGACTCCGCGCTCGAAATCGGCGGAAATCAGCAGCGGCAGTTTTGAGTCCTGCTGGAGGCGGTTCAGCAGTTCGGCAGCTTCGTAGGGCTGGCTGCGGTAGAGAAACGGCGGGTCCCAGGGAACGGTCATGGTGAACCCGCCGAGGTGGTATTTGCGGATGTCGTCGCGGAGTTGCAGGTATTCGGGAGCGTCAACGTTCAGGAATTTGGCGCGCACCCAGACCACAAAAAGTTGGCCAACTTTTTCTTCGGTCGAGAGCTTGCGCAGGGTTTGCTCCGCCCATTTTTCGCCTGCCCGATCGAGATGGATCGGGCCGGGTTGCTGATACTTTTCTTTGGCGAAAGAACAACAGACGAAGACACAGAGGACTGCCAAGAGCAAACCAAGCTGTCGGCGCATGAGCGACGATAGCATGGGATCAGGCTTCAGGTCTCAGGCTTGAGGCTTCAGGAAGTGGCTTCGCGGATATACTGGACTCGCTATGGCCGTGGTGATTTCGATGCTTCGTGGCGTCAATGTTGGCGGCCACAACAAGATCAAGATGGAGGCGCTCCGTGCGCTTTACGAATCGCTTGGGTTGCTGGACGTGCAAACCTACGTAGTTAGCGGCAATGTAGTTTTTCGGACCAAGACCCAAAGTCTTACCGCGCTGGCAAAGCGGATTGAAAGCGCGATCGAGCGGAATTTCGGTTTTCGCCCGCGCGTCATACTTCGGACCACTTCAGAACTCAAAGATGCGGTCGCAAGAAACCCATTCCGAGCCCGCCGTGGCATCGAGCCGAACAAACTCTTGGTGATGTTCCTTGAGAGCCATCCTGCTGCCGAGGCGCTGGAGCAGGTTCTCAAGATCAAGGCGGACCCCGAGGAAATGCATATTCACGGTCGCGAGGTCTACATTTATTTTCCCAATGGCATGGCGCGTCCGAAACTGTCATGGGTAACGGTCGAGAAAAAGCTTAAGATTGCTGGAACCGGGCGAAATTTGAACAGCGTTACCAAGCTGCTGGAGATGGCGGAGAAGCTCGAGAGGGTAGAAACGTAGCTAGCTACGTTTCGACGGTTAGGGTCGCCGCTTTTTGCTGGATCGCTGGATCGTCCCCGAATCCTTCGAGCCAGACTACGTCCGGCTCGCGCCGGAACCAGGTCATCTGGCGTTTGGCGTAGTTGCGATGGGCCTGCTGTGCTGCTTGCAACGCGGCCCTGGCGTCGATTTCATTTCGTAGCTGTTGCACGGCCTGCTTATATCCGTGCGAAGCCAATGGACGGGCCGCGTCGCCGTATTTCGCCAACAGCTGTTTCGTTTCTTCGACCAGTCCTGAGTCGAACATCCCTTGAGCGCGTTGGTTGATGCGGGCATAAAGCGCATCGCGGTCGGGGCTCAGGCCCAGGCGCAAGATTCGAAAACCCGTCAGCGGATCGCGGCCTTGCTTCCACATCTCGGTCATCTTTTGCTTTGAGGCCAGGCAAACTTCAATTGCCCGGATGAGCTTGGGGACGTCATTGGCGTGGATTTTTGCGGCGGCATCGGAATCGAGACGGCGCAATGCGCGGTGCAGATAGTCCGCGCCATTTTGTTCGACGCGCTGCCGCAACCTTTCGCGCAGTTCCTCCGAACGTTGCGGACCGGGAAAGAGTCCGTCGAGCAGGGCGCGAAGGTAAAGCCCCGTGCCT
>JGI12269J14319_10001219_pt1 | contig 25706 bp, 30 predicted proteins | sample PeaSoiSIISIP2007_FD_14319 | JGI IMG/M metagenome (IMG submission 14319)
CGCGGTGGTCGCGCTGGCGGTATTGTGACGGCGTCACGCCGACGATCTCGGTGAAGCGTGAACTGAACGAGCCGAGTGACGTGCAGCCGACAGCCACGCAGGTGTCGGTGACCGACGTCCCCTGGCGCAGAAACGCCTTGGCGCGCTCGATGCGCCGCGTCATGAGATAGGCATAGGGCGTCTCACCGTACGCGGTACGGAACTTGCGCGAGAAGTGCGCGGGCGACATCAGCGCGGCCCTCGCCATAGCCGGGACATCGAGCGGCTGCGCAAAGTCGCGGTCCATGAGATCGCGCGCCCGGCGTAGGTGCACGAGGTCAGCCATCTCCTCCGGCGTCATGCCGACGATTGTACGCGACCCTTCGGCCGCTATCGGGCTACCGGGTCGCTCCGACGGGGCAGGACCCACCCCGGGCGGGGGAAGTGACAGGTGTATCCGTCCGGGTAGTGCTCCAGGTAATCCTGGTGCTCGGGCTCTGCCTCCCAGAACGGCCCTGCCGGCGTGACCTCCGTGACGACCTTGCCGGGCCACAGCCCGGACGCGTCGACGTCGGCGATGGTGTCTTCGGCGACCCTTCGTTGTTCGTCGTCGAGGTAGAAGATCGCCGACCGGTAACTGGCGCCGATGTCGTTCCCCTGGCGGTTGCGCGTCGTCGGGTCGTGGATCTGAAAGAAGAACTCGAGGATCTCACGGTACGACGTCTGCTGTGGGTCGTAGGTGATCTCGATCGCCTCGGCGTGGGTTCCGTGGTGTCGGTATGTCGCGTTCGCAACGTCGCCTCCGGTGTACCCCACGCTGGTCGAGAGCACCCCCGGGCGCTTCCGGATGAGGTCTTGCATGCCCCAGAAGCACCCTCCGGCCAAGATCGCCTTCGCTGTCGTACCACTCATGGGGCTACCTCCTGTGTCGAAGGACGGGCGAGGAGCTTCCTCGATGCGTTGGCAAGGCCCTAGCCTGACTTCCTGGCGGCCATGGCCAGTGGGTTGAGCTCGGGGGGACCGATCTTCGTCAGGGTGTTGCGGTCGATGTGGCTGAAGGGTTCCTCCCTTCCGGGGATCTGCAACACCCCCTCCTCTTCGTAGGACCACGTCCCGTCGCTGTTGATGGTGACGTGGATCCGATAGCTGAGGGTTCGGAAGGCCTGGTCGAGGAAGGGGTTGGACAAAATGCCGTGGACCTCGGAGCCGACCGTGGCGGTGAGCTCGAATTCGGTGGCATCGGGTCCGGCGGGGCCCGAGGCCAGGAGCACCTGGGCCCGGGGGATGCCGAGGGTCAGGGTCACCGCTTGGGCTGCCGGCTCGAAGAGCCAGTAGCCCACCTGGTCGTGGAAGGTTTCGGCCTCACCGGGCTTGGTGATGTGCGTGTGGTATCGCAGGCCGTAGAAGAGCTGGGGGCCGTTCGTCTGGCGGTCGATCGGGTGCAATTCGTAGTGCTCGACGAACGTGTTCTTCTCGGTCCCGTCGACGACGGGGTGCTGGTCTGCGCCTTTCGTCCCCTCCCAGACTCCGGCCATGGGGCGCAAGGGCCCGAGGTTGGCCAGCGTGTCCGGGTCGCCGTCCGGCTCGGTAAAGATGTCGGGTCCGTACACCGTCACGCTACCCACCTCACTCACGACCTGCACCCGTCGGTAGTGATGGTAGCCAAGAGCGATTCGTGGGGTTCTCGGGTCTAGCCCTCCCGGCGGCGCAGCCGCCTCCGGCATGGCTCCGCCGCGTACAGGAGGGTCCCGAATGCGGTCAGCGCGAAGCCGAGCACCATCAGGAGGTCGAGGTCGCGTCCCGGTCCCGTCACGGCGAGCGTGCCCCCCGGCGCGGCGACGGCAGCCGAGACATTCGCCGGTGCGGTGCGGACGGACGTCGGCGATGGCGGGACCGTGGTCGTCACCACCGGGGATGCCGAGGTTGCCGGCGGGCTCGTGGCCGTCGTCGGGGGCGGCGCCGGCGAACTCGTGGGCGTCGACGGGGCCGGTGCGGTCGTCGTCGGAGAAGGGGTCGCCGCCGTCACCCTGACGACGGAGAAACCGGAGACGCCATTCCCGGTCACCTCGCCAGGGCTGGTGTCACCGGCAAAGCCATACAGCGGAGATCCGTCGTAGGTCACCTGGTCCGTGCCGTTCGGTTGGAGCACGGCTGCCACGTTGCCCGGAACGCCAGGTCCGGCGCTCGGCGTCGTTCCACTCGGAACGGTCAGTGGAGGCCAGACGGCGGCGCAGCCTCCGGTACAGGTACCGATGCCACTGTGGTCACCCGAGTACGTGTACATCGCCATCCCCTGGGCGTCCGTCAAGATCTGCCCGAACGTGGCACTGGTGCCGATCACCACGGTCGGGCTGCCAGTGGCGAGAGCGGCTGACGACCAGGCGACGAGGAGCAGGACACAGGCGGTGGCGAAGCCGGCCACTCGCCCCGATCGAAAGCGCCTGGCGGGCCGTGGTGTTGACGTCCTCGCCTCGGAACCGTCGGTGGGAACGTACGCCCCGAGCTCGGCCATGGCAGCAACCCTCCCTCTGGCGGCAACGCTTTCGGCGGCCGCTGACAGCCATGACTACGAGGCACGGCTCCCGGATGTTCAAGGACCCTGCATTTCCTGGGCTTTCGCCCCGGGCACGCTTCGAGACCTTTCGGCGGGCTCGTGGGCAGGACCTGTCAAGATTGCGCAGATGGAGCGGGGCGACATCAGCACGTCGGTCGTGGCTTGCCTGCTCGAGACCCAGTTCCCCGAGTGGGCCGGTCTTCCGATCGCGCCGGTCGAGCTGGCCGGGTGGGACAACATCACCTTCCGTCTCGGCGAGGACATGTCGGTGAGGTTGCCGAGTGGCCACCCCTACTGTGCACAGGTCGCCAAGGAGCACCAGTGGCTGCCGGTGCTCGGCCAGCACCTCCCGGTGGCGATTCCCCAGCCGCTGGCCATAGGAGTTCCCGGCTGCGGGTTTCCGTGGCCGTGGTCGGTCTATCGCTGGCTGCCCGGCGCCTATGCCACGGTGGACAGGATCGCAGACCTCATCTCGTTCGCCCGATCGGTAGGCGACTTCCTCATGGCACTGCACGCCATCGATCCCACCGGTGGGCCGCCGGCCGGGCAGGACTCCCAATTCCGAGGCGGCCCCCTCACGGTCTGGGATCCGTGGACGAGGGAGACGATCGCATGCCTCGCAGGCGAGGTCGACGCCGGTGCGGCGTCCGAGGTCTGGGAGGCGGCCCTGGCCGCGACGTGGGCGGGCCCGCCCATGTGGTTTCACGGCGACGTCAGCGCGTCGAACCTGCTCGTGCTGGATGGTCGTCTGAGCGCGGTGATCGACTTCGGGTGCTCAGGTGTCGGCGATCCCGCCTGTGACCTGGCGATCGCTTGGACGTTCTTCGGCACCGAGGCCAGGAAGGCCTTCCAAGAGAGCGTCCCTCTCGATGCGGCCGCCTGGGAGCGGGGGCGTGGGTGGGCGCTGTGGAAAGCTCTGACCACGTACGCCGAAGCGCTCCGGCTGAACCCCCAGACCGCCCACGTCGCCGGTCTGCAGTTCGGCTGGCGTCAGCCGGCTCGTGCGGTCATTGATGACGTCGTCGCCGATCACCGCATGTAGGGCGACGAGGCAGGTACCCGGGAAGGTCCCCGGTCGTATCCGCTTCAGGCGGTGAACCGGCGGGAGCCGACCACTTCGCACACCGTGATGGAGTACGAGGCGTAGAAGCGCTCTCGGCCGAGGCGCTGGGCGAGCCGGTGCTCGGGGTGGTCGCGCCAGGCCCGCTGGTCCTCGAGCGTGGCGAAGGTGATGATCGACACGCGCTCGCCGTCGTCGGCCTCGAAGATCTTGAAGTCGACGAACCCCGGCATGGCCCGGGCCAGCTCGAGCATGCGGGCGGCCGTGTCGTGGTAGTCGGCACCGGAATCGGGGCGCAGCCGGGACCGGAACACGGTGACCGCCTGCGGTGGGTCGACCGGCTCGGGGGCGGCGCTGCTCACGGCGCCGGACGCCACCAGGGCGCGCTGACGGTCGGCGACGCCGCGTCGGTCACGGCTTGAAGGCGCATCCGTCCCAGTACGCCACGGGGTGGCGCTTGCGTACGCCGCGGAGCTCGACCACGAGCTGCGTGGGCCGGCCACTGGAGCCGCCGCAGAAGCGAACGTCGACCGCATCGTTGGCGATCGGTTCGAAGGCGGTGACGTCGCTCGGGACGTCGGTCGTAGCGTCCAGCAGCGTCAATGATCCACTGCAGCAGCGGTGCGGATGGGCCCGGACGAACAGGGTGCCCCCGCGGGACCGGATGAATCCCTTCGCAGCCTCCGAAACGAGGACGTCCACGACGTCCATGGTAGGTGGTGGTGGCGGGAGATGCCGACCGGTTTTCCTCGGGGACGTCGCTGTTTCGGCGGCGTTTTCGGCCCCGCCCTCGGACGATCACCACGCACGGCTCTGACCCGACATGTCCGGGGCAGCGCGGAAATGGTTGACACCGGGCCGTTCGCCTGCTGCTATGTGCGCCGGGGAAGGGCTGATCGTCCCCACGCACAAGGGGGTCCGTATGGCAGCGGTGAGCGGCTCAGGCCCAGCGGGATCCCCGGTGATCGACCAGGACGTCGCCGAGCTCCACAGGCTCGGTTACGCCCAGGAGCTCCGCCGCCGGATGAGCGGCTTCTCCAACTTCGCCGTGTCGTTCACGATCATCTCGGTCCTGTCCGGCTGCCTCACCCTCTACTACTTCGGCATGCAGGAGGGCGGCCCCGTCGACATCGTCTGGGGCTGGATCCTCGTCGGAGTCATGACGACGGTCGTCGGCCTCGGCATGGCGGAGATCGCTTCCAAGTACCCGACGGCGGGCGGCCTGTACTACTGGTCGGCGAAGCTGGCCAAGAACCGGCCAGGCGCCTGGAGCTGGTTCACCGGCTGGTTCAACCTGCTCGGCCAGGTGGCCGTTACCGCCGGCATCGACTACGGGTTCGCCTTCTTCTTCACGTCGTTCCTCAACATGACGACCAACTACCCGACGACGGCCGGCTACATCCTCATCATCTACGCCGGCATCCTGGTGATCCACGGCCTGCTGAACACCTTCGGGGTGCGCGTGGTGGCCATGCTCTCGGACATCTCGGTCTGGTGGCACCTGATCGGCGTCGCCATCATCGCCATCGTGCTCGCCACCGTCCCGAGCCACCACGCCTCGGCCTCGTTCGTCTTCACGAAGTTCATCAACCTCTCGGGCTTTCACTCCGCTTTCTATGTGTTCTTCATCGGTCTGCTGATGGCCCAGTACACCTTCACCGGCTACGACGCCTCGGCCCACATGTCGGAGGAGACGAGGAGCCCCGATCTCTCCGCACCGAAGGGGATCGTCAACTCGATCGTGGTGTCGCTCGTGGCCGGCTGGATCCTCATCCTGGCACTGACGTTCGTCATCCCCACCAAGTCGGCCATCTACGCCAAGTACGCCGTCCAGGAGTTCGCACCCGTGCTGATCTGGACCGACGCCATCGGCCGCCACGGTGCCGAGTTGCTGCTCGTCATCGCGTTCATGGCCCAGGCCTACTGCGGCATGGCATCGGTGACGGCCAACTCCCGCATGCTGTACGCCTTCAGCCGCGACGGCGCCGTGCCCGGCCACCGCTTCTGGCACCGCATCAACCCCCGCACGCGGACACCGACGAACAGCATCTGGTTCTGCGTGGTGTTCGCCTTCATCCTCGCCGTGCCGTCGATGTGGAGCGGTGTGGCTTACGGTGCCGTGACGTCGATCGCCACCATCGGCCTCTACATCGCCTACGTGCTACCGACACTGCTCCGCCGCCTGCAGGGCAAGAACTGGGAGGGTGGCCGCTGGAGCCTGGGCCGGTGGAGCCCGTTCATCGGATGGCTCGGCATCGCCTGGGTGGTCATCATCGCCGTGCTCTTCATGCTGCCGGAGTTCTCGCCCATCAACCGCGACACCTTCAACTACGCCCCGATCGCCGTGGGTGTGGTCCTGCTCTACTCGGGCATCTACTGGCTGGTGTCGGCCCGCAAATGGTTCACGGGGCCGAAGGCCCAAGGGACCGAGGCCGAGCTCGTGCACATCGAGACGGAGTTCGCCAACATCGAGCGGGAGCTCGAGGAGGTCGACTGAGTCGTCCCCCCGCGCACGGCCGGGGGCGCATTACAGCGCCAGCGGCCTGATGGGGCTGAAGACAAGGGTCGGGTCGGTGGCCCAGTCGATGCCGGGGACGTCCACGTAGAGCTCGATCTCGTTGCCGTCGGGATCGAGGATGTAGAGGCTGTGGGTCACGGTGTGGTCGCTCGTTCCCACCACCGTGGCACCTGCTTTCTGCAAGGCCGACAGCGCCTCGCGCAGCTCGTCGTCGCTGTCGCCGACCTTGAGCCCGAAGTGGTAGAGGCCAACGCGCCGGCCTGCCGGCGCGCTCGGCGCGTCCTCTCCGACCTCGATCAGCAACAGCTCGTGGTGTGTCCGGTTCGACGGGGCCGAGAAGGCGGCGGCGGGGAACCCGAGGTCCACCGTGGGGGCGAGCTGGCGCCACCCGAGGACGTCGCGGTAGAACGCGGCCGAGCGCTCGAGGTTGCGCACGTACAACACCAGGTGTCCGAGCTCCTTGACCTCCACGCCCGACCTCCAGATCAGGGTGCCTGCTCCGACAGCCGGCGCCGGCACGCAACCATGCATCACCGCCAACCGTCGCGGCCGGGCGGCTATTCCGGCCCCCCCTATGCTCGGCGCCGTGGAACTGTCCGCCGAGGAGCTCAGGGTGCTGGGGTCCCTCGTCGAAAAGCGGCTCACGACCCCCCAGCAGTACCCGCTCACCCTCAACGCCCTCGTCCTGGCGTGCAACCAGAGCTCCAACCGGGACCCGGTGCTGCAGTACGACGAGGCCACGGTGGAGGCCGCCGTGACCAGGGCCAAGACGAGGGGACTGGCCGCCTACGTGCACCCTTCCCATGGGCGCTCGGCCCTGCGGTACCGCCACACCCTCGACGAGGCACTCGGCCTCGACGACCGCCCGCTGGCCCTGCTGACGGTGCTCATGCTGCGTGGACCGCAGACCCTGGGGGAGCTGCGGGCCCGCACCGAGCGCATGGCCGCCTTCTCCGACCTGCACGAGGTCGAGGCCGAGCTCGACGCCCTCGCCGCTCGGGACGACCCCCTCGTGACCCGCATGGCGAGAGCCCCGGGGCGCAAGGAGGAGCGGTACGCGCACATGCTGGCCGACCCCGCCACCACCGGCGACCCCGCCGACGACCGGTCGTCGCCCGCGCCCGCCGACGGCCGGTGGTCGCCCCCGGCCCACGGCGATCTCCCGTCGCAGGGCGCGGCCTCCCCCCGGCGCGACGAGGTGGAGGCGCTGCGGGCCGAGCTCCACGACCTCCGGGCCGACGTGTCGGCCCTGCGGGGGGAGCTCGAGGCACTGCGGACGGAGCTGGGCGCGTAGCCGCCGTCGTCGTCGCACCGGCCCCTCGCCTCCGGGCATGATGGGGCGGCTGGCCGGAGCGGGACAACGGAGGTCCGATGCACGCAGACGCAGGGGTACGACCGACGATCGTGGTGGGCGTGGACGGATCCGAGCCGTCGCGCCGTGCGTTGCGGTGGGCAGCCGAGCAGGCGGCCCTCACCGGTGCGGACCTGAACATCGTCACCACGTGGGAGTTCCCCACCACCTACGGGTGGGCCCCCCCGTACCCTCAGGGCTTCGACCCCGAAGCAGACACCCGCAAGGCGCTCCAGGACACCGTGGACGAGGTGCTGGGGACGTCGCCGAAGGTCCCCGTGCGCCTCACCGTCACCGAGGGCCACCCCGCCCCGGTGCTCGTGGAGGCGGCCAAGGACGCCCAGATGCTGGTGGTGGGCAGCCGGGGCCACGGTGCCTTCATGGGCATGGTGCTCGGCTCGGTGAGCGAGCACTGCGCCTCGCACGCGCCGTGCCCGGTGGTGGTGGTACGCCATCCCGACGACGCCGCCTAGGACGGCGGGCGGGCGCGACGTCGACCGGTGACGAACCGCGCTACCCCGGTCCGCCCCCGCTGCACATCCCGAGGAGCGCGCCGAGCCCCCGGATAGGGTGTGGGCCCACGGGCGGCGGGGCCCGACCGGAGGCGAGGAGATCAGCGGTGACGGTGTCGAAATGGGGTCATGGGCGCAAGGTGGAGCTGCTCGAGCAGATCCCCCTGTTCTCGTCGTGCACCAAGCGGGAGATGGCCCAGGTGGCGGCGCTGACCTCCCCGGCCGAGCTCGCCGCCGGAACGATCCTGACGCGCCAGGGGGCGGCGGGCGGGCTGGCCTTCGTCATCGCCTCGGGCCGGGCCGAGGTCACGCGCCAGGGCAAGCGCCTGGCCACGTTGGGGCCGGGGGACGTGGTGGGCGAGCTGTCGTTGATCGACGGCCAGCCCCGCTCGGCCACGGTCAAGGCCCTCACCGACCTGGAAGTGCTCGAGATCGACGGCCGCGACCTGGCCAAGCTGCTCAGGAAGGCCCCGTCGGTGACGCGCAAGCTGCTCGAGTCCATGGCGGGGCGGCTGCGCGAGGTCGACGCCATCACGGCGGCGATGTGACGGCTCAGGCGCCTTCGGTCGTGCGCTCGGCGTAGCGGCAGACTCGCACGGCGAAGCCGCGCACCATTCGCCGGAGCGCGGCTGCCAGCGCCCACCCGGTGCCGGGGACGAGCGGCTCGACCACCCCGTGCCACGTCACGGTCGTCCCCGCGCCGTCGTCGTCGAGGTACACGTCGGCGCGGTAGTACCGCACCGGGAGCCCGCGCACCGCCACGTAGCCGAGGTGGCGGGGAGGCTCCCACGCCACCACCTCCTCCTGGCTCCCCCCCGGGCCCACCGCGAAGCGCCGCAGCGCGCCCACGCCGTCGGGCGGCGGGTGCCCCTCGCGCAGCAGCGACGTGTGCGTCATCCACGACCACTCGCGCCAGCGCGCCGCTTCGCCCAGCAGGGGCCAGACGGTGTCGACGGGGGCGGCGGACCGCGCCGACACCTCGAACTCGTGGCGGCGGGTCACGTCGGGAGACGCACGGTGCGGGGCATGGCAGGCGGGGCGGGGTCGGCCGGGTCGTCGGCGGGCGGCGTCGGGTGACGACGTCCGGCGATCAGGCCGACAGGTGGTCCTTCAACGCTTGGAGGCTCTGCTGGTACACCTGGTGCATCATGTCGGTCATCTCGTCGGGCTCCACCTCGACGGCCCATGTGACGTGCGACCCGCTCCCCACCGCCACGACGGAGATGGTCGCCTTGTGGTTGCCGACCGGCACGCCGCCGGCGATGCCGTAGACGAGCACCCGCTCGTCGTCGTCGCGGCTCTCGAGGCGCTCGATGACCTCCATGCCCATCATCTTGATCACCCGGTCGTCGCCGTCCACGACGCACGACTCGACGCCGGGCATCCACCCGGCGATGCCGCCGAAGTCACCCACGACGGCCCACACCGCGTCGGCCGGTCGGTCGATGTCGATCTCTGCGCTCGCCTTGCCCACTGCCCCTCCATCGCTCCGGAAAGGTGCAGCTTGCCACGGGCCGACGGGACGGGCGACCGTCGGCGCGGTCAGGTCTGCACGCCGAGCACGCCGGCGGCGAGCTGTTCGAGTTCCGCCCGCCACGACGCCGGGGCGACGAGGGGTCGCAGCACGAACTTGGAGAATCCCACGGCTACGAACCGCTCCACCAGGCGCCGGATCTGGTCCATGCCGCTCGGTACGAGGTCCCGGACGTCCGCCGCCCCGGCGCCGGGCCGGCGGCGCTCGGCCACGCGGCGCAGCAGTTCGGGCGGCACGGGGTCGAGGGCGTACCCGATGCTCACGCCGTAGTGCTCGGGGTCGATGCGCCGGCCCGCCGCCGCCGCCGCCTCCTCGATCACCCGCCGCCCGGTGGCCGCCTCCTCCGGCGTGCACAGCGCGGGCAGCCATCCGTCGGCCAGGGTCCCGGCCCGGCGCAGCGCGGCGGGGACGCTGCCCCCCAGCCACACGTCGAAGGGGACTTGGCGGGGCTTGGGCTCCACCGTCACGCCGCGCAGCGTCCACGTGGGGCCGTCGTGGTCGACGCCGTCCTCGGTCCACAGCCGGCGCAGCAGCGGGAGCACCTCGTCGACCTGGGGGCCGCGCCCCGCGGCCTGCACCCCCATGGCCTCGAGCTCGGCCGCCAGGCGCAGGCCGAGGACGAACGTGACGAGGAGCCGCCCCCCCGAGAGCCGGTCGAGGGTGGCGAGCTGCTTGGCCAGGCGCACGGGGTTGCGCCCCGGCAGCACCATGGTCGTCCCGATCTTGAGGCGCTGCACCGCCCCGGCGGCGAAGGCCATGGCGGCCACGGGATCGTCACCGGGCACGGTCAGGACGTCGGACCACCACAGCGAGTCGAAGCCCAGGTCCTCGAGGTCTGCCAGCAGGCGACCGAGCTCGTCCCCGCTCATGACGGTGGTGCCGGTCCCCACCCCGATCCGGACCTTCACGCGCCGCCCCCGGTGGATGGGTCAGGTCCCCTGGGCCAGCAGGTCGCGCACCTCGGCCAGGGTCGAGCCCTCGTGGGGCACGACCAGCTCGGAGGGGCGCAGGTCGTCGGGGGGGAGGTGGGTGCCGGTGTGGCGGACCTGCCCGATGATGTCGGCCAGCGTGCCGGAGAACTCCGCTTCGTCGACGCGTTCGAGGGCGTCCATCAGCTGGGCGTCGAGCTGCTCGATGGCGGGGAGATCGGCGTCGGGGACGTCGTAGCGACCCTCGCCCAGGATGCGCACGATCATCAGGAGTTCCCCCCTGCGGGCGCGCCGGCGGCCGGGGCGGGGCCGTCGCCACCCTCCGCCGAGCCGGCCGGGAGGCTCGGGCTCTCGGCGCCGGCACCGATCTGCGCCTTCAGGGCGGCCAGCTCGGTGTCCACCTGCCCCGCCCGCGAGGTGGCGTCGAGCTGCTTCTGGATGTCGTCGCCACCCCCGCCGAGGGCGTCGGGGAGCGCACCGGTGTCGAGCAGCTCGTCGATGGCCCCCGCCCGGGCCTGCATCTGGGCGATCTTGTCCTGGGCCCGGTCGAGGGTCATCCCGGCATCGGTCATCGACTCCGAGATCCCCGACACGGCCTCGCCGATGCTGGCCTGGGCCTTGGAGGCGGTGTAGCTCGCCTTCAGGGTCTCCTTCTTGGTGCGGAACGCGTCCACCTGGGCCTGCAACCGGCTGGCCGTCGTCTCGAGCTGCTGCTGCTGCTGCTCGACCTGCTGGTGCTGGGTCCCCAGGCTCTCCAGTTGCTCGGCCAGCGTGGCCCGGCGGGCGAGGGCCTCGCGGGCCAGGTCCTCCTGGCCCTGGCCGAGCGCCTGCTTGGCCTGGTCCTGCAGCTTCTGCGCCTGGGCCTGGAGCTGGGTGGCCTGGAGCTCGAGGCGCTTGCGGGCCGTGGCCACGTCGGCCAGGGCGCGGCGGACCTTCTGGAGGTTCTCGAGTTGCTTCTCGTAGGTGAGGTCGAGCATGTCGGCGGGGTTCTCGGCTTTGTCGAGCGCCTTGTTCGCCTTGGCCTGCACGATCCCGGACAACCGCTTCATCACACTCATGCTGGGGAGCCTTTCTCGGTGGTGCCGTTCGCGATCAGAGCACGCCCAGGGGCCCGAGTCGAGACAGGGGCGTCCCCGGGCGCCGCCGCCGGCCGGTCGAGCAGCGCGGCGCGCCCGTGGGCGTCGAACTCGGCCACCAAGGCCCGCCGGTGGTCGTCGGTCATCGGGCGGTACCGGAGGGCGCCCCGGCCCCGGCTCCAGAACACCGGGTCGTCGCAGCGCCAGCCCTCGGCCGTGAGCGAGGTCTTGGTGATCTTGCCCGTGGCCGTGAGGGGCAGGGCGGGCGACACCCGGACGAAGTGCGGGGCCCACTTGGTGCCGAGGTCGGGTTGGGCGCCGAGGAAGGCGGCGAAGCCGTCCGGGTCGAACCGGGCCCCGGGCCGTAGCTCGAGCGCCGTCATCACCTGGTCGCCAGTGCGGGGGTCGGGCACGGCGTACACCGCCGCCGCGGCCACGTCGGGGTGGCGCTCGACGATCCGCTCCACGGGGGCGGCGGCGAAGTTCTCCGAGTCGACGCGCAGCCAGTCGCCGCCGCGCCCGGCGAAGTAGAAGAAGCCCGACTCGTCGCGGTACCCGAGATCGCCCGTCCAGTACCACCGGTCCCGCACCCGCTCGCCATCGGCGTCGGGGTTCTTGTAGTAGCCCTCGAACCCGCGTGCCCCGCTCCGGCTCACGATCTCCCCGATGGCCTCGCCGGCGTTGTGGAGCCGCCCGTTGCCGTCGATGCGGGCCCGTGGGCACTCCCGGCCGGTGGCGGGGGAGAGCACGACCACGTCGTCGGTGGGCGGGGGCAGGCCCAGCGATCCGGGCGGGGTGTCGGGGGTGACGTTGATCGACGTCCCGCCCTCGCTCGATCCGTACCCCTCGACCAGCCGGCATCCGAACCGGCGCTCGAAGCGGTCGCGGTCGGGCGCCGATGCCTCGGTGCCGAACCCGTGGCGCAGGGCGTTGTCGGCATCGTCGTCGCGCTCCGGGGTGGCCAGCACGTAGGCCAGCGCCTTGCCGACGTAGGTGAAGCGGGTGGCGCCGTAGCGCCGGGCGTCGGAGAGAAAACGCGACGCGCTGAACCGGCCGGCCAGCGCCACGGAGGCCCCCACCGCCAGCGCCGGTGCCCACAGGGCCATGACGGCGTTGCCGTGGAACAACGGCATGGGGCAGTAGCACACGTCGTCGTGGGCGAACCCGTAGATCTCCGCCGCCCTCCCGGCGATGGCGGCCAGCCGGCCCTGGGTGCAGCGCACCGCCTTGGGGTCCCCCGTGGTCCCGGACGTGAAGAGCAGCAGCAGGAGGTCGCCGGGCGCCACGGCGGGCCACGGCGCCGGCCATGCCGTCCGGTCGAGCAGGTCCCGGTAGTCCGGGCCGTCGACCAGGAGGGTCCGGTGATGTAGCGGGCCGAGGTCCAAGGACTCGAGCAGGCCGGCGCCGGAGGCGTCGGTCACGATGCACTGGCAGTCGGTGAAGCGGATGTCGCGGGCCAGCTCCTCCCCTCGGCGGGTGGGGTTGATCCCCACCACCGCCGCCCCGGACAGGGCCGCCGCGCCCAGCCAGAACAGGTACTCGGGGACGTTGTCGAGCAGCACCCCCACGTGGAAGGGGCCGGGACGGCGCAGAGCCACCGCCACCGCCGCCCGCCGTTCGCTCTCGGCCACCACCTGGCGCCAGGTCCATGCGTCGTGGCCGAACAGCAGGCCGACTCCGTCGTCGTGGCGGCGAGCGGCCAGCAACGCACCCACCGTGGCCGCGTCGGGCGCGACCGCGTCCGGTGCCGGTGGGTCGTCCGCCTTCGGGACTTCCGGCACTATCCCTGCTCCGGGCCGGGCCGCACGATCGGAGCGTAGGGGATCCGAGGTCGCGCCATGTTTGACAACCACAAGGTCATGGGTTCACACAACCACATGTCTCAGAACCACACGTCCGAGAGCCACGAGGTCACGGGCACCATGAGCGACAGCGACGCCCTGCTGTGGACCATCGGGCGCGATCCGGTGCTGCGCACCACCGTGGTGGCCGTGATGGTGCTCGACCGGGCACCGCGCTTCGCCGACGTGCGGGCCCGGGTCGAGGAGCTGACGCTGGCCGTGCCCCGGCTCCGGTCGCGCGCCGTCCCCGCCCCGCTCGGATGGGGTCGCCCCACGTGGGTGGCCGACGAGGGGTTCGACCTCGACCTCCACCTCCGACGCGTCGTGGCCGCTTCGCCCGCCACCGTGCGCACCGTGCTCGACATGGCCCAGGTCATGGGCACCACCGCCTTCGACCCCGCCCTCCCCCTGTGGGAGGTGGTGCTGGTGGAGGGTGTCGACGGCGGGCGTGCCGCCCTCGTGATCAAGCTCCACCATGCCGTGGTCGACGGCGTGGGCGGCCTCGCCATGCTCGTGCAGCTGCTCGACCGCCAGCGCCGGCCCCGGCGGGCGGTGGCGGGCCCGGCCCCCAGCCCGGCCGTCCCCGCTCCCCGGGCCGCCGCCCCGTGGGCGCAGGCCGCCGCCCGGGGATGGTCGACCGGTCGCCGGGTCGTGCGCTTCGCCGGACGGAGCGCCACCGATCCACTGGGCCAGCTCGGGCGGACGGTGGCGGGCGCCCGCTCGGGGGCCCGGCTGCTGGCGCCGGCCCGCCGTCCCATGTCGGGGATCCTCACCGGCCGCAGCGTGGTGCGGCGTTACGAGATCCTCGACCTCGACACCGATCGGATGCACCAAGTGGCGGCGGGGGCGGACTGCACCCTGAACGACGTCTTCGTGGCCGGCGTCGTCTGCGGCCTGCGGCGCTACCACGTCGCCCACGACGCGCCCGTCGACGGCCTGCGCGTGCTGATGCCGGTGAACGTGCGCACCGGAGCGCACGCCGCGGGCGGCAACCACTTCGTGCCGGCCCGGTTCGTGATCCCCGTGGCCGACGACCCGGCCGAGCAGCTGGGCCTGGTCCACCGCCTGGCGGCGTCGTGGAAGAGCGCTCCGGGCCTGGCCCTGAGCGACGTCCTGGCCGCCGGGCTCGACCGGCTCCCGCCGCAGCTCGTGGGGGCGGTGTGGGGCTCGATGTTGAAGGGCGACGACTTCGTGGCCACCAACATCCCGGGCCCCGGTTTCGAGACCTACCTGGCTGGGGGGCTGGTGGAGCGCTTCTACGCCTTTTCACCCCCCTCGGGGTCGGCGCTCAACGTGTCGCTGGTCACGCCCGCCGGCCGGGCCTGTGTCGGTGTCGCCGCCGACGCCGCCGCCGTGCCCGACCCTGCCTTCCTGGTCGACTGCCTCGGGCTCGGCTTCGACGACGTGCTGGGGCTGGACGCGGGCGTGGCGCGCCGGGAGGCGGGCCCCGGTGGACAGGGCCACGACGGGACGGGGACCACCACCCGGGTCACCGGGGTGCGGGCCTGATGGCGGGCGGCGAGCCGCTGTCGGTGTTGGACACCTTCTTCTTGCACCTGGAATCGCCCGCCACCCCCATGCACTTCGGTTCCGTGGCCATCTTCGAAGGGCCCCCGCTCCGGGACCGCCGTGGCGCGTTGCGGATCGCCGACGTTCGCCACGAGATCGCCGAGCGCCTGTACCTGGTGCCCAAGCTGCGTCGCCGGGTGCGGTTCCCGGCCGGTCCGTGGACCGCCCCTCAGTGGGTGGACGACGCCGCCTTCGACGTGTCGTCCCACGTGCGCCAGGTGGCCCTGCCCCCACCGGGTACCGAGGCGCAGCTGCACGAGCTGTGCGCCGAGCTGATGGCGGTCCCCCTGGACCGCGCCCACCCGCTGTGGCAGCTGTGGCTCGTGGACGGCCTGGCCGGCGGGCGGGTGGCCTTCGTCCAGCAGCTCCATCACGCCCTGGCCGACGGCCTGGCCGGCGTGGAGCTGGCCACGGTGCTGCTCGATGTCGAGCGCCGCCCCGTCCGGCACCCGACGGCGCGTCCGTGGCACCCCCGACCGGTCCACGGCCCGGTGCGGGAACTGGCCAGGGACATGGTCCGCCGCGGCACCCGGGTGGCGCGGTTCGGCGCCGGCGCCCTCGGCGCCCTGGCCGACCCGGCGGGGGCGGCCCGGCGGACCGCCGAGCTGGTCGAGGGCCTGGCCACCTACGCCACCCCCCGGACCCTGGCCCCGCCGTCGTCGCTCAACGTCCCGGTCACCGCGGGCCGGCGCTTCGCCGTGGTCCGCCAGCCCCTGGGGCCGCTGCGGCGGGTGGAGGAGCGCTTCGGTGTCACGCTCAACGANGTGGTCCTGGCCGCCGTGGCCGGCGGCCTGCGGACGCAGCTGGCGGCGCGCGGCGAGGCCCTCGATGGGCGCGAGCTCCGGGTCCTGGTCCCGGTGGGGGAGGACCACCACGGGGACCACCGTCTCGGCAACCGCGTGTCGGGGCTGTTCGTGGCGCTGCCGCTGGGCGGCGACGACCCGGTGGCACGCCTGCGCGCCGTGGCCGACGCCGTCGGGGCGCGCAAGGCGCACCACCAGGCCCTGGCCGGTGCGCGGCTCCTCGATCTCGCCGAGGCGGTGCCCCCGGTGGTGCTGGCGGCGGTGACGCCCCTCGTCCACCGCCAGCGCCTGTGCAACGTCGTGGTCACGAACGTCCCCGGGCCGTCGGTCCCCCTGTTCGCCCTGGGGGCCCGCATGCTCGAGGTGTTCCCCGTCGTTCCCCTGGCCGGGAACCTGAGCGTCGGCGTGGCGGTGTTCAGCTACGACGGGCAGCTGACGCTCGGCATCCTGGCCGACCGGGACCGGGGTCGCGACGTGGAGGTGCTGGCGGCGGGCATCGGCCGCACGTTCGAGGCCATGGTGGGCGCCGCCCGACGCCCTGAGGGGGCCCGCCCCCGCCGTGGTGCCGTAGCCCGGGTCGGTGCCGGGCACGCCGCGGGCCACGACCGGGCGGAGGCGGCGTCGTGGGCGGCCGGATCGTGAAGGAGATGCGGTCGTGAAGGAGATGCGGTCGTGAAGGAGCTCATCTACCCCCGGCTCCTGTTGTCGAGGGCCGAACGCCTGGCCGACAAGGTGGGGTTCGTCGACGTGACCCGCGACGGCGTCCGCTACCAGGGCACGTTCGCGGCCCACGTGGAGCGGGTGCAGCGCCTCACCAACGCGTTGGCGGGCCGACTGGGGATGTCGCGCACCGACCGCTTCGCCGTCCTCGCCATGAACAGCCATGAGTTCATCGAGCTCTACCACGCCGCCCTGTTCGGCGCCGGCATCGTGAACCCGCTGAACATCCGGTTCAGCGCGGCCGAGCTCGCCTACGTGCTGAACGACTCGGGCAGCACCGTCGTGTTCAGCGACCCCGTGTTCGCCCCCCTCCTCGACCGCGCTCGCGACGAGGAAGGGGCCAAGATCGACACGGTGGTCGTGATCGGGGGCGCGCCCGGGGACGGGATCACCGGGCGCGACGACGACACGCTCGCCTACGAGGACCTCCTGGCCGGGGCCGAGCCCACCATGCCCGCCGACCCTGACGAGGACGATCCGGTCGTGCTCATGTACACCGGCGGGACCACCGGGCTGCCCAAGGGGGCGCTGCTCGACCAGCGGGCCGAGGCGCTCAACCTGTACCACGTCGGCCTGCAGATCGGATTGAACGAGTCGCGCCGGTTCCTGTTCCAGTCACCGATGTTCCACGCTGCCGTGGTGGCGGGCGTGGTGGGCATCCCGGCCAGCGGCGGGACGTCGGTGTCGATCCCGCTGTTCGACCCCGAGCTCGTGCTGTCGACCATCGAGGAGCAGGCGATCGACACCACCATGATGGTGCCGGTGATGATGTCGATGCTCGAGAACCACCCCGACTTCTCCCCGCGCCGGCTGCGGAGCCTCCGCCAGCTCGTGTACGGGGCCGCGCCCATCTCGGGCTCGCTGCTGCAGCGCTGGATCGACATGTTGCCCGACACCGAGTTCCACCAGGGCTACGGCATGACGGAGGCGGCGTCGGTCCTCACCTTCCTGGGTCCGGCCGATCACCGCCGGGGCCCGGCGCTCCTCGGGGCGGCCGGCACGCCGGTGTTCGGCGTCGAGCTCCGCATCACCGACTCGCTCGGCAACGCGCTGCCCGTGGGCGCCACCGGAGAGGTGTGCGCGCGGGGCGGCAACTTCATGCGCGAGTACTGGGGCAAGCCCGAAGAGACCGAGGCCGTCCTGCGCGACGGCTGGTACCGCACCGGGGACATCGGCTTCCTCGACGGGGAAGGGTTCCTGCATCTCACCGACCGGGTCAACGACATGATCGTCACCGGGGGGGAGAACGTGTACTCCACCGAAGTCGAAAACGCCCTCGCCACCCACCCCGCCGTGCAGGACGTGGCCGTGATCGGCATCCCGAGCGACGCCTGGGGTGAGGCCGTGCACGCCATCGTCGTGCTGAAGGAGGACGTGCGGGCCACGGGGGAGGAGCTCATCGAGCACGCCCGGCGGTTCCTGTCCGGCTTCAAGGTCCCGAAGTCGGTGGAGTTCCACGACGGGCCGCTGCCGCTGTCGGGGGCCTTCAAGCCCCTCAAGCGGGAGCTGCGACGGGGCTACTGGGAAGGCCACGAGCGCCACGTGGGCGGAGCGGGTCAGGGGCCGCTGCCCCCGTCGTAGGCGTCGACGGAACCCCGCAGGACCACCGTGCCGGCGCGGTCGCGCACCCACACCGTGGCGATGTCGGGCAGCTTCACGGCGCAGGCCATGGTGACCCGCACCGACGATCCCACCGTGCGGTAGGTACCGGTCTGCCACCACGCCCCCGACGTCGTCTCCATGGCCACGGAGAGGACCTCGCCGGCGGGCTGCCCCGATTCGCGCAGCTCCATGGCCGTCCCCCACGGCTCGGCGGTGAGGCGGACGGCGGCGTGCACGCCCGGCGTCCCGGAGAGCGCCACCGTCCGCACCGCCGTGCCGGCCGGCCACGCCAGGACCGTCACCAACGCCACCAGCGCCACGCCGGCGGCGGCGGCACCGACGAGCAGCCGGGTGCGCAGGACGTGGTGCCGGGCCTGGCCGGCGTCGGCCGCCAGCCGGTCGAGGACGGCGGTGCGCAGTGCCGACGGCAGCTCGTGCTCCTCGAGGCGGTCGGGCTCGGCGCCGTCGAGGGCGTCGGGGAGCGCCAGGAGCGCGTGCCGCTCGTCTCGGCACTCGGCGCACCCCTCGGTGTGGGCGGCCAGCGCCACGAGCTCGTCCTCGGTGACGGCGCCCACCACCTCCATGGCGATGATGCCCCGGAACCGCTCGCAGGGGCCGGTGCTCATGGCTCCCACCCCATCTCCTCCAGCGTGAGCCGCAGCGTCCGCAGGGCGTAGAAGAGGCGGCTGCGGACGGTGCCCTCGGGGATGCCGAGCGCCTCGGCCACGTCGCGCCCCGAGCGGCCCCGGTAGTAGGTGTCCACCAGGACCTGGCGGTGCTCGGGGCGAAGGCGGCGGATGGCCTCCTCCACCTGCCAGCCCACCATGGCCTGCTCGACCGCGTCGTCGAGCACGGCGACGTCGGGGGGCAGCGGGTCGGCCCGGCGCACGGCCCGCGAGCGGGCGTGGTCGATGACGACGCGCCGGGCGATGGTGAACAGCCACGTGCGCAGGGTGCCGAGGTTGGTGTCGAACCGGTCGCGGGCCCGCCAGGCCCGCACGAACGTCTCCTGCACCACGTCCTCGGCCGCCCCGGTGTCGCCGAGCGAGCGCCGGGCGTAGCCGTAGAGCTCGCCCCCGTGGGCCAGGAAGGCCCGGCGCAGGCCCTCCTCGTCGGCGGCCTCGGGCGACGGCGCCGGCCCGAGGACGTGCGGACGCGCCGTCACCGGTTCGGTGGCGGCGCTAACGGGCGCGGCCACGGGGCCCGCCTTGCTCGTGCGCTTCGCCATCCTGGGTGCCATGGCTGTCCGGAGTCCGGGCCCGACGCGGCGTTCGAGCCGGGCTCAATAGTTGGAGCCCCGGGCCCCGGTCGTGGTGGTGGCGGCGGTGGGGGCGGCTGTCGCCGCCTTGGCCACCGAGAACCCCGCCACGCCGTTGCCGGTCACCTGCCCGGGCTGGTCGGAGAGGAACGTGTAGAGCAGCTTGCCGTCGTAGGTGACCTGGAGGGCGCCGTCGGACTGCTTGGAGGTCCCGAGGGTGCCCGTCACCCCCGACCCGGCCGTCGGGGTGGTGCCGGCCGGCACGGTCACGGGCGGCCACGCCTCGATGCACGCTCCGGTGCACGCGCTCTGGGTCCCGCCGTGGTCGGGGCCGAAGGTGTACAGGGCCATGCCGCTGCTGTTCTCGAGGACCTTGCCGGCACTGGTGGTGGCGAGCTTGACCGTGGCCGTCGACGATCCGCCCGCCCCGCCGCCGCCCGCCGTCGTCGTCCCGCCGCTGCTCGTCGTCGTGGTGGCCGCAGCGGTGCCCGACGTGGTGGGGCCGGCGTTCGTACCCGAGGATCCACAGGCCGCCAGCACCACGGCCAGGGTGCCCAGCACAGCCACGGGGCCGGCGACCGACAGGGTGGCGCCGGGCCCGGGCCCGGCCCGCCACCGGCCGCCCCGCGGCGCCCGCCCACCCCGACCGGCGGGTGAGGAGCGCCGGTGTGCCCCCGGTGCCCGGTTGGGGGCAGCGGGCAACGGGGGCGTCGGGGTGGCGGGCGCCGTCGTGGGGGCGGCGGTCTGGGGGGCCTCGTCGGTCATGGGCGGGACTCCATCGGTCGGACCGGCGCTCGGGCCGGGTGCGTGGTCGAACGGAGACTTCGCCAGAGGATACGGACGACGGGACCCTGCCGTTCACGGAACGGGCACACGGCCTCCCCCCGGTCCCGCCGTCGTGCTGGCTACCGTGGCGCCGGTGCCCCCCGAACGCGACGCCCCCGACGGTCCCTCGCCCGACGACACACGCGACGAGCGGGCCCAGTGGGGAGAGCAGGCCAGGAGCGAGCCCCGGTGGCCGGCGTCGCTGGCCGTGGCCGGGGCCATCGCCCTCTACGTCGTGCTGCCCGAACGGCTCATCTCGGGGCTCGGACCCCGCTGGCTCGTCCCCACCCTCGAGGGAGCGCTGGGCGCCACGCTGCTCCTCGCCAGTCCCCACCGGATCTCGCGCGAATCGGCCCGGTTGCGCTCGCTCGCCATCGCCCTCATCGCCCTCGTCAACCTGGCCAACGTGGTGTCGCTCGGCCAGCTGGTCCACGAGCTGCTGGCTTCGGGCCCCCCGGCGTCGCTCGGTGGCCGCGCCCTCGTCTACGCCTCGGTCCCCATCTGGTTCACCAACGTGCTCGTCTTCGGGCTGTGGTACTGGGAGCTCGACCGGGGTGGGCCCGGTGCCCGGCTGCAGTCCCGGCGGCGCCAGCCCGACTTCCTCTTCCCCCAGATGAACGCGCCCGAGTGCACCACGCCGAACTGGTCACCGACGTTCCTCGACTACCTCTACACCTCGTTCACCAATGCCACCGCCTTCAGCCCCACCGACACCATGCCGCTCACGGCGTGGGCCAAGATCCTGATGATGGTGCAGTCGCTGGCGTCGCTGCTGACCGTGGCGCTCGTGTTCTCGCGCGCCGTGAACATCCTCAGCTGACCCGTTACCCCGCCGCCCCGTTGCCACCACCCCCCACCACCACACCAGCCGCCGTCATCTTCGACATGGACGGTCTCCTCGTCGACAGCGAGCCGGTGTGGCGCCAGGTGGAGGTGGAGGTCTTCGGCCGCCACGGCGTGCCCCTGACGCTCGAGCAGTGCCTCGAGACCAAGGGCATGTTCCTGGGTGAGGCCGTCGAGCACTGGTATGTGCGTCACCCGTGGGAGGGGGCGTCGCGTGCGGAGGTCTGCGCCGAGATCGTCGAGGCCATGGCGGTCCGCCTGGCCGACGACGTCGAGCTCAAGCCGGGCGTCTGGCACGCCCTCGACTTCTGCGGACGTCGTGGGGTGCCGCTGGCGCTGGCCTCGTCGTCGCCCCGGCGGCTGATCGAGGTGGCGGTGCGGCGCGCCGGCATGGCCGCCCGCTTCGCCGTCGTGCACTCGGCCGAGGACGAGGCGGCGGGGAAGCCCGATCCCGCCATCTTCCTCACCACGGCGCGCCTGCTCGGCGTGGATCCCGCCGCCTGCGTGGTGTTCGAGGACTCGCCCGCGGGCGTGGTGGCGGCCAAGGCGGCCGGCATGGTGTGCGTGGTGGTGCCCGAACGCGACGCGTTGTCGGCCCCGGGGCCCGGCGCACCGGGCTCGTCCGACGGCTTCGCCCGCGCCGACGTGGTCCTCGGGTCCCTCGAGGAGCTCGACGACGCCGTCTGGGCGACGTGCGCCGACGCGCTCGGAACCGCCGGCGCGGACGGCGCTACGCCCGCCGGCTGATCTCGGCCGGGAACTCGGGGAAGTACCGCCCGATGACCTCCAGGTCGAAGCGCCGGAGGATCGACGTGGCCGGCTCCCGTTCGAGCAGGAACTCGAACGACGCCGCCACGAGCTCCTCCCGGCGGGCCGGGTCCCATCCCAGGCGCTCGGCCACGTCGGCGGGGACCTGCACGTCGTGCACGCTCTCGACGGCACCGTCGCGCACCTCCACGCGGTAGGAGGTCCCGTCCCCGGTCACGACGATCTCGGCCACGCTCGACCGTATCCCCCGCCCGGGCGGCGGGCGCCATCCCCCGCCCGGGCGCCGGGCATGCCCCCTGGTCCCGTGGGACAATGCCCCCGCAACCGCAGCCCGGGAGGAGAGACGTGCCCGACCTTTACGACATCCCCGTCCACACGCTCCAGGGTGAGGACTCCTCCCTGGCCCCCTACAAGGGGAAGACGCTCCTGCTCGTCAACGTGGCGTCGCGTTGCGGGCTGACGCCCCAGTACGAGGGGCTCCAGCACCTCCAGGACACCTACGGCGCCAAGGGCTTCAGCGTGCTCGGCTTCCCGTGCAACCAGTTCCTCGAGCAGGAGCCGGGCACGCCCGACGAGATCGCCCAGTTCTGCTCGGTCAATTACGGCGTCACCTTCCCGCTGTTCGAGAAGATCGAGGTGAACGGGCCCGGCCGCCACCCCCTGTACGACGTGCTCACCGCCAGCGCCGACGCCGACGGGGCCGCCGGCGACATCCAGTGGAACTTCGAGAAGTTCCTGGTGTCGCCCGAGGGCGACGTGCTGGGACGCTTCCGCCCGGGCGTGGAGCCCGAGGACGCCGGGTTGGTGGGCGCCATCGAGGGGGCCCTCCCGGGAAGCGGGGCGTGATCGGGTCGGCCCCGGCGCACGTGACGGGCGGCTGATGGACAGCACGCTCATCGCCGTCGACACCTCGCACCGGCAGGTGGTGGACGTCACCGACCAGGTGGAGCGGTTCTGCACCGGGCGTGGCGACGGACTGTGCTCGGTGTTCGTCCCCCACGCCACGGCGGGCGTCGCCCTCATGGAGACGGGGTCGGGGTCCGAGTCCGACCTCGTCGACGCCCTCGACCGGCTGCTGCCACGCGACGATCGCTACCGCCATCGCCACGGCGCGCCGGGCCACGGCGCCGACCACCTTCTCCCCGTCTTCGTGTCGCCCTCGCTCGTCCTCCCCGTGCTCGGCGGCCGGCCGGCTCTGGGGACGTGGCAGCGCGTGGTCTTCGTGGACACCAACGCCGACAACCCCGACCGGCACCTGCGATGCAGCTTCGTGCCCGACACCTCCGCCCAGCTCGCCTGAGGCCCGGTTCCGCCGCGGGCCCGGGCTTGTGCTCGGCCGTCGCTCGGTCGAGGATGGCGCCATGACCGACCGCACCGCTTCTCCGGCCGCCTCCGACCACGGCGCGCTGGCCGCTTCGCTCGCCGCCGCCCTCCACCTGGCGGTGGCGCCCATCGGCATCTCGTTCGGCGACGAGGCGCCGCCGGGGGTACCGGCTTTCGACGAGCCCATGTCGGCACCGGCCGCCGACGGTCGCGCCGGGCGCGTCCCGGCTGGGTGCGTCTTCTGGGTACGGGCGGCCGAGCACAGCTTCACCACCGTGCCCGAGGACCACGGCAACTGCTCGGTGGGGCGCTACACCCACGGGCTGGCCAGCCTGGAGGACGTCGCCGGCAACGCCGACGTGGCCGCCCTGCTCGAGTCGGGGTGGGTCGACGCCGAGGCGGTGGGCGGGATCCCGGCCGTGTCGGGGCGCGCCGCGGTCATCACCTACGGGCCGGTGACCGACGCCGCCGCCACCCCCGACGTCGTCCTGCTGCGGGTGAACGGCCGGCAGATGATGGTGCTGTCCGACGCCCTGCCCGCCATGCGCATCGAGGGCAAGCCCCAGTGCCACATCGTGGCGCTGGCCAAGGAGGACGGTGCGGTGGCCGCCAGCGTGGGCTGCGCGCTCAGCCGGGCCCGTACCGGCATGCGACCCGACGAGATGACGGTGGCCATCCCGGGCCCGCGCCTGGCCGAGGTCACCGCGGCCGTGGAGCGTGCCGCCGCCATCGACACCGTGGTGGCCAAGTACGCGGCCGACGACGCCCGCCGGTTCGCCGCCACCGCCTGATCGGCCGCCCGCCGCTGTTCGGACTCAGTAGGACTCAGTAGGACTTCAGTAGGACTTGGGCAGCTGGAGCGAGTGCTGGGCCACGAAGTTGAGGATCATCTCGCGGCTCACCGGGGCGATCCGCAGGAGCCGGGTCATGCCCCACATGTCGGCCAGGCCGAACTCCGACGACATGCCGTTGCCGCCGCAGGTCTGCACCGCCTGGTCGAGCGCCGCCAGCGCCGCCTCGGCTCCGGCGTACTTGGCCATGTTGGCCGCCTCCCCGGCCACGCCCGGATCGGCCTCGGCGTCGCAGGCCCACGCCGCCTTCTGGCACATCAACCGGGACAGCTCGACCTCGATCTTGCACTTGGCCAGGGGGTGGGAGATGCCCTGGTGCCGGGCGATGGGCGTGCCCCACACCGAGCGGTCGCGGGCGTAGGCGGCCGCCTTGTCGAGGGCGTAGCGGCCGATGCCGTTGGCCATGGCGGCCGACATGATGCGCTCGGGATTGAGCCCGACGAACACCTGGCGCAGCCCGTCGCCCTCGGTCCCCACCAGGCGGTCGGCCGGGACCTCGACGTCGTCGAAGAACAAGGTGAACTGCTTCTCCGGAGCGACGATCTCGACGGGGATGAGCGTCTTGTCGAGACCGGGACTGTCGAGGTCGACGACGAACAGCGACAGCCGGCCCCGCCCGGTGTCCTCGTCCACGCCGGTGCGCGAGACCACCAGCACCGCCTCCGACTCGTCGGCACCCGAGATGTAGTACTTGGTCCCCTGGAGCCGGTAGACGTCGCCGTCGCGCCGGGCGGTGGTGGAGATCCGGTGGCTGTTGGACCCGGCATCGGGCTCGGTGATGGCGAACGCCATCTTGAGCTCGCCCGACGCGAAGCGCGGCAGCCACCGCTGCTTCTGCTCGTCGGACCCGAACCGGGCGATGATGGTGGCGCAGATCGCCGGCGACACCACCAGCAGCAGCAGCGGGCACCCGTTGGCGGCCAGCTCCTCGAGGACGATGGCGAGCTCGGTGATCCCCATCCCGCCGCCGCCGTACTCGTCCGGCACGTTCACACCCAGGAAGCCCCCCGCGGCCAGCTCGCCCCACAGCTCGTCCGCCCGGCCGCCGCTGCGGGCCAACTCGGTGAAGTAGGTGTGCCCGTACTTCGAGGCGATGGCGCCGACCGCCTCGCGCAGCATCTGTTGTTCGTCGGTCTCACGGAAGTCCATCGTTCACCTCGTGTGGGCTGGGAGGAAGGCGGCCGCCGGGCTCACGGCGCATCGGGTGGCACCGGGGCGTCGTCGACGAGGGCGATCGGGAGGTCCACGACCCGGGAGCGCAGGTACTCGCCCAGGCTCTTGGCTTGGGGGTCGGGGCGCGTCGATGATGCCACGCCCTCGCCCAGGAGCCCGTGCACGACGAAGTTGAGAGCGAGGAGGTTGGGCAGCTCGAAGCGCTCGACGGCCAGGTCCCGGGCCTCGGGGAGCAGCTGGCGGAAGCGCTCCACCGTCAGCTCGGCGGCCAGCCAGGCGAACCCGGCCGGGCTGCGCGCCCACAGGCCGACGTTGGCGTTGCCCCCCTTGTCGCCCGATCGCGCCCCGATCACGGTCCCCAGCGGGAGCCGCACCGTCGTTGCGCCGGGAACCTCCCCGGGCCCTGACGGCGCTGACGACCCCGACGGCCCTGACGGTGGGGACGGTGCCGACGGGGCCAGGGGCGAAGACACCCCCGTCTCCGACGGTCCCGGTGACGATCCCGGTGACGGTGCCGGTGCCGTGTCGGTCGGTCCGGGCGCCATGGCCACGCGGCGGCCGTCGTGGTGGACGACCGTCTCGTGCACCACGTGGCGGGGCACGAGCGTGGGCCAGAA
>JGI12269J14319_10001228_pt1 | contig 25632 bp, 24 predicted proteins | sample PeaSoiSIISIP2007_FD_14319 | JGI IMG/M metagenome (IMG submission 14319)
GCCTCCAAGAAGGGACCGGAACTCATTTCCCTGGCCGAGGCGCGCGCCAACCCGAGCGACATCGATTGGCATGGCTACCATCCGCCGCGGCCGAAGTTTCTCGGTCGCCGCGAGCTGTCCCGGTTGGATCTGGCGCAGGTTGCCCGCTACATCGACTGGGGGCCGTTCTTCAAGACCTGGGAACTCGCCGGGCCGTACCCGGCAATTCTCGATGATGCGGTGGTCGGGCCGCAGGCACGGCGCGTGTTCGAGGACGCGCAGCAGATGCTGGCGCGGGTCATTGCGGAGCGCTGGTTGACCGCCAGCGCCGTGGTGGGCTTTTATCCGGCCAACGCCGACGGCGACGACATCGTGATTTTTGCGGACGAGTCACGGCACACGCGCTTGTTCACCTGGTACGGGCTGCGTCAGCAGACCCGCAAGCCGGTGATCGACGGAGTCGCCCGGCCCAACCGGGCCCTTGCCGATTTCGTTGCGCCGAGCGGGACGGAGGATTTCCTCGGCCTGTTCGCGGTGACGGCGGGGGCGGGACGGAGGATTTCCTCGGCCTGTTCGCGGTGACGGCGGGGCTGGGAATCGAGGCCCGCGAGGCAATTTTTGCCCGGCAGCACGACGACTACGACTCGATTCTGCTCAAGTCCCTGGCCGATCGGCTCGCCGAGGCCAGTGCGGAAATGCTGCACGAGCGCGTGCGGCGCGACCTGTGGGGCTATGCGCCCGACGAACACCTAGGGACGGACCAGCTGGTGGCCGAGGCCTATCGCGGCATCCGGCCGGCGCCAGGTTATCCGGCGTGTCCGGAACATAGCGTGAAACGCGAAATGTTCGCAGTTCTGCAGGCCGAGCGGATCGGCATGAACCTGACCGAAAGCCTCGCCATGCGCCCGGCCTCGTCGGTGAGCGGCTTTTATTTCTCTCATCCGCAGGCGCGCTACTTCAACGTCGGGCCGATCGGCCGCGACCAGCTCACGGACCACGCTCGGCGCCGCGGCCTGGAGGTGGCGACGCTCGAGCGCTGGCTCGCGCCGAACCTGGGTTGAGGACGGCGTCCGCCTTCCTAAGAACGGTATGGCCCGAACGCAGTCTTGCCAGCGCATTGCGTCGGTGGATCATCCGCGAAGCGGGCGGCTTCTGGCAACGGGGGCGCTGCTATTGAGCCTTCTTGCCGCCTGCGCTGGAGCGCCGGCCACGGTGCCGGCGCGCGCCAGCGTCGATACGCTGGCCGAGGCCATGTCGCGCCAGCCCATCGTGGTGCTGGGCGAAGTGCATGACAATGTTGCGCAGCATGCGCTGCGCGCACAGGCATTGCGCCGCCTGGTCGACGGCGGGAAGCGCCCGGCGATTGCGCTGGAACAGTTCGATCGCGACCAGCAGGAGGTCCTGGACCGGGTGCGCAATGAGCCGGGTGGCGATATCGCATCGCGCGTTTCGCGCCTGATCGCCGCCGCGGGCGGGCGCGGCTGGAAGTGGGATCTGTACCGGCCCTACCTGGCACTTGCCCTGGAAGAACAACTGCCGATCGTGGCGGCCAACCTCTCGCGGGCCCAGGCAATGCGGGTCGCCCAGGACGGCATCGGTGCGGTTTTCGATGCTAGCCAGCGCGCCGCGCTTGGCCTTGATGCCATCCCGCAGGACATGGAACGCGCACAGGAGCGCGAGATCGACGAGGGCCACTGCGGACGCCTGGCGCACGAGGCTTTGCCTGCCATGGCGGCAGCGCAGATCGCGCGCGATGCCACCCTGGCGCAGGCCATCACACCGTATTTCGATCGCGGCGTGGTGCTGCTGACCGGCAACGGCCATGCCCGCCGCGATATCGGCGTGCTGCGCCATTTGTCCGCGCGCGATCGTGCACGCGCGATCTCGATCGGCCTGCTGGAAGACGATGAAAAGGCCGCCGCCCAAGCCGTGCATTTCGACGTCGCCTTGCTCACGCCCGTGCAGTCGCGCCCGGATCCTTGCGCTGAAATTCCGCAGCTGCGCATGGGCGCAGTCCCGGCCACGCCGGCCGGATCGCGCGTGCCGTGAGGCTTACGTTGCCGTGGCATTGCCGGCCGCGCGCAGCGCCGCATCTTTTCCGGTGCTGGCTTAGGCCGCGTACCTGGCCCGCTGCCATCCGAACCACGCCCCCTCCGCGGCAAACAGGAGCAGCGCCAGCCAGATGAAGCCAAAGCCGATCGCCTTGTGCGGATCGAACGGCTCGTGAAAGAAGAAAATTCCCGTCAGCCACTGCAGCGTCGGCGCCAGGTATTGCAGAACCCCGAGCAGCGAGAACGAAATCCTGCGGGCGCCGGCGGCGAAAAGCAGCAAGGGGACGGTCGTCACCGGGCCCGCGGCAACCAGCAGCCAGCGCACCTGCGTCGAGGAGTTCAAGAATCCCAGATTGCCGTTCGCCGCCAGCCAGAGCAGGTAACCCAGTGCGAGCGGCGTGAGCAATGCCGCTTCGATGGTAAAGCCCTCCAGGGCGCCGAGCGCAGCAGTCTTGCGCAGCAGGCCGTACAGCGAAAAACTCAGGGCCAGTACCAGGCCGATCCAAGGCGGTGCGCCGGCCTGCCACGTAAGCCAGGCGACCCCGAGCGCCGCCAGGACGATCGGCAGTTTTTGCCCAAAACGCAGCCGCTCCTTGAGCAGCAGCGCACCGAGCAGCACGTTGACCAGCGGGTTGATGAAATAGCCCAGGCTGGAGTCGATGACGTGGCCCGAGTTGATCGACCAGATGTACAGTATCCAATTGACGGAGATGAGCGCCGCGGTGAGGGCAAAGCGCCCTAGCACCACCGGCCTTGCAAGCACCGTTCGGATCCATTGCAAGCGCCGCAGCCCTACCAGCAGGATCGCCATGGTCGCGAGCGACCACACGATCCGGTGCGCCAGGATTTCGGTGGCCGCGACCGGCGCGAGCAGGTACAGGTAGATGGGCAGCAGGCCCCACAGGAGGTAGGCCGCCAGCGCGTAGCCGATCCCGGGATTCATCGAGCAAGGTCGCTTTGACGAGGCCGTTATTTTGGCAGAGTGGGCGATCGACATCGCCCGGACCTCATCAGGGATACGTGCGCGGGCCTGGCACGGTCGCTAGTCTAGCCGCTGCTAAGCGGAAGCGATATCTGGTCTTCGCGTCCAGAGACTATCGTGCGGTTGCGGCCGTACTTTTTCGCCAGCAACAGCGCCTGGTCGGCGCGGCGCAGCAGGTCCGCGCCGGATTCCTGGAAGTCCCAAGTGGCCACGCCGGCGGAAAACGTCTGACTGTCGGGCACCACCGGGCGCAGGCGATCGATCAACTGGCAGGCCTGCGCGGCGTCGCAACTCGGCAGCACCAGCGTGAACTCTTCGCCACCGTAGCGCACCAGGGTGTCCGTAGGCCGTAATTGACTGCGCCAGGACTGGGACGCGGTGCGCAGCAGCGAATCGCCGCCGGCGTGACCGCGCCGGCTGTTATAGCGCTTGAAATAATCCAGATCGAGCATCGCCGCGGTGAGCGAGGTCCCAGTGCGCTTCGCCCGGGCCATTTCAATGGGCAGGTTTTCATCCAGGCAGCGGCGATTGGCTATGCCGGTCAGCGGGTCGGTGCGCAGCAATTCGCCCATGACACCGATGGTCGCGCGACTTTCGTGTTGCGCCCGATTGACCAGCGCCGCCAGCACGGCGCCCAGCAGCAAGGCCAGCAGACTTGCAACCACGACGATGGCAGTGGAGACCTCGCTGATGGTGTAGCCGGCCAGCACGCTGCGGTCAGCGCTGGCGCGGACCGAGGACAGCANCGCCGCCTGCGCGGCCTCGACCGCGGCCAGGTATGCGCGGTCCGAATCTGTGTCTGCACCAGGCTCCGACGGGCTCGCTTTGCNCGGCTGCGCCAGGTCGGCGCTTCCCGGCACGCCTTTGCGCGAGTCCAGGGCCGCCCGCATGGCGCGAATCGCCGTGCGCAGTTGCGACAGCTGCATCTTGGCTTCGACCGGCAGATCGCGCCCCATGGCATCGGCGATACGTTGCTCCCACTCGGTCGCGTCGATACCCAGCGACCGGACCGCGTTCTGCAGCACCCCGCCGGCTTGGGCCGCGTTCGCGCCCGTTTGCGCACGCAGCTCCTCCAAGGCGCGTATGCGCGATGCGAGGCTTTCGGCGTCGAACGTCAGTCGCGTTATGGCCAGGGTGTTCTCGTATTGATGCTGGACCTCGCGGTCATGCTTCAATTCGAACAGCGATACGGCGATCGCCAGGGCAACCATCAGCAGCGCACTGATGCCGACGATAAGCAGGCGCCGAATTCCCGGCAGGCGCGGCGGGCTTGGCTGGGGATCGAGCGGGGCGGGCATGGAATGGACGATATGGGGATCTTGGGGCTAGTGAGCGCCCACCAGTATGACGCGATCTACCACGTTCAATGACCCGGAAAACGTCGCCGGGTTCGTTGATCGCGCATTGTCGACGCGCTCCGCACTCAGATTCCCCATGTCACGTCCACGCCGCGTTTGCGCGCGGCGCGCAGCATTTCAATGAGAGGAAAAGCGCGCTGCCCTAGGCTGACGGGGCGTGTGGGCGCGGAATCGTCTCCTTCGCCAGGGCTCCCGGCCGCCTTTTCCTTCTCTACGGCCTGTAGCAGGCGTGCGAGCGCATCGTCGAGCTGCTCGTTCGTGATCACACCGCGCTCCGCCATCGGTTTGCCGATGAGCTCAAGCAGACGCTGCGCCGTGTCAGCGTGCATGATGAACGCGCTTGCGGCACGGGAGCGGAAAGTAACCAGCGCCATCAGCAATCTCCCCAGGTGCGGCGGTGGATGGTCGAATAGCCACCGCATTGTAGTGGCCTGGTGGAAGGCACCGGCCGATTCCGGGGTGCCCTGCGCCGATGGGGGCGCAAGCGGCCGCCTCCGGACCCTGTCCCGTCGCGTCGGCATAGAATCATAGTTTCAGCACGCTGTTTACCAGGGGGAAACGCATGGGCAAAGGCGATACGCGCACGCGGCGCGGCAAGATATACAACGGCAGCTACGGTAAGACGCGGCCCCACAAATTGGCGAAGAAGAAGCCGGCCCATAGCCCGACCCCTGCCAAACGCTAAAAGGGTAAGCCGTTCGCATCGGCCGGAATCGCAGAGCTATGGTGGCGGAGGCGGACCGTTGAATACTGGACATTGGATCGATGGACGGCGCTTTGAGGTTTCGACGGAGCGCCGAATCGAGGTTTTCAACCCGGCAACCGGGGTGTGTGGCACCACGGTCTCTTTGGCCAGTCCGGACACGGTTGCCCGCGCGGTGCAATCGGCCTACCGGGCGTGGCCGCAATGGGCGGATACGCCGCCCCTGCGCCGGGCGCGGATCTTGTTTCGGTTCAAGGAGCTCGTCGAGGCGCACCTGGGTGACCTGGCGGCGATAATTACCCGCGAGCAAGGCAAGGTGCTTGCGGACGCGCGTGGCGAAGTGATGCGCGGGATCGAGATCGTCGAGTTCGCAACCGGCATTCCGCATCTACTGAAAGGCGACTTCTCGGACCAAGTGGCCGCCGGGATCGACCAGTACTGCCTGCGGCAACCCCTTGGGGTCGTCGCCGGGATTACGCCGTTTAATTTCCCGGCGATGGTCCCGATGTGGATGTTTCCGCTGGCGCTGGCCTGCGGCAATACCTTCGTGCTCAAACCGTCGGAGCGCGATCCGTCCGCTTCGCTCCTGCTCGCCGAATTGCTGCAGCAAGCCGGTTTACCGGACGGTGCATTCCAGGTCGTCCAGGGAGACAAGAGCGCTGTCGACGCCCTGTTGAAAGCGACCGAGGTCGAGGCGTTGAGTTTTGTGGGTTCGACGAAGGTCGCCGAATCGATTTACACACAAGGTTGTGCGCGCGGCAAGCGCGTGCAGGCGCTCGGTGGTGCCAAGAATCACCTCGTGGTGATGCCCGATGCCGACCTGGAAATGGTGGAGGACGCGCTGATCGGTGCCGCCTACGGCGCGGCCGGTGAGCGTTGCATGGCGATCTCCGTCGTCGTTGCGGTGGGCAATGCGGCCGATGCGCTGGTTGCGCGCCTGCAAAAACGCCTCGCACGGCTTCGCATCGGTGATGGCGCAGATCCGGCCAGCGAGATGGGGCCCCTGGTGACCTCGGCCCACCGTGAGCGCGTGCTCGAGTATGTCAATGCCGGTGTTGCCGAAGGTGCCCGGCTGCTGGTCGATGGTCGAGGCTTGCAGGTAACCGGCCATGAGCAGGGATTCTTCCTCGGCCCCTGTCTGTTCGATCATGTCCAACCGACGATGCGCATCTATCGAGAGGAGATCTTCGGCCCGGTGCTATCCATCGTGCGTGTTCCGGACCTGGACCAGGCGCTCGCCTTGGTCAATGGGCACGAGTATGGCAACGGCGTGGCCCTGTACACGGCCGATGGTGCCAGCGCGCGCGAGTTCACGCGGCGGGCCAGAATCGGTATGGTTGGAATCAACGTTCCCCTGCCGGTGCCGAGCGCCTACTACTCGTTCGGCGGTTGGAAGCGCAGCTTGTTCGGTGACACGCATATCTACGGCATGGAAGGCGTGCGCTTTTATACCCGCTACAAGGCCGTGATGCAGCGTTGGAGCGAGGGCACCGGTGCTGGTGCACCGTTCGCCATGCCCACTTCGCGCTAGCGCGCCGTTCGAAAAACCTGGCGCGGCGCGCTATTCCTGCTCTTTCGCTTCCCGGCGGCGGGCCTCGGCAGCCTCGGCAGCCATCTCCTCGAGTTCCAGGTAGCGGCGTCTTTCCGCGTCAAAGCGCTCATTGATACGCTTCATTTCCAGTTGCGCGTCGGCCCGGGTCTTCTCCTGCTGTTCCACCAACGCTTTATTGGCCTCGAACGCATCCTTGAGCTTCAGGGGAAGTTCACGGTTGACATAGAACTCCGCTTCGTCGTCCAGACGCTTGCGCTCCTTCTCGTACTGCGCGATGCGCTGGTCGGCGCGATCGATCAGCATCTGGCGACCAGCCAAGGATCGCTTGCGCGCGGAGTCAATCTCGTCGACGTTGCTGTAAGTCTCCAGCAGCGCCCGGTCCCTGCGTGCTTGTGCCCGCTCGCTCTCCTCCTGCCGCATTCGCAACTCTTCCTCGGCATCGCGCTTGTGGCGCTGCTCCTGGGTCAGCGGTGCGGGAATGATCCTTTTGAGCGAGCCGTCGGGGTTGAGTACCCGCACGTCCCGGTCACGGCACTCCGGTGGAGGCTCGGGCCCGGCAATGGTGTGTCCACTACGGTCGGTGCAAACATAGGTCTCCGCGGCGCGCACCACATTGCACAGCGATAGCGACACTAAGGCTGCTATCGCGGCGACCAGCACCCGAGAACGCCCGCCGGCGGCTGCGCGACCGGGCAATCCGTGCAATGGCGGCAGGGGTTCAGGCACCATAGCGTTTGCGATATTGCTCCAGTGCCGGCAGCTGGTGGCGCATCGACGCGGCCAGTGCCGAGCCGGAACGCAGAAAACCGAGCAGATCATCCAGATTGGCGATGGCAACTACCGGCATCCCGGTTGTTCTTTCAAACGCCTGTACGGCCGACTCGGTGGACAAAGCGCCTTCAGAGCCGGTGCGCTCCATGCGATCGAGCATGATCACCACGCCGGCCGGTTCGGCACCCTGGGCGCGGATCAATTCCACGGATTCGCGCTTGGCGGCACCATCGGTGATGACATCGTCGATGATCAGTACGCGACCTGCCAGTGGCGCACCGACCAGCAGTCCGCCCTCGCCATGGTCCTTGGCCTCCTTGCGGTTATAGGAAAAGGGCACGTCGACGCCCATTTCGGCCAAGACCATCGCCGTGGCTGCCGCCAGCGCTATGCCCTTGTACGCCGGCCCGAAAAGCATATCGAACGGCAGTTTTCCGGCCGCCCGGCCCGCCAGTATCGTCTGCGCATAAAATCCCGCCAGCCGGCGCAATGCTGCTCCGTGATCGAAGCGCCCCGCGTTAAAGAAATACGGCGTCCGGCGACCGCCCTTGGTCGTGAAGTCGCCGAAGGCGAGGGCGCCCGCTTCCAGGGCGAATGCGATGAACTGTTCGGATGTTTGGATCACGCGCGCGCACGGGCCTTTGTTGCGGGGACCACTTGTCCCGAATGAGGCGCGAGCGTACCGCAATGCGAGCGGCCAAGGATTCTAGGAATTGCCATGTTTCGTATCGTTAATCTCAACGCCAACGGCCTGCGCTCGGCAGCAAACAAGGGCTTGATGGACTGGATCGATCGCAGCGACCCAGACCTGGTATGCCTGCAGGAGGTCAAGGCCCACGAAACCGACCTGCCCGAAGCGCTGCTGCGCCCGCGTCCCCGGCACGCATATTTCCACTGCGCGCAGGCCAAAGGTTATAGCGGTACCGCGATTTACACAAAAAAACGGCCGCGCAGCGTAAAAATCGGCTTTTGCAATGCAGAGTTCGACGCTGAGGGACGCTATGTGGAGGCGGAATTTTCCCAATTGACGGTAATCAGCGTCTATTTTCCATCGGGATCGAGTTCCCCGGAACGTCAGGAAGCAAAATTTCGCTTTCTCGATGCCTTCTACCCGCATTTGGCGCGACTGCGGGCCAGTGGCCGGGAGGTAATTGTCTGCGGGGACGTCAACATCGCTCATAACGAGATCGATCTGAAGAACTGGCGCAGCAACCAGAAGAATTCCGGCTTCCTGCCACAGGAGCGCGCCTGGTTGGGGCGGCTGTTCGATGAGCAGGGGTGGGTGGACGTCTTTCGCCGGCTCAATGCCCGACCGGAGCAATACACGTGGTGGAGCAATCGGGGCCGCGCCTGGGACAACAACGTCGGGTGGCGCATCGACTACCAGATCGCGACACCGGGCATTTCGGCCAAGGCCAAACGGGTCGAGATCTACAAGAAGCAACGCTTCAGCGACCATGCGCCGCTGATCGTCGACTATTCCGGCCGCCTGTGATCCCGGTTCGCGAAGAGCCTGCCCCGGTACGTTCCGCCTGGCGCGTCTATCTCGAACCCGCCGCATTGCGCATGCTGGTGCTCGGATTTGCCGCTGGGCTGCCGCTGGTGCTGATCTATGGGACGCTTTCCTTTCGTCTACGCGAGGCCGGCATTGCCCGCCCGACCATCGGCTTTCTGAGTTGGGTCGCGTTTGCCTACCCCTGCAAGTTCGTCTGGGCCCCGCTGCTCGATCGGCTCCCGGTCCCCGGGCTGAGCGGGCGCCTCGGGCGCCGGCGCGCGTGGTTACTGCTCGCGCAGTGCGCCGTCATCGTTGGTTTGTTGCTCATGGCGCTGATCGATCCGCAGCACGATTTGGCTTTGCTTGCCGGCTGTGCGCTGTTTACCGCCATAGCGGGGGCCACGCAGGACATCGCCCTGGACGCCTACCGGATCGAATCGGCCGGCGTGGAACGCCAGGCAGCCTTGGCGGCGGCGTACCAGACCGGCTATCGGGTCGGCATGATCTGGGCCGGGGCCGGCGCACTCTGGATCGCGGCACGTGCTGCCGACGGGACCACTGCGTACCGTCACGAGGCCTGGATGGTTTCGTACGGCGTGATGGCGGCCTCCATGCTGGTTGGGATGATCGCAGTTGCCTGTTCGCAAGAAGCAGCAGCGGGCAAACCGGAAAAAACCGCTGCCGGTGGTGCAATCGCACCGCCGGGGGAGGAGCTCGAAGGCGCGCGCCAAGCTGCCCCGACGACGTCGCCTTCGGCGCATCGCGGCCGGTCCGAGCAGCATGCCACGCTGCTAGCCCCGTTCGCCGATTTCTTGCGCCGCTATCGATGGCACGCGGTCCTGATCTTGGCGCTGGTGTCGAGCTACCGCTTCGCAAACATCGTCATGGGCGTGATGGCCAACCCGTTTTATCACGACATCGGATTTACCAAGGACCAGGTCGCGGCCGTCTCCAAGGTCTACGGTGTTGCGATGGCGCTGCTGGGCGGCTTTGTCGGCGGCGCTTTGACGCTGCGGGTCGGCATTCCGCGCATGATGTGGGGCGCNGCGCTGGTCTCGTCGGCATCGATCCTGCTGTACGCCTTGCTGGCCACGCGCGGGCCGGATCTGACGCTCTTGATCGTGGCCGTCTCGACCGACAATTTCGCCGAGGGGATCGCGGGCACGGTGTTCATCGGCTACCTTTCCGGGCTCACGAACCGGGAATTTTCGGCGACGCAATATGCGTTCCTGTCGTCCGTAATGCTGCTGGTGCCAAAGTTCTTCGGCGGGTTCACCGGGCTTGCTGTCGACGCCTTCGGGTATCCGGCATTTTTCTGCGGATGCGCGGCCAGCGGTAGCGTTGCGCTGGTGCTCGTCTGGGCGACGCAGCGATACGTCCCGGGTCAGCGCTTTTCGAAGCGGTAGACCGCGACGTTCGCCCGCAGGTTGCGCAGCAATGCGACCGGCTGGCCAGCGGCGAGCAGGGCCCGATCGGTGATCCGCAAGCCCAGGCGCGCGGCCAGGAGTTCGAAGTCCTTAGGCGTGCACAGGTGGATGTTCGGGGTGTCGTACCACTGATACGGAATATCCGGTGTGACCGGCATATGCCCGGCCAGCAGCGAAACGGCGTGGCGCCAATGGCCAAAGTTCGGAAAGCTCACGATTCCGCGCCGTCCGACCCGAACCATTTCGCGCAGTATCGACTCGACGTTGTGCATAGCCTGCAGCGTCTGCGAGAGCACGACCGTGTCGAACATGGCGTCGGCGAACATGCGCAGCCCGGACTCTAGGTCGGCCTGGATCACGTTGACCTGCCGGCGTACGCATTCGAGCACCGAGGCATCGGCGATTTCGATGCCATAGCCGGCGCACTTGTGCGAATCCCGCAGGTGGGCCAGCAGTGTGCCGTCGCCGCATCCCAGGTCGAGGATGAGCGAATCGTCTTCGATCCAGTTGGCGATCTGTACGAGGTCCTGGCGCAGCATCAGGCAAACTCGGCAGCGATGCGATCAAAGTACGCCGCCACCAGCTGGTGGTAGCGCGGATCGTCCAGCAGAAATGCGTCGTGACCGTGCGGCGCATCGATTTCGGCGTAGCTCACGTCGCGGCCGTTGGCGATCAGTGCAGCGACGATCTCCCGCGCCCGGGCCGGCGCGAAGCGCCAGTCGGTCGTGAACGAAACCAGCAGAAATTGGGCCTGCGCAGGTGCCAGCGCCTGCACCAGGCTTCCTTCATGTGCGCGCGCCGGGTCGAAGTAGTCGAGCGCGCGCGTAATGAGCAGATATGTGTTGGCATCGAAATATTCGGAGAACTTGTCGCCCTGGTAGCGCAGGTAGGACTCGACCTCGAACTCGGCGCCGTATCCGAAGGCGTAGTCCTGCGCGCGCAGGCTGCGACCGAAGCGTTCGGTCATGTCGTCGCCGGACAGATAGGTGATGTGACCGATCATGCGCGCCACGCTTAACCCGCGCCTGGGTATCACGCCGTGTGCGTAGTAGTCGCCGCCGTGAAAGTCCGGATCACTCTGGATCGCGCTGCGGGCCACGTCGTTGAAGGCGATGTTCTGGGCGCTGAGTTTCGGCGTCGTGGCGATCGCGACGCAGCGGCCGATGCGCTGCGGATACTGAATTGCCCACGACAGGGCCTGCATGCCCCCCAATGAGCCGCCGATGACCGCGGCCAGGCGCTCGATACCCAGCGCATCGACCAGGCGGGCCTGGACGTTGACCCAGTCCTCGACGGTCACCACCGGAAACGCGGCGCCGTACGGCTTGCCGCTTGCCGGGTTGGTCGACATTGGACCGGTAGAGCCAAAGCACGACCCCGGGTTGTTGACCCCGATCACGAAAAAGCGCCGCGTGTCGATAGGCTTGCCCGGACCGACCATGTTGTCCCACCAGCCGGTGCTGCGCGGCTGGTCGGCGTAGACACCGGCCACGTGGTGCGATGCGTTGAGCGCGTGGCATACCAGTACCGCGTTGCTGCGCCGGGAATTGAGCATGCCGTAGGTCTCGTAGCGCAGATCGTAGTCGGCCAACTGGGCGCCGCTGCTTAGCGCCAGCGGCGCGGCAAAATGCGTCGTCCGTGCCGAGACGATGCCGACTGACTGCGCGCTGGGCCGGGCGGACACGGCGATTAGGATCGGCGCCGGGCGCTGCGCGCCGGCACAGGCCGCTTGGGCCTTGGACGGACAGCGGTGCGGTGCTCGCTTCGATCCGCCCGTTCGAGCGCGGCGCGGATTGCCAGCGGATCGTGCAGCCGTGCGACACGCGCCGCAAGCCGCCCGGCGACCTTGGAGTCGAGTCCGAAGAGCCGCTGTTTGACGCTGAGCAATTGCGCGGGATTCATGGAGAAGCGCCGCAGGCCCATTCCCAGGAGCAACTCGACGCTGCCCAGGTCTCCGGCCATTTCGCCGCAAACGGATACCGGCAACCCGGCGCGCGCGCCCGTGCGGATCGTATGCTGGATGAGCTGCAGGACGGCCGGGTGCAACGGTTCGTACAGATAGGCCACGGCACTGTCGGTGCGGTCGATCGCCAGGGCATACTGGATCAGGTCATTGGTGCCCAGGGAAAGGAACTTCAGGCGCTCGATGAACGGCCCCAGGTTCAGAGCCGCTGCTGGCACTTCAATCATGCCGCCGACCGGAACGCGTCCGTCAAACTTGTGCCGCCGCTCCTTGAGCTGCTCCTTGGCGCGCGCAACGAACAACAGCGCCTGTTCGATCTCGTGCACATGGGCAAGCATCGGTACCAGGATGCGTACCGTTCCGTGGCTGGAGGCCCGCAGGATGGCGCGCAACTGCGTCAGGAACAGATCCGGGTACGCCAGGCAGTAGCGGATCGCGCGCAGTCCTAGCGCCGGATTGGGTTCAAGGTCCTGGCCATCGCCGCCGTCGTGAGCCATGCCAAGGCTCTGGCGTGCGGAGTAATTGAGCACCTTGTCGGCGCCGATATCGAGCGTGCGAATGACCACGGGCTTGCCCTTCATCGCCCGGGCAACCTTCGCATAGGATTCGAACTGCTCGTCTTCGGAGGGCAAACGGTCCCGATTCATGAAGAGGAACTCGGTACGAAAAAGACCCACCCCATCGGCGCCGGCGTCCAGCGCATCGTGCACATCGTCGGGCATTTCAATATTGGCCAACAACTCGATCGGGATCCCGTCCTTGGTGCGCGACAGCTTGCCGCGCAGCTTGCGCAGCTCGGTGCGCGCGTGGCCCTGGAGCAGGATCCGTCGCCGGTATTCGGCCTGCGTCTCTTCATCAGGCTGGACGATCACGCGGCCGGCATCGGAATCGACCACGATCAGGTCGCCTTCGGCGATCGCGCTGCGGGCATCGACCACTCCGACGATCGCGGGCAGACCCAGGCTGCGCGCAAGGATCATGGTGTGCGAGGTCGGGCCACCGAGTTCGGTGATGAAACCAGCCAGACTGCTACCCACGTCTTCGCGGAAATGCAGTACGTCGGGCGGCGCAAGGTCGTGGGCTACCACAACCAGGCGCTCGCCCTCCTCGAGCTTGCGCGCCAGCGCCACGGGGGAGGGGCGACCGCCGGCCAGGCGCCGCAGCACCCGCTCAACGACCTGGCGCACGTCCTGCGAGCGGCTGCGAAAGTAATCGTCGTCGATCGCCTCGAACTGCCGGCAGACCTCCTCTAGCTGTATCGTCAGCGCCCACTCCGCGTTGATCAGGCGCGTGCGGACGAGATCGCGCGGCGCATCACACAGCAGCGAGTCGTCCAGAATCATCCGGTGCAGATCGAGAAACGCTTTGACCTCCGGCGGTGCTTCGTCGGCAACGTCGTCCCGCAACTGCTCGAGTTCGGCGCGGACCAGGGAGAACGCATTGTTCAGGCGCGCGACCTCGTGCAGTACGTCGCCGCGTTGGATGTTGTACTGCCGGATATCGAGTTCGCTGGGTGCGAGCAGATGGGCGCGACCGATCACGATCCCGCGCGCCACTCCCTGCCCGACTAGCTGTTTGCTCATCGTCACGCCCACATCACAAGTTTGCCCACTTACCAGGCTTCAAACGCGCTGCCCGACTCCGGTCCGGAAGAATTGCCACGAATCGGTCCCGCTTTGTCAGCCATCGCTGGACCCGCACCGCACCCGACTGCCCGAAAAAGCAGACCGAGTCAGCCGCTCTGTTCGCCGAAACCGCCGTCGATCAGTTGGCCCAGCGCCTGCATCGCTTGTTCCTCGTCCGTGCCCGTGGCCTCGATCGTGACGACGGTGCCGGCTCCGGCCGCGAGCATCATTACCCCCATGATCGATTTGGCGTTGACACGCCGATCGTCCTTGGCGATGAATACCTCGCTTTGAAAGCGCGAGGCGGTCTGGGTAATCTGGGCGGAGGGTCGTGCGTGCAGCCCGAGTTTATTGCGGATCGTAAAGGAGCGGGAGATCATCGTTTGCGCTCAGGCGCCTTTCCGTCAGACGGCGTGGTGCTGGCGCCGGGGAATGCGGGTAATTGCAGCAGGCCGTTGGCGCCGCCCGCCAGGGCTTTGGCGACAAGCTCATCCAGACTCGACTCGCAGTAGCAAAGGGCACGCAGCAACATCGGCATGTTGACGCCGGCGACCACCGCGATGCGCCCGGGCTGCGCCAGGCGGGCCGCTACGTTGCCTGGCGTTGCACCCAACAGGTCGGTCAGGATGAGAATGCACTGGCTCCGATCCACCGATTGCAGCAAGGCGTTTGCCTGCGCCACGGCATCGCCCAATTCGGCGTCCGGTGCCACGTCCAGGCCAACGAGCTGGCGCGAGGCCGCGCAGGGATCGCGGCTGTACACGTGCTGCGCGGCAGTTACCAGGGCGCTGGCAAGCGGCCGGTGGGCGATGACGACGATGGTAACCATGGTGTTCAGGGTCCCAGGCGTTGCTCGAGAGCGTCGACGAAGGCCGAAGCGACGTCGAAGCCGCTTTGCTGGTGGATCTCCACGAAGCACGTCGGGCTGGTGATATTGATCTCGGTGAGGTAGTCGCCGATGACGTCCAGACCCACGAGCAGCAGTCCGCGCTGCTCCAGTATGGGTCCGAGCGCCTCGGCAATCTGGCGGTCGCGCGCCGACAGCGCCTGGGCCTGACCCCTGCCGCCGGCGGCGAGGTTGCCACGCGATTCGCCCGGCTTGGGTATGCGCGCCAGGGCGTACGGGACCGGGCGGCCGGCGATTAGCAAGATGCGCTTGTCGCCGCTGGCGATCTCGGGAAGAAATCGCTGCGCCATCACCGTGCGGGAACCGTCCTGCGTGGCGGTTTCCAGAATGACGTTGGTATTGGGATCGCCGGCGGCTATGCGAAAGATGCCGCTGCCGCCCATGCCGTCGAGGGGCTTGACGACGATTTCGCCCTGCACCTCGCGGAAGGCGAGGATTTCCCGCGGATCGCAACTCACCAGCGTTGGGGCGATGAACTGCGTAAATTCCGTGATCGCCAGCTTTTCATTGTGATCGCGCAGCGCCGAAGGCGCATTGAACACGCGCGCGCCGCCGCGCACGGCAGCTCCGAGCAAATGCGTGGCGTACAGGTACTCGCCGTCAAACGGGGGGTCCTTGCGCATGAGTACGGCGTCGAAATCGACCAGGCGGCGCACCGCAGGACTTTGCGCAAGGTACCAGGCATCGGCGGCCGCAGCCAGGCCGCCGCCGGGATCGGCCTGGGCGCGCAGCGCGATGGGGCGTGCGGCCGCCCGAACCGTGGCGCTCTCCCAGACCAGCTCGCGTGGGGTGCAAGCCCAGATGGCATGACCGCGCCGCGCCAGTTCGCGCATCATCGCGATGCTCGAGTCCTTCTCCGGCTTGAGATGCTCGAGCGGGTCGGCTACGAACAGCACCGCCCGTTGGCTGGACTTGCCTGTGGCGGAGTTCCCCAACGGATTCCCCGTTCGTGGCTAACCCGCCAGCGCCGGCGTCGTGCTGCTCGTAGGAGCGCCCCGATCCGTAGCGCCGCTGTTGGCAGGATCCCAGCGCTCGAGCTCCAGCGCCGCGGCCAGCAGTGCGAGCCGGCCGATGACACCATAGATGTAGAAACGATTGAGCGCGCTTGCGCCGGGCGCCGCCCGCGGATCCGGAAGGTTGCAGCTGCAATGGAACGCCAGGGGAACGAAGTGCATGCCCGGGGCGTTGAGATTTTCGTCGATTCCGCGACCCGGGTGCACCCGGTAAAAGCCGCCGACGACGTAGCGGTCGATCATGTATACGACCGGTTCGGCAACGCCATGTTCGACCTTCTCGAAGCTCGGAACGCCCTCCTGGATAATCACCTCCGAGACGTGCAGGCCCTCCTTGACGATGGCCATCTTGTTGCGCTGCTTGCGGTTGAGCGCCGCCACCTCCGAGGCGTCGTGGACCGTCATTATCCCCATGCCGTACGTGCCAGCATCGGCCTTGACGATGACGAAGGGCTTTTGCTGGATATCGTAGGTCTGGTACTTCTCGCGAATGGCCGCGAGCAGCTGATCGACCTGGCTCACCAGGCATTCATTGCTGGCGGTATCCCGGAAGTCGACCTCACCACAGCGGGCAAACAGGGGATTGATCATCCAAGGGTCGACCTGGACCAGGCGCGCAAAGGTGCCGGCTACTTCATCGTAACAGGCGAAATGGTTCGACTTGCGACGCACGGACCAGCCCGCATGCAGCGGTGGCAGCAAGGTTTGGTCGGGGTCTAGGCCCTGCAGGATTTCCGGTGTCCCCGCGGACAGATCATTGTTGAGCAAAACGACGCAGGGGTCGAAGTTGTCAAGTACCACGCGCCGCCCATTGCGGTGTAAGGGCTCCACCAGCAGGCGCTCTGCGCCCGGCAAGGAAATGGTGGTGGGCTCCGTTAGCTCCTCGGCCAGGCTGCCGATGCGCACTTCGAGCCCGGTAGAGGAAAGGATACGGACCAGTCGCGCCACATTGAGCAGATAATGGACGTTGCGCGTATGGCGCTCGGGCACCAGCAATAAACGGCGGGCGTCGGGGCAGATGCGCTCGACCGCGACCTGCGCCGCCTGTACGGCGCAGGGCAACGCGTCGTCGGAGAGGTTGTTAAACCCGCCGGGGAAGAGGTTCATGTCGACGGGGGCGAGCTTGAAACCCGCGTTGCGCAGGTCCACCGAACCGTAGAACGGTGGCGTGTGTTCCAGCCACTGGAGCCGGAACCAATGCTCGATTTCGGGCACCGAATCGAGTATGCGGCGCTCGAATTCCAGCACGGGACCGGCTGCAGCCGCCAGGTTGGGCACGCTCAGGGTGGACAATTGCTCGCTCCATGGATCGCCGTGGCAGATTCTATTCCATGGTGGGCCCCGGCCTTGTTTGGCACCGGCAGCCCAAAAAGTCCGCGTTCAGGGACGTAGCGATTGCACACCGCCGGCTCCTGGCACGCTTACCCTTTCGATATGGCGGCGCTGCCACCATTCGTAGATCAGGGGCAGAACGATCATCGACAACAGGGGTGCCGTGAGCATCCCTCCTACTAGCGGGGCCGCGATCCGCTTCATCACGTCGCTGCCCAGGCCCTGTCCCGCCATTACCGGCAGCAGGCCGCCGACGATGACTGCGACGGTCATGGCCTTGGGGCGCACGCGTGAGGATGCGCCCCGGATCAGGGCGCGAAAGTGCGCGAAGCGGCGCATCGGCGCCGCCCCGCGCCGCGCCTGCGCACGTGCCTGGTCCAGATACAGCAGCATGACGACGCCGAACTCGGTGGCGACCCCGGCCAGGGCGATAAAGCCGACGGCCACCGCGACCGAGAGTCGATAGTCCAGCGCGTAGACCAGCCATACACCGCCGATCAGGGAAAAGGGCAGGCACAGCAGCACCAGCGCCACGCGCTCCCAACTACGGAAGTGGCCGTACAGCAGCAGCGCTGCGAGCCCGATCGTGGCCGGAACGAGCCAGGCCAGGCGCTCACGCGCGTGCTGCATCTGTTCGTATTGGCCCGACCAGGAGATGGTATAGCCGGGCGGCAGGTCGATCCGTGCCAGCGCCCGGTCGGCCAAGGCGACATAGCCTCCCAGGTCGGAGGTGTCGAGGTTCAGGTAGACATAATCGACGAGCTGGGCGTTTTCGCTCTTGATTTCCGTGGCGCCATCGCGCAGGACGAGGCGGGCAATGTCGCCGAGGCGGACCTTGTCGCCGCTTGCCGTGACGATGGGGATCTGGGCGATCGACTGGGCCGAGTCGCGCCAGGACCGCGGGTAACGCAGGTTGACGGAGTAGCGCTCCCGGCCGCTGATCACGCTGGCGATGTTCTCGCCGCCGATCGCTCCTTGGACAACGCCCTGCACCTCGGCCATCGTCACCGCGTAGCGCGCCGCACGCCTACGGTCCAGGTCGATATCGAGATATCGGCCCCCGGCGATGCGTTCGGCAAAGGCGCTGCGGGTGCCAGGTACGCCGCGCAACGCGGACTCGACTTTCTGCGCCAGTTCGGCGATCACCGCAAGATCGGGCCCGCTCACCTTGAGCCCCAACGGTGTGCGAATTCCGCTGGCAAGCATATCGATGCGGGTGCGAATCGGGTAGCCCCAGCCGTTGGTGATCCCCGGCAACTGGACCTGACGGTCGAGCTTGTCGACCAGCTGCTCGACGCTCTCGCCGGCTGGCCACTGGTCCTGCGGCTTGAGCAAGATCACGGTCTCGAACATCGAAAGCGGGGCCGGATCGGTAGCGGTCTGTGCCCGTCCCGCCTTTCCATAGACCTGCTCGACCTCCGGGAGCTCGCGGACCAGGCGGTCGGTTACCTGGAGCATGCGCGCCGCCTCGTCGACTGAGATCGACGGCAAGGTCGTGGGCATGTACAGAATGCTGTCCTCGTACAGGGGCGGCATGAACTCGCTGCCCAAGTGCCAAAGGGGCCAGGCGGCGCTCGCCAGCCCGAGCGCGGCGACGCCAAGCGCCCAGCCTGGCCGGCGCAACGCGGCCACAAGCGTGCGCTGGTAGGCCGCGTGCAGCACGCGATGCAGCGCATTTGCGCGTTCGGGCGCGATCCGGCCGCGCACCAGGTAGCCCATCAGGACCGGCGTGAGCGTTACCGCCAGCAAGGCGCTGGCCGCCATGGCGTAGGTCTTGGTGCTGGCCAGGGGACGGAAAAGCCGGCCTTCCTGCCCGGTGAGCGCGAACACCGGCAGGAAGGAGACGGTGATCACGAGCAGCGAAAAGAACAGCGCCGGTCCGACCTCGCTTGCGCTGCGGCGCACGATTTCCCAGCGGTCGAAGCCGGCGGCCGCGCTCTCGAGGCGCTTGTGCAGGTTCTCCACCATCACGATTGCCGCATCGACCATGGCGCCGATCGCGATTGCGATTCCCCCCAGCGACATCAGGTTGGCGCTCGTGCCTTGCGCGGCCAGCACCGCGAGCGCGGCCAGGATGCCCAGCGGCAGGGTCACGATGATGACCAGGGCCGAGCGCAGGTGCAGCAGGAATGCACCGCAGACCAGGGCGACGACGAGCGACTCCTCGATCAGCCTTCGGTATAGCGTGCCGACGGCGCCGCGGATCAATCCCGAGCGATCGTAGGTGATCACGATCTCCACGCCCGGCGGCAGGCTGCGGCGCAGGATCTCGAGCCGCGCCTTGACCTGCTCGGCAACCGCAAGTGCATTCTCGCCGTGGCGCATGACGACGATGCCGCCCGGTGCTTCGCCCAACCCGTCCAGGTCCGTAACCCCGCGCCGCGCCTCGGCCCCGATCTGCACGCGAGCCACGTCGCCAAGGCGCAAGGGTTGATTGTGCGCATCGACCCCGAGCGGGATATTGCGAAAATCCTCCAGGTCCGCAAGGTAGCCTTGCGCGCGCACCATGTATTCGGCGCGCCCCATTTCCAGGGCCGATCCCCCGCTCGAAATGTTGCTGTCCTGCACCGCGCGCACCACGCGCTCCAGTCCCAGGCCGTAACCGGCCAGACGCGCCGGATCGGCCTCGATCTGGAACTGACGCGCAAGGCCGCCGACGCTGGCCACTTCGGCCACGCCGGGTACGCTCTGCAACTCGAGCTTGAGAAAGAAATCCTGCAGGGCACGCAGGCGGTCGGGGTCGTAACGATGCTGGCGATCGACCAGCGCATATTCGAACACCCATCCCACGCCCGAGGCGTCGGGCCCCAGCATCGGCGCCACACCGGCGGGCAGGCGCGAGGCGATCTGCGTGAGGTACTCCAGGACGCGCGAGCGCGCCCAGTAGGGATCGGTGCCCTCGCGGAAGATCACATACAGGTAGGATTCGCCGAACATCGAGAAGCCGCGCACGGCCGAGATCGCCGGCACGGCCAGCATTGCCGATGCGAGCGGGTAGCTCACCTGGTCCTCGACGGACTGCGGGGGCTGCCCCGGGTAGCTCGTCTGCACGATCACCTGGACTTCCGACAGGTCGGGGATCGCATCGAGCGCGAGCCCGCGCACGCCCTGCACGCCCTGCACGCCCAGGACCGTGATCGCCACGGCGCATAGCAACACGATTGCGCGGTGGCGCAGGGACCACGCGATGACTTGCTCGATCAAGAAAATCCCTTACGGCGTACCGAACCGTGCTAAGGGCGGTGCTCCCTTAGGCGGCGCATCAAGCAAGAATGCGCCGGCGGCGGAGCCGCGGTCGATGCGCGGCGGTCCATCATTGCATGGAACCCGATGCGGAGACAATCGTGCGGCTCGTGTCCTCCCGGCGCGCCAGTGTATCGCTCAACGAGGCGGCGGGATCGAGTAGGAACTGGGCGTTGGAAGCAACCTGTGCTCCTTCCTGAATGCCGCCGCGGATTTCAATCGTATCCTCGCTCTCGGCCCCCGCATGCACCTCCACGGGCAAAAAGGCGCCTGCGCCCCGCGCCAGCATGACGAAATCGCCGTGCCCGGTCCGCACCACGGCCGAGCTCGGCAGCACGCGCGCCGAGTGGGCGGACGCGCGGATGGAAACGTCGACCAGTGCGCCCAGGCGCAGACCGGCATCGGGCCGGTGCAGCACGACACGTGCGTGCGCGCGGTTGCCGTCCTGGAGCGGATTGATGAAGTCGAGCTTGGCCTCGATCGGTACGGGGCCGTCGCCCCAGATGGTCACGGCGTCGCCCGGCTGCACGAGCGCGGATTGCCCCGCGCCGAGCGTGATGTCGATCCAAACAGTGGACGGATCGGCGATTGTCAATATCGGCGCGGCGGGGGAAACGAAACTGCCCTCGCGCACATTGAGCTGGGTCAGGACGCCGCTGCGCGGCGCGCGCACCTTTACGACTTCGATCGTAGTACCGGTCTGCTCCAATTGCTGGATCGTTTCGATGTCCAGGTCGCGCCGCAGCAAGTCCTCGCGCTCTTTTTGCGACTCGCGCAGCAGATCCATGACGTATTCGTTTTCCTGCTGCGAAACGTCCCCGACACTCTGCAGGATCTGCTTGCGCCGGGTGAGAAACTGAAAGTATTCGCGCTCCTTCATGACCAGGTCGGGCGAGTAGATCTCGTATAGGACCTGGCCGCGCTCGACCGGTTCGCCGACCGAATGCACGTAGAGCTTGCGCAGCCAGCCCTCGAACTTTGTGGTGACACTGATTTGCGAGCCATCGTCCGGGACGATGGTGCCGTAGGCGCGCACCTCCTGTGCGATNTGCTTGCGTTCGACCGAAACCAGCCGCACGCCCAGGCTCGAAAGGGCGGTNGGATCGACCTGCAGGTCGTGGCGGTGACGGTGCGCACCGGCCTTGACCAAGTCCATGCCGCAGATCGGNCACTTATCCGGATGATCGGANGTGATCTCCGGGTGCATCGGGCACACGTACCCTTGCTCGATGGCCACCAGCTCTTCGGCGCTCGGTCCGNNGTGCGCGCGCAAGCTNGGCCACTTGCCCCAAGCGCCGAGGGCGAGCGCGCCGGCGGCGCACGTCAGCACGAGNACAAGCAGGGCAGGCCTTGCGCGCTTCCAACTGGTATGGGGACGTTTCAACGGGAACTCCGCAGCAGTACGGCAAAAGCGGGCCGGGTGTACCGGTGCATCGCGGAGCCCCACATGAGGCATCCGCATTGCGCCGGGCCCGACCCGGGGGAAAAACCTATTGCACGATCAGTTCGCCGTGACCCTTCTTCGGGTCGGCGTCGGGCTTGAACATGATCACCGTGATGGCGCCACGCAGCGCAGCCCCCATGTCGTGATCGACGATCGCGTTGTTGGTGGGACGGTCACTGGGCGAGACCAGGTCGAAGGCGTCGCCCTCGGCCACGGCAACGTTATAGGTCTGGATACCGTAGAGCGTGTTCTTCGGATTGCCGTTGATGTACACGCGGTCCCAGATCCCGCCGATCGGGTGAAAGGCCACCGGCATGTTGATGTTGGCGTTCACGAAAAAGATGCGAACGCGCTCGCCGGGCTTGGCCTCGAGCACCTGGGTGGCGTTGGTATCGTGCACGGGATCGTAGTGCAGAATCTTGCCGTTGATCAGGGAGCCCTTCCAGCCGGCGTTCTCGAGCATGGCGCCGTAGTTTTCCACGTCCGGGAAGTACTGCTGCTGCACGAGAACGTATTCGCGGTCGGCCTTGGGATAGTTGGTCTTGTCCTTCGGGTCGACGATGATCACGCCGTACATGCCGCGGGCGATGTGCTGGACCATGGGGCTGGCGCCACAGTGGTACATGAAGACCCCCGGGCTCTTGGCCTCGAACTTGAAGTGCTTGGTCTCACCAGGCTTGATGGGCGCGAATTCACCCAGCACGTCGGCCTGCGCGGCGTGGAAATCCATCGCGTGCGAGTTCTTGTTCTCCGGCGGATTGACGAGCGTGAAGTCGACGGTGTCGCCTTCGTTGACCCGTACGACCTTGGCCGGGATCGAGCCATCGAAGGTCCAGGCGGCCATCTTGGTGCCCTTGTTGTCGATCGCCAGGTCGACCTCCTTGGCGGTCATGGTTACTTCGACGGTCTTGGCCATTGCGCCGTGGGCGCAAAACAATGCGGCCACGGTTGCCGCGGCAACTGCGGTGTACTTGAGCGATTGCATGAACTTCTCCTCCTGTGGGTTGCCGGGCTCCCGCCCGGGCGTTGAACGAAATGAGTTGGCCCGCGTGACGCGGACGTGCACCCGAGCCACCGGCTTGCCGCCGGTCAGGGTTCCTTGCCGAACGAACAATTGCAGAGCTTGCGCAGGTGGGCGACAAGATCGTGTATTTCCTCGTCGCTGAACGTGTCGCCCCAGGGCGGCATCAGCACCGACTTGTCGATCGACGGTCCGCCCTCCTTGATGGTTTTGAAAATCGTATCGTCGGATCGGCCCGACATCGCCTTGGCGTCGGTGTGATCGCGCGGCTGCACCGACATGTCGCGGATGTTGATACCCTTGCCGTTGCCGTCCACGCCGTGACACTGGGTGCAATACGTGCGGTAATTGTCTACGGCCGTTTCCTTGCCGATGGCGGCAAATGCCATGCTCCAGCCGAGCAGCAGCACCACGCAGATGCAACGCTTACTTGGCATCGCCAGGCTCCTTGGCCAACACCGATAAGTAGTGCGTCAGCTTGACGATGTTGGGGTCCGAGACATGCTTGTTCGGCATCCAGATCTTCGGATCCCAGGCCTGCGGACTGCGGATGTAGCTGGCGATGAATTCGGCTTGCAGGCGCCGGCCTGCCGTGTACAGCTCGGGCCCCGATGCTCCGCCAAAGCCGGGTTCGATCTCGTGGCAGGTCATGCAGCCGAGAAACTTGTCGAACGTCATCTCGCCCATCGACTTGGAAATCGATCCGGGTTCGATCTTCTCGGCCGCGATCAGATCGTCGTGTGCCTTGAGGCGCATCAGGGCATCGGTCACCGGGCCCGCCTCGGCGGCCGAGAGTGCAAGGTGCGGCGTCAGCGTGGCGGTATCGATCTCATCGCCTTTTTCTCCGCGGCGGACGTGGTCGGCATAGAACTCGCCGGCCGGGCGGATGCGGGTGGGCTTTTGCAGCCAGGCGCGCAGCCAATCGGCGCGGAACTTGTTGCCGGCGTAGAAAAGATCGGGGGCCTTGCGCGCCCAGAGCTGCTGCAGGTTCTGCGGGGCGGGGCCCGTCAGGCTATGGCAGCCGGCGCAGCGCTGGGCCAGGATGGCCGAGCCATCGTCGGCGGCGCGCGCACCGCTCGTCGCTGCCACCACCGCCATCGCGACGAGCAGCAGGGGGAGGAGCGAGCGTCTCATTGCTGCCGGGAGTGCCGCGCGGTCGCGACCGGCTTACCCTGGAAGTTGGGGTTGGTGAACAGACCGTAGCCCTTCTTCATGGATTCGCTGTAGAAGAAGTCCGGGTCGTACTGCTTTTGATCCCACGCGTACCAGGCGTCGGATGGCACCTCCGCGTACTCGATTACGGTGATTGGACCGCCGAGCATGCCGCCCATGTTCAGGTGACGGTCGACGTGATCGTGAAAGATGAAGCGTCCGGGGTTGTTCATCTGCACGATGGTGTCGTAGCGCTCACCGGGACCGACGGGGACGGTATCGACAAAATACGGACTGGCCATCGCGTAACCGTCCTTGTGCGTGAACAGCTGGTCGTGGCCATGCAGGTGCATCGCGTGGACCTCGTCGCCCGCACCCCACATGCGCACCCGTAGCACGTCACCCTTGTGAACCCGGATCGGCTGGGTCAGGGGGAACGAGCGGCCGTTGACGGAAAAATAATCTGCGACGTCCGCGGGCGCGCCGCCCTTGCCATACGCTGGCCCGTATGGCGACTCCCAGGTCGACATCATCATGATGACGTCCTTGGTGACCGTCTTTTCCAGCGGGCTCGGATTCTTCGGATCGACGATGAGCGGACCCCACATGCCGCGGATGGCCACGTGCTCCCAGACGTTGACGTGGCAGTGGTACCAGAGGCTGCCCGGGCGGTCGGCCATCCAGTGGTAGTTGAAGACCTCGCCGGGTTGGATCGCCTTTTGCGTGATGTCGGGGACGCCGTCGTTTTGCCAGGTGCCGGTCTGATTCACGCCGTGCCAGTGGATCGTGTGGGGCAAGGTGGTGTTGTTGGTCACGTGCACGGTGACCTCGTCGCCTTCGCGCACGTGGATCAGCGGGCCGGGCACCTGGCCATTGAACGCGAACACGTTGGCGTAAAAGCCCGGCGCCACGTTGATCGAGACCTCCTCGATGGTCAATTCGAATTCGCGCTTTTCTGCATGCGCTGCGGCGAACAATGTGGTTAGGACGATCGCCGCGGCGCAGCACGCCAGGCGCGCGTTGCGCGCGCCGGGGGTAAGTAGTCTCATGGGGCCCCGCCTCGTTATAAGAAGTACTTTGCGCGCATCTTAAACTTGCTGCCCGGGATCCGTCAAGCAAAGGCAGTTGACTATTGTCAACTATTGCATACTTCTTCTGGATCGGCGAGAATCCCTACGGCGCGATCGGTTTTCCGGCGCGCTTGGATCCTATGCAGCTCACTCGCTTTACCGACTATTCGCTGCGCGCCCTGGTTTATCTGGGCGCGCATCCCGAGCGGCTGTGCACGATCTCGGAGATCGCCGACGCGTACCGCATTTCCGAGAACCACTTGATGAAGGTCGTCCACCGGCTCTCGACGGCCGGTTACATCGAGACGGTCCGCGGAAAGGGCGGTGGCATGCGCCTGTCGCGCGCACCCAAGCTGATCAATGTCGGGGCGGTGGTGCGCGACATGGAAGAGCGGTTCGATATCGTCGAGTGCTTTAACGAGGAATACCAGGACTGCCCGTTGCTGCCCGCGTGTACGCTCAAATCCGTTCTCGCCCAGGCGAGCCGCAATTTCCTCTCGACGCTCGACCGCCACACGCTCCAGGACGTGCTCGGAAGCGGCTT
>JGI12269J14319_10001229_pt1 | contig 25618 bp, 27 predicted proteins | sample PeaSoiSIISIP2007_FD_14319 | JGI IMG/M metagenome (IMG submission 14319)
GGACTTCATGCGGATGATCAATCCCCAGCATGCCCTTCAGGCTCATCTTGTGTGAGAAACGAACCCCCGCTTCAGGCTCATCTTGCATGAGACAAGACTAGCCGCGGCGCGCACGCGTGGTAAACTGATACTTTGGAGTAGGTATGGTCATCCTGATTACAACCATTCACGTACTGATTTGTTTTTTCCTGATTGTGGTGGTGCTGCTGCAGAGCGGTAAAGCTGCGGATTTGGCCGGCGCATTCGGCGGCATGGGCTCACAAACGGTGTTCGGCCCGCGGGGCTCGGCGACCATTCTGTCGAAAGCCACGACCATAGCGGCGACGCTGTTCATGGTGACGTCGCTTACGTTGTCGATCATGGCCACCAAGCAGGGCAGCGGCGTCCCGTCGGTTTTGGAGAAGGCTACCAGGGCGAAGCCGACGCAGAAACAGGCGGAGAAACAGCTGCCCACGTCGGCGCCGATCACAGTGACGCCGTCCACCGATGGCGGACAAGGCCAGCCGCAGCGGGTGAACGTCCCAATTCAGCAAGTTCCCGCGGGCCAGACCCCCGCGCTGCCTGCACCCCCCGGAGCGGCCGCGCCGCCGACGCCGAATCAGAAGAAGTAGGAACTGGCCGGACGCAATCAGGCCAGCCGGTCTCAAAATCGCAAGATCCACCTGCGGAGGTGGCGGAATTGGCAGACGCACTAGCTTGAGGTGCTAGCGGGAGTAATCTCGTGGGGGTTCAAGTCCCCCTCTCCGCACCAGAATTTCAGTAGTTTACGGGCCTTGGTTAAACCGAGGCCCTTTTTCTTGTGTGCCAGCGGTGTGCCAAAGCAAAAAATCGTGTGCGAACCTACTAGGAGCCTGTCCGAGTAAAGCGTCGCGAAGAGGTTGGAACTCGCGCATGTAAGTAGCACAAAATCTTCGCTGGGCAGTGACGGGACGCCGACTGCGGTCGATGTTGCCGGAGGAGCGCGCGGAGCCTTGATTTTGATCGAAAATCATTCCTGGATGCCCCTCATCAGTACTGCATGGCGGCGTAGAGCCGTAAAATGTTATGCGTCAGGCACAGCAGCGCCCACTCGCCCTTCACTTTCTCTTTTCCGCGTAGCAAGAATTGGCGAAATCCGCGCGCCTGTTTGATCTGCCCGAACACCGGTTCCACCACACACTTGCGCCCTGGGGCAAGGGTCCGCGCTTGGCCGGGAGGCGATGCTCGCCGTGCTTTTGCTTGCCGGTCGCGATGAACCCTTCGATCGCGCGTTCCGGTGTATCGGTCGCGGCCAGGAACTCCAGGTTCTCCTCCGAGCAATATCCGTTGTCGGCCAGGATCGCTTCGGGACGCTGTCCGGACTCTTGTTCGATGATCTCTACCATCGGCTTCAGCTGCCTTTTGTCATTGCTCGCTTCCGTCACCGACGGGCCGACGATCAACAGCAAAGTCGGCTCCACGGCGGCTTGCGCGTTGTAACCCTGCACCATCCCATCCGCGCCCGGCATCAGGCGCGACTCCGGATCGGTGAAGCTATATTGATCCTTGTCTGCAGGTTTGGCCCGCTTGGCCTCCTCGGCGCTCTTGCCTTCCGCAATCGCCTTGTCCCGCGCCCGTTGTTCCAGGACTTTCTTGGCTTCTTGGATCTTGGCCAGCCGCGTCTCGCGCCGCCGCAGTTCCTCCGGCAACTCGTCGCCACGCTGGTCGCCGTACTCTCGATCTTCCGCCTCATCGGCGGCCTCGGCCTGCTCCAGCAACTGCTGCACTTCTTCCTTGAGTTGCTGTTGCTTCGCGATCATCCGGCCGTAGCTCATGGCCTTGTGTTTGCTGGCGTTGGCTTTCAACTTCGTCCCGTCCAGCGATATCTTGCCCAGCTTGATCGACCCGCATTCCAGCGCCATCGCCAAAACTTGCCCGAACATGTTCTTCAGCGATTCCAGGTGGATCTTGCGAAACTCGGAGATGGTCCGGAAGTCCGGCTCGTTTCCGGCCGCCAGCACTTTGAACGGGATGTCTTCCTGCACCCGCTTCTGAATCCGCCGGGAACTGAACACTCCGGTGCAGTAACCATACACCAGCAGCTTCGTCATGAGTCGCGGATCGTACGGCGGTTGCCCCCGATTCTCCTTCTCGTACACTGCATGGATTGGCGACAAATCGAGTTGGTCCACGACGTCGCTCACGAAGTAGACCAGATGGTTTTCAGGTAGCCAGTCGCGGAGGCTCGGCGGCAGCAGCAGGTCTTGCTCCGGCAGGTAGTTTCGGTAGCCCTTTGCCATAAAACATTATGTACCGGTTCCGTTCCATTCATGCCTGCGAACTTGCGGTTTTATTCGGACAGGCTCCTAGAGGAGGAAATACCCTGGAATTGCCGTCGGCTAGTGATCGGGACCGGAACGGGAGCACTGCCGATCATGGAAGAGGTAAAGCGAGAAGCCGCGCGCCGCAAGATCGAATTGCTCGTGCTTCCGACGAGCGAAGCGATCGCGGCACTGAAGAAGAACCCCAAAGAAGCCAACGCGATCCTGCACGTCACCTGCTAGACGACACTGAACAGCGTACCCAGCAAAGCAGTGGACGCCCCGCTACACGCCGCGGCAGCAAAACCCGCACTGCCCGACGTTCTCGTCCTATCAGCGCAAAATGCCGGGAAATGGATCATCTGTGAAGGAGGAAAGAAAGATGGCAGGGACATACAAAATCGTCGAACTGGTCGGGACCTCTCCAGCGGGTTTTGCCGAAGCAACTAAGGCCGCAATCGCCGAAGCGCGGGCAAAACCGTTCGTCACATGGACTGGTTTGTCCAGGAGCGCGGCCGGATCGATTGGTACGTGAATTGCGCAATTTCCAACGAGTGAGGATTGTGCCATGAATTGCGATGAATGTGACCGCGCGGAGCGCATTCTGATTGAGGCGATGGTGGCTGCCGACAAGGCCGAAACAGGACTACGGTGTTACCTGATGACTCACGAGCGGCTTGGCGGCGTTTCAGACATGGATGAGTACGAGGCCCTGAGGAAAGACCATCAGAATGCAACAGGGGAGCGGGACAGGGCGTACGTTGGGATGGTCAAGCACCGCCACAGCCACCGAGGGTAAACAAAAAGCGAACAATTTGTGAATCCTCCGATAACCCCTCGACATCGAATTAACTAGGGGCGAGCCTCTTCCTCCGAGGGCTCGTGGCCATAGGCCGGCGAAAGGACGTCTTACCCTGGACGCGCCTCCGCTCCCTTCTAGACTTCAGACCCTGGTAAACGGCGCAGTTGACCAATTCCAGGTTCAGTTTCGCTTGGTCCCTAGATGAAAACGCTGGCCGATCAGCTCGCCGAACTGAGTCAAGAATCGCCGCTCTTTGAGACTCTCGATAGTCGCCGCTTGCGCTGCCTCGCTTGCGGACATCGGTGTCCCATCGCGGCAGGCTTCGCCGGGGTCTGCAAAGTGAGATTTAACCGCGATGGGAAGCTGCATGCACCGCATGGTTACGTCAATACCCTCCAGTGTGATCCCATCGAGAAGAAGCCGTTTTTTCACGTGCGGCCGGGAAGCCTCGCCCTCAGCTTCGGGATGCTCGGGTGCGACTTACATTGTGGCTATTGCCAGAACTGGGTAACGTCCCAGGCGCTACGCGACGCGCGCTCCCGCATCGATTTCACTGATGTTCAGCCTCGGCAAATCGTCGAGGCGGCTCTGCTGCACAGCGCCGACGCAGTGGTCAGCACCTATAACGAACCCCTGATCACTGCCGAATGGGCCGTGGATGTCTTTCGCGAAGCCCACCAGGCGGGCCTGTTAACGGGCTTCGTCTCAAATGGAAATGCAACCGCGGAAGTTCTCCGTTATCTGCGTCCATGGCTGGACCTGTACAAAGTGGACCTAAAAGGCTTCAACGACCGGCGCTATCGCGAACTCGGCGGCCGGCTCGGCCCGATTCTCGACTCGATTCAGCTCATCCATGAAATGGGCTTCTGGCTCGAGATTGTGACATTAGTGGTGCCAGGTTTCAACGATACGCCTTCGGAGCTTGGATCGATGGCTAGGTTCATCGCCGGCATCTCGCCAAACATTCCTTGGCATGTGACAGCCTTTCATCAGGACTACCAGATGGTTTCGATCCAGAACACGGCTGCGGACTGCCTGGTACCCAAGCCGGACGCGAGGCCGGGTTGAAATTCGTGTATGCCGGCAACCTGCCGGGAATGGTGGCTGGGTGGGAGGATACACGCTGCCCCGGCTGCAATGCGACACTCATCCGAAGATGCGGCTTCCGAATTGCGGAGAATCGCATTGGCCCTAACGGGCTTTGCCCGGAATGCGCTACCTCGATTCCTGGCGTTTGGACGAGCTGAGAACCGATGTGGCGAGAAGACGTCATCCCGGCGCCTCTTAGAAGCTGAAAGCTTTCATCGAATCTCATCTCGATGATCCGGAATTGTCGGTCGAGTCGATGGCGCACGCCTGCGGGATGTCGCCGCAGCGTATCCATCACATGAACCCCACTATCGGAGCCGCCGCGGGCCGGGCAAAGTGGAGGGGTGAAGAAAGCGGAGCAGAGGCGCGAGCTGTGGCGCCAGAGAATCGCACAGCAGGAAAGCAGCGGCCAGTCGATCCGGGCATACTGTCGCGGACGAGGCCTGCCTGAGCATGCGTTCTACGGATGGCGGCAACGGCTGAGGAAGCAAACCGCGCCGGTCAAGTTCGCGCTGGTGGAGAGGAAGCCTGCTGGGGCGGAAACCGCCCCACCCATCGAACTGATGTTGGCTAATGGCGACCGGCTGCGGATTCCGTACGATGCCGCGACGCTCAAGTTGGTGCTGGCGGTGTTGCGGGACCAGACGTGATCCATCTGCCGGCGAGCGTTCGCGTGTACTTATGCACCTCGCCGTGCGACATGCGGCGGAGCTTCGACGGTCTGCACGCACTGGTCGCAGGCGCGATGAAACTGGATGCGTTTGCCGGGCACCTGTTCTGTTTTTCTAATCGCCGGCGGGACCGGGTGAAAATTCTGTATTGGGATCGCGATGGGTTCGCGGTGTGGGCCAAGCGGCTGGAGGAAGGCACCTACGCGATGCCGTTTGAGGAAGGAGACGAACCCCGGCGCGAGATCACCGCGCAGGAGTTAGGGGCGCTGTTGAGCGGCATCGATCTGAGTGTTGCCAAACGCCGGAAACGATATCGGCGCAAGAACGCGGAAGCCGCATAAACAGTGGCTTCCGATGCACTTTTATCTTGGTAAAGCGCCGCTTTCCCCTTATAATTCCGATAGTGCCGGTCGATCCCAACAGCCTGCCACATGATCCCGCGATCCTGAGGCAGATGCTGGTGGATCTGACCACGCAACTAGACAAAACACAACGGCTGTTGCGCCAGTTGATGGAAGCCAAAAGCGGCACGCGTAGCGAACAGTTGAGCGCCGATCAGTTGCGATTATTCGCGCAGGAGCTCCACGTTGCCGAACTCACCCCGCCGGAAGCCCCAACAGAAGCAGAAAAGAACGAAGACGATCTGCCGCCTGGTTCGGCCTCCAGCGGAAGTGAGGACCAAGAAGAAAGCCGCCCGCGAGGACGGCGTCGGCTGCCGCCACATCTGAGGCGCGAACGGATCGAGCATGATCTGACGGCGGAAGAAAAACACTGCACTTGGTGCCATCAGGACCTGCACCCCATCGGCGAAGAATCCAGCGAGCGTTACGAGTACATCCCTGCTCAGTTGCTGGTGATCGAAGACATCTGCAAAAAGTACGCTTGCGCCTGCACGGTAAAGACGGCGAGCAAGCCGCCGCAACCCATCGAGAAAAGTGCGGCCGGCGCGTCGTTATTGGCGCAGGTGATTGTCAGCAAAATAGCCGATCACTTGCCCGTGCACCGCCAGGCGAAGATCTTCAGCCGCTTCGGGGTGGAGATTCCAGACCAGACCATGTGCGGCTGGATGCGGCAATCGGCGGAGCTGCTCGATCCTCTCTATGTTCGCCTGAAACAGTTCGTACTGAGATCGAAGGTGGTGGGCACCGATGATACGCCGGTGAAAGTACTGGACCGCAACTTGAAGCGCGCAACGCGAAAGGGGCGATTCTGGCCGTATATCGGGGATCGCAACCATGTGGCGGCGGTGTTCGATTACACCCCGACACGAGAACGCGCTGGGCCTGAAGAGTTCCTGAAAACGTATCGCGGATATCTGCAGGCCGATGCCTATGTAGCTTACGACAGCTTCTTCACCAATCCCGAACGCGGCTTGGTGGAGATTGCATGTTGGGCCCACACGAGGCGTCACTTCCATCAGGCGCTGGACACGGATTCTGCGCGCATGGGCGCGGTGCTGGCCTACATCGCGCATCTATACAAAGTGGAGAAACGGGCGCGGCGGGCCGGTATCGCGGGCCAGGACCTGCGCCTGTTGCGTGAGCATGCCTCCAAACCGGTGCTGGAGCAACTGCACGAATATCTGGAGAAGATTCGCGCACAAGTGTTACCGAAGAGCGAAGCCGGCCAAGCGGTCTCCTACGCGCTGAAGAACTGGACGGCGCTGACACGCTACCTCGAAGATGGGGACCTGTCCATCGACAACAACCACACCGAAAGAAGCTTGCGCGGCATCGCGGTGGGGCGGCGCAATTGGACTTTCGTAGGTAGTGATCGCGGCGGAAAAACGATGGCGGTGCTGCGGAGCTTCGTTGCATCGTGCGAACTGGCCAAGGTGGACCCGTTCGCCTGGTTCCAAGATGTGCTCGCGCGCATCGGCGAGTGCTCGATTCAGCAACTCGACCAGTTACTGCCCCACCGTTGGGCTGAGGGCCGCGCGTAGGCTGGCTCTTTTCGGCTCACCAGCGTTCGGCCCCGCCGTTGGTGTTCATGTGATGGATACGCCGCAGTGACGAATTCATCCCAACTTCAACCTGTTGGGCCGGATCATCAATCAACCGAACTTCGGCGCGATGTGCATTGAGCCGACTGACGTACAGCCCCGGCGTTTGCCCGCCGCAACACAAGTCCTCCTCTGGGGCGTGACGGGTAGCATTGGTATCACCCCCGGCTTTCGCCCCGCGAGGAAGACCTTCGTCCAAGTGTCCTTCTCTAGGTTTCGTGTGATAGCTGCGCCGACCGCCGTGCTTTTCGCGGGCGCTGGCGAACTTGGGATTTCAACTGTCGTAGCGAAGCTTTGACCCGAGCTCAATCATCGCGGTTCTGTAACTGGCCCGATGCCTGCGCACCAACGCGTTAGAATGCCACCGGTGTCCTGCCCCTTCGGGTCATGATGCCTTGGCGGTACGGCGCCTTGCTGGCAGGACCGGTTTGCAGCGATACTTCAAATCGGAGTCGAAAACAAGAAACTGCTGCCCCTTGACGTCGACGACCACAAAGCGATCATCTTGCGCGGGACCGATGACCTCAAATATCTCGCCCGCCGGAATGTTGACGGCGGCGTGATGGTTGTCCATGAAGGCCAGGACCATTACGGCGAGGTCGGCCCGATAGCGCGTTCTAGGCTCCTGGTGGAGCGTCGGTATCGTTCCCATTTGTGCCTCTTATGCCTTCGCTGTCGCCGTCTTGGCTTCAATTGGCACTTGGCGCGACTTCTTTTCGGCCTGTGGTACGGGCACCGAGACTTTCAAAACTCCATCCTGCAGTTCTGCCTTGACTTGATCCGTCTTGGCTCCTTCCGGCAGGGGAATGGCTCGGTAAAACTGGCCGTAGCTGCGCTCCCAACTGTGGTACCCCGCGTGATCTTCCTTGTGCTCGCGCTTTCGTTCGCCTTGAATCACGAGTGCATCGTCGGTCAGTTCGACCTTGATTTCGTCCTTCTTTAGGCCCGGCACTTCCGCGGTAACCACCAGGTCGCCATTGCACTGCCGGACGTCCACCGCCGGAGACCACGCGCCCAGCTTCATTTCCGCGCCCGCCTCTGGCGCGCCGCTCCGGAATGCCCGATCCATTTCATCGGTGAATTCGCGCATCAGCGCGAAGGGGCTCATTCCGAACCACCGGCCGAACGGAACCATGGGCGCGAAGAAGTCATTGGCCCGGCCGAGGGGCGGTGCTTCGCGTTTCACGACGGACTGCTGTTTGTTTACTTTCACTTCTTCCATATGAATGCCTCCTTCTTATTTCAAGCGACTCTGCTTTCCGGGGCCACTCATGTGCCCCACCGTACTCGCCGAGTGTTAAGCGCCAGCCGTCATTTGCTTAGGGGCTGCTTTCGGCGCGGTCACGTGGAGCATGCCCTTGTCGACCGACGCGGTCACCTTGTCGACATCGACAGACCGGGGCAAGTCGATCCGTCGAAAGAGCTTCTTTTCCGAAAACTCGCAGAACTGAACGTTACCCTTCTTCTCTTCGTGAGTGTGGGTGGCGCCGGCCTGGACGACGAGCGCATCCGGCATCGCGGACACTTCAATGTCTTTGGCATCGAATCCAGGCAGCGCTATGCTGGCTTTGAATTCCTTCTCGTCCTCTGCCAATTCGGCAGCGGGCGCCCACACCACCTCGCGCTCGGCCTGCAGCCAGTCCTTCAGATCGGAGCCATTCTCACCGTTGCGGCTTTGGAAAATTTCGAAAGCTCGCTTCCGGATTGAGTCGGTAACCGCTTCCATTTGCTCCAGGAGCGTCTGGGGAATAATTGCGGGATTGCTACATTTATGAATGCCTACTTGCGACATCGGTATCCTCCTGGCAAGTCGATGGCTGGATTGTCTGACCGGAATCTGAACCCCGTTCGGGCGTTCCAGCTCCGGTAAATTCAAACTATCAGGGTTCGAGTACTAGGGGACCTAGGTAAAGTACTAGGAGAAATTTGTAACTACACCAACCCTTGTTCGATCGCGTGCTTGGTTAATTCGGCGGTGGTGCGCAACCCCAGTTTTCTCTTAATGTTTTCGCGATGGAAGTCGACTGTCTTGGTGGAGATGCTCAGAACGTGGGCAATTTCCTTGGCGGCGCGGCCCTCGGCGATCAATTGCAAAATCTCCCGCTCCCGCGTGCTGAGGCGAAGAGTGGCGGCGGCACGGGAAGGATCCTTGAATCGCTCCAGGTGTTCGCGCGAAAGGCTTGGAGTTACATAGATGCGGCCGTTCAGGACGCTTTTGATCGCATCCAGAAGCTCCTCGCGCGCGGCGGATTTCAAAACGTATCCCGTCGCTCCCGCGTTGAGCGCGGCCTCCAGGTACGCGGGATTTACGTGCATTGTGACGAATAACAGCTTGACTCCGGGTAGACTCTTCTTGATCTGCACCGCCGCGTCGATGCCATTCAGCAGGGGCATGGTGATGTCCAGGATGATCAGGTCCGGTTTCAAGAGGAGCGCCGTCTCCACCAGCGCCTTCCCGTCCGTCGCTGTGCCGATAATTCTAAGATGAGGCTCAAGAAACGCGCGAAGGCCTTCGAGCGTCAGCGGGTGGTCGTCGGCCAATAAGACTCGCGTCCGTTTCATAGGCTGTCGGCAGGCAAGGGAACTTCTGCTGCAATCCGAGTGCCGTGACTCGGCCGCGCCGCGATGGACAGCTTCCCATTCACCAGGCGCGCGCGTTCCTCCATGCCGATCAAACCCAGCCCACCCTGCCCCCTGATTGCCTCCCGGTCGAAACCAACACCATCGTCTGCGATCGTTAACACTACGGCCCCATCCGGGAAGGTGAGCTCGAGCGAGACGTGTTTGGCGTTTGCATGCTTGGCTATATTTTGCAGGCTCTCTTGTGCAATTCGATAGAGACAGGAGGCTACTTCACGAGGCACTGGGGCCTGACGGGCGCCGCCAGTGAATTCTAACGCCAAGTTGGGGTTCCGCTCGGAAAATTCCTTGCACAAGGCCCGCAGGGATGCGACCAGACCCAAGTCATCGAGAACGGATGGATGCAACTCGTACGCGATATGACGGGTCTCTTCCGATGCCTTGACCACCCGGGCTTGCAGCGCTTTCAGCCGGTCTTGCACCAACTGGGCGGGCGCTTCGGCCGCAAGCCCACCCATGTCAATGGCCAAGGAAGCCAGTTGCTGGCAGATCTGATCGTGCAGCTCGCGAGACACCCTCCGGCGCTCCTCTTCCTGAGCCGTCAGCAGACTTGCTGCAAGAGCCTGAACCTTCGCTCCATGGGTTTGCGCAGCCAGCTCCAGTTGCCTTCGTTGGGTGATATCGCTCACAAAAGCGACGGCTAGTTTGCCTGCGGCGGTCTGGATGCCGCTCAGGCCAATCTCGACCGGAAACGTCGTGCCGTCCTTACGGCGGCCTTCCAGATTCAGGCCGATCCCCATGGGCCGGCTTTGCAGGTTGGCGAAGTAACCCTTGTGGTGGTCGGCGTGGCGGCCCCGGGCGTCTTCCGGAATCAGAATATCGAGCGGCTGCCCGAGGAGTTCCTCCCGGCGGTAGCCGAACATCTTTTCCGTATTGCCATTGACTAACACGATCTTTCCGTCCGAGTTCACAGCGACGACAGACTGCACGGAGGAATCCAGTAAAGCCCGGACCGTAAATTCGCTTATTTCCACTGCCTCCTGGGCTTGTTTGCGCTCCGTGATGTCCTCCAGAGCGATCAGGATGGTCTGGGTTGGATCGATACGGCGGGCGTTGAGCACCAACCGCCGGCGGCCAATCTCCGGGAAGTCTTGATCGACGTCGAAATCTTTAATCTCGGTGCCCTTCGAGAGAACTTCCCGGAACAGTTCCCGCAAGCGGGCAACGTTGCACTGGCCGGCGCCCGTCCCGAAGAACGACTGTTGCTTCATGTCTTGGGGTGAAACTCGAAACAGGCCGCAGAAGCTTCGATTCACGGTCAACACCCGGAATTCGGAGTCCACCACCAGGAGAGCTTCGTGAATGGTTTCGATGATGGCGCGGGCGTAGTCGCCCAACCTTTGGGCCTCGTCCCGCGCACGGTAAATCAAATCCGTGTCCAGCAGCACCACCAGCACGCCTCGAATGTTGTTGTCGCTCTTGTAAGGCCGTACGCGCAGCGAATACCGGTGGCCGCTCCGGTCGCTGACCTCGCGCTCGATGGGTCGCCCTTGACGGGTAACTTTCGAAAACAGCTCCCTCCAATTGGAGACATTCAGGTTGGAAGCGATATCGGTGAACGGGCGCCCCACGTCGCCCGGGATCAGGTTCAGCAATGTACCCGCCACCGGAGAGAACCGCCGGACACGCAGGTTGGCATCCAGAACCAACACCGGGATGTCGACACCCAACAGCAGGTTAGTCAGGTCGTGCGTTAGAGCGTTCATTTCCGCGTTGTGATGTTGCAACTCGTCATTGAGCGTGACGAGTTCCTCGTTGGAGGACTGCAGCTCCTCCTTGGCCGTTTCCAGCTGCTGATTGGTGCTCTGCAACTCCTCGTTACTGGACAGGACCTCTTCGTTGGCCGCCTTCATCTCCTCTTGCGCGGCTTCGTGTTCCGCAATCAGGGCGCGCAATTGTTCCCGGGTGGATACTAATTCCCGTTCGAGCCTTTCCGCTTTTTCGACGCTACGTTTCTTACCTGCCGCTGGGCCCGTTTTCCGCCCTCCGCCCAAGCTCTCTGCTGGACCCGCCGCCAGGCTCGCTGGCTCGACCTTTTGAAACACTATCAGGAGATCCTGCTTGTTGCCGTTGCGCTTCTTGAGCGGCCGCACTTCCAGCCGAACTGCCGCGGGCTGACCCTGATGCTTGAATTGCACAACGTCTTTGTGGACGGCGAAACCTTTTCGTTTGGCTTTGTAGATGGCCGTACGCAGATCCACCACAAACTCGGGACGCACCATTTTCAGCAAGTGAAAACTGGGTTGCCCTGTGGCGGGCGCCAGGTACGGGCTTGTGTCGCCTTGAAAATGCACGATATGGAGATCCGGATCGACGATCAGGGCGGGCGGCGCGTAGTGCTCCAGCAGGATGACTTCTGCTTCCTTCCGGAAATCGCTCGCCGCGCTGGCCGCGGTAACGTTGGGCGCTACGGCATCCGGTTGGGGCAAATGGTTCGCCGTCGCATGGGACTCGCGAAAGGTGGTCGCCGCCGGCTTGCGCAAGAAAATCCTATGTTTCTGGTCCTCCGCCGTGAAAGCCTCGGAGTAGTCGCTAATGGATTCGGAGTTTCCGAGAAAGAGAAAGCCTCCGGGCTTGAGCGCATACTGGAACATCGATAAGACTCTCTTTTGCATCGCCGGGCCCATGTAGATCAGAACGTTCCGGCAACTGATGAGATCGAGCCTGGAAAACGGCGGATCCTTGGCCAGATCGTGCCGCGCGAATACGCATAGATCGCGAATGAACTTCTGAGTCTGATAACCATGGTCAGTCTTTACGAAGAAGCGTTTCAGACGGGCTGGAGATACTCCGGCTACCGCTGCTTCGGTATAGATCCCAGCTCGGGCATGCTCCACCGCGCGCTCCTGGATGTCGGTACCGAAGATTTGAATTTTGATTCGACTCGCCCGTTCACCCAATTCTTCGAGCAGCAACATCGCAATGGAGTAGACCTCCTCTCCGGTGGAGCATCCTGGCACCCAGATGCGCAGAAAATCACCGGCGGATTTTTTCAAGCGGAACTTTGCCAGGACCCGTTTGCGCAGAGCCTGAAAGCACTCCGGATCGCGAAAGAAACTGGTCACGTGGATGAAGATGTCATCCGCCAAGGCCTGCGCTTCTTCCGGGTTCTGCCGCAGGATCTGAGCATACTTATGCAACGATGCGATCTTCAGCAGAGCCATCCTCCGCGCGATGCGCCGGCGGACGGTGGCCTGCTTATACAGGCGGAAATCAACCCCAACGGAGGACCGAAGGATCAGGCAGACCTTGTCGAGCTCGCTCCCTTCGAGTACTTCCTGCGCCTCCGCCAAATAGGGGTGGCGGCCGATGCGCCCCAGTTCGGCTGCGATGCGCTTAGGTGACAGCACGAAATCGACCGATCCGGCTGTGATCGCACTCATCGGCATGGCGGGCCATTCGGCCGTTTTCGGATCCTGAGCGAACGTCATGCCTCCGGCGGCCTTGATGGCTTTCAACCCATACGTGCCGTCGGATCCCGTGCCGGAGAGAACCACGCCAACGGCCGCATTACCCTGTTCCTCCGCCAGAGCCACTGAGAATTCATCAATCGGGCGTTGCAGCCCGGCGGCGTCCGATCGGGGCACCAGCCGCAGGGTTCCCTGACGGATGATCATATTCTTGTTGGCGGGGATGACGTAGACGTGGTCCGGCTTCACGTCGATTCCGTCGGACACCTCGACGACGGTCATGCCGGTCGCCTTCGACATAAGAGCGGTCAACGTGCTTTCGTGCGTAGGCTCCAGGTGCTGGATCAGCACGAAAGCCATCCCGGATTGGGCCGGCAGCGCTTTCAGCAACGCGGTGAACGCTGCCAGACCTCCGGCCGAAGCGCCGATGGCGACGACGGGAAATGGAAGTCCGGGGCGCGCGTTGGAGGTTTCAGAGCCACGACTGCGCGATAAGCGGACGTTGCCTAGTTTTGGGCGAGTCTTGCGGGGTCTTACCGGCGCTGTAGGTTTGGCCATGTGCTAGGCCTCGTGAAGAGGTTGACAGCAAGATACCATGATCCAGGACGATTCGCGGCGACGCCGTCGAGAATGCTACACCGCCGAAGACCCGCTTCGGCAACAGCCGTGATCAGCCCAGGGGCCGACTCTAGGTGGCAGACACAACCACTTAAATCTATACGCCGGCGCGCAAACCTATGGTTCGGCCTTAACATAAAACTTGCGAGCCGATACAAGGTCTGCGTTGGGTATTTCAGTCGTGAGTCTCACGGATTGAAGCCCGCCTTTACCCGCTGGCTTCGCAAGAAACGTGAGCAAATATTGGTGGCTGAGGCGGCCAGTCAGATCAGACAGGTAAGGAGCCAAGGAAACAGGTGCTCCAAAACCCAGTGAATACGCCTCTCCCCCGGTCTCCTCCGCGAGCTCAGCCAGGTAGTTCTGAGCCCAGATGTTGAACCATAGGCTATGGCCAGTGTGACCAGTTCCCAGTGCATAGATGGCGTAAACAACGATCCCCTCGCGCTGAGCGTCTGCAATTGCGGAGTCGACGAATACATTGTGGATGGATTCATTCCCCAGCTCAAAAGCGCCGACACCGGGCGTCACCATCAAGACCTCGCGCCGCGCAGAGCTTGCGGGCCAGTGGTGAATTAAATCGCTCAGCGATACATAAGGATTGGTGCCAGTAGTACTTCCCATCGGCAAGCGCAATGCCGTCGCGGCGTGCACATGATCCTTGGTAAGGCTCTGGACAGTGTCAACCATACCGTTCCGCATATAGCCGATGCCGATGGCTGTACTCGGCGGCTGGGAATTGATGAAGTGCCGCACATCTTCGAACTGGCTGGCCACACTTGAATCAGACGCGTCATCTATCAATATGAACAGTTCGAGGCCGGCATCGTCTCCTTGGCAGGATACCCAGTTGATCACAGGCATACGATCCCGGTCTTGAAACAGCATGACGTCTTCGCGCGCCAGCAGCGGCACATCCTTACCTTGACGCGGCTCGACCGTGACGACCATCCGCACTCCAGTGCTCGTTGTAACCGGGAGCCTAGCCTGGGCAAGCGCAACCGAAGCCGCCACCACTAGAAGTCCCGCCGCCAAAAGTGGATTTGTCATATCGTGTGCCCCGCATCCGCCATTCGAAATGGGCAGACGGCTCAGGCTGCGTTGGACGGAGATTCAACCAGGCAAGCTTGAGGTGCCCTTGCCGGTATCAGGCAGCCTGGACCTCGACAGGCTTCTTCTGGGCCGCTGGCGCCTTGGCCACAGTGATGTGGAGCATGCCGTTATCGAGTCTAGCCGAGGTCTTTTCTACGTCAATGCGTGCCGGCAGCTCGAACCTCCGGTAGACGTCATTTGAGCCGAACTCCGTCCATACCACGTTGGGTTCCTCAGTCTTTTTCTCGTGTTTGGTCTCTGCATGGACGATGATCTCGGAGGGCGTGACGGTGACTTGCACTTCTTTCGGGTCGAAGCCAGGCAGTGTGATCTGCGCTTCATACTTCCCATCCTTTTCGGCCAGTTCCGCTGCCGGCCACCCAAACACTTCATGCTCGGCCTTGAGCCAGTCGTCGACCTCGTGGCCAAGCTGATAGCCTCGCTTCTTGAAGAGCTCAAATGCCCGCCGGCGCACGTCCAACCGCTTTGCGATCGCTTCGAAGATCGGAAGGGGCTCTGAGCCCACATTCTCCACTTTTTGAACAGCCAGATTTGCCATGGCAGTAGCCTCCTTACCCATGCCGGGTCAGCTCCAAGTGAGCATTCATCATGCCATTTCGAACTGGATCAATTCCGCATGGCAACGCTGTTGGGCATTCAGAATGCAGGGCAGCTAGTGTTTCGAAAAGACATCGTCAATGGGCTCTCGTCTGTCCTGGCCTGCACACCTGCTCATCCTAGCTGCAGTGCCGGGGCTTGCAACTGCTCTGTCCTTTGGCCTACGGCGCATGCCTGGCTGGGGGCGCGCTGTCCGGTTCGCTCTTGCGGGATTTCTCGCGACCAACGAACTCATCTGGTATGGTTACAGACTCACCCAAGAGGGTTTCCGCTTCTCCGAAGCCTTGCCGCTGCAACTCTGCGATCTCACGCTATGGCTCACGGTCATCGCGGCCTTGACCCTCAAGCCCGGAATCTACGAGGTTGCCTATTTTGGAGGATTGGGTGGGAGCAGCATGGCGCTGCTTACACCTGACCTCTGGACGCCGTTCCCGTCTTATCCGACAGTCTATTTCTTCCTGTCTCACGGTTTCGTCGTGATCACGCTCGTGACGCTGACCTGGGGTCATCTGGCCAGGCCCCGGCCGGGTTGTGTCTGGCGAGCGTTCCTGATCTTGAACCTGTATGCGGCTGCAATCGGGGTCTTTGATGCGGTTTTCAAGACCAACTACATGTATCTATACAGCAAACCTGCGAGCGCGTCTCTTCTCGATTACTTCGGACCCTGGCCTGCTTACATCTTTGCGGAAGAAGGATTTGCACTCGCAGTGTTCTGGTTACTGTGGCTCCCTGCCCGAAGCGCCGAACGCCGCAAAGAGTGGTTTAGCGAATGACCGCGACAGATTTCGGGAAAGTGCGCCAAATAGCCCAAGCGGTCATCAAGCACATTCGAGTCCGAGCGCGAGACCTATGGAACATGGCATGCACATTACGGGGCAGGTTGAAATGAAAATTCTGTTGACGACCGACGGATCGGACGGCGCGGCGGCAGCGGCCCGGACGGCATGCCAGATTCTTCGGACTGAGAATCGGCAAGTGGACTTGTTGTGCGTCGCACCGGAATACCGGCCACGGATGACGGGCTGGGACGAAAGCTGGGCCGGCCAACGCTATCGGCACCGTATTGTCACTGCGACACAACGGATTCTGGATCGGGCGAACGCTGCTCTCGCAGCGCAAGGGATCATGGCGAGAGCGCAAAGCGAGATCGGCTCACCTCAAGGGGTCATCGTACAAAGGTCGGTGGGCTACGATCTGACAGTCCTGGGCGCGCGAGGACGAGGCGAACTCTCGGAGGCCGGACTCGGGCCGGTGGCCAACCACGTGTTGCACCATGCACCCGGCTCTGTCCTGATCGGACGCGAACTGCACAGCGATAGTGGGTTTCGCGTGCTGGTGGCGGTTGATGGCTCAACGGCTTCTAGCCGCGCGCTGGAGGTGATGACCTCGCTTCTCGACCTTGAATCAGCCGGCGTCGTTCTGATGCATGTGATGGAAACACCCTGGATTCACTTGGGACTGGAGCGGGATTGGCTTCGTTTCAAGGATCCGGTTCACGACCAGATCGAGCCCGAAATCGAGTGGGACAAAGAGCTTCAGGCCGAAGCGCAGCGCTTGATCGACCAAGCGCGCGAGCAACTTCGGCCGTACCATCCTGGCATCGAAGTGGAAATGGCCGAGGGCATTCCTGCGGACGAGATCCTAAGCCAAGCTGAGAAGCGGGATTGCGATCTCATCGTGTTGGGCGCAACCGGCGTCACGGATTTGAAGCACCAGCTTCTCGGCAGCGTGTCATCCAAGATCGCCTGGGAGGCGAGTTGCTCCGTCCTGGTGGTCCGATCAGCAGATTAGGAACCTGCGAGACGTGGCTGGCCGTCGTGGTGCTGCTGTGGCGCGTCTCCGGTCCGGCGATGATGGTCACTCTGTTCTTGTGCGGCGACGTGATGACGGGGAGAGGCATCGACCAAGTGCTCTCCCACCCGTCAAGGCCTGCGCTGCATGAGCCATGTGTTCAATCCGCGCTCGAATATGTGGCCATGGCAGAAAGCGCCAACGGCCCGATCCCCAAGCCCGTCAAAGGTTCCTATATCTGGGGCGATGCGCCTGAGGAACTCGATCGAGTCGCGCCGGCTGCACGAATCATTAACCTGGAGACCAGCATCACTACCAGCGAAAGCTATGCGCTCAAAGGCATCAACTACCGGATGCACCCCGCAAACGTATCGTGTTTATCGGCAGCGAAGATCGATTGCGCCGTCCTGGCAAATAATCACACGCTTGACTGGGGGCCGGCCGGACTGGCACAGACCATCTCCACACTGCGGAAAGCGGGCATCAGAACTGCGGGAGCGGGACAAAATCTAGCGGAGGCTTTAGAGCCCGCTGTGATTGAGGTTTCTAGCAATTCAAGAGTGCTCGTCTTTGGCGCTGGCTTGACTGACAGCGGCATCGAGCGCGATGGGGCGGCTGGGGACTCAAAACCCGGAGTCGTGTTGCTGCCGGACCTCTCCACTAGGACAGTTACACATATCGCTGAGAGAGTAAGCAAGGTGAAGCGGCCCGGCGACATAGCCGTGTTGTCCATTCACTGGGGCGAGAACTGGGGCTACGAGATTCCACGCCAGCACCAGGTCTTCGCCCACAATCTGATCGATCTGGCAGCGGTCGACGTGGTGCACGGCCATTCCTCGCACCATCCCAAGGGAATCGAGGTGTACGGGGGCAAGCCGATTCTCTACGGCTGTGGAGACTTCATCAATGACTACGAGGGCATATCAGGATATGAAGAATTTCGGAGCCATCTGGTCCTGGCTTATTTTGTCGCCACGGATTCGGCCACCGGGAGGCTTTTGGGTCTGGAGATGAGGCCATTCGAGACGAAACGATTCCAATTGCACCGAGCCAGCCACAAGGACGCAGAATGGCTGAAAAACATGCTGAGCCGGGAAGGAACACGGTTCGGCACCAACGTGAAAATGGCGCCGGGCGGCCAGCTCCTGCTCGAATGGCGGTGATGATGATGTCAGGGCGCCGCTGTGAGGCTCGCTGATGATCGTGGCCATAAAGGCATTCATCCTTTCACGCAGATGACGGGCTCCAAACGAGCCACTCTCCGCGACAATCCAGCCTTCTCTGAGGCCTCAACGACTGCGTTCACGTCCTTGTAGGCCCCGGGCGCCTCCTCGGCTACACCGCGTGCTGAAGGCGAGCGAATCAGGATACCGCGGCCGGCCAGCTCATCGATCAACTGCCGGCCTCGCCACTGCTTCGTGGCTTGATGGCGGCTCATCTGGCGCCCTGCGCCGTGGCAGGAGGAGCTAAAGGCCTGCCGCTCGCTTTCCTGAGTGCCGACCAGGATGTACGAGGCGGTTCCCATCGTGCCTCCGATAAGGACCGGCTGTCCGGTGGCGCGAAGCGCTTCCGGAATGGCCGGATGGTTCGGGCCAAAAGCGCGCGTCGCGCCTTTTCGATGGATGAAGACTTGTTTAGCCTGTCCATCGACCTGGTGCTGTTCGACCTTGCAAGTATTGTGGGAAACATCGTAGAGAACCGTCAGTTCCGCGCGAGGAACCACTTCGGCAAAGGCCCGGCGAACCAGGTGAGTAATGATCTGGCGATTCGCCAGGGCGCAATTGATGGCGGCCCGCATGGCTCCTAGGTACTTTTCCCCGATCGGAGATCGAATCGGCGCGCATGCCAATTCGCGATCCGGCAACTCAATTCCATATCCCGCCGCCTGCGCTGCCATGTCGCGGAGAAATTCGGTGCCGATCTGGTGACCCAGGCCGCGAGAACCGCAATGTACGCTCACTACGATGTCTCCCTCGCGGATACCAAAGGAGTTGGCGGAGGGCTCATCGAAAATAGCCACCACCTGCTGCACTTCCAGATAGTGGTTCCCGGAGCCCAGCGTGCCCATCTCGCGGCGCTGCCGATTCTTTGCAAAATCGCACACAACTTCCGGCTGTGCGCCGTCCATTCGCCCTCGTTCCTCGGTGCGCTCCAGATCATTCGCTGTTCCGTAGCCGAGGCGGAGAGCCCACTGCGCGCCGTCCACCAACATCTCGTCGAGCTGGCCGTCGGTCAGGTTCAAGAGCCCTCTGCTACCCACTCCAGCCGGAATGTGGCGGTACAGTGCATCCGCAAGCGATTGCTTGATCGGCGGCAAATCCTCTGCATTTAGACCTGTCAACAGCGTCCGCACACCGCAGGAGATATCGAAGCCGACCCCGCCGGCCGAAATTACACCGCCCTCGTCCGGGTCGAAGGCTGCCACGCCTCCGATCGGGAAGCCGTAGCCCCAGTGGGCATCGGGCATGGCATAAGCCGCTTTCTGGATGCCGGGCAGGGCGGCGACATTGACAATTTGCTCATAGACCTTTGCGTCCATGTCGCGGATCAGATCTTCACTGGCAAACAGAATCGCCGGGACGCGCATTTTCCCGTGCGGCTCGATTTGCCACTCGGATTCGGAGACGCGCTTCAACAGTGCCGTTTCCAAAGAGCCACCTCAAACATCGACGACGCATTGGGCCACCCAGGAGCCATCTAGATTCTGGCCGACCAATAAGCTCGTGTAAGTTGCGCCTTTGACCTCAACAGCCGGCTCATGCCGGGCGACATCGACTTCTTCGCCCCAAGCCCTACCGTGCAAGCGAATTCCCTCCAGACGGACTGCAAAACGGCCAAAGACCATTCCACGGACCGCCATCTCATAGATCAGTGTGTTGAGCCAATCAACCAAGAGCACCTCGCTGTCCGTCGCCTGGCATTCGACGACGATCTCCTGCCTGGACACGACGAGCGCAGGATCGGTGATCACTGCAACCAGGGCAATTGCGGCCTGCTCAAACGCTTCCTCCCTTGTGGTTCCAATCCCCCGCACGCCAATGTCGGCACCATGGGTGAAGTGCTCCCAATGCGGGCTGAAATCCGCCTGTGCCTGCGCCAAATCACACACCTTCACTCTTCATACTCGCTTTGGCCTCGTTGACACTGCTCAGAGCTAGCTAAGGAGGTGCACGCTTCGGACCAACCCGGCTCCTTCCGAACTGCCCCACAGCGAGCAAGGGCGATGGCTTCGCGGACGATTGTTCCGCTTTCGGGGTAACGGGATCCCAGCAACTTCCACCATTACCGTCGCATTTCGGCTTCCCGCTTCTGCTCCCGCGAAATCAGCTTCGCCAACTCACTCAGCTCCTCCGCCAACAACTCGACCAGATCATCTACGGACACGATGCCGATCAAGACGCCTCCGTCGTTCACGACGGGAGCTCTGCGTGCTCCTTTAGCGCGCATCAACTGAATCGTCTGAAAGACTCCTTCATTCTCTCTGACGGTAATCAGGTCGCTGGTCATGATGTCGCCAACCGAAAGGCTTGTGGCATCAAGTTCTTGTGCCAACACTTCTAAAACCATATCCCGGTCCGTGACGATGCCAACGGGTGTGCGTCGCCCGTCAATTTCGTCCGTGACCACAATGTCGCCGACATGATATTGCCGCATCAGCTTTGCGGCTTGTAAGACCGACGTATTACGCGGCGCAACAACAACTTGGCGGACGCACAGCTCTCCAACAGGCATGGTATGTCTCTCCTCTCCGCTGAAACTGCACCGCTGCGGCCAAAGTCCAACTCGGCAACATCAGACGGACGCCATGAGCGCGTCGGGGATCAAATCGAATTGCTTGAGTCAGACCGCGGCCTCGCTGCCGCTTGGGGGCACAGTAGTCTTGCGATTCAGTTTGAGCGAAAGAACACACGAAGACGCGAAACCGCACATCTGCTTGAAGAACGTGAGTTGGCCCCACGCGGCAAACCCGCAGCCTTGAATCAAAGAAAGGAGGGTGACTCAACACGACGGGCACCCTCGATTTCGCTAGCACAACAAGAGCGCGGGAGCATGATCAAGCCCTGAAGCGAGGCGCTGAGCCAGTATGGGAAAGTTCGTGAGGGGATTACGGTCGATCGGCATCCGCTGCGGGTCGACGGTTTGGCTCGAAAAGTGCCTGTGCCGCTAGCGTGGTGCTCTTCGCGTGTGAAGGATTTCACTCCGTCGCTGCCGCGCTGCGGGGGCGTCTCTCTTACCTCAGAAGCGGGGCTTTCACCGCCTCCCGCTTTGAAAATGGCGAGATGCACTTAGACACCCCAACACTCATTAACGGCGAACACTGTCTGATTCTTGGTTCTATTGCGCCGCCCGACGGGCAACTCCTCTCAACCCTATTGCTCGCTCACACGCTCAAGAAAGAAGGAGCCAGCAAAGTGACGGCTGTTCTCCCCTACCTCGCCTACGCCCGGCATGACAAAGACGAGCCGGGCCATAGCATGGCAACTGCGTGGGTCGGCTCGGCTGTCGAAGCCTCCGGATGCGACGGGGTGATTTGCGTGGATTTGCACAGCAAAGCCGCCAAGCAGCTCTTCCCGATCCCTTTGATCTCGATCTCTAGTGCGGGTGTCTTTGCGGAGGCGATGAAACGGTACGGGCTCTGCGGGGCAACGATTGTTGCTCCGGACGAGGGGGCCATTGCCCGTTGTGAGGCGGTAAGGACGGCTGGTGGACTGCCGCCCGTTGAGATCCCCTATTTCGAAAAGCACCGAACGGCAACCGGGATCATCCACAGCGGGCCAATTGGCCAAGTGGGTGCCCAAGCCGTGATCATTGACGACATCCTGGACACGGGAATCACACTGATCTCGGCATGTGAGCAGCTCGCCAGAGCTGGGGTGAAAGAGATCAGCGTTATGGTCACCCACGGCCTGTTTACAGGCGAAAGATGGAAGCAATTGCGGCAGATTGGTGTGAAACGGATCTTTTGTACGGATTCGATCCCGCGCCCCGCCAATCCCGACAGAGACGGCATCGTAACGCTGTCCATTGGTCCGCTCCTAGCGAGCGCGCTCTCATCGTTTGGCGACTTGTGATCGGAGAATGCAACGCGCGTCCTTCGGGCAAAATCTAGGTCGCGATTCTCTGGGACAGGTGGTCGAGACCCTGCAACACATATTCGAGCGCCTCGTGCACAGCTTCATCCCGCAATCCTGTTCGGATTCATTCCGGAATGACGCTCACCGTGAGTGGGTCTCCGCGTCAACCGTAGGTGTTAGCGGTGTCCTCTTCCTGGCATTCGTGCCGGCGGAGGAAAACCATGCCCGTACGGATAATGGAATTCCTCAAAGTGGTGCGGATAGTGGCCATAGAACACGTAAGGAGACCAATACACTCCAATGGGCGAGTAGAAGGGCCATCCGAAGGGACCCCAGAAGATCCCATTGTCCCGGTTCAGCGTGAAACGGAGAGTGGGCGTTCTCCGTTAGTGAGCATTCCGCCCTTCGGGCGGGGATTTTCAAGGCATAGGGTCTACCGATCCGATAGGTTCTTTTGAAGGAGCGCAGAAGCGAGGCCTCCGCGCTCCGGTCATCGTCTCGATGAGCCCACCAGGCTATCCCTCGGCATGGTTGCATCCCTGCAGAGCCCGCTTCCGTTTCACCTGGCACAGTCATTGTAACCCTGCGTCTCATGCCGCTTGTTGCCGGCGTAGTTGCCGCTGCCGACGCGCTTCCTCCAGCTTGCGGTCCCGTGCGTCGAGAATTTCCTTCTGCCGTCCGGCCAGCATGTCAGCTGGCGTCACAAAGCCGATGGCGCTGTGTAGCCTCACGGTGTTGTAGTGGTCCACGTATTGCTGAATCAGGCGCCGCGCATCCTCTGGCGTCAGCGGCGTTCCAGGCCGGATGCACTCGCCCTTGAGTGACTTGTGCCAGCGCTCGATTTTTCCGTTCGATTGCGGATAGTACGGCGAGGTTCTGACGTGCGTCATGCCCGAGATGCGGATGAATTCCTTAAAATCTTTGGCGATAAATTGCGGGCCGTTGTCAGAGATGATCCGCGGCCTCGCCTCCGGGTGCTTCTCCTTCGCGGCTTGCAGAATGATTTCAATCTCGGCCTCCTTCATGGACTCGCGCAGATCCCAATGCACGATCGAGCGGCTGAAACCGTCCAGCACGCTGCACAGATAGTAGAACGTACCGGCGATGTTGATGTAGCTCACGTCGATATGCCAATGCTGATGCGGCTGGGGTGGTTGCTCGAAGCCGGTCCCTTTCTGGGCGGGCTTCCCGTTCCACTTGCGCAGCAGTCCGGCTCGGCTCAGCACACGCCACACGCTGGCCGGGCTCACCGCCACGATGTCCGCGTCCAGCATCATGAAGGTTAACCGCCGGTAGCCCTCCAGCGGGTGGTTCAAATGAAAACCGATGATCGCCTGCTTCTCCCAATCCTCCAGCCAAAAATCCCGGGGAACCCAACCGTTGTGCTCGTTGGCCCGACCGTAGCGCTCTCGCCAATCATAGAACTTGCTGCCGGTCACGCCCAACCATCCAACGAATCGCCCGGCGCCGATCTCACTGGCCTCCGACCAGCGCCGGACGAAATCCACGATCTGATCCCGCACGTCGTGCGGCACCCAGACCCCGTTCAGAGTTCCCCAAGTTCTTTTTTTAACGCGATGTGCTCCCCCATCAGTTCCGCTAGGACCTCGTCCTTGCGCTGGATCTTCTTCTCCCGAAACGCGATGCGCTCCTGCTCGGCCTGATGCTCGCTGCGGGCTTTGACCTGAAAGGCGGCGGCCCCGTTCTCAAAGAACTCCTTCTGCCAGCGGTAGAATACCGTCGGCCGCAGCCCCAACTCGTCACACAGCTTCGAGACCGGTTCCTGTTCCAGTAAATGCCGCCTGAGGATGGCGACCTTCTCTTCTGCGGTGTAATACTTTCGTTCTTTTTTCAAGCGCGTTCTCCCTTATCGTTAACGGTAGAACGCTCTCTCCATTTCCAACTGAGGCGGGACAGACCGCGCCAACCCGTCGTTCAGTTACGTGAATGGCTGGATGAGAGTGATGCCCGAAGACCGGACGTTCTGGCTGCGCCGCCAGGACGTGAATGCGCCTTTCATCTTCTACGGCGCGAAAGACGCGAAGCACTATGAAGTGGTGTTGACCGCCATGCGCGGCACATCCGTGAAAGGCTACGTGTTGTTGCCTGCGGAGGCGACCGGCCAAACCGGATCCACTGCGGCAGGCGAATGACTTTAGCGTCACAGTGACCGAATCGCGGAGGGGGTTTAAGATGACCCTCTCCGCGCTGATGTCTTTCGAGAACCCTAATTGCTGGAAAACCAACATGCGAGGCAACGGTCCACAGGCGCCGCGGCTTGGAGCCGCCATTCCAATCCTTTTCTGGTTGTGCCGCAGCCGCTGGCGGTCAACCAGAGTGTCGGAAGTGCGCAGAGGGCCAGTACACCGTAAATCAAGCCCTTTTCCCAGTGCTGCAAACGGAATCGTAATTTCCGGCACACGTCCAGTATCGGATCATTGGTGTCCAGCTTGTTCCTCGGGCTTAACGGGACGGACTTCTACGGATCCTTGCGTGGGGCTACTCTTCACCAAACAACCAGCAGTTTTCACGCCGGGACTGGCGCACGAAATGCGGGCCTGACGCGTCTTCTCCGCACGGCACTAGCGAGTGCGGGCTTGTATGCGTGTGAGCCCCCAATGTGCGCAACAGAACGCAGTCCGTCGCTGCAGCGCTCTGTTAATTGCGACTGAACAACCGAAAATCGGAGTCTCGCAGATGGCACTAAAACTGCGCTTCTAGGACGGGGCGCACTCTTAGTCGGATTGCGGCACGAAAGTTCGCAACCAGCGCCCGCTTTCCCGCTCGCTGAATCGTCAGGCCGGGAAGCCTAGCAAGACTGAATTACAAGGTCGAAAGAGAAACCAATGAGCCAACCGGACTTTGCTCTCAGGAATAACATCCGTTTCAAGGGTGGGACTCCTTTGGTCGAGAGATGGTTACTGCAACAAATCTTCAAGGCCATCGGTCCTGCGCCGCTGCGCTTCGCGTTCCAGGACGGCGAGGAAATGGTTCCTGCGGGTGTGGCTCCAGTCGCCACCGTGGTGATCCGTGACCGTCGAACGCTGGCTCGCATGATTGTCGATCCGGAGATCGCTTTTGGCGAGGCCTTTGCCGGTGGCCGCATCGAGGTGGAGGGGGATCTGGCTCGAGCTCTGGAGGCCGTCTATGAATCTTGGCCCAGCGGCCGGGCGAACACCAGTTGGTACCAGCGCGTGACGTCAAGCCTGATGGGCTGGCGCCAGGCGAATAGTCTGCACGGCTCCCGCCAGAACGTTCATTGCCACTACGATCTGGGGAACGATTTCTACAAGCTGTGGCTGGACCCCCAATTGGTGTATACGTGCGCCTACTATCCTTCGCCGTCCGCGACGCTGGCGGAAGCGCAGGAGGCCAAGCTGGACTATGTTTGCCGTAAACTGCAGCTTCAGCCAGGGGATCGCGTCATCGAGGCCGGTTGTGGCTGGGGCGCACTCGCGCTCCACATGGCGCGGCATTACGGCGTATCCGTCCGGGCGTTCAACATCTCGCACGAGCAGGTTCTCCACGCCCGCC
>JGI12269J14319_10001230_pt1 | contig 25613 bp, 26 predicted proteins | sample PeaSoiSIISIP2007_FD_14319 | JGI IMG/M metagenome (IMG submission 14319)
CGACCGGCCCCGGGCGAAGGTGATCCGGCCCCGGGCCCGTGGCCCGAGCAGATGCGGGTCGGGACCCGCCTCGTCGTCGCTCTTCACCCGCACCACCAGGGGCGAACGCGCCAGGGACAGCACACCCACCGACAGCACCACCATGGCCAGGATCTCGCCCACCAGGAACCCGCCGCCGGCCCGCACGCTGTCGCCGAAGAGCCCGATACCGATGGCGATGGACGCCAGCGGGTCCACGATGACGAGCGCCGACTGCGAGGCGGTGACGGGGCCCGCCTGGAAGGCGTTCTGGGCCAGGAACATCCCCACCAGGCCCATGGCGGCCATGGCATAGGGCGGCCACGTGACGAAGAGGTGAGCCCAGCCCCGGGCCATGAGCTCCTCGTTCACCTCCTTGATGATCGAGGCGGTGAAGGCGAAGGCGAGGGCGCCGGCCACGCCGAACCAGGCGGCGCGCCACACCGGCGAGCCGAACCGGGCCAGGAGGACGGCGAACGAGCCCCCGGCGATGACGGCGAACGACACGATGCCCCAGTTGTCCAGATCGGGGGTCTCGTTGCCGCCCCCCGGGGCGGCCAGGACGAGGAAGGCGGCCAGTCCACCGGCGGCGGCGCTCGACCCCACCCATTCCTTCCACGTCAGGGGCTGGCGGAACCACACCCCCAGCACCACCACCAGGAACGGCAGCTCCAGGGTGAGGATGGGCTGGACCGTCGTCAGCCGACCGAAGTGCAGGGCCAGGAACTGCAACAGGAAGGCCCCGATCATGAGCACGAAGCCGGCGATCCACACCTTGCGGCGCACGGCGTAGGCGAGGAGGCCCAGCGTGAGCGTCTTCTCGGCCGGGGCGTTCTCCACCCCCATCCGCTGGAGGATGCTCGTCAGTGCGTTGGCAAGCGCCGCCAGGACGGCGAGCACGTAGGCCATCGCTTCTTGTTCTACCGCATCGACCCTGCTCGTCGTGCGCTCTCCCCCCTTCGGCCGTGCCCGGGCTCTCTGGCAGGGATTCACCCGGCGTCGGTACGCTGGCCGTCCCCCCGGCGCCGCGCCGGGGCGGACCCGAGGGAGCACCCGATGGCAGACACCGTGACCGTCCAGGAGTTCGAGCGGGCCGCGGCGCAATTCCTGGAGGCCAACGCCAAGCCCAGGGTCGAGGTCGAGCAGGCCTGGGGCGAGGGCTCCGACCAGGTCTCCCTGCTGCCGGAGCGGACCCACGAGGAGGAGCTGGAGGAGCTGGCGGCAGCCCAGGCCTGGGCCCGGACGCGCTTCGACGCCGGGTTCGGGTGGCTCACCGGACCGACCGAGTACGGCGGCCAGGGCCTCACCCGGGAGCACCAGCGCGCCTACGACACGCTCGAGTCGGGCTACGAGATCCCGCCCATGACGGCCTTCGGCATCGGCCTCGGCATGGTGGCGCCGACCATTCTCGCCCATGGCACCGAGGAGGTGAAGCGGCGCTACCTGCGCGCACTGTGGCGCGGGGACATCGTGGGGTGCCAGCTGTTCAGCGAGCCCGGTGCCGGGAGCGACCTGGCCGGCCTGCAGACCCGGGCGGTGCGCGACGGCGACGAGTGGCTGGTGACGGGGCAGAAGGTGTGGACCTCGGGGGCGCACCTGTCGGACATCGGCGAGATCATCTGCCGGACCGATCCCGACCTCCCCAAGCACAAGGGCCTCACCGGCTTCGTCGTCGACATGAAGGCGCCCGGCGTCGACATCCGGCCGCTGCGGCAGATGACGGGCGGCGCATCGTTCAACGAGGTCTTCTTCACCGAGGTGCGGGTGCCCGACTCGCACCGCCTGGGCGACGTGAACGGGGGGTGGACGGTGGCGCTCACCACCCTCATGAACGAGAGGGCGGCCATCGGCGGCGGGAGCATGTCGTCGGGGAGCGGCAACCTGAGCACGCCCCGCCTCCTCGAGCTGGTGCGCCACCAGGGCAAGGCCGACGACCCCCTCGTCCGCCAGCAGATCGCCGACATCTTCATCAACGGTCGGGTGGCCAACTACACCAACCTGCGGGCCATGGCCAAGATCGCCGCCGGGCAGGTACCGGGGCCGGAGATGTCGCTGGCCAAGCTGTCGCTGACGGCCAACATGCGCCGCATGACCGACCTGCTCTCGAGCGTGCTCGGTCCCAAGCTCCTGGCCGACGGAGGCGAGTGGGGCACCTTCGCGTGGTCGCAATTCATCCTGGGGCTGCCGGGCATGCGCATCGCCGGGGGAACCGACGAGGTGCTGCGCAACATCATCGGCGAGCGCGTCCTGGGGCTGCCCAAGGAGCCGGCCAAGAACTGATCCCGGCGAGGCGCGGGCAGCGCCGAAGGCGCGCCGGGAGCGTCAGCGAGCCGTCACGGTCCGCACGGCGCCGGGCCACGTGATGCACCCCCAGGGCACGTAGTCGACGAAGGCCCACGATCGCCGGTGCACGGCGGAGAGCCCGTAGCCGAACAGGGCCCGCTTGTGGGCCGGCGAGGGATACCCCTTGTTCCGCTCGAAGTCGAACGGGGGGTAGCAGTGGGCCGTGGCCCGCATGATGCGGTCGCGCGTCACCTTGGCCAGCACCGATGCGGCCGCCACGGAGGCACACCGGGCGTCGGCCCCGATGACCGTCCGCACCGGTCCGTCGACGGCGACGCCAGCCCCCTCCGCCTCGGGACCGAAGAGCGTGGGGGTGGCGGACGGGCTCACGTAGTCGAAGTTCCCGTCGAGGACGACGGCGTCGGGCTTCACCTCGGCGGGTAGCTGTCCGAAGGCCCGTCCCGTGGCCAGCCGCAGGGCGGCGGTCATGCCCAGCCGGTCGCACTCGTCGGGCCAGGCGTGACCGACGGCCCAAGCGGTGCACCAGGCCGCCACGGCGTCGAAGATCGACTCCCGCATGTCCTCGCTGAGCTGTTTGGAGTCCCGCAGCCCCCGGGGGATGCGCCGGGGCGCCTCGCACAGCACGGCCACGCCGACGCTGAGCGGGCCCGCCCACGCCCCCCGGCCCACCTCGTCGACGCCGGCCACCAGCCGGTGGCCGTGACCCCACATGTCGCGCTCGTGGGACCACCCGGGCCGGGCCGGCAGGGCCCGGGAAACCCGCCGGGCCGGGGCGGGGCTCGCCGTCCCGGTCACGGCGCCGAGGCCGCCACGGCACACGTTGGTGCCATGTTGTCCGTGGCGCTCTTGTGGTCGGGGGCCCGAGTGCGCATCATGGGCAGGTCGCCACCCCGGCCCACGCCGAACCCCCGTCGGCCGGGACGACACTGGAGGACAGCGCCATGACCAACGGCCTGATGGACGCCACCAGGAGCGAGTCCACGACCCCACTGGCGACCGGGACGCGGGTCGACGTGCGCAACAGGTTCGAGGGCTCGTGGAGCCACGGCTTCGAGGTGGCCGACCACAAGGGCGGCGGGTACCACATCCGCCGCCTGTCGGACGGCAGCGTCCTCCCCGACGTGTTCGACGACGACGACGTCAGGCCCGAGCGGCGCAAGCAGGGAATGTGGTGGTACTGAGCAGCGGGCGGGCATCGGCGTAAGGCGAGGCCGACGGGCCGGCGCCGTCCTCGGTCCGGGCCGGCGTCCCACCGCTAGGGCGCGCCGACCGTCTCGATGAACTCGTCGATCGGGACGGCGATCATCGTCTTGGTCTTGAGCGTCCCACGGGCGCCGAGGGCGACGGCCACGCGGGTCATGACCTTTTCGTCGGGCGCCTCGAGCACGGTGGCGAAGTCGTACTGGCCGAGCAGGGCCCACTGGGCCACCACCCTGGCCCCCATGGCCTCCACCTCGCTGTTGACCTCCTTCAGCCGCTGCGGGTTCTGCCGGAGGGTCGCCATCCCCTCGGGGCCGAGCGTCGACAGCATGAGGAACGTCGCCATGGGGGCACGCTACCGCACCGCCCTGTCGCCACCGCTGCGGCCGCGGCGCCGTGCCGACCAGGACGATCAGCCAGGCTTCCCGGGCCCCGTCTCGGCCCGGACCCAGGCCAGGTAGTCGGCGTCGCCCCCGGTCACGGGGACGGCCACGATCTCGGGCACCTCGTAGCCGTGGGCCTCCCGGAGCGCGCCGACGAGCGGTTCGACGAGCTCGGTGGTCGTCTTCATCACGCACAGCCATTCGACCGCCGACGTCACCTCGCCCCGCCACCGGAAGGTACTCGTGATCGGGCCCGACACCTGCGCGCAGGCGACCAGCCGGCGCTCGACGGCGAGGAGGCCGAGGCGCCTCGCCTCCTCCTCGTCGCCCGCCGTCACGGTGACCTGGACCACGCCGCTCATGACCGCCGTCACGCTATCGCCCCGACGCCGACGGCCACGGCCCACGCACGGGTGGTGCAGGCACGACGTCGACACACGGGCTGACCCCATTGGACGGGCCCCGGATCCGGGCCACAATGCCAACGGCGCGCCCCGGTCGGCGCGCCCGTGGAGGCCGACCCGAGGACGTGACGTGATGAGCGGTGCCCTGCAGTGACGGCCGCCTGGTACCGCTTCCGGACGACCTTCGGGCACCGGTGGGGCGGGTACCTGGCCATCGTGGTGCTGACGAGCCTGGTGGGCGGGTTGGCCATGGGCTCCATCGCCGCCGCCCGCCGCACGGCGTCGTCGTTCACCGTGTTCTGGGCGAGCACGAACCCCTCCGAGCTGGGGGGCGCCGACGGCGTGCTCAACCCCGCCCTGGGTGCCGACTCCGCCTATGACCCGGAACTGCTGGCGCGGCTCGCCCACCTCCCCCATGTCACACGGGTGGAGAGCCAGTCGGGCATCGACTTCCTCCCCCTGCAGGCCGACGGCGCCCCCCTCGATGCCCCCAAGTGGGACCCACCGGCGGCGGGTAACGGCTACGGCAGTGTCGACGGCCTGTACTTCAACCAGGACAAGGTGGCCCTGACGGCGGGCCGCATGGCCGACCCCGGTGATCCCGACCAGCTCATGTTGAGCGCCCAGGGCGCCTCGGCGCTCGGCGTGCAGGTCGGGAGCGTGCTCCCGGTGGGCATCTACACCAACGCCCAGACCGAACTGCCCGACTTCGGAACGGCGGCGGTGAAGCCCTACCGGGTCGTCCGCGAAAAGGTGGTCGGTCTCATCGCATTCGCCAACAGCATCGTGGTGGACGACGTCGACATGAGCCAAGCCGCCAACAACCTGTTCACCCCGGCCCTCACCCGCCAGCTGCTCGACTGCTGCGTCAACTACACCGCCAGCGGCGTGCAGGTGGAGGGCGGCACGCGCAACGTCGGCATGGTGGAGCGCGAGATCGCCGCCGCCCTCCCGGCGGGGTTCCCTCCCTTCGTGGACAACGAGCCCCAGGTCGTGGCCAAGGCGCAACGGGCCGTCAAGCCCGAGGCCATCGCCCTCGGGGCGTTCGGTGCCATCGTCGCCCTGGCGGCCGTGCTGATCGCCGGCCAGTTGATCGGCCGCCAACTCCGGCTCGGCGCCGAGGAACGCGCCGTGCTGCGCGCCCTGGGGGCGGGGCCGGTGCAGGCATCGAGCGACGGGCTCATCGGCATCGTCGCCTCCGTCGTCCTCGGCTCCGTGCTGGCCATGACGGTGGCCGTCGGCCTGTCTCCGCTCGCCCCCCTCGGGCCGGTGCGCGCCGTCTTCCCATTTCGCGGCGTGAGCTTCGACTGGACGGTGCTCGGACTCGGCGCGGCGGTGCTGGTCGTCGTCCTGAGCGCGGTGGCGGCGTTGCTCGCCCTGGTGACCGCTCCGCACCGGGCAAACCGCCGGCAACGGAGCGCCGGCGACCGCCCGTCCACCGTGGTCAGGGCAGCCGCAGCCATGGGAATGCCCGCTCCCGCACTCACGGGTGTGCGCTTCGCCCTGGAGTCCGGCACGGGCGCCGAAGCGGTGCCGGTGCGGTCGGCCATGCTCGGTGCCTGCCTGGCGGTGGTGGCGGTGGTGGCCACGGTCGTCTTCGGATCGAGCCTCGACTCGCTCGTGGCGCACCCCGCCCTGTACGGGTGGAACTGGGACTACGCCCTCGTCTCCGGAGGAGGCGACATCCCCCAACAGCAGGTGGCCACGCTCCTCGACCGCGACCGCTCGGTGGCGCAGTGGTCGCCGATGTACACCGCCGACCTGTCCATCGCCGGCCAGGAGGTCCCGGTGCTCGGGGAGAGCGTGACGCAGGACAAGGTGCAGCCGCCTGTCCTGTCCGGCCACGGTCTCCNGGCCGACGACCAGGTCGTCCTCGGTGCCGTGACCTTGGCGCAGCTGCACACCCACGTCGGTGCATGGGTGGAGGAGAGCGACGGCACCTCGGCGCCGATGCGGTTGCGTGTCGTGGGCACGGCGGCCATGCCCACGCTCGGCGGCAACGGCGGCCAGCACCTGGAGATGGGCACCGGAGCTCTGCTGTCGTACGGTCTCATCCCCGCCATCGACCGCAATCCCTTCAACGACCCCCTCCCCGGACCGCTCGTCGTGGCGGTGCGCCTGCGCCCGACGGCGGACCACGCGGCGGCGGTGCGGGCCCTCGATGCCATCGCCGCGGACACCACCAACACGGCCGACTTCGGCGTGGAGGTGACGAAGGTGCTCCGGCCGGCGGAGATCGTGAACTACCGGTCACTCGGCAGCACCCCGGCCTTCCTCGGCGCGGGCCTCGCCCTCGGCTCGGTGACGGCGCTGGCGCTGACCCTGGTGGCATCGGTGCGGCGCCGGCGCCGCGACCTCGCCCTGCTGAAGACGCTCGGGTTCACCAAGGGCCAGTTGGCGGCCACCGTGGCGTGGCAGTCCACCATCGCCGTGGCCATCGGCACCGCCGTCGGTGTCCCGCTCGGGATCGTGTTGGGACGCTGGCTGTGGGACCTCTTCGCCCGCAGCATCCACGCCGTCCCTGTTCCCGACGTCCCCGTCCTGACCGTCGTCGCCATCGCCGGCGGCGCCCTCGTGCTCGCCAATGTGGTGGCCGCCGTCCCCGGGCGACTGGCGGCCCGTACCCAGACGGCGATGCTGCTGCGCACCGACTGACGGTCTACGACAGGCCGGGCCGCCTACGAAGTAGCCCTGCTCAACGGTGGTTCCTTGCGCTGAGCCGGGACTTGCGCACGCGACCAAGCCGCCCACGTTCGATAACCGCCGTCGAGGTTACGAGCCTTGATCCCGAGCTCGTGCAGGAGAGCGGTGGCTGTGTGACCTCGCTGGCCGACCTCGCAGTACACGACGATCGGGCCGGGCCCGAGCGCATCGAGCTGGTCACGCAGCGCATCGATCGGAACGTTGATCGATCCCGATATGGCGCTGTTGGCGTGCTCCTCGACCGTACGGACGTCGACGACGGTCCATCCCTGGGCCACCAGTTCATCGAGCTCGGCGGGTTCCACGACATCACAGTCACCGCTCAGCACGTTCTCGGCCATGTAGCCGAGCAGGTTGACCGGGTCCTTGGCCGATGAGAAGGGGGGAGCGTAGGCGAGCTCGATGTCCGCCAGGCGATCCGCCGTGATCCCACCTGCCATCGCGGTGGCGATGACATCGATCCGCTTGTCGACGCCGTTTCGACCGACGATCTGGGCTCCGAGTATCGCCGCATCGTTCGGGTCGAAGATCAGCTTGGCCGCCATGCGCGTGGCGCCCGGATAGTAGCTGGCGTGGTCGAACGGATGGGAATGGATCACGCGGAAGTCCCTCCCGGCCGTCCGGAGGTGGCGCTCGTTCCAACCCACCGTCGCTGCCACAAGGTCGAAGACCTTGACGATCGCCGTCCCGAGGGACGCGGTTTGGTGCGACGGTCGCCCGGCGATGTGGTCGGCCACCCGCCGTCCCTGACGATTGGCAATATTGGCCAGGGCGATGAGCGACGTCGCATGGGAGATGGCGTCGGGCTTCTCGACGGCGTCTCCGACCGCGTAGATGGCGGGATCGTTGGTCTGGTTCGCCTCGTTGACCGATATCCCACCACTCGGCCCGAGGTGGAGTCCGGCAAGCTCGGCGAGTCGTACGTCGGGCCGGACCCCGATCGCCCCGACGACGAGGTCGGCAGCGAGAACCCTGCCGTCAGCCAAGGTGACCCCTGTGTCCTGCACCGATGCGACCGTGATCCCGATCTCGAGGTGGACACCGTGCGCGACCAGCTCGTCGGCGACCAGGATGGCCAACTCCGGATCGAAGGGCGGGAGTACCTGTGCGGTCGCCTCGACGATCGTGACGTCGAGGCCCCTGGTGACGAGGTTCTCCGCCATCTCCAGCCCGATGAAGCCGGCTCCGATCACGACCGCCGTCGACGGTGCGACGTCGACGTCCGAGACGATGCGAGCGGCATCCTCCACCGTGCGAAGGGTACGGACGCGGTCGTACCCCGGTATCGGGGGGCGTACGGGCGCTGCGCCCATGGAGAGCACGAGGTGGTCGTAGCCGACGATCGTTTCCTCTCCGGTGATCGTCGAGCGTGCAGTGACGGTCCGCCCGACCCGGTCGATGTCGATCACCTCGCTGTGCACCCTGACGTCGAGGCGAAAGCGGTCGAACAGCTGCTCGGGGGTTTGCAGCGTGAGGTCCTCCTCCTCCTCGATGAGCCCGCCGACGAAGTAGGGCAGGCCGCAATTGGCGAACGAGACATGCCCGGACCGCTCGAGGACGGTGATGGTCGCGCTCGCATCCAGCCGTCGAAGGCGAGCGGCCGTCGACATCCCCCCCGCCACGCCGCCGACGATGACGACCCGCTTGTTGACCGGCTCAGCTTGGGCCAGCTGCGACGTGGTCATCGGGAGAACCAGAGCTTGCGCTTGGCGACCGGTCGTCGGGCCTGGCACCGGCAGCGCTCGGCCGGGGGGACGTCGCCGAGTACTTGCTCCACGTGGGCGCCGCATCCCGCCCACGTCGGTCGTCCGCACTCCCTACAGGTAAGGGCTCTGCACATACCCCCTAGGGTATCAGGAGGTCGTTCCTTCGTACGCCCGAACATCACCCGTGGACCCCTGGCCAGGGTCTTCAGGCGAGCTTCATGAACATCTTCTCGACCGTCTCCAACGGGTAGCCGTCGGCGGCTGCCTCGTCGGGGTTGTCGAGGCAGTAGGTCAGGCCGGCGGCGACGAGACGGAAGCCGGCCTGCTCCAATGCCTTCGTGGCCGCGGAGATCTGTGTCACCACGTCCCGGCACTCCCGACCTCCGTCGAGCATGCGCTCGATGCCTTGGACCTGGCCCCCGACGCGGCGGAGACGCCTGCGGACCTCTTCGACCACCTCATCGGGTAGCTGCACTTTCGCTCCTCATCTCGGGTCTACGAACGGGTCGAAGACCCGTCGACACTATACCCCGTAGGGTATCGTGGAGAAGGGCCAGGGTGACCGACCACGCCAGGCGGGACGTAAGGCCCTAGCGACTGGCCTTGTGGCTTGCCACGCTGAGATCGTGGTGACCCGGATCGTCATCCTCGGAGGGGGCACCGGCGGAACGTTGGCAGCCAACAGACTGCGGGCGGTCCTCGACGAGGCCGAGATCGTCGTCATCGACCAGGACGACACTCACGTCTACCAGCCAGGACTGCTGTTCGTGCCGTTCGGCCTGGCCCACCTCGACAAGATCGTCCGGCCGCGTGGCCGCCAGCTCCATAGTGGCATCGGGTTCCGCCAGGCGGAGATCGACCACGTCGACCTGGACGCCGAGCGTGTCTGGCTCGATGACGGTACCGGGCTCGACTACGACGTGCTGGTCGTGGCCACGGGGTCGACCCTCGTGCCCGAGGAGACCGAGGGGCTCACCGGTCCGGGCTGGATGGAGAAGGTCTTCACCTTCTACACACCACAGGGCGCCGACGCGCTGCACGAGGCGCTGGGGTGCTTCGAGAGGGGCCGGTTGGTCGTCAATGTGGTCGATTTGCCCATCAAGTGTCCTGTGGCCCCCCTGGAGTTCTGTTTTCTCGCCGACTGGTACCTGCACGATCGGGGCATCCGCGACCGAGTGGAGCTCACCTATGTGACCCCCCTCGATGGGGCGTTCACCAAACCGGTGGCCTCCGCCACCCTGGCCGGGCTGCTCGACGAGAAGGGTGTCGAGCTGGTGACTGATTTCAACACCGCTCAGGTGGACGGTGAGGTGGGGCGGCTGGTGTCGTACGACGATCGTGAGGTCCCCTTCGACCTGGCCGTCGTCACCCCGCTCCACGGCGGTGCGCCATACGTAGGGCGCTCCCCGGGATTGGGCGACGAGCTCAACTTTGTTCCAACCGACCAACACACCTTGCAGTCGAAGGCCCGACCCAATGTCTTCGTCATCGGAGACGCCGCCAACATCCCGGCGTCGAAGGCCGGGTCGGTCGCACACTTCGAGGGTGAGGTGCTGGTGGCGAACATCCGGCGATTCCTGGCCGGCGAGCCGCTCGACACCAGCTTCGACGGGCACACCAACTGTTTNATCGANTCCGGCTTCCACAAGGCGTTGTTGATCGACTTCAACTACGACACCGAGCCGTTGCCGGGCCACTTCCCCACCGGTGTCGGCCTCCCGCTGCTCAAGGAGTCCCGGCTCAACCACCTCGGCAAGCTCATGTTCCAGTGGTTCTATTGGCATGGCCTCCTTCCCGGTCGCGACATCCCGGGGGTCGGCTCGGCCATGCCCGAGCACGGCAAGCACAAGGAATCGGTGCGCACATGACCCCGTCTGCAGGGAGGTGTTGACCATGGCCACCGCCATCTACGCCGGCGAGAGTGTCTCCGTCAACGATGAAGGCTTCTTCGAGCAGCCCGACGAATGGACCGAGGAGATGGCCCCTGAGATCGCCCGGGCGGAGGGCATAGACCTTCTCACTGAGGACCATTGGCGCGTCATCAAGTTCATGCGCTCCGAATATGCCGAAAAGGGTACTGGGCCGACAGTACGGGTGTTGGGCAAGACTTCCGGGGTCTCGGTGAAGGAGCTGTACCAGCTGTTTCCCAAGGGTCCGGCCAAGGTGGCGGCCAAGATCGCCGGGATCCCCAAGCCCCGCGGCTGCATCTGACGAGTCGGCACGGACGAACGGGACGACCACGCCTCAGGAAAGGACGCAGACTATGAACGACACCATCGAGAAGGTTTCCATCATCGTGTCGAAGGGCTCACTCGAAGGCGTCTACCCGGCGTTGATCATGGCCAACGGGGCGCGCGCTGAAGGGATCGAGGCCAACCTGTTCTTCACCTTCTTCGGCCTCGACGCGATCCACAAGAAGCGCCACGAACACATCAAGGTGGCAACCGTCGGCAACCCAGGGCTGCACCTGGCCACCATGGCCGGCGGTCTCCCCGGGGTGTCGTCGGTCATGACCCACTACCTCGAGCGCAAGATGGACAAGCTCGACATTCCCTCGATCCCCGAGTTCATCGAGATGATCGCCGACACCGGAGCCGGGCTGTACGGCTGCAAGGCCTCGTGCGACCTGTTCGAGTTGACCGAGGACGACCTCATCGACCAGGTCAAGGCCATCATCACCGTCGGCGAGTTCTACGAGATGGCGGCCGGGGGTCACATCATCTTCACCTGATTCCCGCCCGGTCTACTGGTTCATTCGCTGAGATGCTCGGCCGCCGAGGCAGCGGCCTCGGCGGCAGCCGCGAGAAAGGCGCACACTGCCTCACGGTGCTGGGCGGGAACGCCGTCGGCGATCGACCGGATCCTGTTGTGGAAGACGATCAAGCCGGCAGGGGCCTCGTTCTCGGCCCGTTCGGTCAGCTCGAGGAGGACGTAACGGCGATCGGTCGGGTGCGGTCCGCGGTGCACCCAGCCGGCGGCCTCGAGTCTGTCGACGAGCATCGTCACGGCGCCCGAAGTGATCGAGAGTCGCTCGCCGAGGTCGCGTTGGGTGAGGGGCCCATCGGCCTCCAAGTGCTCGAGCGCGTCCAGGTCGGTCTCGGCGATCCCCGCCCGGTGGGCGAGGGCGGCCCGCAGACGGTCTCGGGCCATACCGAAGCGCTGGAGCTTGCCGGCTAGCGCGTCAGGCCGGGGTGTCGTCATTGACCTCAGTATAGACGGTTGCTATACTACTTAGTAGATAAGTGACTGAGTGGATAAGGAGGACACATGCACGAGACCGCAGCGACGACGAGGGCCAAGACGACCATCGGCGGAAGGCTCGCCCTGTCCCTCTACCGGTTCACCTACCGCCACGGCCGGCCCCGGTGGGACTCGGCGGAACCACACCCCGAACTCATCGACCTGGTCGCCGGGCGCAGACCGGGGCGGGCTCTGGATCTCGGTTGCGGTACCGGCACAGATGCCCTCTATCTCGCCCAGCATGGCTGGGACGTGGTCGGCGTCGACTTCGTTCCCGAGGCGATCGAGGCCGCCACGAAGCGGGCCGCTGACGCCGGGCTCTCCCCCCGCTTCGTGGTGGGCGATGTCACACAGCTGCGCCAGGCCGGGGTCGAGGGGCCATTCGATCTCATCATGGACACCGGCTGCTACCACGGCATCGCCGAAGCGGTGCGCGACGCCTATGGCGCCGAGGTGGCCGAGGTGGCGGCACCCGGGGCCGACTTCTACCTGGCCGGGATCTCGGATCCACCGGCCACCTGGCGCCTGCTCGGTGCGCGGGGCGTCAGCGACGACGACTTCCGTCGGCACTTCAGCGCCGATTTCGATCTGGCTGAGGAACAACGAACGGGAGCCCGGGGGCGGGTGGCGCACTTCGTGCTCTACCACCTGGTTCGCCGACAGGGTGAGCCAAGCGAGCTCCGAGGCGCTCGAACCCCAAGCGGGGCCAGAGACCAGAAAGGAGATCGACCATGACCGCATTCGTGAAGGTGCTCTTCGCAGGTCCACTGTTCTTCGTGAGTTCCTGGATCTTGATGATCTTTGCCGGGGTCGTGTACCACAACGTCGGTATCAATCCCTTTGGGTACGTCACCGCGATGGTGGTGACCATCGGACTGTGGCTGACCGTGGCGCCGGCGATCGGCGCGATTGCAGGAACCTCCAGGCGCTCAACCTCCTGAGCGTCATCACGACTACCCCGCTCTTTCTGCTCGTTACTCCACGACCTGGTTCGTGAGCTTCTCCACGACCGCCAGGGCAGCCTCGAACCCGATCGGAATTGCGTGGCGATCCACCAGCCAGTCGGCGCTCAGGTAGCTCATCCAAACTGTCCCGGAGTCGTCGACCCACACGAGCACTTTCAAAGGGAGATCGATGCCGGCAAGCGGGGATGCCGCCATGACCGGTGTGCCGGCGATCGGGTTGCCAAAGATCATCAGCTTTGTGTCGCGAAGGGCCAAGCCGACTCGTTCTGCCTCTCCACTGTGGTCGATCACGACGAACAGGGTCGCTCCAACGGCGCGCATGGCCTCCGACAGGCAGTCGACCGTCTCAGGGAGGGACAACGGGCTCCTCTTGTGGACAATCCCTGGTGTGGGACGCGCTCCGGCGGGCATCGCATCCACGGAGTCGCTCATCTCCACCTCCACACCACGAGTGCTCACCTCTACGAAGGCGAGAAGAACCCCAGCACGAAGGCGGCCAGGGCAAGGGCCAACGTTGCGGCGGTTATGGCCCGAGCCCGTGCAGGGCTGAGGAGTCCCGGTTCTCCACTCTTGCGGCCGGACACGGACCGACCCACCGAAAGGGCCAGGGCCCACACGACCCCGCCGGCCGAGACGCTCGCAAGGGCTACAACCTGATCGGTTCCGTGTAAGGGCCAGATCCTTCGCAACAACACGGCGATGCACGCGAGAACGGCGAGACCGGACCGGTTCCACGCCAGGTCGGTCCGCTCGCGCGCCAGGCCACGGTCGACGAACTCCGGATCGGCCACGGTGCCCTACTGGGCCCCGTAGGCGGCGAGGATCGCACCGATGACGGCGACAGTCACGATACCCGCGGCGAGGACATAGGGCATCGGAGAGGGCGGCAAAGGGGCTCCTCGGCGCATCGCCCTCTCGTTCGACCGCCAGTGCCTCAGACTGGTGGCCGCCACCAACGCTCCCAGGGCGATGAGGGGTAGTCCGAGGATCCGGCGACCGCCGGCAATGTGGAAGCTCGGGAGCAGCTGGGTAGCGGCGATACCGGTGGCGATGAGCGCAAGAGCGGTGCGGTTCCAGGCGAGAAATGTCCGCTCGTTGGCGAAGGAGAACCGGGCATCAGGTTCCTGTTCGACTGCATCCTGAGGTTCCATGGCCTGAGCTTTGCACGATCGAGCGTCTCGTGAATTCCTGGCGGCCCGGGCCTTGACGAGCGGACGAGGACGCCGTCTTCGCGCCAATCAGATCTCAGAGCACACTGTGAGAAATGAGTCGAGAGCGTCTGTGTCGCGGCAGCGGCGAGGATGACCTTCCTGATCCCTGGAGATGTCGAGAGACGGGCAAAGCTCCTCAATCTCTCCACAGAAAAAGCCGGGGGTGGGCAAACTCTTGGTGCATGGGTGGCGGATTCCTTGATGGCTGGCCGGTCAGTTCTCGGCCAGAGCGATCCGGGCCAGAGCCTCGACGGCCGCCAGGGTGCCCGGGGTCTGGGCTGCCACCACGGTCCGGCTCCCGCGGGCGTAGGCGTTCACAACCGAACGGCCGGCGGTGCTCAGGGCGTAGGCCCCGTCGCCGATGCCAGATATCCCCTGCATCCCCGGCACCGTCCCCAGATGAGCGACCTGCCCGGTGAAGGTTGCCGCGGACAGGTAGGCGAAGATCGTGACGTCGCTGTCCCCGACGCCGGCGGCACCCGTGTACTCACACACGATCCCGCCTCCACCCGCCGGGGACTGGTTCGGGCCGGCGTCGGAGACGCCGAGTGCGGCATCGGCCTGCGCCATCGTCGGGCAGGTCGGGGTGCTCGAGGTTGCGATGGTGGCGGAGCTCCCGTTTGGCGCTGTGGTGCGCGACGTGGCGGTCGTCGGGACGGCGGCCGGACTGCCCCCCGACCCGCACGCCGCCACGACGAGGCCGATCAGCAGGACCCCGACAACCGAAACGGCTCGACGACGCACGCCGGAGAGCATACGCGGCTGTGCTTCAGGCGACGGGGCGGTCGACGGCAGGTCTACGACAGACCGCGCGCCTCCTCGATGCGGTGTTTGACGATGATGGCAAGGCCGAGGATCGCCGCGTAGCCCGCCAGCACGAGCCAGTGGGCGACGTCGAGGCCACGGCCGTCGAGCAGGCCGAGCCCGAGCGCGGCGTCGTGGAAGCTGGGCAACACGTGCGCCGCGTCCCGCAGGGCGCGGGGCATGCTCGACACCGGGTTGAACAGGCCCCCGAAGTAGCCCAGGACGAACATGAGCGCGGTGACCACGGGGAAGGCCGTTTCGGCATGGACCATGAAGCCGATGAACACGCCCAGGACGGCGAACGGCAGCGCCGTCACCCACAGCAGCGCGGTGAGCTCCACCCAGGTGCTGGCACCGAGGCTCACACCCCCGAAGGTGGTGCCCACGATTTCGACCAGCACCAGGACGGGGAGGATCACGAGCATGATGGCCGTCACCTTGATGGCCACGTAGGCCCACGCCGGCAAGGGCGTGAGGCGCAGCTGCCGTGCCCATCCCGAGGCCCGCTCCGTCGACAGCCGGGCCCCACCGGCGGTGAGGGCGGCGACGAGCGCCCCGAACGAGCACATGGACACCATCAGGTAGACGCGCCACGGCACGGTGCCGTCGACCACCCGCCCGGCCCGACGGTCGCCGAGGAACAGCATGTAGAAGATCACCGGGAACCCGACGGTGATGATGAGGAACTTCCAGCTGCGAAGCAGCCGACCCACCTCGAACCGGCCGAAGGCCAGCAGCTCGCTCACGGCTCGCACCGGTCGTCGGCCAGCCGTCCCCGTCCGGTGAGCTCGACGAAGGCCTCCTCGAGCCCGGCTCCGGTGACCTCCAGGTCACAGAAGGAGATGGAGCGGCGCATGATGGCCCGCACCGTGGCGTCGGCGTCGAGGGAATTGAGCGTGACACACCGGCCCTGCACCTCGACATCGGTCACCCCCTCCAGCTCGTCGAGCTGGCGCTCGTCGGGGTGGTCGCACGAGAACCGCACCCGGCGGGCCGCCACCGCGGCCTTGAGGGTGGCACCCGGACCGTTGGCCACCACCTGGCCGTGGTTGACCACCACCACCCGATCGGCGATGCGGTCGGCCTCCTGGAGGTGGTGCGTGGCGACCACGATGGTGCGACCCTCGTCGGCGAATTGGCGGATCATCCGCCAGAAGGCGCGCCGCCCCTGCACGTCCATGGCGGCCGTGGGCTCGTCCAGGAAGACCAGTTCGGGGTCGCCGGCGATGGCGATGGCGAAGCGCACCCGCTGGGCCTGGCCCCCCGAGAGGCGGTGCGTCTGGCGACCGAGCAGCGGTCCGATCCCGGCCCGCTCCACCGTCACGTCGAACGGGGCGGGCTCCCGGTAGAGGCGGCGCACCAGGCGCAGCGTGGCGTCCACCCGGACGCCGGGGGGAAGACCGGACCCCGACCCCGTCTGCAACATGGCCCCCACCCGTCCCTGGGCCACCGCCTTCCGGGGGGTCGTGCCCAGGACCTCGACCGTCCCGGCCTGGGGTCGCAGGAGCCCGAGGAACACGGCGATGGTGGTGGACTTGCCGGCCCCGTTGGGCCCGAGCAGGGCCAACGTCTCCCCGCAGGCCACCTCGAGGTCGAGGTGGTCGAGGGCCAGGTGGGCGCCGTAGCGGTGGGTGATGCCGTCGAAGCGCAGCGCCGTCGCCACGCCGGAGCCCGGCGCGGCCGGCTGGGACTCCTGGCCGGTGGGAGCGTTCCACGTCTTCATCGTCACGCTTTCGAGTGCTGCCTCAACGCTACGAGTGCCGGGTGCGAGGCGGCAGGGCCGAATGTCCCGTTGCCGCCACTCTCCGTCGCCCGTCACCGCAGGGCGGAGCGCTGCACCTTACCCATGGCGTTGCGGGGAAGGGCGTCGACCACCCGCAGCAGCCGGGGCCGCTTGTAGGAGGCCAGCCGCTCCGCCGCGTAGGCCAGGACGGCCCCGGCGTCCAGGGGCGAAGCGCCGTCGGCCACCACCCAGGCCGTCACCACCTCGCCCCACTCGTCCGAGGGAGTGCCCGTGACGGCCACCTCGGCCACCGAGGGGTGGCCGAGGAGCACGTCCTCCACCTCGGCGGGGTACACGTTGTACCCCCCGGAGATGACGAGCTCGGTGGCCCGCCCGAGTATCCGGACGTAGCCGTCGTCGACCTCGGCCAGGTCCCCGGTGCAGAACCACCCGTCGGCGAACCCCGCCGCGGTGGCGGCCGGGCGCTCCCAGTAGCCGGAGAAGACGGCGGGCCCCTTGACGAGGATCTGCCCGCCGGCACCGGTCGAGCTCTCCTCGACCTGCACCTCGACCCCGGGGAAGGGGAAACCGACGGTCCCGGGGCGGCGCTCGCCGTCGTAGGGGTTCGTCAGCGTCATGAGCGTCTCGGTCATCCCGTAGCGCTCGAGCACCGAGGTGCCCGCCAGCCGGGCGATCTCGCCGTGCAGCTCGGCACGCAGCGGCGCCGAGCCCGACACCGCCAGCCGCAGCCGGGCCAGTTCCCCGACTCGGCCCGAGGCGAGCAGCCGGTGGTACATGGTCGGCACCCCGAAGAACAGCGTCGCCCGGTGCTCGGCGCAGGCGTCGAGCACCGCACCGGCGTCGAATCCCGGCAGCAGCACCGCCGAGGCCCCGACGAGGAGCGAGGTGTACAGGGCCACGCACAGGCCGTGGCCGTGGAAGATCGGCAACGCGTGGACCAGCCGGTCGTCGACCTCCCACCGCCACGTCACGGCGATCGACGTGCTGTTGGCCAGGAGGTTGCGGTGGGTGAGCACGGCACCCTTCGGCGCCCCTGTGGTCCCCGAGGTGTAGGCGATGAGCGCCGGGTCCCCGGGCTCCGAGGCGTCCAGCACAACCTCGCCGGGATCCCTGCCGCTCGATTCCCCCACCCTCGGGCCACCGCGGGTCGCTCCCCCGTCCGGCCCTCCTTCGCCGATGTCGCCGGCCAGGACGTCGAGGTCGCACGTGGCCACGGGCACCGCTCCGCCAGTGGCGCGCGCCACGAGGGCTCCCCGGGCGGGGTCGTCGACGACGGCGAGTGCGGGCCGGACGTCCCCGGTGACGTGGGCCAGCTCCCGCTCCGTGTACCCCGGGTTGACGGGCACGACCACGAGCCCGGCACGCAGGGCGGCGACGTGGGCCACGACCGCCGGCAACGACGAGGACACGCTCCACACCACGCGGTCCCCGGACCGCAGCCCGAGCCGACCCAGGCGGGCGGCCAGCCGGCGCGTCCTGTCGTCGAGCTCACCCGCCGAGCACCCGCCACCCGGCGCCCCACCGCCGAGGAGTACCACCGCACCCGGATCGTCGGCCCAGCGACGCGCCCACGCCGCCGGCAGGCTGCCGTGAGCCGTCAGGTCCCCCACGGTCAGACGCGCACCCGGGGCGAGGTGCGTGCGCCATGACAGGGGATGCACGCGAGGACGCTAGCAACCCATCGGCGGGTGCCACGGAGCGCAGCTGGCGTCAAGCACCCGGGACCGGGGTTTCGTGGGCCGGCAACGTCGACGAAACCGACAATGTCAATGGCGAGCCCGACGACGCCCACGAGGCCGACGAGGCCCGGACGCGGACATCGCCGAGGCGGCACGACGTCGGTCCGCACGGTCGGCGGCACTTTCGTCGCCGTGGGTCCGGCCCTCGCCGTCAGTGACCGTCCGGGCGTGCTGGGCGATGCCGATCGGGCTCCGATTCGTGGCCCATCCGGTGGCGGGTCAGGGTGGTCCCGGCCACCGTGGAGCGCCCCCTTCGCCCCTTTGCGACCGCTTGGTGACCGTGCGGTGACCTCGACGCGAACTCGAGATGAACTCTTGGAAACGCCCTGCTTCTGACCTTGTGCTGGGGTCCCGAACTTGGTCAGATGACGCCGGAGTTGGGGGATGGCGGTCCGGCACACCCCTCCTCCCTGAGGCCCCTGCCCCGCCGAGCAAAGGATATGTGTCCATGCCAAGAAAGACGCGACTTGCCCTGATCGGAGCGGCGCTAGCCGTGGCCAGCTCCGGCGTAACCATCTCGATGGCTGGTGTTGCCAGCGCCAGCGGCTCGCCGACCGTGACGACATCGTTCTCGGGCTCTTACGTCAACGGAGAGACGATCACGGTTTCGGGGACGGGTTTCCCGACGCGGTCGGCGGACCCGAGCGGCCTCGAGATCCTGCAGTGCTCGTCCGCGGTGATCGGGGCGCCCGACGCCAGTGACAGCTACTGCGACGGGAGCACCCTGAACCCCTTGCCGATCCTCACCAACTCCTCGGGCGCCTTCTCGGCGGCGTACACGCTCTCCCAACTGTCGGCCACGGGTGGCTCGAACATCAACTGTGACGCCACCAATCCGTGCACGCTCTGGGTAGGCGAGGACCACCAGAACGACTTCACCAACTCGACGGACACGGCGTTCTCGAGCTCGTTCCTGTTCAATGGCGTGGCGCCGACGATGCCGTCGAGCAACAGTGCCACGGTTGCCCAGGGCGCGTCCTTCTCGGGCACGATCACGGCCTCCGGGCCCCCGAACTCGGTGTTCTCCGTGACCGGTGGTGCGCTACCCTCGGGCATCTCGCTCAGCTCGGGCGGCTCCCTGTCGGGGACGACGTACGCGGCGCCCGGGCCCTACACCATCTCGGTGAGGGCCAACAACGGCGTCGGAACGGCGACCCAGAGCTTCACCCTCACCGTGACGGCGACCACTGCGCCGCTGATCGTTCCGGTGAGTCCGGCTGCGGCCACGCCGAATGTCCCCTACACCCTGACGTTCACGGCTGAGGGTCCGCTCACCGCACCAGTCAAGTGGAAGGCGGCCGGGAAGCTCCCGAAGGGCCTCAAGTTCAACAAGGCCACGGCCACGATTGCGGGTACTCCGACGAGCACCAAGCACACCAAGTACGGCGCTTACACGGTCACGGTCAGCTTCAAGGACCACGCCAAGCCGACGAAGCACACGGCGAGCGAGCAGGTCACCATCGACCTGGTGCCGTAGCCAACTGCACCACCGAGCACCGCACTCCACCGGGTCGCCCAGAGCGACCCGGTGGAGTCGCGTTCGGGCTCCCGTACCCGTCCCCGCGATCCTCCCGTTCCGCGCTGGCCCCCGTCGGGCCCGTCGCGACTGCCCGACCCGTGCCGGTCGTTCCCAATGGGTCGGCGCCAGGACGCCGGGTGAGGACCGTGCTCTCGCCGGGGGGCGGCACGCCGTCGACGCCGCCACACACGCCGGCTCGGTCGCGCATGACGTGTGCCGGGTGATCGATTGCGGAACATCAGGTGAAGCCTTGGCGTACCGAGGCGGCTCGGGGACCGGGGAGGCGGGCGCGGAGCAACGGCACGCGGCGATCAGTGCAGTGGCCAAACCTCAATTTTGACTAGGGGGTGGGAAACGACGCCACTGGTAAACTGCCACTTCAGGGGATATTTCCGGGGTTCGACCCGTGATGCTGGAGGCCCACATGAGTGTCCTTTCCGACCAGTCCGACGACGCGAACGGACTCGAAGGAATCGCCCACACCGTCGCCGACCTGTGTTCCATGTCCGAGACCATGGACCGGACGGCGACGGAGGCTACGGGCGCCATGGCGGGCCTCAAGGACCTCCTGCGCCGCCTGGAGGCCCTGACCGTGCTGTCGAGGGAACACCAGCGCAACGAGGCCAAGATCGGCGGCCTGTTCACCAAGGTGCAGGACTACATCGACCGCACCACGGCCGAGGCCCAGGAGCAGGCCGGGAACCTCATCGCCGAGGCGGAGGTCGAAGCGACCCGCATCGTGGCGGCGGCCAAGGAGGAAGCACAGCGGATCGTCGCCGAGGCGCAGCGCCCGGCCGGCATCCCCCCCGAGGCCATCCGGCGGCTCCAGGCCACCATCGAGGGCTTCGCCCACCTCAACAGCGAGCTCCTGCGGGAGCTGACGGCGCTCAATCACACCTTCGACGAGCACGCCCGGCAAGAGGCTCCTCCCCCTGTCCAGGCGCCGCCCCCGCCGCCCCCCAGGGCGTGGACCCCCCCGCCTCCGAAGTCGCAGCTCCCCCCGCCCCCCCGGCCCAAAGTGATCCCGGGGCCCCAGCCCGTGCCGACCTTCCGGGCCCCCCCAGCGGCCGGTGAGGGCACGGTGACGGCCTTGTTCTACAAGTCGGCCTGATCCCCCGACCCGCCGTCCCAGGGACGGCACCCTGCGGGGCCGGGGGACCTCCGACCATCCGGGACAGGTTCGTCGTCCCAGGGACGGCACCCTGCGGGGCCGGCGGAGTCCGACCATCCCGCGGCAGGTTCAGCGTGGCGCCGCCGGAACGGTGCGCACCGGTCGCTCCCCGGACCGCCGTCGGCGTCCGAGCGCCCCCACGGCGACGAACACGAGGCCGAGTCCGGTCAACCAGGGGAGCCCGGCCGGTGGACCGGTGGTGGCCAGCCCCCCGTCCGGCATCCCCGCCGTGGTCACCGGGGTCACCGGGGTCACCGTGCCCGAACGTGTGCCCGACCCCGCCGACGTCGTGGATGTCACCGACGCGCCGGCACCGGCGGTGGAGGGAGGGGGCCCCGTCGGTGACCCCGACACCGCTGCCTCGACCTCGAACGGCACGGAGAAGGCGTGCGGGCCGCTGGAGAACTGCTGGTTGTAGTCCACACCCACCCACAGCACGCAGTAGTCGGACACGTCACAGTCGATGTTGGACGTCCCGTGGAGGTCGTTCAGAGCGGCCACTGTGTACGGGGTGCTGAACCGCCCCGACGAGTCGGTGTCCACCGGGAGCGGGTTGGTAGTGGTGCCGTCGCACGTGGTCGCGTCGACCGGGAGGTTCGCCGCCAGACCCCCGGGGTCGGCGCACTGGAGGATCTGCAGACCGCTCGGGTCCTTGGCCCGGGACGGAAAACCCACTCCGGACACGGTGATCGACTGGCCGTTCGAGAACGGGCCGGCCGGGATGGTGACGGCCGGGCCGGTGGCGAAGGCGTGACCGGGCCACAGGATCACGACGGTGACGAGCGCCAGCATGGCTGCCCCGACCCACTGGGTCGCGAGCGAGACCCTTCGGACCCGTGCCGCGGGACCCCGGCCCGGCGCGGTCGGACGGACGGGCGCGCTCATAGGTTCGCCGGGAGCAACTTGATCAGCGCCTCGAAGAGGAAGTAGAGCCCCGCCGCCCAGGCGGGCGTCAGCACGAGGGCCCGGCCGAGCCGGCCGAGGAGCCGGCGGGTACGGCCCCACACAAGGCCCAAGAGGACCAGGAGGGCCACGAGGGCGAGCGCTTCGGGAAGGTACTTGAAGTTCCACCCGGTGTCGTCCGCCGCCACGAGCACCTTGCGGGGGACGACCGTCACCTGGGTGCCGGACGCCGAGCTCGGCTGGCTCAGCAGGGCCACGACCACCAGGCGCGACGTGTCCGAGAACCTGGGGTTGCAGGTCGTCAGGGTCAGCCGGTCGTCATTGCCGGAATCGAGGACCGTCACGTCGTGGGGCGACACCACGAACGGCGGCTGCGCGACGACGTAGGTGAGTGCTTCGCCCGAGTCCGTGGTCAGGATGATCTGATCGTTGATGGCGAGATGGTCCAGGTTGTTGAACGGTGCGCCGTAGGTCGTGCGGTGACCGGCGATGCCGACGTTGCCGGCCTGTCCTGGCATCGACGTGCCGAGATAGTGGCCGGGGCCCATCGAAAGGTCGTGCACCGCCGTGCCCTCCACCACGTACTGGTCGACGCCGATGGCCGGGATCTGCAGGTGCCCCACCACCGAACCGTTGGCCGGTTGGGGGATCTGGGCGTTGGACGACACCAGCGTCGGGCTGGGCGCCGTCGACTCGAAGTGGTGCACGCGCACCTGGAACTCGGTGCGCAGGGTCTGCTGGGCGTAGTTGTGCTGGATCGAGGTTCCCCACAACTGCCACGCCGCGAACAGCAGCATGATCAGGCCGATGTTCTGCACCCACCCCGACGCCGCGAACAGGGCCCGGGGGGCGCCCTGGCGCAGGCTGCCGCGTCGTCGGGCCTCGGTCGACAGCTCGAGGGAGGGGACGACGACGGGTTCGTGCGACGGCGCCACCAGCCCGACGGCCCGCGGCGGCGGGGGCAGCGGGAGCGCGGTGACGGGGGCTGCGGTCGGTGGAGGAGGCGGCCGCAGCCCAACGGAGGATCCACCCCCGGCCCCACCCCTCCCGGTAGCGACACCGGCGCCGGGCGGTGGCGGAGGGAGCACCCGGGTGAGCAGCAGACCGGCGCGACCTTCCGCTCCCACCCGTGGCGGGGGTGGCCGGAGCGACCGCGGTGGTGGCGGCGCAGGGGCCGGACTCCTGGCGAGCGACACCGCGCCACCCGGGACCGAGGTCGACATCGGCGGCGCGACCGGGCCGGGGAGAGCGGACGTGGCGCGTCCCAGGTCGACGAGCGTGCCGGCGAGGAAGTGCGCGGCCATGACGGCTCGCCCGGCGACCTCTGCCGGCGACCTGTCCCCGCCGGTGGCACCGACGCTCGGCCAGTGGATGCCACTGCCACCCTGAGGCTTTCCCCGCCCGGTCGACGACCGCTCCATGGCGTCGCCCACCAGCTCCTCGCAGAAGCGCGCCCACAGCGGCTCACGACCCCTCGGGGGCTCCTGCGCGGGCGCCGTTGGCTCCGCTGTCGGCGGCGGGGGGTGGGGGTGGGACCCGTTCGAGCCGTTGGCGACGACGCGCCCGTCTCGGGCCCCGTTCACCGGTGGCGCGGTGGGACTCTCGGAGCTGGGGAGCGGACGGCCGTCCTCCCCGACGGGGGCTACGCGCTCCATCACCAATTCTTAGCTCCCCGACAGGAGATTTGGGCCTCGACCAGGGGAATTATCGGCCGGAACCCCGAGGGCGGCGGAGCCGGCCGGACCGCCCCGGTCGGTGATGGTGGGCGATGCGAGGTGCGTCTGCGCCGTGTCGGCTCGCTGCGACTGCTCCACGATCAGCTCGTGGGCGAACGTCACCAGGAATGCCCGGTTCTGGGCCAGTACCGCGGTCTGGCCCCGGTCGGCGATCGTCCCCGCCAGGTTGGTGATCCGAACCCCGGGGGGAAGCTGCACGTGCGTTCCCCCGGGGGCGTTGAGGAGGTAGAGGACGAACCGCTCGTAGTGCGTGTCCTGCCCCGCCTTGACGGGCACGATCCAGTAGAGGACCGACCAGCTCTGCTTGTCGGGGGCCGAGAACGACAGCGTCTGGCCGGTGATCCCACCCCCGACGTTGACCTGGGCCACGTCCTGGAGGAGCCATCCATGGAACTGGTAGCAGGCCTCCACGCCGTAGGCGGAGAACGTGGCCCCGTCCGAGGTGTCGATGACGTCGGCTGTGACGCCGTAGGCGGCGTGCAGGTTGCCCCCGCCGGCGCCCGGGTAGAACAGGTAGCGGATCCAGGTCGAGTCGTCGCCGAAGAGTGGCTTGGCCCAGTCGATCGTCTCCGTCTCCCGCACGCTCCACCCCGCCGGCGTGGCCGGGGAGGCCTGGAACGCCAGCAGCTTGGGCTCACCGGCGGCGTTGGCGACGAGGTCGTAGGAGCGGAGGGCGTTGTCGGCCAGGCCCAGCACGACGGCAGCCACGACCACCACGGCGATGGCGCCGAACACCTTCGGGACCGCCTGCCGGCCCCGACCGGATCCGGGGTCACTCCGGACGGTCGGGATCGCGCCGTCGGGCGTCACCGGCTTGATCGATAGGCCGAACAGCCCCATGACGAGGAGCATGACGAGGACGCCCAGGCTGAAGGTCACCATGCCCACCAAGGGATGGAGCACGTTGATGGCCACGCCCTCGCCCCACATCCTGCCGGCCCAGAAGATGAACGTCAGACGGGCCAGGTTGACGAGCCACAACAGGACCATGCCGGACGCCAGCCAGACGCCCTTGCGGATCCTGGGGCCCCGGACGATGGCCGAGAATGCCACCCCCACCAGGAGGAACCCGACGATCCCGTTGATCCCGGAGCACGCCGACACCACGCTGACGGGGAACGGACGACCGCCATGGACCACCTGGAACACCGATCCGTCCCCCGACGCCACCGGCGTGGCGACGGGCACGACCCGTAGGACGAGGCGCAGACCGGCGAGCGTCGTCGTCGTGGACGCGTTCAGCACCCGCAGGAGCACCGTGGTGTAGGGCCACGGCCACGCCAGGAGCAGGTAGGCGATGGCCAACTTCTGACGCCACGCCACCCGCAGCCCGAAGATGATCGTCACGGCCCCGGCCACGAAGATCGGCAGCGAGAGCAGATCGATCCGCCACACCCAGAACATGGCCGAGAACCGGCTCGGGAGGAGGAGGTTGATGGCGATGGCGGTGCCCACGAGGGGAAGGCCGATGATGTAGTCGAGCTGCCGGTCGTGGATGGCAGGCTCGGTCCGACCCGGATGCGCGTGCATGGCGGCCAGGCCGAGGGCGATGAGCGGAACGAGGCTGATGTACGCCAGCGGCGTCTGCATGGTGGCCGTCTGCACCAGCGTCGTCAGCGAGTAGCCGTAGGCGCAGACGATCGCCCCGAGCAGGACCGTCAGCTTGGCTGCCGTCCGGGTCTGCGGCCTGGCGGCGTCCCACCGCTCGCGCGAACCGCCGGGGCGGTGCACGGGGGACGGCCAGCCGGCGGAAAACCCCAGCTCAGAGGCATCGACGAGCTGCGTCACCCGAACCGGCCGTGCACGTAGTCCGCGGTCCGGGGATCGGCGGGATCACCGAAGACCTGTTCGGTGGCTCCCGCC
>JGI12269J14319_10001231_pt1 | contig 25597 bp, 27 predicted proteins | sample PeaSoiSIISIP2007_FD_14319 | JGI IMG/M metagenome (IMG submission 14319)
CCCCCCAGCCGCACCAGGCGGTTCGGCTGCAGCATGTCGACGACCATGTGGCGGGTCCCGCCGCCGTCCCGCAGGCGCTCGCAGAAGCAGCCGCCGACAGTGAGGTCGAGCGTGAGGTTCTTCGCATCGCCCGAATAGGTGTGCTGGCTCATCCACCACTGGCCGATCTGGCCGATCGCGGCGTAAACCCGCTCGGGCGGCGCGGCGATCTGCGCGGTCTCCTGCAGCTCGAAGCCGGAAGGCTGAGCGTCGACGACCGCGGCGGCGGCGGGCCTAGCGAGGCCAGCGCCGAGGAGTGCGATGAGCGCGGCCTGCATCGTTTGGCGGCACCGGTGGGCCTGCCGGTCTCGCGCGTTGCGAGCGCCCATCGGTCTTTCAGTCAGTCTAAGGATCATCTTCTCCTCATTGTGCAAACGAGCAAAGCCGTCACGACAGGGTCGGTCTGTTTCGGCAAACCCAAGCGCATGCGGGGTGTAGCGCCGTACATGACGAACGGGTGACACTGCGGGAAGGGTCGTTGACCGGCTCAGTGACATGAAAGTGCAGCGTTTGCTTCAGAAAACCTTCTCTTGAACTGCCCGCCGCCGCTCGCAATCAAGCCCGCACGTCCGGTGTGATCGCGGCGGCGCCGACCCGTCCCTTCGCTGAGGCTCGCCCGGGACGAGGATCGCGGAGCTAGGGGAATCAATCATGTTGAAGGGGAAAGGCGGCGCCGCGTTGCGTCGCGGATCGCGCGGCCGGACCATCGTCGTCGCCGGCCTCCTCTCATCGGCGAGCCTGCTGGCGATCGGCGCCCAGGCGCGCGCCCAGGATGGCGCATCCGGCGGCCAGGTCGTCGTCACGGCGCCCAGACAGGAGACGCGGGCCCGCGTCATGCAGATGACCGCGCCCAACATCATCGTCGTGCAGTCGGCGGAGACGATCGCGAAATACCCCGACTTCAATTCGGCAGAGGCGCTTGGCCGGATGCCTGGCATCTCGCTTTCCAGCGACACCGGCGAGGGCCGGTTCGTCAACATCCGCGGCATCGACGCCAACCTCGACGGCGCGACCTACGGCGGGGTGCCGCTGCTCAACACCAACCCGGGCGGAACGGCGGCCGGCGGCGGCGGCCGGGCGGTCGAGTTCGACACCATCCCCACCGGGGCGATCGACGGCATCATCGTGACCTACACGGGCTTGCCGGACCACGAGGCCGAGGGCCTTGGCGGCTCGGTCGAGCTGTCGCCGCGCACCGCGACCAACATCACCCAGCCCTTCCTCGACGCCACGCTGGGCGGCGGCTACGAGCCGCTGCACCACCACGGCGGGCCCTACGACGGCGAAATCGCCGTCGGCGCGCGGTTCGGGATCGGCGACCACGGCCTGGTGGTGGATCAGGGGCAGCACCTCGAGCCGCACGTGGGATTCTTCTCCAACCCGACCCCGTTTTCCTTCGTGTTCACCGCCTCCCGCCTCGAGGACAGGCGGGCGATCGACGACCTCGAGGAAAGCTACATCGACGACGGGGTCGCGCCCAGCAACGCCGTCCACCAGTACGACCTGCGCCGCTACACGGGCTATCACCGCATCCGCTTCGGCTATGGCGGCGAATTCGACTTCGAGCCCAACGAAGACCACACTTGGTACATCCGCGCCGACAACGCCGGCTACGTCGAGTCGGTGCAGAAGAACTTCCTCCTGTTCCGGAATCTGGACGCCGTCGAAGACCCGGCCGCAGCCAACCCGATCCCGATCGATCCCAACGATCCGAACGGCTTTTTGGTCACCACCACGCCGACGATGACGCTCACCGACGAGCGCGAGACGCACGACAACCAGATCTACGTGATCGGGGGCCGCGACAATTTCGGTGGGGTGGTGCTGGACTATCACGCCGCCTACAGCCGGGCGACCTTCACCGTCGACCACAACATCGGCGCCGCGTTCGGCGGGCCGACCGTGCCCATCACCTACGACAACGTCGGCCGCAGGAACTACCCGATCTTTACGTTCCCGGGCGGCTTCAACGTCAACGACGCCTCGCAGTACACGCTCTCACGCGTCTCCAACGACGAGAACTTCGACGGCGACGGCGAATATTCGTTCGCGGCGAACCTCGCGATCCCCCTGCATTTCCTTGGCGATGCGGAGCTGAAGTTCGGGACCGAACAGCGCTTCCGCAACAAGGTGGCCAACGAGTTCGATCAGACGTTCGACGTGCCGCCGCTTTCGCTCGCCGGCCTGTCGACCCCGGCGGTCGTCTACTACGCCAACCACTATTCGAACGGGCCCCAGATAAGCCTGCCTGGCATCCGCAACCTCATCCGGACGGACGTCGCCGTTCTGACCTCCTCCAGCTTCAACCCGGGGAGCTACTTCAACGCCAAGGAGGACATCTACGCGGAATACGCCGAGATCACGGGCGAGATCGGCAAGTGGGGCTATCTGGCCGGCGTGCGCGTCGAGACGACCGATGCGACGTACGGCGGCTATGTGTTCACCAACGGCAACGGTGTGCTGGAGAACCGCCCCAACGATTACACCGACGCCTTCCCGACGCTGCAGCTGCGCTACGCATTCACGCCGCAGATGCAGATCCGCGCCACGTATTCAACCGGGATCGCGCGGCCGGGCTTCAACCAGAACACCACGGCCGCCTCGATCGACCTGACCCAGAGCCCGGTGGTCATCAGCCGCGGCAACCCCAACCTCAGGCCGACGCTCGGGCAGAATTTCGATGTCAGCTTCGAGGACTACCTGCCGCAAGGCGGAATCCTGCAGCTCGGGGCGTTCGACAAGGAGTTCACCAACTACATCGTCCCGCGGATCGAGAACGGCATCAGCACCGATCCGCTCGCGCCGGGCGTGCTGGCGAACGTCACGACCTTCCTCAACATCCCCAACGCCTACGCCCGTGGGATCGAGGCGTCCTATCACCAGCAGTTCATCTTCCTGCCGAAGCCGTTTGACGGCTTCGGGATCGAGTCCAATATCACGCTCGTCGATTCCCACATCCTCGAATACACGGCGGCCCAGTCCCTGACCGGCAGGGCGGAGGATGGACTGTTGCCGGGCACGTCGCAGCTGACCTGGAACCTCGCGGGCTTCTACGAAGCAGACGGGCTGGCGGCGCGTCTGGCGGCGGAGTACGTCAGCCACAGCCTCTTCGGCCTCGGCGGCGACAAGTCGCTGGATACGATCCAGGACTCGCGGCTGACCCTCGACTTCACATCGAGCTACCAGGTCACGCGCCGGTTCTCGATCTACTTCGACGCCAAGAACCTCCTGAACACGCCGCTCCGCTACTACGAAGGCAGCGTCAATCGGCCGATCCAGCGCGAGTTCTGCGACCCCACCTACGAGGCGGGCGTCAAGGTCGCCCTTTAGGCGGCTTCGAAGTGCAGAGGCCCGCCCCAGAACGCCTCGACCAGGCCGTTCTGCTGTCCCGGCCGGCCGGTGGTCAGGAAACATCGCGCCCCGCCGCGCCCCGGGTCGTACTCCGGGTGACGCGCGAGATAGCGTTCGATAGCGTCGGCGGTCGCGCCCGGCTGGTGGATCAGCGGCGTGCCGGGGGGCAGCGCCGCGCGGAAGAGATCGGCGATGATCTCGTAGTGCGTGCAGCCTAGGACAGCGCGGTCGGGCGGGCGGCCGATGCGGAGGCTGAGCGCCCTCACATGCACCTCGACGACGCCCGCGAGCTCGGCGGTCGAAGCGCCGCCCTCGATCATGCGCGCGAGCTCCGGACAGCCCTCCGAGAAGACGGCGACGTCCGGCTTTCGCTTGTCGATCTCGATCTCATAGACGCGGCTCGCCGTCGTGGCAGGGGTCGAGAAGATACCCAGCACGTCCAGCTTTTCGGCCTTCTCGCCGTCGTGAGGACGGGACTCGTGCGTCCACGGCAGGCCGGTCGCCGCCTCGATGGTGGGCACGATCAGGCCCAGCACATTCACCGGCCGACCCAGCTCTTTCCGATAGCCGGGCAGCCAGGTCTGCTGCAGGCGGCGAAGGGCGATGGAGGCGGCGGTGTTGCAGGCCAGGATGACGAGATCGCAGCCCTCGTCGAACAGGCGTTCGCAACCGGCCCGGGTCAGCGCCACGATCTCTTCGCCCGGCCGTCCGCCGTAGGGCATGTTGGCCTGGTCGGCCAGGAACACGAAATCGGCCGTCTTCAGCCTGTCGACCAGCGCGTGGTGGACCGTAAGACCCCCAACGCCCGAATCGAACACCCCGATCGCCATGGTCTGCGCTTTAGCGTCAGCCCTCGGCGGCGTCCACGGCGGTCAGGACCGGCGCCCGCTCGGCGAGGCGCTGGATGCGCGCCTGCCAGAGGTAGAGCCCAGGCGCGGCCAGGAGCTCGAGCGCAAGGGCTGCGGCAGCGGCCGGGCCAGGCGGTCCGGCGATCAGCATGCCAAGCGCGCGGGCGAAGCCGCCCGCCACGACGATCACGGTCAGCAGCCCGAACCGCGCCCCTGCCCGTTCGATGTCGGGCACGGTGGTCCAATAGGCCACGCCGATCGCGACCAGCGCGCCGGAAAGGGCGCGATACTGGCTGTCGAGCCCGCTTGGCGCCTGCTCGCCCAGCCCGGCGGCGCCCCAGAATACGCCAGCGATGCCAGCGCCGACGGCCGCCAGAGCGGCGAGCGCGACGCAGGCCTGCAGCAACCGTCTTTCCATTCGGCCGTCCCGCTTCGATTGACCGCGTAACCACAGGGGCGTATCAGCCCGCGGCTTACGCGCAACCGCGTTCTTGTCAGCCTCCACCGCCACGACCCCCTACATCGTTGGGGACGAGGGCGGCGAGGCCCCCCGTCGACGCAATCGTCCACGGGGGCGATCGCTGTTTGCGCCGAGGCTTGGGCGTTGAGGCAAGGTTTGGATGTTTGAAGCGCTAAGCGAGCGGCTGACGGGGGTCTTCGACCGGCTGGGCGGGCGCGGGCTGCTTTCCGAGAAGGACATCGACGAGGCGCTGCGCGAGGTGCGCGTGGCCCTGCTCGAGGCCGACGTCGCCCTGCCGGTGGCGCGCGATTTCGTGGCCAAGGCGCGGGAGCGGGCGACCGGCGAGGCGGTGATCCGCTCGGTCCGGCCCGCCGACCAGATCATCAAGATCGTCAACGACGGCCTGGTGGAGACGCTCGGCGGCGACGAGCCGGCGCCGCTCAATCTCGCCGCCACCCCACCGGTCGTGATCCTGGTCGCCGGCCTGCAGGGCTCGGGCAAGACCACGCTTTCGGCCAAGCTCGGTCTCCGCCTCAGAACCGCCGAGCGCAAGAAGGTGCTCATGGCCTCGCTGGACATCCGGCGTCCGGCGGCCATGGAGCAGCTGGCGCAACTGGGCGAGCGGGCCGAGGTCGAGACCCTGCCGATCGTGACCGGGCAGAGCGCCGCCGACATTGCGCGTCGCGCGCTTTCCGCCGCCAGGCTCGGCGGCTACGACGTGCTGATCCTCGACACCGCCGGCCGCACCACGCTGGACGAGGCGATGATGGCCGAGGCGGCCGAGATCGCCCGCATCAGCAATCCCGCCGAGACGCTGCTCGTCGCCGACAGCCTGACCGGCCAGGACGCCGTGCGCACGGCCAAGGCCTTCCACGAGCGGCTGCCGCTGACCGGGCTGGTGCTGACCCGCGTCGACGGCGACGGCCGCGGCGGCGCGGCGCTCTCCATGCGCGCCGTCACCGGCCTGCCGATCAAGTTCCTCTCCACCGGCGAGAAGATCGACGCTCTGGACGCCTTCGACGCCCGCCGCATCGCCGGCCGCATCCTGGGCCAGGGCGACGTGGTGGCGCTGGTCGAGAAGGCCGCCGCCGAGGTCGACCAGGCCGACGCCGAGCGCATGGCCAAGAAGCTGGCCAAGGGCCAGTTCGACCTCGACGACCTCGCCGAACAGCTTCGCCAGATGCGCCGCATGGGTGGCATGGAAGGGCTGATGAGCCTGCTGCCCGGCGTGCAGAAGGTGAAGAAGCAGATCTCCGAGGCCGGCATCGACGACCGCATGATCAAACGCCAGGAGGCGATCATCGGCTCGATGACCAAGCTCGAGCGGCGCAAGCCCGACGTGCTCAACGCCTCGCGCAAGCGCCGCGTGGCGTCGGGCGCCGGTGTCGAGGTGCAGGAGATCAACCGTCTGCTCAAGCAGCACCGACAGATGTCGGACGTGGTCAAGGCGATGAGCCGGAACGGCGGCAAGGGCTTCGCCCGCATGGCCGGCGCGCTCGCCGGCATGGGCGGCGGCGACATGGAACGGCTGCGCGCCATGGGCGCCGGCAAGCTTCCGCCGCCGGGCGGCGGCCTCCCAGGCCTGGGGGGCTCACCGGCGAGCCCGCCCGGGATGCCGGGCCTCGGCGGCGGCTTCCCGTTCAAGAAACCCTGAAATTCAGAACCCCAGAGGACTCTCGTATGATCAAGATCAGGCTCACCCGCGGCGGCGCCAAGAAGCGGCCCTACTATTCGATCGTCGTGGCCGACAGCCATTCGCCGCGCGACGGCCGCTTCATCGAGAAGGTCGGGACCTTCAACCCGCTCTTGAAGAAGGACGACCCGCAGCGCGTGACGCTGAAGGTCGAGCGGCTGAAGGACTGGATGGGCCGCGGCGCCCAGCCGACCGATCGTGTCGCCCGCTTCATGGCCGCCGAAGGCCTGGTGAAGTGGGAGCACGGCAACAATCCGACGAAGGGCTTGCCGCACAAGAAGACCCAAGAGCGCGCCGCCGAGCAGGCCGCCGCCGCAGCCGCGCCGCCCCCGGCGCCCGCGGCGGAAGAGACGGTCGAAGCCGCCCCTGAGGAAGCCGTCCCCGAGGCGGCCGCCGTCGAGGAGGCCGTCGTCGAGGCGGAAGCGGCCCCCGAGCCGGCCGAGGTCGTGGAGGCGGCGGTCGACGCCGAGGCCGAAGCCGAAGCGCCGTCGGCGTCCAGCGAAGAAGAAACCCCCGCCGCCGAGGCCGTCGAGGAAGAGGCCGGCGAGGCCGCCGAAGAGCCGTCGGTCGAGACGCCCGAGGAGTAGCGAGCGATTCCCGCGCCCGCGCTCATCCTCGCCGGCCGCGTGGCCGGCGCGTTCGGGGTGAAGGGCGAGGTCAGGATCGCCGCTTTCACCGCCGATCCGATGGCGCTGGTCCGCTATCGGGAGCTCAAGCGCGCGGACGGCGCGCCGGCGCTGACGCTGATGGCCGGCCGGCCCGCCAAAGGCGGCCTGGTCGCGCGGGCGAAGGAAGCGGACACCCGCGAACAAGCCGAGGCCCTGCGGGGTCTCGAGCTCTACATCCCGCGCGAAGCCCTGCCGGCGGCGGCGGAGGATGAGTTCTATCTCGTCGACCTGATCGGGCTTTCCGCCCGCGACCGGTTCGGGGCGGTGATCGGCTCCGTCAAATCAGTCGAGAACTTCGGCGCCGGCGATCTCTTGGAGATCGCGCCGGAGGACGGCGGCGCGAGTTGGTGGCTGCCGTTCACGAAGGAGGCCGTGCCAGAGGTCAGAGTCGGCGAAGGCTGGCTCGTGGTCGCGCCGCCCACAGAGACCGAGATCTAGTCTCCCAGCTCCGCGGAGCGGAGCCGTCGCTGGGGCGGCTGACGCCGCTCGAGAGCTCCGATCGCGGCTATGCCGGCTTGCGCAGGCGGAACAGGCCCTCCTGGGCGACCGAGGCGACCAGAACGCCGCTCTGGCTGAAAACCTCGCCGCGGATGAAGCCGCGGGCGCCAGAGGCGCTCGGGCTCTCCTGGGCGTACAGGTGCCAATCGTTGAAGTTCAGCGGCCGGTGGAACCAGATGGCGTGGTCGAGGCTGGCCGACTGCATCCCGCCGGTCTGCCAGGTCACTGCATGCGGGCGCATCGCCGTCTCCATCAGCGACATGTCGGAGGCGTAGGCCAGAATCGCCTGCTGCAGGTGCTGGTCGGGCCCGATTTCGGCTCGCGCGCGCATCCAGACATTGCTGACCGGCGCTGACTTCACCTCGACTCGCCTGGGATCGACCGGGCGCTGCTCGATCGGCCTCGGCCGCCCCATCATCCGCCGCGCCATCTCCGGGATGTCCGGCATCTTCTCCAGCATGGCTTTGAACTGCTCGGAGGAGTCAGCCAGGTCGTCCGGCGGCGGGACGTCGGGCATGGGCGTCTGATGCTCGAAGCCCTCCTCGTGAATCTGGAACGAGGCGGCGAGGTTGAAGATCTGCTGGCCGTGCTGGATGGCTGTGACCCGGCGGGTGGTGAAGCTCGCGCCGTCGCGGGCGCGGTCGACGTCGTAGAGGATCGGGATCGACGGGTCGCCCGGCCGGATGAAGTAGCAGTGCAAGGAGTGGCAGGTGCGATCCTCGACCGTCTCGTAGGCCGCCATCAGCGCCTGGGCGATCACGTGGCCGCCGAAGATGCGCGGACCGTCGTGGCCGGAGGTCATCCCGCGGAAGAGGTTCACCTCGATGGGCTCGAGCGCCAGCGTCTCGGTGAGGTCCTCGACCTCGGCCTCGATTTGGGTGTCGGTCATGGGCGGCGAACCTAGCCCGCTTTGTGCGGCGCAAAAAGTCGCGCTGCCTTGCCTGTTCGCTTAAGAAGCCGCCGCATGCCCTTCACCGCGACCGTGCTGACCATGTGCCCCGAGGCCTTTCCCGGCCCGCTCGGGGTTTCGCTGATTGGCTCGGCCTGGCGCGAGCGGGGCCTCTGGGCGCTGGAAACGGTGGACATCAAAGCCTTTTCCAAAGATAAGCGCGGCTTCCTGGACGACACCCCCGCCGGCGGCGGGCCCGGACAGGTAATGCGGGCGGAGGTCGTGGCCCGGGCGCTGGACAGCCTCGAGCCCGCCGCACGGCCGCTTCTGTACATGAGCGCCAGGGGCCGGCCCCTGACCCAGGCGCGGGTTGCCGAGTGGTCGAAGGGCGCCGGGCTGATCGTGCTCTGCGGGCGCTTCGAGGGGGTGGACCAGCGGGTGATCGACGCGCGCGGGTTCGAGGAGGTCACGGTGGGCGATGCGGTCCTCGCTGGCGGCGAGGCGGCGGCCCTGGTCGTGATCGAGGCGTGCGTGAGGCTCCTACCGGGCGTGCTTGGGGAACCGGGCAGCCTGGCGGAGGAGAGTTTTGAAGACGGGCTTTTGGAGCATCCGCAATACACCCGGCCGCGGACGTTCGAAGGGCGCGACATTCCGGAGGTTCTGCTCTCCGGCCACCACGAGAAGGTGGCCCTATGGCGCAGGACGCTGCGGGAAGAGACCACGCGGGAGCGGCGGCCCGATCTCTGGGCGGCCTACCTCGCCAAGCAACAGGCAAAGGGCGAGTAAAGCCCGGCATCAGGAGATTTGACGCTATGACCACGATCGACGATCTCGAGAAGGAAGAGGCCGCGCGCATTCTCGCCGGCCGCAAGATTCCGGCCTTCCAGCCCGGCGACACGGTGCGGGTGAACGTCCGCATCAAGGAGGGCGAGCGCGAGCGGGTCCAGGCCTACGAAGGCGTCTGCATCGGCCGCTCCGGCACGGGCCTGAAGGAAAGCTTCACGGTGCGCAAGATCTCCTTCGGTGAGGGCGTGGAGCGGGTGTTTCCGGTGCTGTCGCCGATGATCGAGTCGATCGAGGTCAAGCGCCGCGGCGCGGTCAGACGCGCCAAACTTTATTACCTCCGCGACCGGCGCGGGAAGTCGGCCCGCATCGCCGAACGCGCCGGGATGGGCCGCGGCGAGGCGGAAGAGGCCGAAGCCGGCGAAGACTAGAGCCACTCCTTAGGCTCGTGAGGCCGCCACGTAGGCCTTGAGGCCCTCGGCCAGCGCGTCGAACATCAGGCGCATGCGCAGGTTGGCGCGCAGGTCCTCGTGCATGGCCACCCAGCACTCGAGATCGAAGCGAAAGCTGTCGACGAGCACCGGGACCAGGTTGGGGTCTCGCCTTGCGATCCCGTACTGGCAGGCGCCGACGCCGAAACCGGCGCGAAGCGCGGCCATCTGGGCGACGTCGCTGTCCGAGCGCAGCGCGAACATCTCGCGGTCGAGGCGGATATCCAGGGCCCTGAGGGCGCTCAGCATCTCGAGGTTGCGGTCGAAGCCGATCGCCGAGACGCCGGCCTGACCCAGCGACGCGGGCGCGCCGTGGCGCTCGAGGTAGCGGCGGTGCGCGAAGAGGCCGACGGGAACGGCGCCGATGCGGCGGGCGGTAAGCGCCGCTTGCGTCGGCCGCGCCATCCGGACGGCGATGTCGGCGTCACGGCGCAGCAAGTCCTCCTGGCGGTCCGATAGCACGAGCTCGATGGCGATCTCCGGGTGGTCCTCGTGGAAGCGCGCCAGGATCTCCGGCAGCACCTCGGCGCCCATAACCTGACTGGTGGTGACGCGCACGACGCCGCGCGCTTCGTCCGCGGCGCCCGAGGCTGTCCTTAAGAGGGCTTCGGCGGCCGCCGCCATCGCTTCCGCGTGCGGGCGAAGCGCCAGCGACGCATCGGTGGGCCTAAGCCCGCTCGGCGAGCGGGTGAAGAGGGCCTGGCCACCCAGCGCGCGCTCCAGGGCCTCGATCTGCCGGCCGAGGGTGGGCTGGGTCAGGCCCAGGCGGCGCGCCGCTCCCGACAGGCTGCCCGTGTCGAGCACGGCCAGGAAGGCGCGGTAGAGATCCCACTCCGGCGTGGCCATACGCCAGTGTATATCCACTCTTCGAACTGAGACAATTCCGTATACGAGCGGGCGGCCTCATGCTCCGGCTGAAGCTTGCAAGGAGCAACGTCATGTCCACCACCACCAGAACCGCTCTCGTCATCGGCGTCACCGGCTCGTTCGGCGGCCACGCCGCCCAGGCGCTGATCAAGCGCGGCTGGCGCATCCGCGCCCTGGCGCGCAATCCCGCAGCCGCCGAGCAGAAGGCCGGCCCCCGCACGCCCATCGAGTGGATCAAAGGCGACGCCATGAACGCCGCCGACGTCATCGCCGCCGCCGAAGGCGTGCAGGTGATCGTCCACGCCGCCAACCCGCCCGGCTACCGGAACTGGCGCGGCCTGGCGCTGCCGATGCTGCGCTCGACCATCGCGGCGGCCAAGCAGGTCGGCGCACGGATCGTGCTGCCGGGCAACGTCTACAACTTCGCGCCCGACGCCGGTCCGGCCATCGCCGAGGACGCTCCGCAGGCCCCCCAGACCCGCAAGGGCGCGATCCGCGTCGACATGGAGAACCGCCTGCGCATCGCCAGCGTCGAGGGCGCCAAGGTGCTGATCGTCCGCGCCGGCGACTACTTCGGTCCGGCGGCGCCAAACAGCGGTCTCGGCTGGCTGACGACGCGCCGCAAAGGCCGCCTGACCGGCGTTTACGCGCCCGGCCCGGCCGATGTCGGCCACGCCTGGGCCTATCTGCCCGACCTGGCCGAGACCACCGCCCGGCTGCTCGATCGCGAAGCAGAGCTCGCCGACTTCGAGGTGTTCCACTTCAAGGGTCAGTGGCTCGATCGCGCCGACGCGCTGGCGGCTTCGATCCGCCGTGTGACCGAGCGGCCGAAGCTGCCGATCCGGCCGTTCCCCTATAGGATGGTCATCGCCCTCTCGCCGTTCGTGGAGACGTTCCGCGAGCTTTTGGAAATGCGCTACCTGCAGCAGAAGCCGATCGGCCTCGACAACACAAAGCTCAAGGCCTTCCTGGGCGCCGAACCGCACACGCCGCTCGATGTGGCGATCGGCGCCACGCTGGAGGACATGGGCTGCCTGGCCGAGCCGCGCGCCCCGCGCGCGCTCGTTCCCGCCCGCGCCTGACGGCGGTTTTCGTGAACATTCCGGCGCCCCTGGACTTGCCCGGGGGCGCCGCCCTACATGCCGGCGATGGCCGGCAGGACCCTCTACGACAAGATCTGGGATGCCCATCTGGTCGCCGAAGAGGCGAACGGCGAGGCGATCCTCTACGTCGACCTGCACCTGATCCACGAGGTCACCAGCCCGCAGGCGTTCGCCGGCTTGAAGACCGCCCATCGCCGCGTGCGCCGGCCCGAACTCACGCTGGCCGTCGCCGACCACAACACTCCGACCGAGGGTCAGGCCAAGGGCATCGACGCGGTCGCCGACGATGAGGCGCGGCTGCAGCTGAAGACGCTGGCCAGGAACGTCGCCGAGGCCGGGATCGAGTTCTTCCCGATGGCCGACCCCAGGAACGGCATCGTGCACGTGGTCGGGCCGGAGCAGGGCCGCACCCAGCCCGGCATGGTCATCGTCTGCGGCGACAGCCACACCTCGACCCATGGCGCCTTCGGGGCGCTGGCGCACGGCATCGGCACCAGCGAGGTCGAGCACGTGCTGGCCACGCAGACGCTTCGCCAGCGCAAGTCGAAGAACATGCGCATCTGGTTCGACGGCGAACCCGCGCCCGGCGTCGGCGCGAAGGACTACGCGCTGGCCATGATCGGCCGCGTCGGCGCCGCCGGCGGGACCGGTTACGTCATCGAGTATGCCGGCCAGGCGATCGAGGCGCTGTCGATGGAAGGTCGGATGACGCTGTGCAACCTCTCGATCGAGGGCGGCGCGCGCGCCGGGCTGATCGCACCGGATGCGACCACCTTCGCTTATCTGGTCGGCCGGCCGGCCGCGCCCAAGGGCGGCGGCTGGGCGATGGCGCTCGACCAGTGGAAGGGCCTCTCGTCCGACGCAGACGCGTGCTTTGATCGCGAGGAGCGGATCGAGGTGTCCGCGCTCAAGCCCACCGTCACCTGGGGCACGAGTCCGGAGGATGTCGTGGCGGTGGACGGGCGGGTTCCGGACCCGGCGGCGCTCACCGGTGACAAGGCCGAGCAGGTCCGCCGCGCGCTCGATTACATGGGCCTCGAGCCGGGCCAGAAGATCGCTGACGCAAAGATCGACCGCGTCTTCATCGGCTCCTGCACCAACAGCCGCATCGAGGACCTGCGCGCGGCCGCGGCCATCGCCAGGGGGCGCAAGGTCGCCGCCGGCGTCGCCGCCATGGTCGTGCCGGGCTCGGGCCTGGTGAAGGAGCAGGCGGAGGCGGAAGGGTTGGACGAGGTGTTCCGCGCCGCCGGCTTCGACTGGCGCGAGCCCGGCTGCTCCATGTGCCTGGCGATGAACCCGGACAAGCTGATGCCCGGCGAGCGCTGCGCCTCGACCTCCAACCGCAACTTCGAGGGCCGCCAGGGCCGCGGCGGCCGCACCCACCTGATGAGCCCGGCGATGGCCGCCGCTGCGGCTATAACCGGTCATATTACCGACGTGCGGGAGCTGATTGGATGATGATCTCTGGCTTCGACCACGCCCCCGTCGTGGTCCGCGACCTGGACGCCGCGGTGGCCCGCTACACGGCGCTGCTCGGCCGCGCGCCCAGCTGGGTCGGCCGCATGCCCGGCCTGCGTCACGCATGGTTCCAGCTGACCAACATCGCCCTCGACGTGCTCACGCCCGACGGCGAGGGCCCCGCCGGGGACGCTCTGCGTAGCCGGCTCGAGCAGCATGGCGAAGGCCCATTCGCGATCGCCTTCTCGCTGGCGAACCTCGACGATGCCTGCCGCGTGCTTGGCCGGCGCGGCGTCGACGTGCGGCCGGCCACGGTCGAGACCTCGGTCGATGCGGCGGGGCAGTCGAGGAGCCAGCGCGTTGCATTCGCGCGCGCCTCGACGACGCGCGGGCTGCAGATCTTCCTAGCGGAAGCGCCGGCGGAGGCCTGGCCGATGTCGCCGCCGGTCGCCGACGCCGAGTCCGCGGTCGCGGCGATCGACCACGTCGTGGTGCGTACGACCAATCCGGAGGCGTCGATCGCGCTCTATGGCGCCAAGCTCGGCCTGGACCTCAGGCTCGACCGGTCGAATCCGGACTGGGGGTCCAGGCTCCTGTTCTTCCGCTGCGGCGACGCGGTGGTCGAGGTCGGCGTCGCGCTGAACGCGCCGGTTACCGACGAGCGCGACCGCCTGGGCGGCTATGCTTGGCGCGCGCCGGAGCCGGAAGCGGCGCACGCGCGGATGGCCGCCGAGGGGCTCGACGTCTCCGAGCTGCGCAAGGGCCGAAAGGTCGGCACCAGCGTCTTCACCGTCCGCGACGCCGTCGGCGGGCCCAACTTGATCATCAGCGCGGCCAGCGCGAGCGAGGACTGATGCGTGCGTTTTCCCGTCTCGACGGCCGCGCGGCGGCGTTGCCGATCGCCAACCTGGACACCGACCAGATCATCCCCAAGCAGTTCCTCAAGACGGTCGAGCGCGAGGGGCTGGGCAAAGGGCTGCTCTACGACCTGCGCTTCGACGGCGAGGGCCGCGAGAAGCCGGACTTCGTGCTCAATCAAGCGGCGTTCAAGGGCGTCAACATCCTGATCGGGGGCGAGAACTTCGGCTGCGGCTCCAGCCGCGAGCACGCCGCCTGGGCGCTGATGGACTATGGCGTCACCTGCGTGATCGCGCCCTCGTTCGGCGACATCTTCAACGAGAACTGCTTCCAGAACGGCGTGCTGCCCGTGGCGCTGCCGGAGGTGGCGGTGCGCGCCCTTGCCGCCGAGGCCAGGGGCGGCAACCACGTCTTCTCGGTCGACCTCGAGACCCAGACCGTGACCGCGCCCTCCGGCGCGCGCTTCCATTTCGACATCGACCAGGGGCGGAAGGCGAAGATGCTGAAAGGCCTCGACACCATCGGCGAGACGCTGGAGCGCGCCGGCGACATCGGCGTCTTCGAGCAGCGGCGAAAGCTCGCCCAGCCCTGGCTGGAGGCGAGGCCATGACCCTGATCGTCGCCGGCACCGTCCGCGCGCCAAGCGAGAACATCGAGCGGCTCCGCCCGCACATGCTTGAGATGATGACCAAAACCCGGGCCGAAGACGGCTGCATCGCCTACGGGTACGCGGAGGACGTCGCCGAGCCTGGCCTGATCCACGTGTTCGAGATGTGGCGCGATCAGGCCGTCCTCGACGCCCATTTCAGGACGCCGCACACGGCCGCCTGGCGGGCGGTGTTCCCTGAGTTCCAGGTCACCGACCGCAACCTCAAGGCCTACGACGTCGCAGGGGAGCGGCCGATCTGATGGCCAAGCTGCTTCTGCTCCCCGGCGATTTCATCGGGCCGGAGGTCACCGCCGAGGTCGCGCGGGTGGCCGGCCGGCTGACCAACGACCTGGTCATCGACGAGCGGCCCTTCGGCGGCGCCAGCATCGATCTCACCGGCGAGCCGCTGACGGAGGAGACCCTCAAGGCGGCGCTCGCCTCGGACGCGGTCCTGATGGGCGCGGTGGGGGGCGCGGTCGGGCGCTCGCCGTGGGAGGCGGTCCCGCGCAACAAGCGCCCGGAGGCGGGCCTGCTCGCGCTCCGCAAGGGCATGGACGTCTACGCCAACATCCGCCCGGCCTTCTGCTTCGATGCGCTGGCCGGCGCCTCGGCGCTCCGGCCCGAGCTGGTCAAGGGGCTCGACCTCATCATCGTGCGCGAGCTGACCGGCGGGGTCTATTTCGGCGAGCCGCGCGGCGTCGAGACCCTGCCCGATGGCCAGAAGCGCGCCGTGGACACCCAGGTCTACACGACCAGCGAGATCGAGCGCGTGGCCCGCGTGGCCTTCCGGCTTGCCCGCGGGCGGCGCAACAAAGTCACCAGCTGCGAGAAGGCGAACGTCATGGAGACCGGCGCGCTCTGGCGCGAGGTGGTCACCGAGCTGCACGCCCGCGAATTCGCCGACGTGGGCCTCGAGCACATGCTGGCCGACAACGCAGCGATGCAACTGGTGCGCAACCCCGGCCAGTTCGACGTCATCGTCACCGACAACCTGTTCGGCGACGTACTCTCCGACGAGGCGGCGATGCTGACCGGCTCGCTCGGCATGCTGCCGTCGGCCTCGCTCAGCGACGCCGGCAAGCCCGGGCTCTACGAACCCATCCACGGCTCGGCGCCCGACATCGCGGGCAAGGGCATCGCCAATCCGCTCGCCGCGATCCTCTCGTTCGAAATGGCGCTCCGCTGGTCGCTGGGCCGGCCGGACCTGGCCGACCGCCTTTTCGCCGCGGTCAAGGCCGCCCTCGACGGCGGCGCGCGCACGCCCGACATCGGCGGGACCGCCTCGACAAAGGACGCAACTGACGCGGTGCTGAGCCGACTTTAGCTAAAGGAGCTCTTCCGGCGGGCCCATCATGTGGATGCCGGCGTCGACGTGAACCACCTCGCCGGTGCACGAGCGGCCGAGGTCGGAGGCGAGCCAGAGCGCCGTGCCGGCCACGCTCTCGATGGCCGTATGCTCCTTGAGCGCGCTCAACGTCGCGCTCTTCGCATGCATCTGCCGCCCGCCCTGGATGCCGGCCAGGGACAGCGTGCGGATCGCGCCGGCCGAGATCGCGTTCACGCGGATCTTCTGCGGCCCTAGGTCGCGGGCGATGTAGCGCATCGCCGATTCCAGCGCCGCCTTGGCCACGCCCATCATGTTGTAGTTGGGCATCGGCCGCTCGGCGCCGAGGTAGGTCAGCGTCATGATCGACCCGCCGTCCGGCATGAGGTGCGAGGCGCGCCTGGCGGAGTCGACGAAGCTGTAGGCGGAAATGTCCATGGCGAAGCGGAAGCCTTCGCGCGTGGTGTTTTCGACGAACGAGCCCATGAGCTGCGTCCGGTCCGCCATCGCGATGGCGTGGACCAGGAAGTCGAGCTTGCCGAACGTCTTTGCCAAGACGGCGAACGCTGCGTCCATCGAGGCGTCGTCTGCGACGTCGCAGACGATCGGGACCGCGCCGACGCTCTCGGCCAGCGGCTTGGCGCGCCGCTCGTTCGACTCGATGTAGGTGACGGCGAGCTTGGCGCCCTGCGCGGCGAACTGGCTTGCGATGCCGAAGGCGATCGAGTGGCTGTCGGCCACCCCCATCACGACGCCGCTCTTGCCGCGCAGCAGATCGCCCTTGGGCAGGTCGAATTCGTCGGCCAAGGCCAGCCTCCCGTTGACGTGTATGCGCGCTGCCTAGCAGGCGGAGCCCGCCCTGGCCAAGCGCTCAGGCGTCCAGGCGGCTCAGCACCAGGCAGCCGTTGGTGCCGCCGAAGCCGAAACCGTTCGACATGACGGTCTCCAGCGCGACCTCCTTGCGCTCGCGCAGGATGGGCAGATCGGCGAAGGCGGGATCGAGGTTGTCGATGTGGGCGCTCTCGCAGGCGAACCCGTTCTGCATCATCAGAAGGCAGTAGATCGCTTCCTGCGCTCCGACGGCGCCCAGGCTATGACCGGTTAGAGATTTCGTTGACGAGATCAGCGGCGGCGCGTCGCCGAACACCTCGCGCACGGCCTCCATCTCGCGCAGGTCGCCGACCTCGGTCGAGGTGCCGTGCGGGTTCAGATAGTCGATGCGCCGGCCGCCGGCCGTCTCGAGCGCCATCTTCATGCAGCGCACCGCACCCTCGCCCGACGGCGCCACCATGTCGAAGCCGTCGGAGTTGGCCGCATAACCGGTAATCTCCCCGTAGACCTTCGCGCCCCGGGCCTTGGCGTGCTCCAATGCTTCTACGACAACGATCCCGGCTCCGCCGGCGATCACGAAGCCGTCGCGATCGGCGTCATAGGCGCGGCTTGCGACCGCGGGACGGTTGTTGAAGCGGCTCGACATCGCCCCCATGGCGTCGAACAGCATCGACAGCGTCCAGTCGAGCTCCTCACAGCCGCCGGCGAAGACCACGTCCTGCTTGCCGAACTGGATCTGCTCGGCCGCCGCGCCGATGCAATGGGTCGAGGTCGCGCAAGCCGAGCTGATCGAATAGTTCAGACCCTTGATCTGAAACCAGGTGGAGAGCGTGCCCGACGGCCCGGAGCTCATCGTCTTCGGCACGGCGAAGGGGCCGATGCGTTTTGGCCCCTTCTCGCGCGCGGTGCGGGCGGCATCGACGATGGTGCGGGTCGAGGCGCCGCCCGAACCCACGATGAGGCCGGTGCGTTCGTTCGAGATCTGGTCGGGCTCAAGGCCCGAATCGGCGATCGCCTGCTGCATGGCGAGGTGGGCATAGGCCGTGCCCGGCGCGAGGAACCGCGCGGCGCGGCGGTCGATCAGCGCCTCCCAGTCGACGACCGATGGCGCGTGCACCTGGCAACGGAAACCGAGCTCGGCGTACTCGGGCGCCGCCACGATGCCGGAGCGCGCGTCGCGCAGGGAGGCGGTGACCTCGTCGGCGCTATTGCCGATCGGCGAGATGATCCCAAATCCCGTGACAACCACCCGGCGCATCGACCTATCCCCGTCAGGCGAGGTCCTTGGCGTCGAAAAGACCGACGCGCAGGTCGCGGGCCTCGTAGATCGGTTGGCCGTCGGCCTCCATGATCCCGTCGCCGACGCCCATGACCAGCTTGCGGATAATAACGCGCTTCAGGTCGATCCTGTAGGTCAGACGCGTCACGCTCGGCGGCACCTGGCCGGCGAACTTGACCTCGCCGACCCCGAGCGCCCGGCCGCGGCCTTGACCACCCGACCAGGCCAGGAAGAAGCCGACCAGCTGCCACATGGCGTCGAGGCCGAGCGAGCCCGGCATCACCGGGTCGCCGAGGAAATGGCAGGCGAAGAACCACTGCTCCGGATGGATGTCGAGCTCGGCGTGGACGTAGCCCTTGCCGTGCAGCCCCTGGCTCGAGGAGATCTCCGTGATGCGGTCGAGCATCAGCATCGGCGGGGACGGAAGCTGGGCGTTGCCCGGCCCGAACATCTCGCCGCGCGCGCAGGCGAGAAGGTCGTCTTTGTCAAACCGCGACTTCGTCCAGGCCGTCATGCGGGTCCCGCCAGGCGGCAGCGAGATCGCGGCCGACTGAACGCTAGCACGCGGGGCTTTGCGCCCTCAACGGCATTGGGGCTTGTCATCGGCGCCCCAGACGCTGGCGACCGCGACCCAGCCCGCCGCGCGACCGACGTGGATTTTGCACCAGTCCTTCTGGCAGCGATCGACGGCGGCCAGCGCGCGGGGCGCGAGATAAGCGGTGACGGGCGCGGTCGAGCGGGGCCCGCGGTAGATCGGCGCGGGCCCGGTTTGCGTGCGCATGACGGTGCGGTGGCCATCGGTCGTGCGCTCGTGCACCCACGAGAGGCTGCCGTCCGGATCGCAGATGCGTCGCCACTCGCCCATCTCGGCGACGACCTGCACAGGCAGGCCCTTGACGCGATAGACCCAAAGCAGCCGGTGGTCGTCGCTCGGGCCCGAGCGCGCATTCACCACGTCGAACTTCAGCGAAACATAGCGCGGCACCGGCAGGCCCGAGGGCGTGGGGAGGTCCTCGTCGGCCGCCAGCGCAGCCCAGGCGGCCAGCGCCGCCGCAACGAGCACGACCGCCGCGCCGATCGGCGAAAACCGTTTCAGCCTCACGCCGTCCTCAAGCCTCCTCCGCCTTCGCCTTGGCCGCCTCAAGACCCCCTGCTACAAGGCCGGCAAGCGCTTGCGCGCCCTCTTCCGCCGCCCAAGCCTCTTTTCGAATCGCACCATGGCCGACCGTAAGCCGAAAGTCGTCGTCACGCGCAAGCTGCCGGAGCCGGTCGAGGCCAGGATGGGCGAGCTGTTCGACGCGGTGCTGAACACCGGCGACCGTCCGATGGACGCCCGCGCGCTGGCGGCGGCGGTCAAGGACGCCGAGGTGCTGGTGCCGACGATCACCGACCGCATCGACGCCGAGTTGATCGCCGCGGCCGGGTCCGATTTCAAGATGATCGCCAACTTCGGCGCCGGCGTCGACCACATCGACGTCGAGGCCGCCCACGCGCGCGGCATCGTGGTCACCAACACGCCGGGGGTGCTGACCGACGACACCGCCGACATGACCATGGCGCTGATCATGGCGGTGATGCGCCGTCTGGTCGAAGGCGCGGCTGTGGCGCAAGCCGGCGGCTATTCCGGCTGGTCGCCCACCTGGATGCTCGGCAAGCGGCTGAAAGGCGCCAGGCTCGGCATCGTCGGCATGGGGCGGATCGGCCAGGCGCTGGCCAGGCGCGCGCGGGCGTTCGGCCTCATCGTCAACTACCACAACCGCAAACCGGTCAGCCCGACAATCGAGGCGGAACTGGAGGCGACCTACTGGGGGTCGCTCGACCAGATGCTGGCGCACATGGACGTCGTTTCGCTCACCTGCCCGAGCACGCCGGCGACCTACCACCTGCTTTCGCCGCGGCGGCTCAAGCTGCTGCAGCCGCACGCCATCGTGGTCAACACCTCCCGAGGCGAGGTCATCGACGAGGCGGCGATGGCCGAAATGCTCGTCGCCGGCGAGCTCGGCGGCGCCGGTCTCGACGTCTTCGAGCACGAGCCGAACATCAACCCGCGCCTTCTGAACCGGCCGAACGTCGTGCTCCTGCCGCACATGAGTTCGGCCACGGTCGAGGCGCGCATCGAGATGGGCGAGAAGGTGATGATCAACATCCGCACCTACCTCGACGGGCATAAGCCGCCGGACCGCGTGCTGCCGTCGATGCTTTAGCGGCCGCAGACCGGACAGGCGGGGTCGGGGGCGATGCGGACGGTGCGGGCTTCGGCGGCCAGCGCGTCGTAGACCAGGAGACGGCCGGCAAGCGCCTCGCCGGCGCCGGCGATCAGCTTGACCGCCTCCAGCGCCATCATCGCGCCGATGACGCCGGCCAGCGCGCCGATCACGCCGACCACGGCGCAGGTCTCGGCGTCGGGCGGGAGCTCGGGCACGAAGCAGCGATAACAGGGCTTGCCTTCGAACACCGCGACCTGACCGGTCCAGCGGCCGATCGCGCCGGAGACCAGCGGAACGCCCAGCGCCAGGCAGGCGTCGCTGACGGCGAAGCGGGCGCCAAAGTCGTCGGTCCCGTCGAGCACCAGGTCGTAGCCGCCGAGCAGCGCCTGGGCATTCGCGGCCGTGAGCGTCTCGGCCCTCGGTTCGACGGCGACCTCCGGGTTCAGCTCGTGCAGCCGCGCGGCCGCCGCCTCGACCTTCACGCGCCCAATGTCGCCGGAGGCGTAGATCACCTGCCGTTGCAGGTTGGAGAGCGCCACGACATCGGGATCGATCAGGCCGACGCGGCCGACGCCGGCCGCGGCCAGGTAGAGGGCCGCCGGCGCGCCCAGGCCGCCGGCGCCGACGATGGCGACGCTCGCCGCCTTCAGCGCCTGCTGGCCCGGGCCGCCGATCTCGCGCAGCACCAGATGGCGGGCATAGCGCTCGACCTCAGCGTCGGTGAAGCTCATTCGCCTTGACCCGCTCCTTAAGCGCCGCCACATGCGCGCCATGACCGATAATACCTTTCCGGCCTGGCATGGCACGACGATCCTGGCCGTGCGCAAGGACGGGACCACCGTGATCGCCGGCGATGGCCAGGTCACGCAAGGCGCAACGATCGTGAAGGGCAACGCGCGCAAGGTGCGCACGTTGGCCGACGGTCGGGTGCTGGCGGGGTTCGCCGGCGCGACCGCCGACGCATTCACCCTCATCGAGCGGCTGGAGGCGAAGCTCGAGCAGTATCCCGAGCAGCTTTCCCGGGCTTGCGTCGACCTGGCGAAGGACTGGCGCACCGACCGGTATCTCCGCCGGCTGGAGGCGATGCTGCTCGTGGCCGACAGGACGAGCCTCTACACCGTGACCGGCGCCGGCGACGTGCTGGAGCCCGAGCAGGGCGTGGCCGCCATCGGCTCCGGCGGCCAGTACGCGCTGGCCGCAGCCCGCGCGCTGATGGACTCCGACCGCTCGGCCGAGCAGATCGCCCGCCGGGCCATGGCCATCGCGGCCGAGATCTGCGTCTACACCAACACCGAGCTCGTTCTGGAAAGCTTGAGCGGCTGACGCGGATGACCGAGTTCTCCCCTCGCGAGATCGTTTCCGAGCTCGACCGCTTCATCGTGGGCCATGTCGAAGCCAAGCGCGCCGTTGCCGTTGCGCTGCGCAACCGCTGGCGCCGACAGCATGCGCCCGATGACCTGCGCGACGAGATCACGCCGAAGAACATCCTGATGATTGGCCCGACCGGGGTGGGCAAGACGGAGATCGCCCGCCGGCTGGCCCGCCTCGCCCAGGCGCCGTTCCTGAAAGTCGAGGCGACCAAGTTCACCGAGGTCGGCTACGTCGGCCGCGACGTCGACCAGATCATGCGCGACCTGGTCGACCAGGCGCTGACCATGGTCCGCGACAAGCGCCGAGGGGCCGTGCGCGCCAGGGCCGAGGCGGCCGCCGAGGAGCGCATCCTCGACGCTCTGGTCGGCCCGGGCGCCGGCCCGCCGACGCGCGAGAGCTTCCGCAAGAAGCTCCGCGCGAGCGAGCTCGACGACAAGGAGGTCGAGCTGACGCTGAGCGACTCAGGCTCGCCGTTCCAGGGCTTCGACATCCCCGGCCAGCCGGGCGCCTCGATGGGGGTGCTGAACCTCTCCGACATGATGTCCAAGGCGTTCGGCCAGCGCACCAAGACCCACAAGACCACGGTCTCCGGGGCCTACGCCCCGTTGATCGCCGAGGAAAGCGACAAGCTGATCGACCAGGAGGCGCTGACCCAGGAAGCGATCGAGCTCGCCGAGACCAGCGGCATCGTCTTCATCGACGAGCTCGACAAGGTGGCCTCGCGCGCCGAACGCGGCGGGGCCGATGTCTCAAGAGAAGGCGTGCAGCGGGACCTGCTGCCGCTGATCGAGGGCACGACGGTTACGACCAAGTACGGCCCGGTGAAGAGCGACTTTGTGCTGTTCATCGCCTCGGGCGCCTTCCACGTCGCCAAACCCTCGGACCTCTTGCCCGAGTTGCAGGGCCGGCTGCCGATCCGTGTGGAGTTGAAGGCGCTGACGCGCGATGACTTCCGCCGCATCCTGACCGAGCCCGAGGCCAACCTGATCCGCCAGAACCAGGCGCTGATGGCGACCGAGGGCGTCACCCTCACCTTCACCGCCGATGCGATCGATGCGCTGGCCGACGCCGCCGTGGCGGTAAACGGCGCGGTCGAGAATATCGGCGCGCGCAGGCTCGCAACCGTGCTCGAGAAGGTGGTGGAGGAGATCAGCTTCACCGCCGCCGACCGCGCGGGCGAGACCCTCGTCATCGACGGCGCCTACGTTCGCGACCGCGTCGAGGCGCTGGCGGCAAACGCGGATCTGTCGCGGTTCATCCTGTAGACGATGTAAGCACCGCCTTGCGCCGCCGTGCGAATTCGACCTTTCATGCCCGGCATGAACGTCGAGATGGCCGAAGAGCGCATCATCGTGCTGCCCGATCCGACGACGATGGAGGCGGCCGAGCAGCGCGCCTGGGCCAGGCGCGTGGAGGCGTTCGGCGCGCTCGCGCGCATGTCGGGGCTGCTCAGCAAGCCCAAGGACGACATCGAGCTCACGTACAAGGAAAAGCGGCTGCAACCGTTCTGGCGGCTCGCGGCGACGGCGATCTACGCCTACGAGCGCACAAAGACCTACGCGGTGAAGGTGGCGGGCGAGGTGCAGTCGGTCGCGATCGCCGGTGAGACAAAGGCGACTTCGCACGGCGAGTTCACGCTGAGCGGCCTCGAGACCTGCCGCGAGGAGACCCGCAAGGAGTTCCTCTACGACGGACTCGCCAGCGGCGCGCCCGACCCCGCGCTGAGCGCCTATCTCAAGTACGACGGTGAGCTCGCCACCGACGAGGAGCTGCACGAGATCGCCAAGCAAGGCACGATCGTGGTGCCGCCGCAGGCCAAGGCGTCGATGATCGTGCGCGAGGTCGTGGCGGCGATGCTGTCGAAGATCGACGCGGACAAGGTGATGGAGGAGACGGTGCGCATCGAGCGCGTCGACCTCGTCTACCGGCCGCTCTACGCCTTCCGCTATCGCCGCGCCGGCAAGGAGGCCGTGCTCGAGCTCGATCCGCTGACCGGCGCGATCAAACCGGGCGGCGCCACCTTCGAGACCTACCTCGGCAAGATCCTCGAGCCACGCTTCCTGTTCGACGTGACGGTGGAGACGGCCAACATCTTCTTCCCGGGCGCGACGCTGGCGCGGGTGATCGTGAACAAGGGCCTGGAGTTCAAGCGCCCCCATTGAGGGCGCGCGCTTCAATAGCGCTCGGCGCGCGCCTCCTGGATGGCCCGCTCGAGCGCAGCGGCGAAGTCCCCGCGCTCCTTCGGGCTGAGCGCGCGGGCGACGGTGAGGCGCTGGCCCGACAGCCGCAGCCTGACGCGGGCTTCATGCTGGCCGGCCTGCTCGACGGCCACGGCGGTGAACGCGGTCGGCGAGCGCCAGACCGTCCGCGAACCGCCCTGGGTCTCATAGACGACCTGGACCTCTTCGGCTGAAACCCGCACGCGCTCGGCCAGGCGGCCGCGGGCGTAGCTCACGCGGAAGGCGATCAAGACGCCAAGGACGTCCAGGCCCAGGAAGACCGGAACCGGAAGGGCGCCCATGGCGACGAAGACGATGGCCATGATCAGGTTGGAGGCGACCAGGAGCCCGATCAACCAATAGAAGCCAACGCGCGGCAGCGATCGGTTGGGTGTGATCACCGCGTCCATGTAGAGCGCCGCTGGCATGGCGGCATGCTCGGACGGCGGCTAACGTTGGTCAAGCTGGGCCGGTCAAGCTCAGCCGATGGCTCTTGACGGGGGCCGCGGGCGGGGCGACCTCAGGGGTCGGCATGCAAAGCGAACTGACCTACGCCATCGCTCCCGCTGGTCCCGCCGACGCCGTCGCGCTCGCGCGGGTGCACGTCGAATCGTGGCGGGAAACCTACGACGGCATCCTGCCGCGGGCCTATCTCGAACGCATGTCGGTCGCCCTTCATGAACGCCAGTGGCGCCACCGGCTGATGTCGACGCGCGAGGCGACGCTGGCGGCCGAGGGGCACCGTGGGCTCGTCGGATACGTCTCCGCGCAGCGCGCTCGGGGCCGCACCCAGCGCGACGAAGCCGAGATCGCGACCCTCTACCTGCTCAAGTCGGCGCAAGGGACGGGCCTCGGCCGCGCGCTGTTCACGGCAGGCGCGCGGGTCATGGCGGCGCGCGGCGCTGGCGCGCTGGTGCTCTGGGTGCTGCGCGACAACATCAACGCCAGGGGCTTCTACGAGCGGCTGGGCGGCGTGGTCGATCGGGCGGGCGAAGAGTTCGTCGGCGGTTCGGTCGTGCCCTCGGTGCGCTATCGCTGGCCAGACCTGAAAGGTTGGCTCGCCGGCTAGGCCGTCTTGGTTTCGGCGCCAGTGATCCCGTCCCAGAACCTGCGCGCCTTCATGAAGAAGCCGCGGGTCTGCGGATGCTGCTGCTCGTCGCAGAGGCCGGCCAACTCGCACACCAGCTCCTTCTGCCGGGCGTTCAGCCGGGTCGGCGTTTCGACCAGGAGCTCGACCACCAGGTCGCCACGCTCGCGCGTGCGCAGCGAGGGCATGCCGCGACCGCGCAGACGGACGGTGCGGCCATACTGGGCACCCTCGGGGACCTTGACCCGGATCTTGCACTGGCCGTCGCAGTTCTCGCCGCCGAGCAGGCAAGGCGCCTCGATCTCGCCGCCCAGAACGGCGGTGAACATCGGCACCGGCACGCTGCAGAGCAGGTCGAGCCCGTCTCGCTCGAACAGCTCGTGCGGCTTGACCGAGACGAAGATGTAGAGGTCGCCGCGCGGCCCGCCGCGCGCGCCGGCGTCGCCTTCGCCGGAGAGCCGGATGCGCGCTCCATCGTCGACGCCGGCCGGGATGCGAACCGAAAGCGTCCGCTCGCGCCGCACCTGGCCGTGGCCGTGGCAGTCGCGGCAAGGGTCGAGCACCAACTGGCCGAGCCCGCCACAGCGGGGGCAGGTGCGTTCGATGGAGAAGAAGCCCTGGCTC
>JGI12269J14319_10001235_pt1 | contig 25577 bp, 26 predicted proteins | sample PeaSoiSIISIP2007_FD_14319 | JGI IMG/M metagenome (IMG submission 14319)
CGCCGCCGCAGTGCGATCCGGCTGCGCAGCGCGATCCGGCAGCACCACAAGATCCGCAAGCACGTCGGAATCCGACTGCACCACGCGATCGGGCTGCACGACGGAATCCGACTGCACCACGCGATCGGGCTGCACCACGCGATCCGGCAGCACCACAAGATCCGCAAATACTAGGGAATCTGGCTGCACGACGCGATCGGGCTGCACGACGCGATCGGGCTGCACGACGCGATCCGGCTGCACCGCGCGGTCCGGCTGCACCGCGCGGTCCGGTCGAGCGACACGGTCCGGCCGAGCTACACGGTCCGGCCGCGCGACACGGTCCGGCCGCGCGCTGATCTCGTCGGCCGGACTCTTAACGTCGCTGCTCGGACGCCCTGACCTGGTCAGGCGAGGCAGCGTCTCGGTCGCAGGGTCCTGTTCTGCCTGCTGCTCTTGGTCGTGTCCGGCTATCCGGGCGTATGCGGCCTTGACCGCGGCCTGCAGCCGCGGCAGCGGCTCTGTAATGGGGTCCTGGTCTGCCTGAATAGGCTCAAGATCCGCCTGCTGCCGCTCCAGGTTCTGTCCTGGTGCCTGCGCATGTGCCGCGTCGACCGCGGCCTGCATGCGCTGCAGCACAGACTCGGACAACACCGCCCGCGCTGAACGAGGCGGACCGGCTCGGGCCGCACCAGGCACGCGCCGGGCCAGCGGCGAAGTGCGACTGTCTTCGTCTCCCATGCGGCCCAACCCCCAGGGCCCGGGTACCGGTTGACGCGAACCCCGAGGACAGCGCAGCACACGATGAACTGTTATTCAAGCGAAATGACCTATTGTCACGAAGTCGCTACGAAACTGATGCTCAGGCCCTCGGGCCTGCGGCGCGACCAGATTGGCCGCCTGCGACACCACGCCTGCTTCCAGGGACGGCAGACGGCGGACAGGCGTCTCGTGGTCCCCGACCAGCGGGAAGCCATGAACGGAGATTCAGCAAACGCTCGTCACGGAAGCGAACCGAACTGTACCTTTTCGTATGCGGCATTACTGTCCGGCCTGGTATCGCCACTGCACGTGACGCCGGGCGATACCTTGAGTGGGCTCCGGGGGGCAGCCGAGGTCCCCTGGTACGCCCCCGATCGCAAGCAGGTGCGACCTATGGACCACGGCATTTCGACCCCGCAGCCGACGGAGGTGCCCACGCTGGCCTCCGCACCCGCGGGGACGGCGGCCTCACACCGGCAGGAACGGGTCCACGGGAGTTTCGCCAGTAGCTGGCTGCTGCTCGCAGTGCTCGCAGTTCAGGCGGTCCTTTCGTTCCGGCTGGTCCGGGCCGACACGGCGTTCGAGGATGAGGCGGCGTACTTGTGGGCCGGGCACCTGGAGTGGGCGCACTGGCTGCACGGCACACCTATCCCGCCGTTTCCTGCCTACTTCTCCGGAGCGCCGGTCATCTACCCGCCGATCGGCGCGCTAGCGGACAGCGTCGGAGGTCTGGCCGCGGCTCGGACCCTGTCCCTGGTCTTCATGCTCGGGGTCACCGCTGCGCTGTGGGCCACCGCAAGCCGGCTGTACGGGCGCCGGGCGGCTTTCTTTGCCGCCGCACTATTCGCCGTCGGTGGCCCGACGCTGCATCTGGGAGCGTTCGCCACCTACGATGCCATGTCGTTGTTCCTCGTTGCGCTTGCGGCCTGGTGCGTGGTCCGGGCCGGGGACCGGCGGGACGCGACCGGCTGGATGATCGCGGCGGGAGCGGCGCTGGCGCTGGCCAACGCCGCGGCGTATACGTCAACCCTGTTCGACCCAGTCGTGCTCCTGCTCGCACTGCTAACCGCCTTCCCCAAGCCAGGCGGCAAGCTCGCTGCCGGGCGCTGCCTGATCCTGCTGACCGTCGTCGCTGTAATCCTCACGGCGGGAACACTGATCGGCGGAAGCTACTACGTCCACGGGATCGAGCAGACAACGCTGGCGCGGGTTGCCGGACCGCAATCCGCGCTGTCCGTGCTGGCTGACTCCTGGTTGTGGACTGGCCTCGTGGTCGTGGCCGCCCTGTGCGGCGTCGTCGTGAGCTGGGTCGGCCGGTCGGGAGCCGCACGGACGTGGCTGCTGGCGCTGCTGGCCAGCGCCGCGCTGCTGGTGCCGCTTGAGCAGGCGATCCTGCACACCACAGTCTCGCTGAACAAGCACGTGGCCACGGGCACCTGGTTCGCTGCCATCGCCGCGGGTTACGCGGTAGACAAGCTCATCGCGGCCGCACCCGTCGGGCGGACGCAGGCCATCACCTATGGGGCCTGCGTGATCGCTCTTGTCCTTCCGATCTCAGTCGGCGCCAGCCAGTCGCGGGGGTTCTCCACCGACTGGCCCAATTCGTCCGGCTTCATCGCGATATTCCGCCCGATAGCCGATCACGGTACCGGGCGCCTGCTGGTTGAGGACCCGTCTCTCGCTGAGTACTACTTGCCTGCCGGCCGTCAGTGGATGCGTTGGTCAAGCACCAGGAACATCGTCCTGCCGTCCGGGGCCAGCACCGGCGGCCCATCCGCGGCCGCGGGCGTTGTCGGTCCGGGCAACGCCGGCGTCTTCGCCGTGTTCATCGAGGAGGGCTACTTCTCCGTCGTCGCGCTGAACTTCTCGGACACCACCTCTCTGGACTACCGCATCGCCGCCGATCTCCGTCGCAACCCGCACTACCACATCATCGAAGTCATGCCATACGGCCCGGGCCCGATTGGCCCGACCCCGGGTACGTACGTGATCTGGCGATACGAGCCGCGGCTATGAGCGCCACCAGGCAAGCACCACTGGAGCCATCGGTGAGCGCGGTCATCGCCGCAGACAGGCTGCGCGGACAAACCTGCCCGGTGCTTCCCCTGCCCCCCGATGATGAGGAGAAATACGCCTATATCCACCGGAACCTGCCCTTCCTCGCGACCATGCTCGTCATTGGTGCGGGCTGCCTCATCATCAGCCAGGTCAGGTTCGAGGCACGCGCCCCCGGGTCGTGGCCGTTCATGGTCTTCACCGCCACCTACGTCATCTACCAGGTGATCAGCCTGCCGGTGAACTACACCGGGCGCGGCTTCGACCTGGCTGCCCACCAGGAGCTCATTCGGGCGTGGCGCCCGCGCTCTTACCCAAGCGTGGATATCTACCTGCCCATCTGCGGCGAGCCGATCGAAGTGCTCCGCAACACCTGGAACGCGGTCTCCGAGCTCATCGCGGCCTACGCCGGCCTAGCTCAGGCCTTCGTACTCGACGACGGCTCCTCTGACGAGGCTTGTTCGGTGTCCGAGTCCCTCGGCTTCTGCTACATCCGCCGACCTGATCTGCGCGTCTGCAAGAAGAGCGGCAACCTGCGGTACGCCTTCGCCCGCACGAATGGCGAATACCTGGTCATCCTGGACGCCGACTTCGCGCCGCGGCGCGACTTCCTCGCCGAGACGCTTCCCTACCTGGACGACCCGGAAATCGCGATTGTCCAGACGCCCCAGTTCTTCAGGGGCAGCGCCGCGCAGACGTGGATCGAGAACTCCGCTGGCGCGATCCAGGAGGTGTTCTACCGGTCGATCCAGGTCGCACGGGACCGGTTCGGCGCGGCCATCTGCGTCGGCACGTCCGCGGTCTACCGGCGGGCTGCGCTGGAGCCGGAGGGCGGCCCCACGCTGATCCCTTACGCCGAGGACGTGCACACCGGCCTCGACGTGCGCCGGGCCGGCTGGTCTATGAGATACCTGCCGATCGTGCTCTCGACCGGCATCTGCCCAGACAATCTCGACGCATTCGTCCGCCAGCAGTACCGGTGGTGCACTGGGAACGCCGGAGTCGTGTTCTCCCGCCGAATGTGGTCGGTTCCGATGACGATCCCGGCCCGGCTCAGCTACATCTCAGGGTTCTTCTACTACGCATACACCGGCTTGCTGACGTTCTTCGGTCCCATCATCCCCATCGTCATGCTCGCCTTTCTGCCCGGCCAGATCCGGCTGCGGAACTTCCTCATCTTGCTGCCGGCGATGCTCACCGGGTTCGTCCTGTACCCGCTGTGGCATCGCTCCGACTATGGGCCATCGGTCTGGCCGCTGGGGGTCGCCCGAGGCTGGGCGCACGTCTTCGCGATCTGGGACGGCGCCAGGGGCACGACGATGGGCTGGCATCCTTCCCGGACACCAGGCAGTTCACTGCGGCGTTTCCGAATCGGGGTCACCGGCTGGAGCGGCGGCATGGCATTGCTGTGGCTGGCACTGGCCATCTGGCGCTCGGTGACCTTGGGCACTTCCGGTTCTCGGTCCTGTTGTTCTTCGGCCTGCTCAATCTCGCCGTCGTTGGCCGCGTCATCTTCCCGGGGGACAAGGCAGCATGAGATCCCGCATAGCAATGTTCGTGGCATTGGCGCTCGCTGCTGCCGCCGGCGCCTTCACGGCTACTCGTGTCTCTCCTTCTTCTTCAGGTCCCCTGGTCGCACGTGCATCACTCCCCGCCAACCTGGCCTCTTACCTGGGCGTATTCGTGACCGGATCACCACCTACCTACCAGCCGGTCGCCGAGTTCGCGAAGGCAGCGGCCAGGCAGCCGGACCTGCTCGGGTATTACAGTGGCTGGGCAGCGCCCTTCGACGCGTCGTTCGCCGAGATGATCCGCAGTCACGGCGTCATTCCATTCGTGCAGATCGATCCCACCTATGCCTCCGTCCCGGCGATCGCCGCGGGCGACTACGACAGCTACCTCAACTCGTATGCCGACAGTGTCGCGGCGTTCGGCCACCCAGTCGTTATCGGCTTCGGGCACGAGATGAACGCGCCCTGGTACTCCTGGGGCTACGGGCACGTCCCGCCGTCGACGTTCGTGGCGGCGTGGCGGCACATCGTGACACTGTTCCGCAACGACGGAGCCGACAACGTCACCTGGCTGTGGACCGTCAACGCGGACCGCGCTGGCACCGGGCCGGTCAGCTCCTGGTGGCCCGGCGCGCAATACGTCACCTGGATCGGCATCGACGGCTACTACTACCAGCCGACCGATACCTTCGCCAGCGTCTTCGGCCGGACCATTGACCAGGTGCGGGCATTCACCGACAAGCCGGTGATCCTCTCCGAGACAGCCGTGGGGCCGCAGGCCGGCCAGTTCATTAAGATCCAGGACCTGTTCCACGGCATGGCCAAGTACAAGACGCTCGGACTGGTGTGGTTCGACAAGGTCCAGCACAACGGGATATACCACCAGGACTGGCGGATCGAAGACAACCCGGCGGCCGAGTACTCGTTCCGACTTGGCGTGCGCGACGAGCTGACGTCAGCCGGCCCGCACTAGCATGCGCCGCCTCGACCAACGGTGTGGACTCGCTCGCAGGCTCGCCAGGCACCGCCTGGCCGGCCGCAGAGCCTCCGTTATTCGGCAAATTCAGCAAACACCACTCACTCAGCGGAATCGAACTGTACCTTTTCGTATGCGGTACTCCCGTCCGGCCGGATATCGCCACAGCATGTGACACCGCCAGTACAGCACGTGGGCTGCGGGGGGCAGCCGAGGCCCCTGGTGCCCCCTGATCGCAGGCAGGCGCGACCTATGGACCACGGCACAGCGAGCGGTTGGGAGGACCTACTTCCAGCGCCGCTGCGGACCGAGGACCACATTCGCAGCCCTGGGCTGCAGACCCTGCGGTCTGAGGCCCAAGCCAGCACCAGCTCACCAGACCCGACGGCCAGCGGTTTCGCTGACTCACAACAGGCTGGGCTGAACGCGATTATCAGCCTCGCCGAAGCCCCAGCGCCGACCCGGTCGCTTCCCGCAGTCGGCACCCGTGCGCCACGACCTGAGCCATCGTCGGCCTGCGCTGTGGACCGGTCGACCCCCCAGCCAGTCGGCGAGCGGCGAGCGGCACGGAACAACCGCAGGCTCGCGCGTCCGCCGGCGCTGTGGCTGATAGCGATCCTGACCGTTCAGGCCATACTGTCAGCTCGGCTGATCCACGCGTACACCGCCTTCAACGACGAGGCGCTCTACCTGTGGGCCGGACGTCTTGAATGGTCGCACTGGCTTCATGGGACACCGGTTCCGCTGTTTCAGACCTACTTCTCAGGCTCACCAGTCGTCTATCCGCCGCTAGGAGCGCTGGCGGACAGCGTTGACGGTCTTACAGCCGCCCGAATCCTGTCGCTGTGCTTCATGCTCGGGGCGACGGCCCTCCTCTGGGGCACGGCGTCAAGGCTCTACGACCCGACGGCCGCCTCTTTCGCCGCGGGCTTCTGGGCAATCCTCGGGCCGACGCAACATCTCGGCGCGTACGCCACTTACGACGCGATGGCTCTCTTCTTGGTCGCACTTGCGGCCTGGTGTGCGACCGGGCGCCGGGACAAAGCGGATGCCACCGGCTGGATTCTTGCCGCCGCTGCAGCGCTCGCGATGGCAAATGCGACCAAGTACGCTTCCGCGCTTTTTGATCCAGTAGTAATCGCGCTCGCCGTGGCCAGCGCATGGCCGCAGCCGGGCGGGAAGGTCGCCCTCAGACGCGGGACCCTGCTTACCGCGTTCGTGACCGGAGCGCTAGCGCTCGGAATCCGCTTCGGCGGGCCGCTGTATCTCCGCGGCATTGAGCAGACAACCATCGGCCGCACGGGCAACACGAGTCCGGTACTGACCGTGCTTGGTCAGTCAGCGGCCTGGGTTGGGTCAGTCGCTGCGGTCGCCGCTGTGGCCGTAGTCCTTAGCTGGCGACGCCCGCAGCGCGCGGTCACCGCGCTCCTGGCCGCCGCCGTGCTGCTCGCGCCCATCGAACAAGCCAGGATTCACACCGTCACGTCGCTCAACAAGCATGTGGACTTCGGCGCGTGGTTCGCGGCGATTGCCGCTGGTTACGCCGTCCGCCGAGTAGTAGCGCTGCCACACCGGCGCCTGATGCGGGCAAGTGTCGTATGCGGCTGCCTCATGTGTCTCTTCGCTGTCTCTCAGGCCGGCGTGCTCCAGGCACGCAAGATGCTCTACGGCTACTGGCCGAACGAGGACGTGCTGGTTGCCGCGCTTAACCAGCTGACGGCGCATGGCGGCAGATTCCTGGCCGAAGGCCAGTACATACCGGAGTACTACCTGCGCCGAACACGCTGGCAGGACTGGTCGAATACCCGTAGCGCTGTTCTGCCCGGCGGCCGGACCATCAGCGTGCCGGTCGGCGGGCAAGGCGACCCGGCCTTGTACGAAAGTCTCATCGCTAGCCACTATTTCTCCGTCGTCCTGCTGACCTTCACGGACACCGTGGCCCTGGACGATGACATAGCCAGGGTCCTGCAGCGCACCAACGGGTATCGCATCGCCGACACCATTCCGTTTGGGCCAACCAGACGCGGCGACTACACCATCTGGGTTTACCAGCCGCCCGCCGGGCACGGTCCCGGATGAGCACAACGACTGTCGGCCGTCATCGTTACCGCACGATCGTTCAGCCACCGCCCAGCCAGACCGAGAAATACCTCTACGTGTCGCGGTCGCTGCCCTACCTCGCGGTGAGCATGAGCCTCGCGTTCGCGGCCGCGTTTACCAGCCAGCTTCTGTTCGAGATCAACAGCGGCATCTGGGTGTTCGGAATCTACACGTTCGTCGGGACGATCGCGTTCTCCATGTCGATGCCGCTCGGGCTCACCGGACGCGGGTTCAACATCGGCCGGCACCTTGAGCTGGTGCAGTCCTGGCACCCGCGGCACTACCCGGACGTGGACATCTTCCTGCCGTGCTGCGGAGAGCCGATCGAGGTGCTCCGCAACTCGTGGACTGCAGTCGCCGCCCTGGTGCAGGCGTACCCTGGCCGGGCCGTGGCGTACGTGCTTGACGACGCGGCCGACCAGGAGAGCCAGCGCCTCGCATTCGACCTCGGCCTCAACTACGTCATCAGGCCGAACCTGGGCCACGACAAGAAGTCCGGCAACCTGCGGCATGCCTTCGCCAATACGCGCGGCGAGTTCTTCATCGTGCTCGACGCCGACTTCGCGCCTCGCCCCGACTTCCTGGCCGAGACGCTGCCGTACTTCGACGACCCGGACATCGCCATTGTCCAGACGCCCCAGTTCTTCCGCACCGACCGCCACCAGAGCTGGGTAGAAAGTGCTGCCGGAGCGATCCAGGAACTGTTCTACCGGGCCATCCAGGTTGGCCGCGACCGGCTCGGCGCTTCGATCTGCGTGGGAACGTGCGCCGTCTACCGGCGCCACCCACTCCTGCCACAAGGGGGGACCACGCTGATCGCCTACGCCGAGGACGTGCACACCGGCCTGGACGTCCGGCGCGCGGGCTGGAAGCTGATCTACGTGCCGGTCGTGCTCGCCACAGGCATGTGCCCCACCGGTCTCAATGCGTTCATCCGCCAGCAGTACCGCTGGTGCACCGGATCCACGAGCACGGTGCTCACCTCGCGGCTCTGGTCCGTTCCAATGAGCATCCCCGCGCGGCTGACGTACGTGTCCGGATTCTGTTACTACCTGTTCACCGGGATGAGTGTGTTCGCTGTCCCGCTCATCCCGATCACTCTGCTGCTGTTCCGGCCGGAGAGCATCACGCCGCTGAACTCCGGCCTGATCGTCGTCGCCATGCTCACTTCCATGACCGTCATGCCACTGTGGCATCACTCCAGCTACGACCTGCGCAAGACCCTGCCGCTGTCCCTGGTGCGCTCCTGGGCGCATGCCCTGGCCATCTGGGATTACGTGCGTGGCAAGACGATGCAGTGGCAGGCCACCGGTGCCGGGGTCAGTCCGGTGCGCCGGTTCTGGTGGGGTATCCGCGCATGGAACCTCGCCGCGGTGACCGTGTGGCTGACCCTGATCGCCTGGCGAATGACAGCCATCCCGCCAGGCCGGCTCACCGTCATTACGATCAGCGGCCTGCTCAATGCCGCTATCGTGCTGCGGGTCATCTACCCGGGAAGGAAGGCTGCGTGAGCAGGCCGCAGCCACCGCCCGCTGCCAAGCAGCCGCGGTACGCAACGCGGCACGGGCGGCACTCGCGCCGCAGCATCACTGAATTGTTCCAGACCAGCATGACGGCCTCAGTCATCCTCAGCGCCGCTATGGTCCTGCTCGTGGCCTCAGCCACAGCGGGAATCGTGCTGGTCATCTCCCCGAACCCACCTTCGGCCGCGGCCCCGGGGTCCCCGTTCGGCAACCACCCCGTAGTCATAACTCTGCCGGCCTTCCCGGAGTCCTACCTGGGCGCCTTCGCCAACGGCGTCCCTAACAGTTACGACTCGATCGACTCCTTCGACAGTGCCACCGGCGTGCAGCCCAATATCGCCCTCTACTACAGCGGCTGGGGTGAGCCATTCCAGGCGGCGTTCGCCAGGCAGGCGGCCGACCATGGCGCGGTTCCCCTGGTCCAGATCGAGCCAGGCGATACCAGCCTCGCCGCGATCATCGCTGGTGCCTACGACAGCTACCTGAAGTCCTACGCCAACGCCGTTGCCAGCTACGGCGCGCAGACCGGGCACGGAGTCATCATCGGCTTCGCCCACGAACCGAACGGCAGCTGGTACCCGTGGGGATTCGGGCACGTTGCTCCTGCCATCTGGGTCGCCGCGTGGCGGCACGTCGTGACTGTGTTCCGGCATCAGGGTGCCGACGACGTAACCTGGCTGTGGACGGTCAACATCATCGATGTGCGCGGCCGCATTGCCGCGCCCGGGCCGTGGTGGCCAGGCAGTTCGTACGTAACCTGGATAGGAATTGACGGCTACTACTACAAGCCCTCATGGAGGTTCGCTCCCTTGTTCGGGCCAACCATCAAGGCCGTACGCGCGTTGACCCTCGACCCGATACTCATCTCCGAAACAGCGGCGGCACCCGCCGCAGGCCAGCCGGCGAAGATCACCGACTTGTTCGCTGGCATTAGCGACTACGGGCTGCTTGGCTTCGTCTGGTTCGACGCCAGGCGGATCAAGGACTGGCGCATTGACAGCGCCGCGGCGGTCGCTGCGTTCCGCCGGGGAGCCAAGCCGTACGGCAGGCCTGCGTCATGACCGGCCAGCCTGACGCAAGGCACTCGCGGCCAGAGGCGGCATTGTGACGCGCGCTGACGCTCAGCGCATGGGCCGGCACCGGCCAGCGCAACAGCGACGACCGCACACTCTGGTCCGGCGGCGGGCGACGCTGCTCGCGGCGATCGGTGCCGCGGTCGCGCTGGCGGCAACCGTGCTGGCCTTCGCGGTGGCCGGGCCTTCGGCCCCACCAGCCGAGCGCACCAGTCTGCCCACCACACCCGGGTCCTACCTCGGGTTGTACATCCCTGGGCTCCCTGGTTCATATGCGCCGATGACGACGTTCACTGCGGCGACCGGGGTCAGGCCCAACATCGCCCTCTATTACAGCGGCTGGGGTGAGCCATTCCAGTCAGCGTTTGCCAGGCAGGCAGCCGACCACGACGCGGTGCCGCTTGTGCAGATCAACCCGGTGCAGGCTAGTATCGCCGCGATCGCAGCTGGCCGGTACGACACCTACCTGGATGCCTACGCCGCTAGTGTCCGTTCCTATCGCGGCCCGGTCATCCTGAGCTTCGGCCATGAGATGAACGGGTGGTGGTACACCTGGGGATACCGGCACACGTCCCCGGCTGCCTTTGTGGCCGCCTGGCGGCACATCGTCACCGTATTCCGGCGGCATGGCGCCACCAACGTGACCTGGCTTTGGACGATCAACGTCATCGATGCGCACGGCGGCATCCGCCCCCCAGCCCCCTGGTGGCCCGGCCGCTCGTATGTGACCTGGGTCGGGCTCGACGGCTACTACCACCGGTCGTTCCCGACCTTCGCCGCCTTGTTCGGGACGACAATCAAAGCGGTGCGTGCGCTGACTCGCTACCCGATCCCGATCCTCACCGCCGAGACCGGCACAACGCCTGGCCCCGACCAGCCAGCGAAGATCACCAACCTGTTCGCTGGCATTCGCGCCTATGGCCTGCTGGGAGTCGTGTGGTTCGATGCCAGGAACTGGCGCCTCAACAGCCCAGCGGCTTATGCCGCGTTCCGCCGCGGAGCCACGGCTGACCTGACATTGCGCGCTCCCTGAGGCTTCAGAGCGACAAGCACGCAGCACTGACGGCAGCGACCGCGCTGCGCCTGCCACTTTGCATCCCGGTCGGCCCCGCTACCGGGCCGGGTCAGCGATAATGACCTCATGGACCTTGCGGCCACCCGGCTGCCCGCGCTGACGATCGATGCGCTGGGCAAGAAGTGCCCGATTCCGATCATCATGCTGGCGGAGCGGATCGGCGAGGTACGGGTCGGCCAGATCGTCGAGGTGCTAGCCGACGATCCAGCTGCCAAGACCGACATCCCGGCCTGGTGCGGCCTCAAGTCACAGGAGTTCGTTCAGGCAGCCGAACTGCCAGGGGACTCCGGCTGGGCGTTCGCGGTCAGGCGCAGTTACTAGCCAGTCCCGTACTAGCCAGTCCCGGCGGCCCTACTGGTCGCCAGGGCGCCCAGGATCGACCGGTGCGAATCGGCCGGTGAACCTCGGGTCGGAGTGCCACCACGGCTGCTGGAACCCGGCAGGCACCGGATCAGGGCTTGCGTGGGCCGGCCCATCGCCAGCTGGAAGCCCGCCCTCGCTGGCGTCGAGTTCGGCATCGATGACCGCCGCCTGGGTTTCATCCTCGCGGATCATCGCGATCAGCACCGCGGCCAGGAACGGCAGTCCGATCAGGTCACCCAGAATCCAGAGCGCGCCACCGCCGAGCACCTGATCAGATGCCAGCGACGGTCCCCATGGCCTGGCGACGGCATGGTAGTAGGGCCCGGCGATCAGATTGTGGTCGGCGATCACGGCGAGTCCGAGCACGGCGTCACCGACCACTTCAGCCGCGGTCACCCAGAGCGACACCAGGTAGGGGTACTGGCGCGGCACCGGATCCACCCTAAGCAGCGTCCAGAAGAACACCAGCCCAGGCAGCGGCAGCACGGCGGCGGTCACGTCCCTGACCGCCGCGCTATGGAAGCCGGCCGCGAACCACGGCGTGAAGTAGAGCAGGAACGGGGTCAGGACGAGGATCAGGCCAGTGATCGCCGGGAACGTCGCTATCCGCGCCAGCCGGCCATCGATCGCTGCCGCAGCGCGCCGGCCGAGCCTCGGCGCGGCGGCGATGAGCAGCGTCAATGGCCTGCCGACGGCCAGGAAGAGCGGTACCCCGAGCAGCAGCACGACCGTCTGGATGGCGCGCACGTAGAACAGGACTGGCCAGTACACCGCGAGGAAGGAACTGGCGGCGACAACGGCGAGGCCGAGCCCTCCGCCGCAGAACGCCACGATCCGCCCGGCCGGCCAGTCTCGGCCAGACCGCCGCACCCGGCGGACGCCGGCCAGATAGAGCCAGCCGGCCGCCAGCAAGACGGCCAGCGCCCACGGATCAACAGTCCACTCGGTCAGCGCACGCAACGGCGTAAGCTCCGGCGGACCGTGATACCCCGTGGCGAGCAGCGCGGCCATGCCCGCCACGGTACCAACAGCCAGCCACGAACGTTTTGGCGCTGACCCGAAGGTGATATTTCATCGGCATTTCCGCCAGAGCAGACCTACACTCAGCGTCGTGAACGACGCCGACCTCGCGGCCGACCATCCCGGCCCTGGCGCGCAGCAGCCAGGCATTCCAGTCTTCACCGATCCCTCCGGCCAGCGTCGGCGGCGGATGCGGCGAGTCGGCGTTGCCGCCAGCATCTTCTTGATCGGTGCCCTGATCTTGGTGGGCATCGGGATGTTCGGCGGGCCGAGAACGCCGTTCAGCCTCTGGGCCCCGCAGTCCCAGGGCCACACCCAGGCCGGCCCGAGCGTCAGGCACCGGCAGCACGCTGGATCAGGCGCACCTGGCCACACCGCGCCATGGCAGGCATCTGCGCCATCTCGGGGGCCAGATCACTCCCCAACGCCGTCGCCCGCACCCGGTTCAGCGTCGCCGACGAGCAGCCCGAGCGATTCGCCTTCGCCGACGAATCCGGCCGGCCATACGCCGCCTGGCCGGAATCACAGCAAGAAGCCGCATCCGTCGAAGTCTCCTCATGGCCCGTGAGGCGACCGCAAAGCCAGCGCAGCCGCGACATAGAAGACCGCGGCCACCACGCGGGCACTGGGCATTTGTAGGCCTGGTTCTGCTGGTCACCGCTACCGGCCTGGCGGTCGAGGGATATACCCATGGTGTCCTCGGCGAGACTATCCAGACAGTCGGCAACTCCAGCTCATCCGGGCCTGCCGGACCCGCCTCGCTGCTCAATGGCGGACCGGTGATCAGCGCGACCGGGCAGCGACCATACAGCTATCGGATGCCGTCCCGGACCGTCGCGCTCACCTTCGATGACGGGCCTGACCCGGTCTGGACGCCAGCGATTCTCGCCATCCTCTCGCGCTACCACGTTCCCGCCACCTTCTTCACGGTCGGCGCGCATGTCGCCAGTTACCCTTCGCTGATCCGCGCCGAACTGCGGGCCGGCGACGAGGTCGGCTCGCATACCTACACGCATGTCAACCTGACGACCTCTGGCTGGCGTGAGGCCTTCGAACTCACGCTGACCCAGAATGCCCTTGCCGGGGCAGCCGGGATACGGACCAACTTGCTGCGGCCGCCGTACTGCGGCGGACCGGACGCGCTCACCGCCGCGGACTGGCGCGCCGACCAGCGTGCGGCCCGGTTCGGCTACCTGATCGTGCTTGACACGATCGACACCCGCGACTGGGCCAGGCCCGGAGTAGCCAGGATCGTCCGGGCCGCGATGCCGCGCGGCACCCAAGGCGCGATCATCATGTTGCACGACTCGGGCGGCAACAGAAGCCAGACCATTCGCGCCCTGCCGCAGATCATCGCCAGGCTGAAGGCGCGCGGCTATCGGTTCGTGACCGTCACGGCCGGGCTGGGCCTCCCGGCTGCCGACGTTCCGGCCACCGCCGGTCAACGGATGACCGGCCTAGCGCTGGTTCTCACCCAGCAGGCGGCCGATCACGCCGTCCAGGTACTGGCCGTCGGCTTGGTGATCGCCAGCTGCCTGATGATCATCAGGGTGCTCCTGGTGATGAGCTTTGCCGGGCGGCACCGGCGGCGGCACCGAGCGCAGTCCGGCTGGCCGCCCGGCCGGCCCGCTCCCGGCATCTCCGTCGTCGTGCCGGCTTACAACGAGGTCGCCGGCATCGCGGCTACGGTCACATCGATGGTCAGCAGCAGTTATCCGGGCGACATCGAGGTGGTCGTCGTCGATGACGGCTCGACCGACGGCACGGCGGCGGTCGTGCGCAACCTGGCGCTGCCTGGTGTCCGGCTGATCAGCCAGTCCAACTCGGGCAAGTCGGCCGCGCTCAACCGCGGCATCGCCGCGGCCAGGTACGACATTCTCGTCCTTGTCGATGGTGACACCGTGTTCGAGCCGGAGGCGCTGAGCCGCCTCACCAGCCGACTCGCCGACCCGGCTGTGGGAGCGGTCAGCGGCAACACCAAGGTCGCCAACCGGAGCGGCTTCCTCGGCCGCTGGCAGCACCTTGAATACGTGATGGGCTTCAATCTCGACCGCCGGATGTTCGACATCCTGGGCACCATTCCGACCGTGCCCGGTGCGATCGGGGCATTCCGGCGGGCCACCCTGGCCGCCGTCGGCGGAGTCAGCGCCGACACGCTGGCCGAGGATACCGACCTGACCATGGCGATCTGCCGCTCCGGGTGGCGAGTCGTCTATGAGCAGTCAGCGATCGCGTGGACCGAGGCGCCATCGCGGCTCAGCCAGCTCTGGCGGCAGCGTTACCGCTGGTGTTACGGGACGTTGCAGGCCATGTGGAAGCACCGGCACTCGGTCGTTGAGGGCGGCGCATCGGGACGGGTCGGTCGGCGCTGCCTCACGTATCTCGTCCTCTTCCAGGTGCTGCTACCGCTGATTGCCCCGGTAGTGGACCTGGCCACCATCTACGGCCTGGTCTTCCTGAGCCCGCTCAAGATCACCATGTTCTGGTTGGCCTTCAATGGCCTGCAGATGGTGGCCTGCGGATACGCCCTCGCACTGGACGGGGAGCGAATCCGGGCGGTCTGGTCCCTGCCCTTGCAGCAGTTGGTCTACCGGCAGGTGATGTACCTGGTGACCATCCAGTCCGTAATGACCGCGCTGCTGGGAACCCGGCATCGCTGGCAGGCGATCAACCGCACCGGAATCTTCTCCGCCGAAGCGGATCCGGCCACCAGCGTGCCGTCAGCAGCCCGTCAGATGTAGTTCAGGGCGATCTCGGCCGCCGCCTGATCGCCGTAGGCGGCGGCGAACCGCTCGGTCAGCGGTTCAGGCTGGAGCTGGTACTCCTGCGTTCCCGTGGTCTCCAGCGCGTGCACCGCGACGATATTGCCGAGCTGGGCCGCCCGCTCCAGGCTCAGGCCCCACGAGATCGCGGCCAGGAAGCCGGCCCGAAAAGCGTCTCCGGCGCCGGTCGGCTCCTTGGGCTGAACGCCAGGCACAGCCGGTACCAGCACCGGCGGATGCCCGGCCCGGTCTACCCGGGCGCCTCGGCCGCCGAGCGTGGTCACCCGAACCCCGACCCGGTCGCTCAGGTCCGACTTGGACCAGCCGGTCTTGTGCTCGGTCAGCGTGGCCTCGTACTCGTTGCAGAACAAGAAAGCGGCCCCGGTCAGCAGGGACTGAACCTGCCCGCCATCCAGCCTGGCCAGCTGCCAGGACGTGTCGGCGGCGAACGGGATCTGATTCGCCAGGCACTGCTTGGTGAAGGCGAGCATGGCGTCAGGGTCGCTGGCCCCGATCAGCACGAGGTCGACCCGGCCGGCGAGCTCGGCCAGATCGATGTCCCTGTCCTCGGTCATCGCCCCTGGATAGAAGGAGGCGATCTGGTTCATGTCCATGTCGGTCGTGCCGATGTACCTGGCCGTGTGCTGGCGCTCCGACTCGCGCACGCCGCTGGTGTCCACGCCGTGCCGCTCCAGCCAGTCGCGATACTCGGCGAAGTCGCTCCCTGCGGTGCCAACGAGCAGCGGCCGCAGCCCCAGGCAGCCAAGACCGAAGGCGATATTCGCGGCTACCCCGCCGCGCCGGATCACCAGCGAGTCAACCAGGAACGAGAGCGAAATCTTGTCAAGCTTGTCTGGCATCAGCTGCTCGACGAACCTGGCCGGGAACGTCATCAGATGGTCGGTCGCGATCGACCCGGTGACTGCAATACGCACGGCGGTCCTTCTGGCGGCAGGGGGGCAGCTAGCACCGATCAAGCTGGCTCAGCCAGGCTACCGCTTCGACGGCGCTGCGGCCCCGCTGTGCGTCAGTGGAAGGAGTCGCCGCAGGCGCAGGACCCGGTCGCGTTGGGGTTGTCGATCGTGAAGCCCTGCTTCTCGATCGTGTCGACGAAGTCGATCGTGGCGCCGCTCAGGTACGGCCCGCTCATCTTGTCGGTGACCACCTCGACACCGTTGAAGGCGCTGACGATGTCACCATCAACCTGGCGCTCGTCGAAGTACAGCTGGTAGCGCAGGCCAGAGCAGCCACCGGGCTGCACGGCGATCCGCAGCCTGAGGTCGTCACGGCCCTCCTGAGCCAGCAGGCCGCTCACCTTGGCGGCCGCGACCTCGGTGAGAATGACGCCCTGCGCCGTCACGTCGTGCTCAACTGTCATCTGGATAACTCCCGCGTTCGAGGGGACCAGCGCGAAGGCGCGGCCTCGTTCTTAGCATTCCAACGATATGCCCGGCGCTCTCATTCCGTCTGCCCCGGCGCTCTCATTCCGTCTGCCCCGGCTTCCGTCCGCCCCGGCTTCCGTCTGCCCCGGCCGGACGTCAGAGGTATCCTTGCTGTATCGTCAGTTCGACGATAAGTGTGCGGAAGTGAGGCCGCTCATGTCCAGGCCAGCAGATCAGCTCACCGCAAGCAAGCCAGCCGTTACCCGCGAGATACCGCTGCTCGTGCTCGGCGCCGGTGCGCAGCGCCACACCGAGCGTGGCGTCTCCTGCCCAGGCGAGCTGCCGGCGCCGTCCGACCCCGCCCTGGTGCACCGGGCGCTGCGGGCGCGCGCGGAACTCGGTGACCGGGCGTTCGTCCTCGGTCATCATTACCAGCGTGATGAGGTGATCAGGTTCGCCGACGTGACCGGCGACTCGTTCAAGCTTGCCCGCGATGCGGCAGCCAGGCCAGACGCCGAATTCGTGATCTTCTGCGGCGTGCACTTCATGGCTGAGTCCGCTGACATCCTGACCTCGCCGGCCCAGCGGGTCATCCTGCCTGACCTGGCGGCAGGCTGCTCGATGGCCGACATGGCCAGCTACAGCCAGGTGGAGGAGTGCTGGGAGACCATGGAGGACCTCGGCATCGCCGATTCGGTCGTCCCGGTCACCTACATGAACTCCTCCGCTGACATCAAGGCCTTCACCGGGCGGCACGGCGGCACCGTGTGCACATCCTCCAACGCCAAGCGCGCCCTGACCTGGGCGCTGGCCAAGGGCAGCAAGGTGCTGTTCCTGCCCGACCAGCACCTGGGCCGCAACACCGCCGTGCTCGAGCTCGGGCTCGACCTGGCCGACTGCGTGGTCTGGGATCCGCACCGGCCGGACGGCGGCCTGGACGCCGACGCGCTGCGGAACGCCACCATGATCTTGTGGCGCGGGCACTGCTCCGTGCACGGCCGGTTCAGGGCGCGGAACGTGGCCGAGGTAAGGGCCAGGGTGCCCGGCGTCAACGTCATCGTCCACCCGGAATGCGCGCACGAGGTTGTGCTCGCGGCGGACCAGGTCGGATCTACCGAGAAGATCATCAAGACCATCGCGGCAGCGCCGGCCGGCTCGGCCTGGGCCGTCGGCACGGAGCTGAACCTGGTGCAGCGGCTGGCGCAGTCTCATCCGGACAAGACGGTGGTCTTCCTCGACAAGACCGTGTGCTACTGCTCCACCATGAACCGGATCGACCTGCCGCATCTGGTCTGGGTGCTTGAGTCGCTCACCGGCGGGCGGGTGGTCAACCAGATCACCGTCGAGGAGCAGACGGCACGCCAGGCCAGGGCCGCTCTTGACCAGATGCTGGCACTGCCCTGACCGCCGGCCCGGCTACAGGCCGGGAGCGCCCCAGACCGGGAACCAGCGGCCCAGGTCAGGTTCGATCTTCAGGTCGTCGCCGAGCATGCCGCGGACCTGCAGTTCCAGTGCGTTGTCCCGGCGCTGGCCCGATTGCGGGGCGAACGGGTAGAAGGTGCCGCGCTTGTACAGGTACACCAGGCCGAGCCGCCGGGACGAGGAGTCGAGGAAGCCCAGAATCGTGCAGAGCAGCTGCGGGCCGAAGCCGCCGTCCTGCAGCGAGGAGTTCACCGCGTGCAGGTCGGTGACCAGGCCCTCGATGTCATCGGGGGTGTGCTGGCAGACCAGCCAGGTGAAGCCGTAGGAATCGGCGGACAGCTGCACCGGAGTCTTGTTCTCGCCCATGCCGAGCAGATCGCGCACATCCTGCTCGATGTCGCTGAACGCCTTCCCCTCGGCGGCGCGGAAGCAGACCGAGCCGGTACCGGTCGGCTTGAAGTCCGAGGCCGCCTGCAGCGTGATCGCGGCCGACGGCAGCGCGAACAGGGCATCCAGGTTGGGGGGCACCGGCTTGGTCCGGCCAAGCAGCGCGTCGAGAAACCCCACCTGCCTGCTACCTCCCTGGATCGAGTACCCGGGCCGGGCCACGGCGCTGGGCGCGCCGCCGCCGCGGGTTCACCGCCGAGCCGAGCTACCTGCTGAGCTGCTTGGAGATCTTGTCAAGCTCCCGCAGCCGCTTCTCAAGCGACGGATGCGTGGAGAACATCGTGGACAGGCTCAGCTGACCTGAGCGAGCCGAAAGCGCGGGGGCGAAATAGAACGCGTTCAGCGGCTCGGCCGCCCGCAGGTCCCTGGTCGGGATGTTGGCCATCTCACCGCTCACCTTCACCAGTGCGCTGGCCAGGGCCGATGGCTGCCCGGTCAGCAGCGCTCCGGACCGGTCCGCCGACAGCTCACGGTACCGCGACAGCATCCGGATCAGCAGGAAGCTGATCGCATAGACCACGATGCCGACGAGCATCATGATCAGTCCGACTGCCAGCGTGTACTGGTTGTTGCCGCCCCGGCCGCCGCCTCGGCCGCGGCCACCGCCGCCGAACAGCTCGGAGTAGAAGCCGAACCTGATCATCAGGGCGGCCACGATGCCGATGAACGAGGCGATCGTCATGACCGCGACGTCCTTGTGCGCCACGTGCGACATCTCATGGGCGATCACGCCCTCGAGCTCGTTGCGGTCGAGCCTGCGGAGCAGCCCCTGAGTGACGCAGAGCACGGCGACCTTGCTGCTCCGACCGGTGGCGAAGGCATTCGGCATGTCCGTCGGCGCGATCGCCACCCGCGGCTTGGGCATGTCGGCAAGCGCGCACAGCCGGTCCACCACGCCATGCAGCTCAGGCGCCTCCTGCGGGCTGACCAGCCGGGCACCGGCGGTCCGCAGCGCGATCTTGTCCGACCAGTAGTACGAGCCGAACGTCATGCCGCCGCCGAGCAGCACCGCGATGAAGACGATGCCACCCTGGCTCACCCCGTAGTGCCCAAGCAGGAAGATCACCAGGATGATGAATGCGGTGAACACCAGGCCGATCATGAACATGGTCACGCCCATCCGCGCGATCAGGCCCTTGTCCGTCGCATAGCGAGTCCGAGCCATCGGCGGCGCCTCCATTTCAATCGGGCGGCCTCGGGAAGCCGACTTACTTCATTACATCTCAACTTCGCCCGTGGTTTGCGCACCGCGGCGAGACACAACGCCCAGACCGGCGGGGAGCCGGCCCAGGCCACAGTCAGCTGCCCTCGCCGACCCGGATCAGCCGGGGATCAGCCCCCCGTCGGATAGCAGGTCTCGCACCTCGTCAATGGTCGCGCCCTCACGCGGCAGGATCAGATCCGACGGCTCGATGGCATCGGCAGGCAGCGCGGTACCCACCGCCCTGGCCCGGTCGAGCAGCGCCTGCAGGGAAAGCCCGAATGCCGCCTCGTCGTTCTGCTCGACGGCGGCTTCCAGGTTGGTGTCCAGCTTGTTCAGTTCCTCCACTGCCGCCTCGTCGAGCTGCAGCTGACCTTCGCCCATGATCCGGATGATCACTGAACCTCCCCCGCACTCGGCTGCTCGGCCGGGAAGCTCGTCCCGGGCTGCTGGCCGCCGTTCGCGCCCTCGGCCGAGCTTGCCCCGGCCTGCTGGCCGCCGTTCGCACCCTCCGCCGAGGTGGCCGGGATGGCGGGGCCGATCTGCTTTGGCGCGCTGCCGCCGGGGAGCTCGGTGCCTCCGGCGATCTCGGCCTTCAGCCGCTCCAGCTCAAGATCGACGCCGTGAGTCGCGCCCATCCGGTCAAGCTCAGCCTGGATGTCGTCGTGCGGCGCGCCGCCGAGGGCGTCGCTCAGCGCACCAGAGGCCATCAGCTCATCGATCGCACCCGCTCGTGCCTTCATCTGCTCGGTCTTGTCCTCGGCACGCTGGATCGCCAGGCCAACATCGCTCATCTCCTCCGAGATGCCGGTAAAGACCTCGTTGATCCTGGTCTGCGCCTCGGCGGCGGTGTAGGTGGCCTTGATCGTCTCCTTCCGCACCCGGAACGCGTCGACCTTGGCCTGCAGCCGCTGCGAGGCAGCGGTCAGCTTCTCCTCCTCGCCCTGCAATGAGGCGTACTGGGCCTGCAGGTCGTTGAGCTGACTCTGGACGCCTGCCTTGCGCTGCAGTGCCTCGCGCGCCAGGTCCTCCCGGCCGGCGGCCAGGGCGTCGCGAGCCTGGCGGTCCAGCTTGTCGGTGGACTGCTGAACCGTGTTCATCTGCAGCTCGACCCGCTTGCGCGAAGTGGCGACGTCAGCGACGCCGCGCCGCACCTTCTGCAGGAGCTCCAGCTGCGTCTGGTAGGAATAGTCCAGCGTCTCCCGCGGATCTTCCATCTTGTCCAGGGCCTTATTGGCCTTGGCCCTGAAGATCGTCGAAACCCGCTTCATCACACCCATAAGCGCGGCCATCCCCTCATCCGGTAACCCGCTGCCGTACCGCAAAGCGGTGCCGCCAGCTGCCGTTTGGCATCAGCAACGGAAATCTATCTGGCAGGTGCTGGATTCCCAGCCTATGGCCTCCTGGCCGGCCCGTCATCACGCCTGCCTGACCAAGGCNGCCACCGCAGCCGACCCGACCCTGGCACTGGCGGTCTGGGCTGTTCGTCCCGGTAGGCTGTCAGCGTGTTCCGACGACGTACCAGCGGCGCTCCGGTGGTGCTTGAGACCGAGCCAGCGCGCAATGATTCCGACCAGGCACCCAAGCCGGTCGGCAAGGGACGGCCCACCCCCAAGCGGAGCGAAGCCGAACGGCGCAGGCGGGAGCCCTACACCCCGCCGCCAGCCAATCGCAAGGCGGCCGCCGCCCAGGATCGGGAGCGCCGGCGCGCGGCCAACCGCCGCAGAATGGACGCCATGCGGCGGGGCGAGGAGTGGGCCCTGCCGCCGCGGGACAAAGGCCAGGTCAAGGCTCTCGCCAGGGATTACGTCGATTCCCGTCGGCTGATCGTGAGCGAGTACGTGCTGTTCGGCGTTTTTGTGGTGATCTTCCTGCTGTTCGTGCTCGGCGCGGCGAAGAACTCGCTCGTGATCCTCATCGCCGAAGCCTCGATCGTGGTCGTGATCGCGGTTGAGGCCGCGTACCACAGCAGCAAGGTGATCCGCCTCGCCAAACAGCGCCTTCCCGGCCAGAGCACCAGGGGCATCGCCTGGTACGTGGCGAAGCGCAGCATGCGGCTGCGCAGCTCGCGGATGCCACCGGCCAGGCTGAGCCGCGGCGACCAGGTCTAGCGACCAGCGTGCGCGGTCCGAACCCAACGGCGATGAGGATGGGCTGATGGAGTTTCGTCATGTCGGCCGGAGCGGCTTGCAGTTCAGCGAGATCGCCTACGGCAACTGGCTGACCCATGGCTCGCAGGTTGCGGAGGACGCCGCCAAAGCCTGCGTAGCCACCGCGCTCGACGAGGGAATCACGACGTTCGACACNGCCGAGATGGGTTTCTGATACCGCAGAGCCTAGCCCTCCGAGCGCAGCTCGGGGGGATTGACGTACGTACCCAGGCCGTGAGTCACGGTCAGCCAGCCTGAGTCTTTCAGCAGCTTCACGGCAGACCGCACGGTGTCCCTGCCGTAGCCGGTCTCCTCAACCCACTCGTACTCGGTCGGCAGTCTCGATCCGGCCGGGTACGTGCCGTCAAGGATGCGCTGGCGGATCAGTTCCGCTAGCTGGCGGTACTTGGGCACTCCCGGCTGCATCTGATCAACGTAACCAGTCTCCTACGTGGGGAAACTCCCGACCACCTTGGGCAACCTCGGCCAATGTTGTACGATGTTGGCATGAAACCCAGCACGCAGAAGGTCTACTGGTGCAGCGTCTGCCGGTGCCAGTCCACGACGCCGGGCCCGTGCCCGGCCAGCGGATGCAGGGGGACGCTCCGATGACGCCCGCCGAGCGTTCCAGGCCGAGATGCTGGAAGCCGCCGACAAGCTCGCCGAAGCCCGCAGGCGGATGACAGCCCAGGCGGGCTGGGACGACTACATGCTGGACTGCTCGGAGATCTTCGACCGCTACGAGAGCGCGATCGTCGCGCAGGTCGGGGAGATGGTCTTACCGTGAAAGCGCTGGCGCTAGGGTCAATCGCCGTCGCCGTGGCCGCAGGCGCCTTCGCCGGAGGCTACGGCAGTCACGGGAGCACGCACACCTACAGCCACACGACGACCGTCGTCGTCCGCACGGTCACGTCCCCGCCGAAGGTGGTCACGAAGTACCGGACCAGGACTGTCCAGGCGGATGCCTCCGGCTACGTGAATTGCATCATGCAGCTCGCATGGTTCCTCAACGTCTATCCGGCGCAGAATCAGTACATGGCTCCGCAGAGCTTCTCGACCTGGGATGCTGGCCCGACGCAGTGCGCCGGGCTCGGCCTGCCGGCTCCGCCGCTCCCCTAAAGGCGGAGACCCGCTGACGGGAGGGAAGGTGGTCTTATAGGCAGCAAGCCGACTCATGCGAATGACAAGAAAAAGCCCGCGTCGCAAGACGCGGGCCTTTTCTATTGGTCTGGGAAAACTGTGGTCGCAGGGTGTCCTTACAGGTTAAGCGGAATGCGGCCGACACCGACCCAGGTATTGCTATTATTCGCGGGAGTGACCACCGTGACGATCCCGGTGCTGGCGATCCCGCAGCGGCCAATCGAATCGCCCGCGACAAGGGCTCGGTTGCCGGTCAGGCCGAACTGATATCCGCTGACAGGCCGGTAACCGGTGTTTGGCAGGGTGACCGAGAAATTGACGCTGGCCGCATTAGCGCCTCCGCCGGTCAGGCTGATGGCCAGCTCCAGCTCACCATCGGGAGTGAGCCGGTAGGCCGCCAGCGCTACGGTGTACCCGGCCAGGGTGCCTAGCGAATGCCAGGTGTCGGTGGTGATGAGGATCGGCGCGGCTGCGGTGCCGCCGGTCGCCGTGATCGCCCCGGAGACAGCGAGACTGCCCTGGATCTCCGCCAGTGCCGTGGTAAGTGCTACTGGCTGCGTTGTCCCGCTTGCTATGACAGCCTGGACTACTCCGTTAGCCGAACCGGCAGCGGAAAACAGCGCCAGCCATGGCGCGGCTATGTCTGCACTCGTCTTGGTGCTTCCCGCTATATATGTCTGGCCTCCGGTAGAGCTGGTCTCGACTACCGCAGTCGAGCCGGTTGACGCGGTGTCGCCTAGCAGCAGGTCGCCTCCGACGAGCTGCGAGTACCGGTTGCCTGAATAGCTCACGATACCCGCGAAGTAGGAATTGCCGAATCCGTCTGTGCCCGCTGCCGGGGCGATAGACGCGCTGAGATTTCCGTTCGCAGGAGCGCCGGAATAGAGGAAGAAACCGGACGTGTTCAGGATGTAGTTGTTGCCGTCGAACGTCGTGCCGGTCAGGGTAAGGCTGTTGAACTGGGCATTGCCGTTCCTGAAAATCGCCCAGCCGGATACGCCGGGGACGAAGTTAGGGCTCTCAAACTGCGGACGCGCCAGGCTGTTGCCTGCGGCAATCGGGTTACTGAACGGCATCAGCCCGGTATCTCCTGGGTGCCGAATATCGAGAGGGTCGCCTGGGCATTGGCGTCTCCGCCGGTCCAGACTCCCGTGAGGATGCTTCCGGGGTAAAGGATGACGCCGGTTATATCCGTGCTGTCGGCGTTGCCGGTGTACGTGGCGGCGTAAAGATTCTGCGGCGACGCATTCCCGACGTAGAGGTAGAACAGCGGGACGCTGACCGCGTTCAGGATCTGGACTGCGGCAGTCCCCGGCGTCCATGACGTGCCCGGCACGATCGGGCCGATCGTGCACGTTCCTACGCCGGAGGCATTGAGCGTGACCGTGACTCCGGTATTCAGCGGGACAGTCCGGCTCACCGGGAGTTCCCGCGCTCCACGTAGATGGTCACCCGGCACGGTGACGTGATCGACGTGTTGGCTACGTAAACCGGATCGTTGTGCCGGATCGGCGGGGTCGTAGACCCAGCCGGAAGATAGGCGCCATTGGGAATGGTCGCCACGGACGCGGGCCCGGCAGTCGCATTGCTCCAGACCCAGGTCGGGGCAACCGAGTAGGTAATGGAGATAGCGCCAGCCGAGGGGACGATGTAAGTGCCGTCGCCCGTGCCTACCGTAATCCCGTTGACAATGACGGCTGTCAGCGTTCCGGCTGAGATGACGACGCTCACCGGATAGGCGTTGGTGTTCTGCACCGCGACCGTGGTCGCGGGCACTCCGGGCTGTGACGGTACTGGCTGCGCGACCTGCGTCACGTTGCTGGCCGCCTGCGCCTGCTCAAGCGTGGTCGCCAGGACCACCGGGAAGTCAACCGCCGTGATGTAGGCGTACTGCCGGAGATCGTCGCGGGGCAGCACGCGGGCCTGGGCGGGGACCGTGGCAGTGCTGGCCGGGATGATGATGGTCTCGTACGTGCCGAACTGAGTGGCGCCAGTGGAGACCTGGACGACGTTGGTGACGTGCGTCCGGACAGCGGCGTAATCCTCCGCCGCTTCCTGCCGCTCGGTCTCGAACTCGGGCAGCAGCCCGTCATGCGGCGAGTCGTCCTGGACGTGCATGCGGTTGCGGTCAATTACGGTGTTCACACGGGCACTACCTTTATATCGCTTGCGATCTTTTTCGCAACGCTGCCTGCCCCGGAAAGCTGCACGACTCCGACCACGATCAGCCCGGCCCCGAGGACGACTTTCACAGCCCGCACCATGAATGCGCGGGAGCCGATCTTGTTGAAGAAAGCGCCGATGGCCTCAAGGCCGGATGGCAGGCCGCCTGCTCCGGTGTATTTCCCCGGTGCGGTCCCGGCAGTTCCCATGGCCGTCTGCGCTGCTGCCTTGGTCGCGTACGGGCCGAGAACCCATTCAACGCTGCCGTACTCGCTGCCGAACTTCTTAGCCTCGGCCGCCGTGAGCGGCGGCTTGCTGGCCGACTCCGTAACGAACTGGACAACCTGGCCGGCACTCGGATTACTCGAAATGACCCCGACTACCCACCAGGACATTTAGAAGTCCTGGCTGCCCGCGTCATCGGTCACGCTGGCGCCGTTACCGGGATAGGCCGCCGTGGCGGAGCCGACTCC
>JGI12269J14319_10001238_pt1 | contig 25533 bp, 22 predicted proteins | sample PeaSoiSIISIP2007_FD_14319 | JGI IMG/M metagenome (IMG submission 14319)
CGCCAGGACACCCGGGCGCGACCTTCTCGCCGCGGTACCCGCGGGCGGTCAAAATGCAGCTTCCATGCCACGCGCTGGGCCTAGCACAATCAGATACTTACCCGCGCCATCGCGCGATGGCCGGGCGATGGCGCACCGATTTGGCGCACGCGCGGCGGCCGGCTGCCTGAATGCGGGGCATACGCCTTGACGGACGGGCGATCCCGGTCGAATGTCACGGAGCCGCGCCCACGCACCAGGTGAACCCCATGGCAAACAGCTTCGACCCGCGCTTCTTCGATGACCTCGCGAAGCGGCTGTCCGATGCCATGCCGCCACAGCTCGCGGCCCTGAAAAATGACCTAGAGGCCAACTTCAAGAGCGTGCTGCAGGCGGGGCTCGCCAAGCTCGACCTCGTGACCCGCCAGGATTTCGACGTCCAGACAGGCGTACTCGCCCGGACACGCGACAAGCTGACGGCGCTGGAAGCGCGCCTCGCGGCGCTCGAAGCCGAACTCGCACGCCACGAGCGGGACGTGGCCGAACGAGTCGAGCCGCCCGCCGCCTGAGTCGGGTCCATGGGCCTGAGGCACCCCGACGGCCACGAGGCGTTGACCGTCTTGCCTCGATGCGCGGACGGCTGCCGAGCGGATGGTCCGGCAGTTCCAACGCACGACGCCCGGCACAGGCCCGGGCGTCGTGAGGCAATCGGCGATGGCGCAGCGCGCCGGACGGCCTACTGGCTCGCCTTCACCAGATAATCGACCGTCTCCCTGACGAGCGCGTCCGGCAGGTCTGCCCGTCCGCCCTTGGCGGGCATCACGCCGGCCTTGCCCGTGAAGCCCTTGAGGGCATGGTCGTACAGCATCGCCTTGCCCTCGGCGACGCGTGGCCTCCACGCACCGTGGTCGCCCATCTTTGGCGCACCGGCGACGCCGGCTGCGTGGCATGCGCTGCAGACCGCCTGGTACGTTTCCTCGGCGCTCTTGGGGACCGGCAACGCGGTCGTGATGCCCGCACCGCCCGCGCTCGTCGGCGCGATTGCGATGGCGCTGTTGTCCATGCCGGCGACGGCGACCCGGCCCACCGGTGCGATGCGCTCAGCCACCTGCGAATCCGCAACGGCAAGGCCGCCCTCGACGGGCCTCGCGGTCAAGCGCGCGACGCCAAACAGCGCGACCGTGATCCCGATCCCGACCAGCATGCCGAGGACCACGTTGAACATGCTCAAGAAATGACCGTCGTGCTTGCTCACTCTAGGATTCCCCGGGGGCCATCGAATTCGGGCCGCGAGTATAGCGGCTGCCGGCCGGGGCCTGAAGGCCGCGGTTGGCCGGGTCTGCGCCCGCGGCGGTAGAGTAGAATTGCGGCCGCGCAGTGCGCCCGTAGCTCAGCTGGATAGAGTGACGGTCTCCGAAGCCGTAGGTCGTGGGTTCGACTCCCGCCGGGCGCGCCACCCCTGCTCCGATCCCGCGGCACTTCCGCGGGCCTCGCAGAGCCGCCTCGGACGCGGCGGCCGTGGGTCAATCAGCGCTTGTGCTCGGAGGCCGCGAGGTCGTCGACGAGCTCGAGCAGCTGCGTCTCGCCACCGGCCGTGCCGACATCGGCCGTGTACTTGCCGTTCACCACCATCAACGGCACCCCCGTGACCTTGTAGCGCCGGGTCAGCTGCTCGGCGCGCTGCAGCTTGCTCTCCACCGAGAACGAGCGATAGGTGCGGTCGAAGTCCGCCTCCGAGACACCGTTGGCTTTGAGGAACGCCCGGTGAAGCTGCTCGGTCCGCGCCGGATCGGCGTCGAACAGGTAGTGGCTGTTCACGTGTATCTCGCGGAACACGGCGGTGTGCAGCTGCTCGAGCTTGTCGAGCGCCTCGAGCGTGTAGAACAGCCGCGCATGCGCACGCGTCACTTCATTCCACATCACAGGCACGCGCACGAACTCGACGAACGCGGGCTTGCCCTGTTTGCGCCAGCCCTCGAGCAGCGGGTCCAGGTGAAAACAGTGACCGCAGCCGTACCAGAACACCTCGACCACCTCGACCTTGTCGGGTGCGACCGAGGTCGGCTGCGCCGGCACGAGCGAGGTGTAGCTCTTGCCCTCGGTCCACTTCGCCGGGATGGCGACGGCGGCGGCCGGGGTCGCGGCGGCGACCGCCGCTGCGATCGGCGACAGGCCCGCTGGCACGTCGGCCGCTCCTTCGGTCTCCTCGGTGATTTCGACGGCGCGTTCGCTACTGGCCGCCGGGGCGGCGCCCGGCTTGACCGCGATCGCCGCGGCCGCATCCGGCGCTCGCCGCTGCACCTGCGCGGCCGTCTGTTCCGGGTGGCGGCCGCAGGCTGCGAGGGTCAGCGTCACGAGTAGCAGCGTCCCGACCCGGATCGACAGTGTCTTCATCGCATTTCCTCACGACTGCCCGGCCGGGGCACGCCACTTGGAGCATGTCGCAGGGCCCGAGTTCAGGGCCGGCGACACAGTTTGTCTACCTCAGGCCCTTCAGGTAGGCGACCAGCGCCTTGATGTCGTCCTCGGACAGGCGCTTGCCGACGTCGTACATGATCTCGGCGCCGGACGGGGCCCCGGGGTGGCCGGCCACGACGGTGTAGCGCGTCCGTGCCGCGTAGCTCTTGAGCTGGTTGGCGAGGTACGTCGGCTGCTGCGACCGGATCTGCGGCCAGCGTGCCGGTCCATTACCCCGCCCGTTCGGGCCGTGGCAGCCGCTGCAGGCGGGGATGCCCCGCGCCTGGTCGCCGCCCCGGTAGAGCTTCTGACCGGCCGGCCACAGGCCGGGATCGGCCTCAAGGCCGGTCGGCGTCTGCCGCTCAAAGTAGGCCGCGAGGTCCGCCATGTCCTGGGCGCTGAGCGCGACTGCCATCGGCGCCATCACCGGACCCACGCGCACGCCCGACTTGAATAATCCGAGCTGCTCGGTCACGTACTCGTGGTGCTGGCCGGCAAGGTTCGGCCATTCCGGGTTCACGCTGTTGCCCGTCGCGCCGTGACAGGCGCCGCACACCGCCGCCTTCGCAGCCCCGGCCGCAGCATCACCGGCGATGGGCTGGGCGGCGAGCGCGGTGGTGATGAGACCCAGGCCCGCCAGCTGCGCCACGAGCGCACGTGCGGCAAAACGACTCTTCATAGCAGTATCCAGACTCCCGTGGACGCCCGCGCGGCCCTGTTAGACTCGGGTTTCCGCGCGAGCCCACGATTCTACACGATGTCGGCGTTCCCCCATGCGAGGTACCTGAAGGGTGCGCACGAGCCGACGCAGTTCGTCGCCGACACCGGCGCCGAGGTCGCGATCGCCGGCCGCTCGAACAGCGGCAAGTCGAGCGCCATCAACGCGCTGACCCAGCGCCACGCGCTCGCCCGCACCTCGAAGACGCCTGGCCAGACGCAGCTGATCAACTTCTTTGAGCTCGAGCCCGGACAGCGTCTCGTGGACCTGCCCGGCTACGGCTTCGCGAAAGTTCCGCGACCACTGCAGCAGCACTGGAAACGCTTGCTCGAAGCCTACTTTCGCGACCGAGAATCATTGACGGCGCTGTTCATCGTGATGGACGCCCGCCGCCCGCTCGAGGAGCAGGACTGGCAGATGCTGCACTACGCCCGGGCCCGCGGCCGGAAGGTGCACCTGCTGCTGACCAAGGCTGACAAGCTGAGTCGCAATGCGGCCGCGAGCACGCTCGCGCGCGTGCGGCGCGAAACGAAGGAGCTCGCGACGGCGCAGCTGTTCTCCGCGACCGCGAAGACCGGGATCGACGAGGCGCGCCGTGAGCTGCGCTCACTGCTGCAGGGACGAGGGCCTGGCGCGGATCACTCGGCGAGGAGCCAGCCGACTGACCGGGGAGCTCCCTAGCCCAACCGAATCGCGATGCTGGCCGGCGAGTCGACCGAGGCGCTGCAGAGCGCTCGATGAGCGGCGCGCCTGCCACGCGGCCGAATCGACACTGATGGCACGTCTCGTGCGGCCGCGGCGCATCCCGGCGCCCGCCTCATCCGCACCCTACACGACAGCGGCCGCGGAATGTCGCCCGCGGCCGCCAATCGAACGGTGCAGTCTGGGTGTTACTGGAACGACGCCAGATTGTGCACCACCGCGACATCTTCAATACCGCCAGCACCGTGGCAGACCAGGCAGGACTCCTGTGACGGCTGCTTCAGCGTGCCATTGGCGTTCTTGACCGCCGCGAAGTTGGCCCCGTTCTGCGACATGTGGTCCTTCGCGGACGCTGTCACGTGGCACGCGGAGCACACCGCCGCACCGGCCGTGGTTGCCAACGGGCCACCCGCCGCGACCTCACTCGGGCTACTCGTGTCGGTCGTGCTCGCCAACACCGACGATGACGGATCCGCAGGATAGTACGTCCCAGCCGCGTGGCAGCCAGTGCAGTGGTTGATCGTCGGGCCACCGCTCGGGCCGCTGCCGGCGGGGGTCGGGAACGGCGTGCTCGTGATCCAGTTCCGCGCGCTGCCGTGATAGATGACGTACGGAGTGTACGTTCCGGCCGCCAGGAACCCCGCCAGGTCCGGACCCGCATGGATCCCGTGGATCATGACCTTGAGATCGATCGTCTGCTCGCCCCGTTTGTCCGTCGGGTCGGGGTTCGCCCAGGTGATGCCCTTCTTGCCACGCGCGACGACGTCCGTCGCCGCCGGGTTGTGGCACTCGGCACACATCTCGACGTCGCCGACGCGGTTGTTGCCATGCCCGTTCAGCTGGTCGTGGCAGGTATCGCAATTCGTGACGTTGACGACGGTGCGCCGCGCGAAAGCCTTGGCGTCCGTGATGCCGGCATAGAACAGAGCATTCGGCTGCGGGATCGGGATCTCGCGGTTCGTGCCCTGGCCGTCCGGGAACCATGCCGTGTTGGCGACGCCGAACTCGTGCGCCGGGTGGCCCTGGATCATCACACCGGCAGAGCCGGTGGTTCCGGCCGGGATCGCCGTCGCCGAGGTCACCGTGAACGTGCCATCGCCGTTGGCGACCGGCGGCGTCGCGGCACAGGTGATTCCAATCGTGAGCGGCTCGCCCGTTTCGCTCGTATTGCCGCTGCCGACATTCGAATAGTCGGTCGTGCTCCAGGCGATCGCAACGCCGAGGTTCGCCAGCGACTGGTCGACGGCCGGGTTGCAGTGAGTGAATGGCTCATCGGTCAGCACGTTCCACGGCTTGTTCTTGTTGGTCGGGTCTACGACCTGGAACTTGACGACCGCATTCTGCCCGGGCGTCGTGGTCGCGGACAGGATCTGGTACTGGATCTTGGTCTGGTAGTCCCGCTCCGGTATGACGTGGACATCGGCGACGCCGAGCGTGCCACCGCCGCCTGCCACCGTCGTGTACGCGAGCACGCTCTCCTTCGCCGGGGTCGTCGCGTTGCCGTGGCAGAACGCGCAGTCCTTGTTCGTCAGGCCACCGAGCATGATGGGACTGTGATTGGCGCCCGTCACGAAGTTGTCGGTGTTGTGGCACGAGCCGCAGACCTCGATCCCGGGGTTCTGCCGCCAGCCGATCGTGTCCGGCGTGTTGGCATCGGACTCGTTGTGGCACTTGTAGCACGTGCGCAAATCGCCGGTCGGGAAGCTGATCGTCGAGTAGTCGCTGACCGAGTTCATGTAGCCGACGATGTAGAACAGACCACCGGCGGCGACGGTCGGCAGGCTCGAGCCCATGTGGAGCTTGTGGAACATCACCTTGAAGTCGATCGTCTCACCCGTGGACGGGTCGAACGAACTCGGGTTGTGGCACATCACGCAGTACTGAACTTCCGTGCGTGCCCCGCCGTGGGCAGAGAGCGCCGTGTGGCAGTTCTTGCACGTCTGGTCGTCGACGATCTCGCGCGAGGTGATCCCCGTGGTCGCGCCGGTCGACGGCTGCAGCGTGAACGTCGGGCTGTTCGCCGCGGCGACGCCGCGGATCTCGAAGCCAACGCGATGAGTCAGCGTCGGGTCGTAGCTGACCGCCGGATCCTTCGAGACGTCCTTCGCGAAAATGTACTGGTAGGTGCCGTCACCGTTATCGACAAAGGTTCCGGATGAGCCGGACTCCGTCGTCGCCTGCGGCAGCGGCACGGTGCCCGTGACCGTGTACGGAGCCGCGAGCGAGGTGGCGGGGTTCGCCGTCTTGTAGATGTACGACTGCCACTGCGTCGAGTTCTGCGGGGCAGGAGCAGTCACCAGCGGAGGAACCGCCGTCAGCTGCGTGCCGGCGGGAACGAGCTTGACGACCGCGAAGCTGATCGAGCTGTTCGTCAGGCCCGTGACGGGCTGGCCGGTTTCGTTGACCAGCTTGAACTTGACGAGTGGCTGGACTGGCGGTCCCGCGGGGAACGTCACGTCCGTGATCGTCGCGGTGAGCGAGGTCGCGTTGGCTATCGCGACCGTCGTGACGGGTCCCGCAGGTCCCGCGGGACCGGTCGCCCCGGTCGCTCCGGTCGCGCCGGTGGCACCGGCAGCGCCGGCACTGCCATTATTGCCGCTGCATGCAGCCAGCAGGGCGCCGAGTCCCAAAATACCGATCGCGGCCGCAGCCGTACCCATCCGGCGCAAGCCGGAAAGACGTGTCATTGAGCGCATGGCGAATCCCCATTCTGCATCGAAAAGCGGCGCCGGCCTGCCAGGCCGCAACGCTTGAACCGTGGCACTGTGTGTTCAACGAGCTTTGTACGCGCCTGGTGCATGACCAGCCATTAGGCCCGACCGGCGTCAACTTGCGCCGCGCGAGCGGCGGCTGCGTTCCAGCGCAGCACCCAGTCGCCGGCGCGCAGGAGCGATTCGGACCTCGCGCCACGGCACGGCTCAGCCGCACCGGCAGATCGGCTGGTCATGGGCGACGCTGCTGAACGGCGCTACGGCAACGGTGGTTTTCCACGATGACGCAGCCAACCACCGGGTGGCCGTGGTGATCGCGATTCGTAATCTCAGACCGCGCCGCCGCAATGCGTCGCACCGTGTTCGTTCATCCGCGGGGCGTGGTTAACTCGGCCACCCTGCTCGGCCAAGACCGCCGCGCTTGGGCATGCACAAATTTGCGTGGTGCGGTGGGCAAGCCGCCGAGCGTCGCCGATGCTCAGCCTCGGGTGGACGTCGCTCGACGCTGCGCACTCGGCGGACGCTCCAGTTCGCGAACGGCGCGGTGTGGGAGCCGGGCGGGTTCGCACTTCTATGTGCGGGCTCGGCCAGAGCTCGGCGGTGATGGCTCCCAAACTGCGTCGGTGCGCGCTCGACCCCGCTGGCGCCGTCGCCGAGCCCGAGGTCCAGGAGCGCTTCACGGCACGTACACGGGCCGTTGTGTGTCCCGTGTAACTGGCACTCCAGCGTGTGCCGCCCCCGCGTAAGCGGCTGACGAACCAATAAAAAAGACCCGGCAGCACTGAGTGCCGCCGGGTCAGACTAACCCGGCATGGGGATAGACCGGGTGATGGGCCCGCTCAGGGAGGTCAGCGGGGAACGTCCGGGAACGTTCGCTAAGTTGGATGCGGGCGCGCATCGAAAGTTCCGGGACCGCCGGTCAAGAAAGGTCAAAGCGGCGGCACCGCCGGATCGTCACGCAGCGCTTTGGCTCGGCCAGCGCGGCGTCAGTGCGCCTCGTCCCAGTTGGCCCCGACTCCTACCCCGACCTCGAGAGGTACGCGCAGCGTCGCCGCGGCACACATCAGCGCCGCAACGCGCCGGCGCACCGCCTCGACCGCGTCCGCCTCGACCTCGAGCACCAGCTCGTCGTGCACCTGCATCACGAGCGTGGCCGGTGCCCGCTCGGTCTCGATCCAGCTATCCACCGCGAGCATCGCGCGCTTGATGATGTCGGCGGCGGTGCCCTGCATCGGTGCATTGATGGCGGCCCGCTCTGCATACTGCTGCTGCTGCTTGTTGCGGGAACGGATCTCGGGCAGGTACAGCCGGCGACCGTCGACGGTCTCGACATAGCCCTGCTCGCGCGCCAGCTTGCGGGTGGTGTCCATGTAGCGACGCACGCCCGGGTAGCGCTCGAAGTAGCGCTCGATGTACTGCTGGGCGGCGCCGCGATCGACGTCGAGCCGCGCCGCGAGGCCGAACGCGGACATGCCGTACATCAGGCCGAAGTTGATCGCCTTGGCCGCGCGGCGCTGGTCGGCGCTCACCGCCGACGGCTCGAGGCCGAACATCTCGGCCGCGGTCGCCTCGTGCACGTCGCGCCGCTCGGCGAAGGCGCGCAGCAGTCCCGGGTCCTCGGACAGGTGCGCCATGATCCGAAGCTCGATCTGCGAATAATCGGCGGCCAGCAGCACGCGGCCCGGCGGGGCAATGAATGCCTGACGGATGCGGCGGCCTTCCTGCGTGCGGATCGGGATGTTCTGCAGGTTCGGATCCGATGACGACAGCCGCCCGGTCGCGGCGACGGCCTGGTGGTAGGAGGTATGGATGCGGCCGGTGCGCGGGCTCACCTGCTCGGGCAGCGTGTCGGTATAGGTGCTCTTCAGCTTCGCGAGCCCCCGGTAGTCGAGTATCAGCCGTGGCAGCGCATGGCTCGCGGCGAGCTCCTCGAGCACGTCCTCGGCGGTCGACGGCTGCCCGGTGGGCGTGCGCCGAACGACCGGGATGCAGAGCCGCTCGAACAGGATCTGCTGGAGCTGCCGCGGGGATTCGAGGTTGAAGGGGCCGCCGGCCGCGTCGTGCGCGGCCTTCTCGAGCTCGCCGAGACGGTGCGCAAACTCGCGGCTGAGCCCGCGCAGGAACTCGCGGTCGATCAGCACGCCGCGCCGCTCCATCCGCTGCAGCACTGGCTGCAGCGGCTGCTCGAGCTCGTCGTAGAGCCTGAGCAGCCTCGGCTCCCGTTCGAGCTTGGCGCGCAACACCCGGTGCAGGCGCAACGTGACGTCGGCATCCTCGGCGGCGTACTCGGCGGCCGTCTCGACCGGCACCTGGTTGAATGTCAGCTGCTTCGCTCCCTTGCCCGCGACATCCTCGAAGTGGATCGTGCGGATGCCGAGGTAGCGTTCCGCCACCGAGTCCATGTCGTGACGCGTGGCGACGCTGTTCAGCACGTAGGATTCGAGCATCGAGTCGAAACGCACGCCCGCGAGGCGGATGCCGTGGTTCTCGAGGATGTGCGCATCGAACTTCGCGTGATGGCCGACCTTGGCCCGGGCGGGATCCTCGAGCAGCGGCCTCAGCGCCTTGAGCACCTGCTCGCGCGGCAGCTGGTCGGGAGCGCCGGCATAATCGTGCATCAGCGGCACGTACGCAGCCTCGCCCGGCGCCGTCGCGAACGACAGTCCGACGATCTCGGCCGTCATGTAATCGAGACCAGTGGTCTCGGTATCGAAGGCAAACAGCTCCGCCGTCCGCAGCCGCTCGAGCCAGCCGCCGAACTGCTGCTCGGTGACGACCGTGTCATAGTGACGCGGCGCGGCGACGATCGCGTCGCGCAGCGCGTCCGGCTCGCCATCGCCGCCGGGCCCGCTCTCCTCGGCCACCGCCGCCGGCACCGTATCTGCGGCCGGCCCCGGCTCGAGCGCGCGTAACGCCGAATGGAATTCGAACCGGCGGTACAGCGCCTTGAGCCGCGCGACATCGGGCGGGCGCGGCGCGAGCGCGACCGGCTCGAGAGGCAGCGCAAGGTCGCAGCGGATCGTGGCGAGCTTGCGCGACAGCTCGAGCTGGGCCAGGTTCTCGCGCAGGCTCTCGCCGACCTTGCCTTCGATCTCGGCGGCGTGGGCGATGAGTTCATCGACCGTGCGGTAGCTGCTGAGCCATTTGGCGGCGGTCTTGGGTCCGACCTTGGGCACGCCCGGGATGTTGTCCGAGGCATCGCCCACGAGCGCGAGGTAATCGACGATCTGCTCGGGATCGACGTCGAACCGCGCCTTGACACCCGCCCGATCGAGCGTCGTTCCGGTCATGGTATTGACGAGCGTGACCTGGCCGTCGACCAGCTGCGCCATGTCCTTGTCGCCGGTCGAGATCACGACCTGCATGCCCGCGGCCGCCGCACGGCGCGCGAGCGTGCCGATCACATCGTCGGCCTCGACGCCCGGGATTTGCAGCAGCGGCAGACCAAGGGCCTCGACCGTCTCCAAGAGCGGCGCCACCTGCGAGCGCAACTCGTCCGGCATCGGCGGCCGGTGCGCCTTGTAGGCCTCGAACAGATCGTCCCTGAAGGTGCGTCCCGGCGCGTCAAACACGATCCCGATGTGCGTCGGGCGGACGTCCTTCAGGAACTTCTGCAGCATGTTGAGGACGCCGAACACCGCGCCGGTCGGCTCGCCCTTGGAATTGCTGAACGGCGGCAGCGCGTGAAACGCGCGATACAGGTAGGAGGAGCCGTCGACGAGGTACAGGCGCGGGGCGTCGGCCATGCTACGGGCGTGGTGGTGCGTTCGGGTCGTCGTCGGGCTTCTGGGCCGGCGTGACGGCGGACGCCGCCGGTGCGGCGCCCGGGTCGGCCGGCGCGGTCGCCGCATCGCCGGGGGCGTGGATCACGACCGGCGCAGCGGCGCGCGTGCTGGGCCGCACCAGCGGCCCTTTCTGCCCGCAGCCAGCGAGCAGCGCGAAACAGAGCGCCGCGAGCGCAAGGTTGCAAGGACGGGTGAGCGGCTGGAGGCGCATCTGGCAACTCCGGAGCGGGTCGGCAGTATAGCCGCCGGGGCTGCCGGCCTGCTGTCAGGGCGCCAGCACCGCCATGGTCAGCCGCGAGATGCAGACCAGCTTGTCGGCGGGGTCGCGGATCTCAATCTGCCACACCTGGCTGCGGCGCCCGATGTGCACGGGCCGCGCGGTGCCGGTCACGATGCCGGTTGATACGCCGCGGATGTGGTTGCTGTTGATCTCCTGGCCGAGCGCGCGGACGGTGGGGTAGTCGATGCACAGAGTCGCCGCGACGCTGCCGAGCGTCTCGGCGAGCGCCGCTGATGCGCCGCCGTGCAACAGCCCCATCGGCTGTTGCGTGCGGTGATCGACCGGCATCGTGCCGGACAGCCAGTCATCGCCGATGTCCTTGAGGCGGATGTCGAGGTGGGCGGCCATGCCCGTGTCAAAGGCGCTGCGGATGTCCTCGAGGGCGATCGGGCGGAACCAGATCCTCATCGGCCGAACGTTACCGGTTCCGGCCGGACGCGTCCACGGGGCACCAGGCCGTGCCCAGGCCGACGGTACCCGCCCGAGCGCGGCAACAGGTACCCTTGAAGATCCCAGCACGACCGCGGGCCCCGCCGCTCATGAGCGCCAACCCTGAAATCACCCTGAATGACAAGTACACGCGTGACAGCGGCCGCGTGTTCCTGAGCGCGACGCAGGCGCTCGTCCGCCTGCCGCTGATGCAGCGGGCCCGCGACCTCGCTGCCGGGCTCAACACCGCCGGATTCATCAGCGGCTACCGCGGCTCCCCGCTCGGCGGCTACGACCAGCAGCTGGTGCGCGAGCAGGCGCGCCTGACGGCCGCCCACATCCGCTTCGAGCCCGGGGTCAACGAGGACCTGGCCGCGACCGCGGTCTGGGGCACGCAGCAGGTACCGCTCCTGCCCGGTGCGAAGTACGACGGGGTGTTCGCGATCTGGTACGGCAAGGGGCCGGGCGTCGACCGCTCAGGGGACCCGATCAAGCACGGCAATCGGATGGGCACGTCGCGCTACGGCGGCGTATTGCTGGCCTGCGGCGACGACCACGCCGGCAAGAGCTCGACCGTGGCGTTCCAGAGCGAGCAGGCGCTGGTCGCGCACGGCGTTCCGGTGCTGTACCCGGCGACGGTGCAGGAGTACCTCGACCTCGGGCTCTATGGCTTCGCGCTGTCGCGTTTCGCGGGCGTGTGGGTCGGTGTCAAGTGCGTCAACGACACCGTCGAGACGTCCGCGACAGCGGAGGTGGACCCGGCACGCGTAAAGATCACGCTGCCGGTGGATGTAGCGATGCCGCCCGACGGCGTGCATGCGCGCTTCGTCTTCGACCCGGTGGGCGACGACCAGCGGCTGCAACGCTTCAAGCTGCCGGCGGCGCAGGCCTTCGTGCGGGCCAACCGCCTCGACCGGATCACGCACGGCGGTGCGACGCGGGGCCTCGGCATCATCGCCGCCGGCAAATCGTGGCTCGACGTCGCGCAGGCGCTCGCGGCGCTGGGCCTCGACGGCGCGCGCGCCGCCGCCGTCGGCATTGCCGTCTACAAGCCGGCGATGATCTGGCCGCTCGAGCCGCAGGGTCTGATCGAATTCGCGCGCGGCCGGCGCGAGCTGCTCGTGGTCGAGGAGAAGGCGCCATTCCTCGAGCCGCAGGCGGCGCACGTGCTCTACAACCTGCCCGACGCTGAGCGGCCGCGGCTCGTCGGCAAGCGCGATGAGGCCGGGGCACCGCTGGTGCCGGACGCGGTCGTGCTCGAGTCGCTCGACGTGGCGCGCCTGATCGGTGCCCGGCTCGCGGCGCTCGGGCTCGCCGACCGCGCGCTGACACTCAGACTTGAGCTCCTCGAGCGCACGCTCGCGGCCGCACGCGAGCGCAAGGGCGGGCCGACCGTGCGGATCCCGTACTTCTGCTCCGGCTGCCCGCACAATTCCTCGACGCGGATCCCGGAAGGAAGCCTCGCGCTCGCCGGGATCGGCTGCCACACGATGGCGATATACATGAACCGCGGCACGCTGCAGCCGACGCAGATGGGTGGCGAGGGGGTCAACTGGGTCGGCATCGCGCCGTTCACGGAACTGCCGCACGTGTTCCAGAACCTCGGTGACGGCACCTACTTCCACTCCGGCCTGCTCGCGATCCGCGCGGCGGTCACGGCCAGTGCCAGCATCACCTACAAGATCCTCTACAACGATGCGGTCGCGATGACCGGCGGCCAGCCAGTCGAAGGCGGGCTGTCGGTCGCGGAGATCACCCACCAGTTGCGCGCCGAGCGCATCGACCGGATCGCCGTCGTCAGCGACGATATCGCCAAATACGGCCGTGATCCGGGCTTCGCGCCGGGCACGACCGTGCACCCGCGCAGCGCGCTCGATGCGCTGCAGCGCGAGCTGCGCACCGTGCGCGGCGTGTCGGTGCTGGTCTACGACCAGACCTGCGCGGCCGAGAAGCGCCGCCGCCGCAAGCGGGGCGCCTATCCGGATCCGCCGCGGCGCGTGCTGATCAACGAACTGGTCTGCGAGGGCTGCGGTGACTGCTCGGTGCAGTCGAACTGCGTCTCGGTCGAGCCGCTGGACACCGAGTTCGGGCGCAAGCGCCGCATCGACCAGTCGAGCTGCAACAAGGATTACTCCTGTGCCACCGGCTTCTGTCCGTCGTTCGTGACGGTGGAGGGCGGCGCGCTCAAGAAACCCGCGCCGGCGGCGCTCGACGCGCAAGCCCTCGCCGCGCTGCCCGAGCCGGAGCGGGCACCGTCTGATGCAGGATTCGCAGCGCTGGTCGGCGGCATCGGCGGCACCGGCGTCGTGACCGTCGGCGCGGTGCTCGGCACGGCCGCGCACCTCGACGGCCTCGCGGCCAGCGTCTTCGACATGACCGGCCTCGCCCAGAAGGGCGGTGCGGTGCTCTCGCACCTCAAGATCGCTGCGCGCCCGGAGCTCATTCACGCCCCGCGCGTCGGCCCGCTCGAGGCGGACCTCGTGCTCGGCTGCGACATGGTGGTGGCGGCCTCGGGGGAGGTGCTGCGCGCGATGGACCCCGGCCGTACCACGGTCGTGCTCAACACCGAGCTCGTGCCGACCGCCGCCTTCCAGCAAGACCCCGACGTCGATTTCCGCGCGGACGACCTGCGCGCGGCGATCGAGGCGATCGCCGGCGCCGCAGCGACGTTCGCGGTACCCGCAACGCGCGCGGCGCTCCGGCTGCTCGGCGACACGGTCGGCAGCAACATGTTCGTCGTCGGCTACGCGCTGCAGCGGGGCCTGCTGCCCGTATCGTGCGGCGCGCTCGAGCGGGCGCTCGAGCTCAACGGCGTCGCGGTCGCGTTCAATCGCCGGGCGCTCGCGCTGGGCCGGCTCGCGGCTCACGATCCGGACCGGTTCGCGGGCCTGCTAGGCACAGCCGGTGGTGCACCGGCGCCGGTCGCCGCGACGCTCGCCGACATCGTCGCGGTTCGCGAGCGCTTTCTCACCGACTACCAGGACGCCGCTTACGCACGCCGCTACCGCTCGCTCGTCGATCGCGCCGCAGCGGCGCAGCAAGCGCGCGCCCCGGGACGCTCGGGCCTGGCGGAAACCGTCGCCCGCGCCTACTTCAAGCTGCTCGCCTACAAGGACGAGTACGAGGTGGCGCGGCTGTATGCGTCCGCGGCGTTTCGCGCCCAGCTCGCCGGCACGTTTACCGGCAGTTACCGGCTGCGGTTCAACCTGGCCCCGCCGCTACTCGCCCGCCGCGACCCGGTGACCGGTGTGCTGCGCAAGACGGAGTTCGGTCCGTGGATGCTGACCGCGTTTCGCTGGCTGGCGCGGCTGCGCAGGCTGCGCGGCACGATGTTCGATCCGTTCGGGCGCAGTGCCGAGCGGCAACTCGAGCGCCGGCTGATCGTCGAGTACGAGGCGCTGGTGGAGGAGCTGCTGGCCGGGCTCGATGCGTCGCGGTACGCGCTCGCCACGGAGCTTGCCGGCATTCCCGAACAGATCCGCGGCTACGGCCACGTCAAGCTCAGGCACCTCGACCGTGCCCGGCGCTGCGAGGCAGAACTGCTGGCCCAGTGGCGCAAACCCGCGCCGGCCGTTGATCGCGCCGCCTGAGGATCAACATGAGCTACGTCGCACCCGTCGCGCACATGCGCTTCGTTCTGGAGCATACCGCCGGCCTCGATTGTGTCCGTGCGCTGCCGGCCTTCGCCGAGGTCACGCCCGACGTCGTCGACGCCGTGCTCGAAGGCGCGGCGCGGTTCGCGACCGAGGTACTCGCGCCGCTCAATGCGGTCGGCGACCGCATCGGATCGGGCGTCACGCCGGCCGGCGTGACCACACCGCCGGGTTTTCGCGAGGCATATCGGCGCTTCGTCGCCGATGGCTGGAACTCGCTCGGCGGCCCGCCCGACTATGGCGGCCAGGGCATGCCGTTCGCGCTGCATGCGGCGACGGTGGAGATGTGGGGTGCGGCGAACATGGCCTTCGCGCTCTGCCCCGAGCTCGGCAGCGGTGCGATCGCCTCGCTGACACAGCACGCGACACCGGCGCTGCGCGAGCGGTTCCTGCCGAAGCTCGTCAGTGGCGAGTGGACCGGCACGATGTGCCTGACCGAGCCGCAGGCCGGGTCGGACCTGTCGACGGTGACGACGCGTGCCGAGCCCGCCGGCGAGTCATGGCGGCTCCGCGGCCGCAAGATCTACGTCACCTGGGGCGAGCACGACCTCGCGGACAACATCGTGCACCTCGTGCTCGCGCGCGCACCAAACGCGCCGCCCGGCGTCAAGGGGCTGTCGCTGTTCGTCGCACCCCGCTTCCGCGTCGGCGCCGACGGCCGGTCCGGCGAGGCCAACGACATTCGCTGCGTGTCGGTGGAGCACAAAATGGGCATCCACGCGAGCCCCACCTGCGTGCTGGCGCTCGGCGATGGTCCGGGTGCCGAGGCCTTCCTGGTCGGCGGCCTGCATCAGGGGCTGGCCTGCATGTTCACGATGATGAACCACATGCGCCTCGGTGTCGGCGAGCAAGCGCTCGGCGTCGCCGAGCGCGCCTACCAGATTGCCGTGCAGCACGCGCGCGAGCGACTGCAGGGCAGGGACGCCGCCGGCAAGCCGACCGTGATCCTCGCCCACGCCGACGTCAGGCGCATGCTGCTGACGATGAAGTCACTGGTGCAGGCGGCGCGCGGACTTACCTACGTGGCTGCGGTGGCGCTCGATGTGGCGCATCACGCCGAGGGCCCGTCCGCCGCGGACGCGCAGGCACGCGCTGACCTGCTGACTCCGGTCGTCAAGGCCTGGTGCAGCGACATGGCCATCGAGGTGACCTCGCTCGCGGTGCAGGTGTTGGGTGGCATGGGGTTCACCGAGGATGCCGGAGCGGCGCAGTGCTACCGCGACGTGCGGATCACGGCCATTTACGAGGGGACCAACGGAATCCAGGCCCAGGACCTGCTCGGGCGCAAGGTGCTTCGCGACGGCGGACGCGCGCTCGCCGCGCTTGTTACGGAGATGCGGCAGACCGCGGCGACGATGCCGGCGGGAGATGGGCGCATCGAGAACCTGCGACGCAGTCTCGGGGCTGCGATCGATCGCACCGAGGCGGCGACCCGGTACTTGCTCAACGGCGCCCGCGGCGATCCGGAACTGGTCGGGGCCACGGCAGTCAACTACCTGCAGCTGATCGGCTATGTGTGCGGCGGCTGGCAATGGGCGCGCAGCGTAGTCGCCGCGCACGGCCCGGGTGCCGCGCTCGACCCCCGCCAGGCGGGCGCGTTGCTCGACTGCGCCTCGTTCTACGCCTCGCAGCTGCTGCCGCGCGCGCTGATGCATGCGGCGGTGATAGCGAGTGGCGTTGGCGTGATCGCAGCCGCCGACGCGGAGCTCCTGTAGGGAGAGTGCTGCGTGGGGCCGCTGCGGCCGTATCGATCGGCGTCGAAATCCAGCGTGCTCGAACGGCTGGACGAGGCACTACGGCGCGCCGACGGCCTCGCCGGCGCTGAGTGCATTCACGAGCTGTGCATGCGGGGCGAGATGGCAGTCACCGTCGAGGGCGCGCTCGAGCGGTTGTGGGCGCGGGCCGCCGACTCGATCCCGGACTGGTTGCCAATGCGCTACGTCGAGTGGCTACCGCTCGCCTACGAGGTGGCGGGGCGTTGCCGGGCCGTCGCGCGTGGCCGCTCCAACCTGTACCTCGTGCTGCTCGACTACGCCGACAGCCCGCGCGGGCCGCACGGAGTGTACGTCGGCATGACGCAGTACTCGCCGGCCGAGCGCTTCGATCAGCACAAGGCGGGCATCCACGCGGCCGGCAGCGTTCTGAAGCGCGGGCTTGAGGTGCTGACCGGACCGGTGCAGCATCTGCAGCGCATCAGCCGCCCGGAGGCGACCCGGATCGAGGCAGAGCTTGCCGAGGCGCTCCGTGCCGAGGGGCTGATCGTCCACGGTGGACACTGAGGCGGGATCGAGGATGAAACGGGCGCCCCCCGATCGTGCAGGTGACGTCCCCGACGGGACGAACATCGATGCGCTGTATGGTCTTGAACCCGTGTTCGAGCCCGGCGCCGCGCCCGGCGCGGCCGGTCTTGGCGAGTTCGTGGCCGTCGTCTGCCCGTACTGCGGCGAGTCCTTCCACACCCCGGTCGATCTGACGGCCGGCTCGTTCAGCTATGTAGAGGATTGTCAGATCTGCTGTCAGCCGATCGAGCTCGATGGGCGGCTGGCCGAGGACGGGACGCTGGTCTCGCTCGTGGTGCGACGGCTCGACTGACGCGGCGGCGTCGCGATCTGGCTAGCGGCCGTAGTGAAATGCCATTCGCCATGCCGCGCGCTGCGCGAGCAGGGAGTACTGCACGAGGGCCACGTGCTCTTCGGCGAGATCAACCGCCGTGCTGAAGGCGGTGCCAGCCGGAAGCTTGATGAACGCGTCAGCCTCGCCGTTGCTGTGGGCAATGCGGCCACCGGCTCCGCGCACGAGCCGGATCAGCTCCTCGTTCTCGCTGAGGCAATGCATGAATAGCTTCGTGACGCCGGTCCGGCGCGCGAAGCTGAGCGAGCGCCGCAGCAGGATCGTACCGACGCCGTGGCGCCGCGCCTCGGCGAGCACGCTGAGCCCGAGCTCTGCGGTGTCGCCGTCCGGGCACAGATGCATCACGCCCAGCAGCCGGAACTTGTCGTCGTAGACGCCGAGCAAGGTCGACGCCGCAAACTCGATTCCGGCGACGTAGCGCTCGACCGACTCCGGTGACTGGTGCGCGCCGAAGCGCAGGTAGAGATCGTGCGCCGACAGCGCGCCAAAATGCGCGGTCAGCTCGGGTCTGCAGTGTTCGGTCAGTAGACGCGGTGTCAGGTGCACGGGGCTCGCTTCGATCGGTCGACCTTTACAGTATGGGTCGCCGCGGGGATTGCAAGCGCCGACCCAGGGACTGTCGCTGCAGTGGGCGAGTGCAATCGAGCGAAAATAGCGAAATGGATCACGTGACAACCATCGCATGACGAGCAGCGGCCCTGCCGCGTCGCGTGCGCGCAACTGCCGGATCCAGGCGCCCGTCGCACCGTGATCGGCGTTGCGGCCGTCGGGACTTGCCTCCCACTCCGCCAGGATCCACCATCCTGATTGCAGGGCGGTGACGTCCGCCATTGGGAAAATCGGGCCTTGATCGCTCTCCGGAAGATCTTCGTATTCGCAGCCCTCGCTGTCGCGACGGCCGGCGCTGCCGTGGGCGCGCCGCCCGCGAGCCAGGATGAGGCCGCGGCGCTCACCGCCTGGCGGGCGGATCGGCTCACCTCCCTGACCAGCGAGGAGGGTTGGCTGACGCTGGTTGGACTCTACTGGCTCAAGGACGGCGTCAACACGTTTGGGCGCGACCGCTCCAACGCCATCTCGCTGAACGATCCGCAGCTAGCATCCCGCGCCGGCCGGTTCATCCTGTCGGGCGGTTCCGTCCGCTTCGAGGCTGAGCGCGGCGGCTGCGTGCAGCTGGCAGGCAGCCCGGTGCTCGCCGAGGACCTCAAGTCCGACCTCAGCGGCGCGCCGACGGTGCTCAGCTGCGGATCGATCCAGTTCTTCGTCATCGAGCGGGGCGGGCAGTTTGGCCTGCGGGTCCGGGACCGGGCGAGCCGCGCGCGGCAGGAGTTCCGGGGCCTCGACTACTTCCCGGTCGATCCGGGCTGGGCGATTACCGCGCGCTTCGAGCCCTACGATCCGCCGCGGCACGTGCCGATCGTCAACGTGCTCGGCATGGAGATCGACATGCAATCGCCCGGCGCGATCGTCTTCGATCGCGACGGGCGCCAATGGCGGCTCGATGCCTTGCTCGAGGAGCCTGGCGCCGACGAGCTGTTCGTGATGTTTGCCGACGCGACCTCGGGTCACGAAACCTACGGCGGCGGCCGCTTTCTGTCCGCGTCGTTGCCGGCCGCCGGGACGGTCGTGGTCGACTTCAACAAGGCCTACAATCCACCGTGCGCGTTCACTTCCTTCGCCACCTGTCCGCTGCCGCCGCAGCAGAACCGCCTGGCGCTGCGCATTTCGGCCGGCGAGCTGCGCTACGCGGGGAGCGGTCACTGAGAGCTGGCGCCGGCCTGGGGGCGGGCCGGCGAGATCGCGCATCAGCCCGCCCCTCTGGTCACTTCAACGGTCGGGATGTTCGCTGGCTCCGGGCGAGCGCCGACCGCCGCACGCACCCGGACGCTAACCCCGTGTTGAAACGCCGGCCGCGAGGTGGAACCATAGTCTGCCCGCCGCTCGCGAGGCGACCTGCCCAGATCTGCCCCCCATGACGCAACCGACCGCCGCGCTGCTCGAAAGCCTCGATTCGGAGCTCGGGCCGGGCGGCGTGCTGACCGGGGAGGCGATCGGCAGCCGCTATCACGCCGACTGGACGCGGCTCAACGCCTGCCGGCCCGCCGCGGTGCTCCGGCCGCGCTCGACGCACGATGTCGCGACGATTCTGCGGCAGTGCCACAACGCCTCGCAGCCGGTGGTGGTCCAGGGCGGGCTCACCGGTCTCGCCGGCGGGGCGACGCCGTTACCGGGCGAACTGTCCCTGTCGCTCGAACGGCTCAGCGGGATCGAGGCGATCGATGCCGATGGCGGGACGCTCACCGTGCGCGCGGGGACGGTGCTCGCGGCCATTCACGGGGAAGTGGCACCCCACGGACTGCAGTTCGCGCTCGACCTCGGCGCGCGCGGCTCCTGCCAGATCGGCGGCAACATCGCGACCAATGCCGGCGGTAACCGGGTGATCCGCTACGGCATGACGCGCGAGCTGGTGCTCGGCCTCGAGGCGGTGCTCGCCGACGGTACGGTGCTGTCTTCGATGAACTCGATGCTCAAGAACAACGCCGGCTACGATCTGAAGCAGCTGTTCATCGGCACCGAGGGTACGCTCGGCGTCGTGACGCGGGCCGTGCTGCGCCTGCACCCCGCGCCGCCCGAGCGGCTCACGGCGCTGGTCGCGGTCCCGTCCTTCGCCGGCCTCGTCGCGGTGCTACGCGAGGCGCGCGCTGCGCTCGGCGGGCAGCTCGGCTCGTTCGAGGCGATGTGGTCCGACTACTACGAGTTCGCGGCCTCGAAGGTGCTGACCGGCCCGCGGCCGTTTGCAGCGCGGCATCCTTACTACGCGCTGGTCGAGCTTGAGGCGCTCGAACCGGCCGTCGACAGCGACCGCCTCGAGACGCTGCTGGCACGGTTGATAGACGGCGGATCCGCTGCCGATGCCGTGCTCGCCCGCTCGCTCGAGGACAGCGCGCGCCTGTGGCGGATCCGCGAATCGGCGGGCGAGCTGATGATGCATCTGATGCCGGTGACGGCCTACGACATCTCGCTGCCGATCGCGCGCATGGACGAGTACCTGCGCGAGGTGCAACGGGTGGCCGCACCGCTGCTGCGCGAAGTTCCGCTGTTCATCTTCGGGCATCTGGGCGATGGCAACCTGCACATCGTCGCAGCNCCGAAGACCGCGCCCGACATCGCGGCGCTCGATGCCAGGGTCTACGGCGCGCTCGAGGGATTCGGNTCGGTGTCGGCCGAGCACGGCATCGGAGTCCTGAAGCGCGGCTACCTCGGCAAGTCGCGGAGCCCCGCCGAAATCGGGCTGATGCGGACACTGAAGGCGACGCTCGATCCGCGCAACATCCTGAACCCGGGCCGGGTGCTGTGAGCGGCGCTCCGCAAGCAGCTGCGCCACCGAACGATCCGCCGGCGGGCGAGCTCGAATACGTCGGCTTCTGGCTCAGGGTGCTCGCTTTTCTGATCGACAGTGCCTGGGTGTTGCCCATCATCCTGTTGCTGGGCTTGCTGTACGAGAGCGCCCCGAGCCCACTCGTCGATCAGTTGCTAAAGGACCCGGCGAGCGTCTCCGCAGAGGCGCTTGCGGCCGAACTTGCCCCGAGCCCTGCGGACTTCGTGGTTACGTACATCGTGCCCGCCGTGCTGATTGTGTTTTTCTGGCTCCGCCGCAGCGCGACGCCCGGCAAGATGGTGATCCACGCCCGGATCGTGGATGCCAAGACCGGGGTGACCCCATCGACGCGTCAACTCGTGGTTCGCTACCTCGGCTACTTCGTGTCGACCATCCCGCTGCTGCTCGGGCTTATGTGGGTCGGCTGGGACAGGCGCAAGCAGGGCTGGCACGACAAGCTGGCCGGCACGGTCGTGGTGCGCCCGAAGCTGCGTCCGTCAGCGACGGTCGTATTTTCGCGGGAGGCCTCGCGATGAAGCTGTACACGATGTGGCGGAGCTCCGCGGCGTATCGCGTGCGGATCGCGCTCAACGTCAAGGGCCTCGTCTACCAGAGCATTCCCAAGAAGTTCGCGACCGGCGAGCACCGCTCGCCCGAGTACACGGCGCTCAATCCCCAGGGACTGATCCCGGCGCTCGAGGATGGCGGCGCCGTCATCAGCCAGTCGCTCGCGATCATCGAGTATCTGGACGAAACCCATCGGGCGCCGCCGCTGCTGCCCGCGGATCCGTTCGGCCGGGCGATGGTCCGCTCGATGGCGCAGGCGATCGCCTGCGACATTCACCCGCTCAACAACCTGCGCGTGCGCAACTACCTGCGGGGTCCGCTCCATCAGGACGAGGGCGCAGTGCAAACCTGGAGCCGCCACTGGATAGGCGAGGGTTTTCGCGGGCTCGAGGAGCAGGCGCGCAGGTTCTCGACGGACGGCCGGCACCTGTACGGTGCCGGCCTCACGCTCGCCGACATCTGCCTCGTACCCCAGATCTACAATGCGCGCCGCGTCGACTGCGATCTGTCGGCGTTTCCGACGCTGGTGGCGATCAGCGCCGCGCTGGAGGCGCAGCCGGCGTTTTCGGGCGCCCGCCCCGAAGCACAGCCCGACGCCGCCTGAGGCGCCCACCTGCCGGCAACGATGAGGAGCCGATCGATGAAAACCCGTGCTGCGATTGCCTACGCCGCCGGCCGGCCGCTCGAGATCGTGACCGTGGATCTCGACGGGCCGAAGGCCGGCGAGGTGCTGGTGGAGCTGAAGGCCACGGGCATCTGCCACACCGATGAGTTCACGCGCTCGGGCGCGGACCCCGAGGGCCTGTTCCCCGTCATCTTCGGGCACGAGGGAGCGGGGATCGTGGTCGACGTCGGCGCGGGGGTCACGTCGGTGAAGAAGGGCGACCACGTGATCCCTCTCTATACGCCCGAGTGCCGGCAGTGCAAGAGCTGCACCTCTCGCAAGACCAACCTGTGCACGGCCATCCGCGCGACCCAGGGCAAGGGCGTGATGCCGGACGGCACCAGCCGCTTCTCGATCGGCGGCGAGAAAGTGCACCACTACATGGGCTGCTCGACGTTCTCGAACTACACGGTGCTGCCGGAGATCGCGGTCGCGAAGATCCGCGACGATGCGCCCTTCGACAAGGTCTGCTACATCGGCTGCGGCGTCACGACCGGTATCGGGGCGGTGATCAACACCGCCAAGGTGGAGGCGGGCGCCAACGTGGTCGTATTCGGCCTCGGCGGCATCGGCCTCAACGTCATCCAGGGTGCGCGGCTCGTCGGGGCGAACAAGATCATCGGCGTCGACGTCAATCCGAAACGCAGGCCGCTCGCCGAGAAGTTCGGGATGACGCAGTTCGTGAATCCGAAGGAGGTCGAAGGCGATCTCGTGCAGTACCTCGTGGCGCTCACCGACGGCGGGGCTGACTACAGCTTCGAGTGCGTCGGGAACGTCGACCTGATGCGCCAGGCGCTCGAATGCTGCCACCGCGGGTGGGGCGTCTCGGTGATCATCGGCGTCGCCGGCGCCGGCCAGGAGATCAGGACGCGGCCATTCCAGCTGGTCACGGGCCGGGTCTGGAAGGGCACGGCGTTCGGCGGCGCCCGGGGCCGCACCGACGTGCCGAGGATCGTGGACTGGTACATGGACGGCAAGATCGCGATCGACCCGTTGATCACGCACGTAATGCCGCTCGACAAGATCAACACCGCGTTCGACCTGATGCATGCGGGTGAGTCCATCCGCAGCGTCGTTACTTACTAACGTACCCGAGGGGGTTCCGATGAGCACTATTTCAATCCATCCGTCCGTCGACAAGGGCGTCAAGCAAGGTGCCGCGAACTTCGCCGGCGGCACCTTGACCTGCCACTGCACGAAGGACCCGGTGACCGTCACGATCAAGGGCAACGTCGCCCACAATCACGCCTGCGGCTGTACCAAGTGCTGGAAGCCCATGGGCGCGATGTTCTCGGTCGTCTCGGTCGTGCCGCGGGACAAGCTGACCGTCACCGCGAACGGCCACAAGCTCAAGGTCGTCGACCCGTCCGCCGCGATCCAGCGCTACGCCTGCAGCGGCTGCGGCGTGCACATGTACGGGCGCATCGAGAACAAGGCGCACCCGTTCTACGGGCTCGATTTCGTCCACGTGGAACTGTCGAAGGACAAAGGGTGGGCTGCGCCCGAGTTCGCGGCGTTCGTCTCCTCGATCATCGAGGCGGGTGCGGCTAAGCCTGAGCAGATGCCGGCCGTCAGGGCGCGGCTCAAGGAGCTGAAGCTCGAGCCCTACGACTGCCTGTCCCCGGCACTGATGGACGTGCTCGCGACGCATACGGCGAAAGCGAAAGGCGTGCTGAGGGCTTGAGTGAGGCCTCCTCATCGGCGATGCCGTCGGCGGCCACTGCGCCGGCGACGCTCGCCAGCCATGCGTGTTTTGGCGGGGCCGTCAGCTTCCACCTGCACGACTCGGTCGAGACGCGTTCACCGATGCGGTTCGCGGTATTTACGCCACCGCAGGCGAAGGCGCGCCGCGTCCCGGTGCTGTACTACCTCGCGGGCCTGACTTGCACCGAGGAGACGTTCATGATGAAGGCCGGTGCGCAGCGCCTCGCGGCGGCGCTCGGCCTGATGCTGGTCGCCCCCGACACGAGCCCGCGCGTCCCGCGCGTCCCGGGCGATGATGCGAGCTGGGACTTCGGCCTCGGCGCCGGGTTCTACGTCGATGCGACCGAAGCCCCCTGGTCGGATCACTATCGGATGTACAGCTACGTGACCAGCGAGCTGCCGGCGGTCATCGCGAGCCACTTTCCGGCCAGCTCCGACGCCCAGGGCATTTTCGGGCACTCGATGGGAGGCCACGGTGCGCTCGTCGCGGCGCTCAAGAACCCCGATCGCTACCGCTCGGTCTCGGCCTTCGCGCCGATCGCGGCGCCGATGAGGTGCCCGTGGGGCGAGAAGGCGTTCACCGGCTACCTGGGGCCCGACCGGGGCAGGTGGGCGGACTACGACGCGAGTGCACTGCTCGCGAGGCGGGCGCGTGGCGGCACGATCCTGGTCGATCAGGGAACGGCCGACAAATTTCTCGACGAGCAGCTCAACCCCCACGCCCTCACCGACGCCGGCCGCCTGTCCGGGCAGGCGATCGAGCTGCGGATGCAGCCTGGCTACGACCATAGCTACTACTTCATCAGCACGTTCATCGCCGATCACCTGCGCTTCCATGCGCAGCTGCTCGGCGCATGAGGATCTCGCGCGGTCGGCACGGCGCTCCCCGTCCGGCGGGCCGACTCGCTATGATCACCGCGGCTGGCCCGGCGCCTGGTGGTCCCAGGGGCCCGGTGAGTTCCCGATCGAGCCGCTGTCGGGCGTCCGTTGAGTCCGCCTACCGAGGTGCATCATGTCAGTGACCGCCGTCGTGCTGATCAAGGCCAAGACGCAGGAGATCAACCAGCTGGCCGTCTCGCTCGCGGAGCTCGACGGGGTCACCGAGGTCTACTCGGTCGCCGGGCGCTATGACCTCGTGGCGATCGTCCGGGCGCCCCGCAACGAGGATCTTGCGGATATCGTCAGCCAGCGCATGCACCAGGTGCCGGGCATCGTCGAGTCGGAGACGCTGATCTCGTTTCGCGTCTACCGTAACTCTGAGATCGAGGCCGGATTCGCTCTCGGCCTCGACGAGTGAATCGCGCCGCTATTTCTTAGCGAGCTCCGCCACCACGCGCCGGTAGGCATCGCGAAACGGAATCCCTTCGTCGACGACCAGCCGGTTGGCGCGCTCTGCGGCATTGATGGCCGGGTCGAGTCGGATGTTCTCGGGGCGGAAGCGGACGCCCTCGAGTGCCGCCGGCAGGATGTCGAGTGTCTGGGCGGCGAGGTCGATGCCGCGGAACAGCGGCAGCTTCAGCAGCTGCAGGTCACGATGGTAGCCGCTCGGCAGCTTGCCGATGATGCCGAGCGCCTCCGTCAGGCAGCCCTGCGCGGTGGCGGAACGGCCGCGGATCAGCTCGAACACGTCGGGGTTGCGCTTCTGCGGCATGATCGACGACCCGGTCGTGAACGCTTCGGACAGCATCACGTAGCCGAACTCCTGCGTGTAGAACAGCAGCAGGTCGCTCGCGAGCCGCCCGAGGTCGGTCATCAGCAGCGCGATCTCGAACAGTACCGTCGCCTCGGCTTTACCGCGCGACAGCTGCACCGCCGTGACCGGCTCGTGGTTGGTCGCGAATCCGAGCCGGCGCATCGTCTCGTCGCGGTCGATCGGC